>OBUU01000151.1_pt1 | contig 43276 bp, 40 predicted proteins | sample 1475981 | NCBI WGS metagenome assembly OBUU01 (sample SAMEA2579966, study PRJEB22360) | human gut metagenome | biome: human gut; feature: human-associated habitat; material: faeces | place: Denmark | collected 2008/2010 | reverse complement strand
GTTTGCATGATATTTTATCCGTAAAAAGCAAACGCGCCCGCCGGGTAGTGGCAGCCGCATTATGCAATATGTAAACAAGGGAGAAGGATCGGAAATGTAAATCGGGAAGGTTGTACGCAATATTCACCGTACTGCGTTGTTACGGCTTTGTCGTAACAGACCAGTTGCCTGCCGCGCCCGCAGAATATCTACCGCCCGAAGATAAGGCGATTGTTCCTGCCAGCTAAATCCCTTCCTGTCGATACGCACCAATTCGTATTTTTCCACCAGAAAGTTCACAGCATCGGCCAGAGTGATCCCGGCATTAATGTGTTCCTGTATAACGGTTTCATCACAGAAAGGTGTATCGTTTAGCGTCAGACCATAATGCTGTTCCAGCAGCCGTGTAAGTAGCATTTGCCAAACTGTCACGGGCGACAGACATAGCGTCGCTTCCTGCGGAGTTGTTGCAGGTAGAGTTTTCATATTTGCTCTTGTGGAGTTAGTTAACGTTGAGTGGGATAAACGGCGATGTATACGTAACCGCAACTGCCAAGTGTATCGGCTTCGCAGGTGAAACCATTGTGGTACAGGGTGACACAGTGGGCATGGCGAGGATTCATTTCACCAGTAGTCAACATCGACTCCATCTGGCTGATAAAATGTGGGAATACTTCATCCAACTTCAAAGATTCTGCGTTACTGAAATCACCGGTAATGCTGGCCCGGTCAACCAGATAGTGCAGCCGGTTTTCCTCCTGTACCAGACGAGCGCCAAAGCAAGGCGTCACATTACGATTCAGCCCCCACTGGAGAAATGAATCGTTCTCTGAGTCAGTAGATTTCATTGAAGTACCCTCATATCCAGCCTCGCTCTGCAAACGACACAATGCCATCTGAACCGACAACCAGATGATCGAGTATGTTCACATCAACCAGTGCCAGGGCTTCTTTAAGCCTGCCCGTAATGTTGCGATCGCATTGGCTGGGCTCCGGATCACCGGATGGATGGTTATGCGCCAGCACGACAGCTGCAGCATTGAAGCGAAGCGCTGACTTCACTACCTCTCGAGGATGGACCTGGACATGGTTAATCGAACCGGCAAATAGCGTTTCACTCTCCAGTAAACGGTGCTGGTTATCGAGATAGAGCACCATAAACACTTCCCGTTCTTGTCCTGCCAGATGTAACCGAAGCCATTCACGGGCAGCAGTACTGGAGATAAACGATATACCGGGCTGGCGCAGATATTTATCCAGCAGGTTGATGGCACGACGAATGGTGCGTTGGGCATAGGGGGTTAATCCGGAGGTCGCGGGGAGCAAACAACCATGCTGGGCCATAATCGCCAGTGGAAAGAGTTCAGGCTGAGATGACTGCGGGGATAATGCGGTATTCATGTTCGGTATCCCTCAGTCGATGAGATGCATAATGGCGCTGGACTCTGGATGGTTCAGCGCGTAGTCGCGTAAGCGATAATAGTGCTCAGTCATCGCGTCACACTCGGTGCGACAGGCGTGGTGGTTGTAAGCCATCAGACAGGCGACCATCCCTGCAGCTTCACTGGTAAGCTCTGCGCCTTTGCCGTTCATGCTGTTGAACAATGTCCACTTCTCATTGTGATCTGACTCGGGAGCCATAAAAGCGCCGCCGTTGCTGAGTGTCGAAAAGCGCCAGATACCACCTTGGTAATCGGCACACAGCCGCTCCATCCAGGCGAAAATACGAGGTTCAAGGGTTATCCATTGTGGGATGGAGCCAAAGTGCTGCGGCCAGAAGCCGATGCGTAACTCGTCCGGGACCACTGAGGCAGTAATTGCGGTATGCTCCGCAACCTGATGATTTTGTGTATTCATTAAACTATCTCCTTATGCCGGAACCGTTGTTTAACGCCCGAAAAAATCGAGCATGTTTTCTGCCATCACCCAAAGAGCACGATTGAGCTTCACATCGCCATCAATACCGGTAACAGCACGGGTGCGGCTGCTTTTCCCCTGAGCGGTTCGCCCTGACAATCCACCTTTCATCAGGTTCTCCTGCACGCGCTGGTATACGGTCCACAGGTCATCGCTGTAGTCCTCCCGGCGACGTGGGGTCAGCAACTGCGATACCGTGACCGGCTGGTGGTCTTCACCAAAGCGATACTTCAGCGCGGCATTCGCCAGGGCGTTACGGGCTGGTTCTGGCAGTGCCAGTGACTGCATTGCATCGCGCTTCTCCTCCACCCGGTCAAACACACCGAGCACTTCGTAAGCCCCTTCAATCACCTTCTCAACAACATTCCCTTTATGCGGTACCCGCACTTCTCCGAATGACTGACCGCAGACCAGGCCATTGGTACAGACGCCGCGAAATAACCCCGGCAGCATCTGGTAGCTTGATGAGCCGTCATGGCTGTTAAGTAGAATGATTTCCGGCACCTGATGGCCGGTCAGTTGACCGGCACGACGCAGGCGAAGCATGTGTTTGGTGTGTTCCCGCTTGCTCTGGTCGCGAACCTTTGTCTGGCAGGCAAAGAACGGCTCAAAGCCTTCACGCTGCAGGCTTTCGAGGATGGTGATGGTCGGGATGTAGGTGTACCTGTCTGAACGAGATTCATGCTTGTCACTCCCGAACACGCTGGGAACATGACTCATCAGCTCTTCGTGGGTCAGAGGCCGGTCACGGCGTATCTGGTTTATACGGCCAAAGCGGCTGGCTAATCGCATAGCTAACTCCTTATCTGATAATGAAATGAAAACAAAAAGGCCATGTCCCCGAAGGAACATGGCCTGTTGGTATCTGGTGTTGGTGTGTTGCGGGGTGGAGAGGTCTGAAATGTAAGTAACTAATCGCTGTAGTGTGTGATCCGGCACTCACTGAGGTCAGACAGCTCTTTTTGCGTATTCTTCAGACCCGGACTGAAAGTGCCTACTTTTTTATCGCTGACATAAACATCGAAATTAGACGACTGACCCAGTGCGTCAATAAATGACACCCAGGCATTATCGCCATTCCTCCAGCCGAGGGATGAAGGTAATGAGAACTGACTGTTATCCATGACGACCGTTATTTCCGTCCCGTCGTCATGAGAACTTACTGATGTTCCATCAGGCAGGGTGAGATCAACACCGTGTTGCAGAATATTATGCGCATCCGGATTGCCAGTACAGTTCAGATTAAACACCACCTTCTCCGGGCTGGTAATGATATATTCGGTCACGCCCATCCCAAAACCACTCGTCCACATATTGGGAATAGCCTGTGCTGTTGATACAGAAGCCAGCATAGCTAATGTAACTATTACGTAAGGCAGTCGCATAATGTTGTCCTCAAATCATGTAATAAAGCTTTTGTCGTTTAAAACAATAAAGTAATGAAAAAACAGTTGGATTATTTTATTTGTTTGTAGCGAAACGCTTCTTTTCCGGCATAAATCCCGACAAGATCGTCATAACGAGGGTCCTTTTTATTCGGGCGGAACGTTACTTTCATATCGGGACTGCACATATCCTTCATGGTGAGATTGAATTCTTTACCTGGTGTAATGGTATACCCTGTTGCCACATCGTCTTTACTGGGAGTGACCCACCCCCATATTCCCCCCGGACAATCTCTGGAAGGTTTCGAGCGAACAACAATAAACCATCCCATTGAATCTACTTCCGTCGCTGTACACAGTTTTCTGACCTGTCGATGGGCATCACACCAGAATATATTCCCACTTTTATTATTCACTGCCGCAGGCAGGAACCCGCTATAAGGACGTGCTGCGTGAGCATTACCTGCGATAAGTAAGGGGAAAAACATGACTGGCAGTAAAGACAATAAGTTCAATTTTTTCATTGCATTAACCTTACATTTAATTATGGAGACCATCTCTAATCAGTTTGTCCGGATTGCCCCCGATTTTCTGAGGGAGAAAATGAATTCAGCGACTGCTGAATAAAACGGAAATGAGGTAAGGCAGAGATAAAATGCTTATCCTCCGACAGCTGATAGAGAAGCTCACTGCGAATAAATGTTTCCCGCGATGGCCTTACCAGATGAATCTCATCCAGCCGGAAGACACGTAACTGCCTGTTATGTTCAGCGACAAGATACCAGTAACCGTCAAGAGCGATTAGCCGGTAAGGTGCGATGGCCTCATGACGCTCCCCTTCAGTCAGAACGGTGATACGCTGACATCCCGAAATAGCTCTGACCAGCCTGTAGAAGCAGAGCTTTCCTGCCGGGGGATGAGGTCTGTCCTGATGCCATACCAGACAGGGTCGATCATCACAGTCCAGCAGGCTGCTGATCAGTCGCCGGTCAAAGCCCGGGAAAACCCCGGCCAGCCCCGTGCGGTGAGCAAAGGTCAGAATATCTATTTCCTGCCGCGTACTGTGAATATCCGAGCGCAGACTGCACTGCCCCTGGTAATAATCCAGGTCGAGATACATCAGACGTTCCCGAAAGTCACGACGAAGCGTGCGCTCTGACACCCCGAATTCAGTTGCCAGTTTGCGAATAAACAGAGTTTCACCGGACACCAGGCGGCTAATAATCAACGACAACCTGACAGCAAGCCGGTCATGTCGCCGCTCCTGAAGCGTCATGAAAGATTTCTCCTGAGAAGTTAACTCTCTGAATTAATACTGATTACTTTAAAGGAAGGAGTGGACAGGGTATGGACAACATCGGAACTATTTTTTATGAGCAGTCCAGCCTTATGGGCGCTCGTCTGACAGACAATGATGCTTCGCCTGATTTAATTGATGATAAAACGCAGTGGAAAGGACGTGTCCACAATCAACAAATCATTAACAACCAGTTCATCATTCGCAGAGAAAATTGCGATATCAGAAGAATATCCAGTCCCAGACGGCCCGTGCGACCGACACCACCGCATCACGCACGGTACGAATCACCGTTTTCAATGGCGCAGGCAGGAATGACGATGACTCAACCGTATCAAAAACCCGGCCCACAGCGTCACCGAAACTGTCACGGGCCTGCGACTTTACCGGCTCTGTGCAGAGTCTCCCGTGCAGTTGTGTCACCACCGGGCTGGTGGCGCGGTCAGGCAGACAGCGCATCATGGCTGCCACCATCTCCTCAATGCCCCATCCAGTGCGGGCGGACACCACACAGACCGGATGATGCAGTTTAAACATCGCCATAATCGCTGCCTGCTTCGCTTTAAGATTTTCCAGTTGGTGCGGTGAAGGCTTGCTGGTGAGGGTATCCCATTCATGGCAGGGTTCGATTTTGTCGGCCTGGTTAATCACAAACAGTACCTTTTGCCTGTAAGGTTGCATCACACCGTGCCAGAACTGCTCGTCCACAGTTAGTGCCCGATCATCGGCCTTAATGACCCACAGCACCAGGTCCAGCTCCGGCAGCATACGACGGTACAGGGCACGGTATTCGTGATCCCGCCACCCGTTTTCACCTACCCCCGGTAAATCGACAATCACCAGACTGTGACGACCGCTGCGCAGCCGGAAGCGCAGTACGTCGCGAGTACAGGCGTTCACGTCACTCACCGGAGACACCTCGCCCCGGAAAAGTTCGTTGCAGAGAGCGGATTTACCAGCACCACTTTTGCCCATGATGCCAATCACCGGCTCGTAATGAGTCAGGTTCTGGATACGTTCAAGAATAAGCTGGCGAAGCGTGCGCGGAAGCGACGCGAGCGGTTGTTCAAAGGCCTGAAGGCCGTCAGGTTTATTCATACAGTAGTCTCAGCGTGAAAAATTAAAAACCCCGCGATCCAGTCAGGAAGGCGGGGGATTCACAGAGATGATATCTGTCTGAAATTATTTGGAATTTTTGATTAACACGTAAAGGACCTTGTGCAATATAGGATTGAACTATGTCTGCTTCATGCCTGAAGCAGATGATATCAGCATTCTGTAATGCTGATTCTTTAGAAGTTGGCCAACTGTCTTGAAGTCATTTCATTCCTTATTTTTCTGATTTATAGCTTATAGCATCGGAGTTGCAAGAAGCACGTTTGACATCGAAGGTTTTCATATATTCATTATATGCCTCTGGCCATTCCTCCATTGAGGAAGATAGTTTTTTATAAGCGCCACTATCTGAAATAACATAATCCATATCAGAAATTGCAAGTTGTTTTATAGATGATGCAATATTTACTGCCAGTACTGATAGACGTTCAGAAGAATAAGAACTTATCGACATTGCTTTAGTTATGGCTGATTTCGCTGGTTGGTAAAGTTGATTATGATTAGCTTTATATAAAAGAGATTTATCAGCATCAAATGCAGCTACCGCAGCCAAAAAATCAGAGGCTTTTTCACGAAATTTGTATTCATCTTCGTTAACAGCAGTAGTACAAATCGTTCTGGCATTGATGAGTGCTGGGACTCTTGTGCTTTCAACTAACTTTGAACCCGTGAGATATGAGCCGGCCATTCCCCCTAAAGCTGCGATTATTGCGACCAATAGCGCACTACCTATGTCTAAAGATGCTTTAACAACTTCAGCTTTGTTCTGCGCATTTCCAGAGTGTGCACTAATGTTACTATCATTGTGGCTACCAGACATATCAAGCTTCCTAAGTTATTAAGCTTTAATTCCTGCTATTATCTACATTCACACAAGTTAAGAATTCTTTTTTACCAGAATATCAGTAAGTTGGGTTTCATGAAAGATACTAGTGATCAACTCGAAAATTTTAACAAATCATATTGAGTTGGGTCCGCTCTTCGCTCACAGCGGGCCTAACGGACTTGCTTTAGGTCTGCTCCGTGCAAGGAGCGGAAGTTTACCGTTTTAGAAATCATGCTAATTAGCATAAAATCTCTCAACTGATGGGGTCTGGAGTTGCAGAAAAAATGACTACAAGGCAGTATGCGCAAAAATCAATCTTCGATCTGGAGGAAATTTTCGAGCGGTCACGGAACAATGCTAGTGAACTTGAACGGCTGTTGAACGAACTGACCTTCCGCAATACTGCCAAGGCCCGAACGTTGAGGACTAAAATCGAGCAAGCCCGAACTGTACTTAGTGGTCACTGCGTGATCTCAATGTCGGATTCCAGTCCATCAGCGCGTCATCCTGGCTCGTCGTCCACACAATCCTCCCAAGTTCCGCCCCGTGATGTGCCTGCAGCGGTAGTGCAACAGCAACCCAAGGCTAATCCAGCTCCTGTCATGCAACAGCAATTCGGCGAAGACCAGATCGACCTAGGTCCACTCCCATCTTTCTCTCCGACAGGTAAGTCGAATGATGCGCGAGCAATACTGGCAGCATGGACAGCCCTCGAAGCACTGTCGCCTCAAGGTTATAAACGCCCAGAGGATATGGCAACCGGCGACCGCTCTAGGGTTGCCCTATTGGAGCGAGGTGTACCATGGGGACCAAATGCCCGCAGCAAGCCCAGCCATAAGCTTTATTTCGAGGTCGTCCTCGGCTCCATCGCTCTCGACAAGGCGACGGACGAGCTGGTCAAGGTTTTTGGCGAGGATGAGGAGCGTTCACGCCCGGACGGTAAGAAGGCGGCCATCGGCTCGATCCTGATCGACAAAGAAGGTTATGTGCTTGAGGACAAAGGCGTTGCCGTTTCCAGTTTTGCCTGGGCACTCAAGCCGGCTCTCGACCTGAAGCTTGGGAGCTTAGGGAATTGGCCGAATGTTGAGCCGCGCATTATCGAGCATCTGGATCGAATGGTTCGCCGCCACAACGAGGATGGAGAACCCATACCGATCGATTTGGATGTCGTTCTTAACGCTTATAGATGGCTTGTGTCTCAGTTCGGTGTACCCGAACATTTGGTTGAGCCACCCACATTCGCGATTAAGGTGTTTCATCATTTCAAGGCCAAGGCGCCGCCTGAACCTTCGTTACTGAATTCCTTCTATCTTGAAGATCTCGGTGAAGCAACCAAATTGCTCGAGACGGGCAAAGCCGGAGCCGGTTTGCGCCGCTACATGGGAATTGGCAGGCCTGAACAGAAAATCGACGTGCTATCGCCCATTTCCGCAGTTGAGCCATTCGTCGCACCCTCGCTCATGCCGCAGGCTCGTTGGCCTTCGAAAGGCGGCCATCCACTGGTACTGCTTCAACAGGCTGCCGTGAATGCGGCGCGTGCTGAGCTGAATGATGCTCCAGGTATCATCGGCGTCAATGGGCCTCCGGGAACCGGAAAGACCACTCTTCTGCGAGATATTGTCGTCGGGTGCATTCTTGATCGGGCCACGGCGATGTGCGGCTTCAATAAACCGCAGGATGCCTTTTCCACAACAGGCGAGAAGCTGGCATTCGGCTCCAATGCATTCCTGCACTTCTACAAGTTACATGCATCCTTAAAGGGCCATGAGATCGTTGTAGCGTCCTCCAATAACAAAGCGGTCGAGAACGTTAGTAAAGAGCTTCCTCTCAAGGAAGCCAATGGTCGTCATGAACAAATCGCCTATTTTCGGTCCATCAGCGACCTGATTGCGAACCCCAAACGCGTCGGCTATTTCGAAGCCGAGGCCGAGGGGGACATCCCCTCCGACCCAGTCGAAACCTGGGGGCTGATCGCCGCTGCTCTCGGCAAGAGCAGCAACCGAGGCGCGTTCCAGCAAGGTTTCTGGTGGAATGAAGACGGTGGTTTCCTTACCTACCTGAAAGCAGCTCGCGGCATAAATGTCATGCGTGAGATCAAGGACGAACGAACAGGCGAAATCATCGATCGCGTAATGCCCAGCGTGGTTGTCAATGAGCGGCCCAGCACCAACGAAGCGGATGCTGCTGCGGCCTGGCTGAAAGCGCGAACCGCATTTCTTAAACTCAAGGCAACGGTAGACGCCGAAATCGCCAGCATCGAAGAGATGCGACGGGATATCCAGGCGCTCAAGGGAGCGATCACCGAACTTCAAAGGGCTGAAGAGCGTCGACCGAGTCTGGATGGAGCCGTAGAAGAGGCACACCAGATTGCTGAATCCTGCCAACGGGAGCATGAGAAGGCAAAATCGCAGATCGAGCAGGATAAGATCATGCTCGACAGCCATCTTGCTGGCCGTCCAGGTTTCTTCTCCCGTTTGTTCGCGACTGCGGCCTGGAAGTCGTGGAGATCGACACTGCAGATGCTCTCGGCGACCTTGCAGCAATCAGTCTTACGGGCGCTGGAGACAGACGGTGCCCTGGAGCTTGCAAGGGCTGAGTGGAGCAATACTGAGTCCCAGTTACAGCAACTCGACCAGGAAATTTCCAGCAAGTGTCAGGCTGTCTCGAAATTGAAAGCAACCGAGGCAGAGGCACGAAACCGCATGGGAGACAGGGTCGTTGATGAGAGATTCTTCGAGCGCGAGCACGAGGCTATCCACCTGACTGCGCCATGGCTTCCCGATGAGGTTCATCGCCTGCGGGAGGATCTATTCGCCGCTGCCCTGACTGTGCATAAAACGTTCATCGATGCTTCGGCCAGCCGCTTGCAACACAACCTTGGGCTATTGATGTCGGGCATGGTGGCTGGTGCCTTCCAGTCTTCCGCTCACCGTGAACTTCTCCCCGACCTTTGGTCAAGCCTTTTCATGGTGGTGCCGACCGTGTCCACGACATTCGCCTCTGTTCGGACGATGTTCGGGGATCTGCCACCAGAGAGCATTGGCTGGCTTCTGGTAGATGAAGCGGGCCAGGCCGTTCCTCAGGCAGCAGTTGGAGCTATCATGCGGGCAAAGCGCTCCATCGTGGTAGGTGACCCGTTGCAAATCCCACCTGTAGTTTCACTTCCTGAAAAGCTGAACGTCGAAATCTGCAAATTCTTCGACATTGATCAGAGCGAATGGTCTGCGCCCGCAGCATCTACGCAGACCCTTGCTGATCAGGCATCGCGCTTCAAATCCACCTTCGTCATGGATGTAGGTGATCGAGAAGTCGGGCTGCCACTCCTCGTTCACAGGCGTTGCCAGAACCCAATGTTCGATGTTTCTAACTCCATCGCCTATGCCGGGCAGATGGTCCATGCTGTCAGGCCTAAAAGACTAGGATCTATCGGCTCGGCTTTGGGGCGATCTCGCTGGTTCGACGTCAATGGCAATGCTGAGACGAAGTGGTGCCCCGAGGAGGGTGATGCGGTTGTACGAATGCTTAAAGAGCTGGCCGCATCGGGCATTACAAATCCGGACGTCTTTATCATCACACCATTCAAGATCGTAGAGCAGAACATGCGTCGGCGTCTCGACAGTGAGACCGATCTGCTGCAAGCGCTGGGAGTAAAGTGGAATGAGTGGAGCCGTGATCGTGTAGGCACGATCCACACGTTCCAGGGCCGAGAGGCGGACACGGTCATCCTGCTGCTGGGTGCTCCGAAAGCGAGTCAGCAAAGAGCCCGTCAGTGGGCGGCAAGCCCGCCAAACATTATCAATGTAGCCGTCTCACGCGCCAAGCAAAACCTGTATGTGGTCGGCTCGGCTGCTGCATGGGCAGGGGCGGGAACGAGCCTACAGGTCCTGCAGCGACAATTGGCGCAATCAGCCTGACAATCTCCGAGGCGGCACTCAGTGTTAAGGGCACATCGCAACTAATCTTTTATTTAGCTCTGTAACGAGCCGACCGCTATGTGCCAGGAGCGGACATTTATGACCAGTTAATCATGCCAGCAAGATCTTAACGAAGGCATCCCAGCGGTCTTCGATGTTGTCTTTGTTGATAGGGAGCAGCGTTTTGCGCATCGTTATCCCATCAATGGCCGCGAGATCTGCGTCTTTTTTTACCAGGTCTGGCGCGAACCAGAGTTTAAGCGTGTGCGGATCGATGGCACATAGTCCCGCGTCAAAGAGCTTGTGGATATCAGCGCGCAGCAGCAGACCGTTTTTAAAGCTCGCGCCACCTTTGCGAGCGTGGGCTTTAAGGTGTGCGGCTTCGCAGCGTACCGCAATGGCATTCGTGTAGACGCAACGGCCACCGCAGTTAAGCATCACATCTTCACGGAATTTCCCCTGATCACGACGGCGACGGCCATAGAAGGGTACATCTTCTTTATGTTCGCGTTCTTCAGCCAGCGACCGTTCGGCTCGAGGTTCTTCAGCCTGGGGTTCTTCGGCCACCACGGGTTCAGGTTTGACCGCATTCGGTTCTTCCCAGGTTCCCAGGAACATGGCAACGCGCTGGGGCATTTTGACACGATTCAAAATCCCAAGGTGCGCTTTTTCCCAGGCTAGGAATTCTTCCAAACGACTTGCTGGACAACCATGTTTAAGCGCTGGATGGGGGGATTCCTTTTTGACTGGAGCGGGCGCGGGAGCAGATAACGTCGTGCTGCTACTGCCTGTGCTGTAGCTGCTGCGGCCACCCACATGGCGTTTAACCGAATTTCCTTCGACCAGGATTTGCTTGTCCTCGTCGATCTGACGCTGGAAGAATGCCTCAATTTGGGTGTAGTTCAGCTTGAAGTGGCGCATAACTGCGCCACGGAAAGCCAAACGAACTTCTTCGTTACGATTTGGCGGGCAAGCACGGTCAACGCGCTGGGAAGCATAGGTATCATTCCCCCAGGCTTGCGTACCGTAACGGCTAAATATGACCGTCCAGTTTTTCCCCGATTGGCTGCGATAAACCTTACCATCGCAGACGAACACGAACGGAGACGAAATAATAAACCCGTGAACTTCCATAGCCATTTTAATCCACCTCAACCAGCTTTTTTTCCAGTCCACCCCTTCGAGATCGACCTTGCCAACTTATTTCTGTCAACAATTGCCGTAAGCATAAATGTAGTGACCTGCATTTGAAATCGGTTCGACCTGCATTTACGATTAGCTTGACCCGCTCCCCGTTCGTTAACACATAGCAACGTTAGTAATGCATCCTACGCGGTAATAACAATTGCGAGCTTCCGCTACTCGCTCATTGCTGACCTTCAGATCCAGCAGATTGTTCGCTTGGTACCAGAGATAGACGCGCCAATAACCTGGCAATCGTTCAACCTCGCCATGGTAATCGTTCACAAGTATGTGCTCTGTACGTAACGGGACAAAGAGGGAGATAGATAGAAGACCCAGGGTCTACTCAGATTCATCACTACATTGAGAAATCAGACGAAAAAACCATTGGGGTCACAACGCTATTTAGCAGATCGTCGATAAGATTTTGATGCTTGCCAGGCATGTTTCATCTTCTCAATAAACTCCAACTTCTCTTCAGGTTGGACGTTCCACACATCTATAGCCGCAATAATCATGTCATAACGCATAGACGTATTATAAGGGCGAAGATAGCCCGCTATTCGTCCTTTTCCTTTGAGATAGTCCCAGAGATATACTAACTGAGTTTCATTATCACGTGACATCCAGTCAAAGTCTGTCAGAAAAAAATCGTATTGCTCAAGCCAGCGCTCATGCAGCTTTTTGAAATAAGAGATCTTATCTCCAAGAGTACAGGGAGCTTCATCAATGTACCTCATCACACCGTTGATCAGTTCACGCTCAGTTACCGGAGTGGGATTATATAGATCGGTACTTGCTCCCGCGTTCAGATAAAATCGGGAGAAAAGACGTTTCGGTTTTTTCGAAGCGGTAGCCTGTGGATTTGTTATCAGGTCCCAATCATTATCGTCCAGGTCGATATTCATATTAGAGAAATCAAGATTTGTGAAGGTATTATCGTGCAGTAAAAGAGAATTAAAACCACCTGAACAATCGAAGTCATTCCCCAACCCACCAAGTGTCAGCCTTGCAGGTAATACTGGATATTCAAAAATATAATGGTGAGCAAACCACGATGCTCTTGGTGTACCTTTGAAACAATCAAAATAATCCTTATCAATCAGGTGCAGGTCAGCCCATTCTTTAAGTGTTTTCCGTGCAACTTTGATCCTATCCTGATCGCCAAAGAAATGCCGTTCAAGTATCTGAGAGATCAATCGTCGAAACTGATCCGGCGTATCATAAGTACTGCACAGTAACGAGTGATCTGTATTGAAAAAACCATCCAGCGCTTTTAGGTACATTATCTCGTAGCGGATCATATCGTAATGCAACATCGCTTCTTCCCTCTGCTTCTTGCTTCCGAAAAGAGACTAACATGGACATTTTTTTGGTAGGTGGAGGCAGGTCACAGGCTGAGGAATGACTGATTTTTTACTGATATCTTTCTGATTTTATTGTGATAATACACTGACTTTTTACTGCATTATTCCTGTTGTTTTCACCCTACAATCCTCCTGTGCTCACCTCGTTAGAATCGTTCAACAGCAGATATGAACATTTGGGTTTTTAGTATAATTAAGGGGAACGCCCTGTTTCTATACCACTCTGTTCATAGCTCCTTCCCCAACAAGCAACCCTGCCTGTATTCCCCTGAATACACTGTTCCCTGTATCTGCCATATCCCCACTTCTCTTAAAAATTACATCTCATCCCAATCCTTTGCACTCCACCTGACAAAGGATAAATCAATGCACACACCTTACCCTTTCAATTCCAGATACACGATGAACTGGTTTCTACTGTCTCTACTCAATGACCACCTGAATCAGCTACTGAACCGGTACTCCCGAATACAGGCACTCAGACTCGACCTGTTCTATCAGAAAGGTACAGAGCGCTATAAACGTCATTCATGGAATGAAACCGAGCGAGAGGTGCGCATGCTGGTTGAACGCACCCTGCAGCACACGAATCTGGCAGGGTATTTCTGGGTACTCGAGAACTCTGTAGACCACGGCTGCCATGCCCATATCGTGTTCTATCTCGACAGGCACCTTAACCAGGCTACCTACCCAATAGCTGAGAGAGTTGGAACAATATGGCGGGAAATAACGCAACGAGAAGGCTATTACAACCGCTGCGAATACAAGCCCACTTATGAAGTGAGTATTAATAGGCCGGTGAACTACGATGATACCGAAGCCATCGATAACCTGCGCTACATCATCAGCTACCTCGCCAAAGAAGAGCAAAAAAACGGTCACTATCACTACGGAGCCAGTGAGGTACCGTCGCCCAGCGGACTGGGGCGTCCTCGCACGGTGTAGCTCACGTTCTGCACTTTTTTACGTATCAACCCATTGATGTGGAAGGGCTGGTGGTAACGAGCAATCAACCACCAGCTCAGGACAACCACAAAATGGAAGACAGCATCATGACAGAACAAATTTCTTTGCTTGATGACCAACTGGTGGATATGCGCTTCATCACGAAGCTTACAGGGCTCACGGACAAGTGGTTTTACAAGCTGATAAAAGATGGCCAATTCCCGAAGCCGATCAAGCTGGGTCGCAGCTCCCGCTGGCGACAGAGTGAAGTCGAAGACTGGCTAGTAGAACGCATTGCAGATTCACGGGGCCATTGATACAACCCATTCGTTTTAAGCTACGCCTTTCTCAATATACCAATTCTTAAGGCACCATTCAGACCTGGCATAATTCAAGCGATATCGTCTATCACCTATTCGCTACGATTCTCATTTCAGAAGCTGAAAAGCAGAAGCCCACCCTATCCCTGGTATATCCATCATTCTGTTAACGGCTGCCATACTGACGTTTATTTCCTGGGGTGAGCTTCTTATTTTTTAACGACGTGTCAGAACAATCCTGCGCCGGGCGAACAGCATTTCCGCAGACAGCTGGAATTCATATTCCGCTGCCTTCAGCTTTCTCGATTTAAGCATCTTCATCGTAACGCCGCTGATCTGCCCTGCTTCCATCCTTCTCTGAATCTCACCAGCGCTCAGCATGAGCTGCTGCTTTAAAATTAACAACAGGCTGACCTGAAACGAACGGGGAATCCTGACACTAACGCGGACCCGCTGGTGGGCAGTGATGCTTACCGGCCAGCGCTCCTGAACGTGAAAATCAGGCCGACCCGATAGCTCTGCGTTGTTCCGCTTCAGCGTCACGATATCATTTGCAAAGTGCTGTACCGTAGCGGCATCGTTTGTCATTAGCCGATGATAAAGCTGGCGGTCAATTTTGCTGACGTGCAGGCGCGAAAACAGGGAAATATTCCAGGTGTAATCGCAGTGTGTGCATTTATAGATACTCCACACATCCAGCAGCTTCTTTTGCGAATTAACCCGAAATGCTCCCGAAGGCGTGAATTCCCGCTTAGTGCTGCATGAAGGGCAACGTTTAGCAATGCGTTGATACCCCACAGGCGTGACGGTCCATGTAACTTTCATAACGTACCTTTTTTAACCCATACAAAACCGGACCCGTACGAAACGGATCATGAATGTTTTATGTATGAAAAATATTTAAGAGATATTTTTCAGCGGGTTAAAAAAAGATTTCCAACGCTATAATCCTGTCGACGAGCAAAGAGATACGCCGAGACTAGCAAAGCGGCAATTATCGGGTAAATGCGTTCAATCAATATTGATGATGATTACAGCAGGATCTATTGATCTGACTCGCTAAACGCCGCGCAGTAATTCTGTATGTTTAGTAGACAACTAAACGACTGAAGGAGCGCGTTATGACCCAGCAGGAACGGTTTTGTCAGGCCTGCGGAATGCCGATGTCCGCACCTGATGCACACAGTGCCAGCGATCACTATTGTGCGTACTGCAGCGACGCCGACGGTAATCTGAAATCCTGGGAAGAGGCCATTTCCGGCCTGGCGGGCTTTCTTGATTCCTGGCAGAAGGTCGGCGAGGACGAGTCGCGCAAGCGGGCAAAGCGTTATCTGACGGCAATGCCCGCCTGGGCTCATAAAGCGGACGAGTGAACCTCAGTTCAGTTGCACAAACCGAATTGACTCTCACTCCGTAATAGGTGACCACATATGACCACGCCGATGTCTGCCGCAGAAAAGCACAATATTAACCAGCGTTATGCTGTAATGTTTTGATTTTAGGATTCTTATGATGAATAAAGTTCCACAATTTCTCTGTAAGAGCACTGAACGTCCAGATCTAGAAACATCTTTCCTGGATGGAAGCTCCAGAAATGCAGTGATATTACTGTCATCCGCTATTGGTATTGGGACATACAATCCTGGATGGCGCTGGTCGCTTCACGCCGGAGCTATGACGGGTAAAACGTCAGAACGTCATATTGGTTTTATCATTTCAGGGGAGTTGATGGTTCGTGACAGCTCCGGAAATGAAAGTCTTGTTCATGCCGGTGAAGCATTTGAAGTTGCTGAAAATCACGATGCCTGGGTTGTGGGGGATGAACCGTGCGTTGCATTAGATTTCACGCAGTTACCACACTGATTTGTCATCATATTGAAAATGTCCGGTTATTCATACGTCTTCCCAGAGCCAGAGCTGTTTAAAAAAACCGGCTTTCCTTTTAACATTCTATACCCCCGGCCTAATCATGAAATTAATATGTGAGACTTAAAGATAACGAGATAAAGATAATGACAATGCAGGAATTTGAAGAACAAAAGTTCTCGGAAAGTCAACTTACCGGTACGAAGGTTTCAGGCGTGAAGTTTTACGCATGCGACTTTTCGGAGACAGACCTGACAGAAACGCAATTCATTAATTGCCATTTCTGGCATCCGGATAAACAGGTTGGGGGTGACTTCAGCGGAGCAAAGCTGAAGGAGGCCAGCTTTATAAACTGTGATCTGACGATGAGCACATTTAAGAATGCAGATCTGTTTGGTATTGAAATCAGGGACAGCCGCGCAATGGGGTGCAATTTCCGTCAGGCACGATTTATGAAAAAAATCAGTCCCCGACTCTGGATATGTAGTGCCTTCATAACCAAAAGTAATCTGAGTTATGCTGATTTTTCAGGCGCGACGCTGGAAGAGTGTGAGCTGTGGGAAAACTGCTGGTATGGGACCATTGTCACCGGTGCCAATTTCAGTGGCTCAGATCTGTCTGGTGGAGATTTCACCAATTTCAACTGGCGCTCTGCTGATGTGACGAACTGCGATCTGAGGGGAGCTGTAACAGGAGAACTTGATATACGACGCACCAATCTTGAGGGGGTCAAAATTGATGACGAGCAGGCTGTATCATTGATGGCCTACGTCGGTATCACAGTCACTGAGTAGTACGGATTGTCAGCATGAGATCGATCACGCCGCATGCGCCTCCATACAGGAACCCGCTGAGCCATTTCTGAACCTCTATTGAAACTGCCGATTTGGTCATAACTGACGGCATATCTGTTGCAGTGCGAATGAGTTAATGTGTTTTAAACAATGACCTCTTTTCAGATAGCATTATTGTTCGTATTTTATATGGTAATAATGAAATTTTTTACGAATGTTTATTAGACCCCGCCTTGTAATATTAAGAATAGTAAGAGACTTATATTTACTCGCCTTTAACTGAACTTTGCCCCTTCATTTTTAAATTATTAAGCGCGCCTTATATTTAATGCCTGGCCGGGTAGGGCGAGAGAGTATATTTATAAAAATGTGACATTTGTCATTGACTAAAGCTATATAAGTCAGTATTTTGTAGCCACTGGATTAGATGTTTATACCCGTAATATCTATTCTCTGAGCTGTGCAAGGAAAAATATAATCCAGTGGCTCACGGGTTAATTTTTAAAGAGTCATGTAGCAAAGGCTCCATACAGCAAAAAAAATACAGTCAGGCAAGAAGCATGGAATAACGCATGGTCAATACTTCTGCGTAATCAGTAACCTTCCGTACAGAGAAGGATAAGGTCAACACCGGGACAGACTGGTTAAAGATCCAGTTTTGAAAAGCAACCCAAGATAAGAAGAAATATATTTATATTGCAGGCAGTGAATACTTATAATGAATGACTCTCCCTACCTCCCTGTTTAATGCCTCGTGTTCCGTGCAGCGAGGCATTTTTTTATATTATGACTCTCGCAAAAAAAGGAGGTATATATGACAGCACCACTGAGGTTTATAGCCACCGGCAGGCATATCAGCGAATATCCTGATCCTGTCTCTTTCACACGAGGGACTTATCTGACAATTCGTGAGAAGTACGAGGGGAAGGAAGGGTGGGACAACTGGTTCTACTGCATTGCTCCCGGCGGTACCGGTGGCTGGGTGCCTGAACAGGTTTTCATCAGATTTGAGGGGACTTTTCGGGGTATTGCAACGGAGGATTACACCGCCCGGGAACTGGAGGTAAAGAAGGGGGATGAGGTTGCCGGGCTGAGATCGCTGAATGGCTGGATGTGGTGTGAACGGCTTTCTGACGGGCAGACCGGGTGGGTTCCCCTGGCGCTGCTGCATAAGCATGAAGCGAAAGCCTGAATACTTTTACTAAAAGAAGGGCTTTTAATAAGGTGGATCCTGCATCAGCAGTTCGTGCTGAAATACAGGCGACTGAACTAGTGTGGCTCGCCCCGGTAACGGCCCTCAGCTAAGGAAGATCTGGGGGGAGTGGTTTAATGACCAGGTCATGCGTCATGGCGAAACAGCGCCACTGCTGGAAATCGCCCGCTTCGCCGCAGATGGCGTCTGGATGGGCCAGATATACGGCGTTGTTCCCGGCCATGCTGAGGCGCTCAGAAATCATCTCATCAACATGACGACACCAGAAAAATGATATCAGAAAAAAATCCCTGGCTTGTGCTTGCCGTGGTATCCGCCGCCCTGTTTCTTGTGGTGGTGGATATGACGGTACTGAACGTTGCCCTTCCCGTGCTGGCCCGTGAGCTGAACGCCACCAATGCGGAGAAGCTCTGGATGGTAAATACCTACTCTCTGGTGCTGGCCGGTCTGTTGCCAGGCTGCGGCACCCTGTCCGACCGGATCGGGCACCGGAAGGTATTCACGGCCGGGCTTGTCATTTTCGGTTTAGCCTCGGTAATGGCGGCTTTTGCCCCGTCGTCCGGCTGGCTTATCTCTGCCAGGGGCGTACTGGCCGTGGGGGCGGCCATGATGCTACCGGCAACCATATCCATTATTCGTCTTGTGTTCACCGAAGATAAAGAGCGTGCCGTCGCAATCGGTATCTGGGGAGCGGTCACCGCCAGTGCGGCTGCGCTGGGGCCTCTCCTGGGGGGAGCGCTTCTGGCGCATTTCTGGTGGGGATCGGTATTCCTTATCAATGGGCCTGTGGTGCTGTTAACCCTGTTGTTCACATTTGTTCTGATCCCCAACATTCCCGGAAATGCAGGACGACACTGGGATTTACTCACCACGGTTGTGCTTACCATTGCACTGATATCTTCCCTGTATGCAATAAAAAGCGTCCTGAAGAGCAGCATCAACTGGGATGAGGTGGCCATTGCGGTGGTTGCGGGGATCGTTTTCTTTCGCTGGTTTTTACAGCGTCAGACACGCCTTCCGTCTCCGCTGATTGATTTCACCCTTTTCCGCAACGTACGCTTTTCAGTCGGAATGGCCGGGGCGTTCTGTGCCAGTGTGGTAGTGGTGGGTCTGCAGTTTGTTCTGAGTCAGGAGCTTCAGCTTGTGCGGTCATTTTCGCCACTGCAGACCGGCCTCTTTGTCATGCCGGTCGCGGTGGGGTCCTTTGTGGCGGGGCCACTGCTGGGCGCCGTTCTTTTCCGGTTTGGTGTTGAGCGAATGATGTCATTCACGCTCGGGATCGCGGCGGCCGGGCTGACGCTGTATACGCTGGCATGGATGCATTCGCTTCTGCTCTGGCAGCTGGCAGCACTCGGCCTGACGGGGTTTGGCTTTGGCGGCGTTATGTCAGTAGGCTCCACGCTTATCATGATCAATGCGCCGGAAGACAAGGCGGGTATGGCCGGTGCCCTGGAAGGTATTTCCTACGAACTGGGAGGGACGCTTGGCGTGGCCGTGATGGGAAGCGTGATGGCATCGGTATACACCCGTTCCTTTACGCCGCCGGACAATGCTTCACTTGCGCCCGTGGCGTGGGACAGCCTTGACCAGACGTTTATTGCTGTCAGCGGGCTGTCGGCAGGGGTTGCTGACGGGGTGATCCTCGCCGGAAAATCAGCATTTATAAACGGTGTCTCGGTAACACTCTACGCGGCAGCGGCGGTCACGATCGTCCTGTTTATTGTCATGGCCGCCCTTGCCAGAAATAAGCATCCATAGTCTGTTCAGAGGCCTGTAAAACCAGAGCGGTCAGGGACGATCACTGTTTTTACAGGCACCAGTTGCCTGACAGACAACTGATGTCTACAAATTTTGTAGTGAGATCTCATTATCTCTGACGCGTATTTGCATTGTTAATAACCTGCGCTATCATCGGCACCGTTTATACCTTTCAACTAACCCCGAGGCTTTGATGCTGGAGAATGTAATCATCCGATAATCAGCTTACCGACCTTTTCAGGCCGGACTGATTATCAATGCGCCGAAATCGAATGCGGACACCGCTGTGTGTTTGCACGTTTTGCACATGATGATTAAACAGGTTCTCCAGTATGAATTTATCCCGTCAGGAACAGCGTACCTTACACGTTCTCGCCAAAGGTGGCCGTATTGTGCACGTCCGCGATGCGTCTGGCCGCGTCACCGCCGTTGAATGCTACACCCGCGAAGGGCTGTTGCTCACCGACTGCACCCTTGCCACCTTCAAAAAACTCAAAACCAAAAAACTTATCAAGTCCGTCAACGGTCAGCCGTACCGCATCAACACCACCGGGCTGAATAACGTTCGCGCACAGCTTGATAACCGCTAAGGAGAGCATGATGGATATCAGCACCCTTATTTCCTCATCCCGGCACATCCAGCTGTCAGCGGAGGAGAGCAAAATCCCCTGGGACGAGCCGGTCTTCAGCCAGCGCATGCTGGCGAACCATTTGTCGCAGGATCACGACTGGGCAAGCCGCAGGCAGGGCATCATTGAACAACAGGTCGAGTGGATCGCCAGCCAGTTATCCCCTGGCGCACATATCCTCGATCTCGGCTGCGGTCCCGGCTTTTATACCCAGCGCCTAGCGGAGCGCGGATTTCACTGCACCGGTGTGGATTTCTCACCGGCATCTGTGAACTGGGCTCGTCAGCAGGCGCAGAATGCCGGATTGAATATCGACTATGTCCAGCAGGATATCCGCGCATACTGGCCGGATAAATCGTTCGATTTCATCATGATAACCTTCGGAGAGCTGAATGTTTTCAGTGCCGCTGACGCCCAGGCTCTTATCAGCCGCTGCGCGCTGTGGCTGCAGCCGGGTGGTAGGCTGCTCGCTGAAGTCCATACTTTCGACGAAGTTAAGCGTCAGGGAATGGCTGAAGCGAGCTGGCAACGCTGTCCGGACGGGCTGTTTCTGGACGTCCCTCATCTGCTTCTGACGGAACATGACTGGGATGAAGAAGCGCAAATCAGCTCAACGCAGTTCTGGGCCATAGAGGCAAACGGTCAAACTACCCGTTTCGGCAGCCAGATGACGGCCTGGCGCGATGACGAGTACATCAGCCTGCTCGGTAATGTCGGTTTTATCCTGCTTCCTCCTCCTGAAAGCTACGACTGGCCAGTCAGCGAAACATTTGAAGGGAAGCTGTTTGTTGTGCTGGCTGAAAAAGCAAATACCTCAGAGGAACATCCTCTTAATACTCAACGCAATAAAAGGACTTCCACATTGGATATCCCACGTATTTTTACCATCAGTGAAAGCGAACACCGCATCCACAACCCGTTCACCGAAGAGAAGTACGCCACGCTGGGTCGCGTGCTGCGTATGAAACCGGAGACCCGCATTCTCGACCTCGGCAGCGGCTCGGGCGAGATGCTCTGCACCTGGGCCCGGGATCATGGCATTACGGGGACTGGCATCGACATGAGTTCGCTATTCACCGCGCAGGCCAGACGCCGCGCGGAAGAACTCGGCGTCAGCGAACGCGTACATTTTATTCATAATGATGCGGCGGGTTACATCGCCAATGAAAAATGTGACGTGGCAGCCTGCGTCGGCGCGACCTGGATTGCCGGAGGCTTTGCCGGGACAGTCGAACTGCTGGCGCAGAGCCTTAAACCGGGCGGGATCATGCTTATCGGCGAACCCTACTGGCGTCAACTACCAGCAACAGAAGAAATAGCCCAGGCCTGCGGCGTCAGCTCGACAAGCGATTTCCTGACGCTGCCAGGACTTGTCGGCGCGTTCGACGATCTCGGCTATGACGTGGTGGAAATGGTACTGGCAGACCAGGAAGGCTGGGACCGGTATGAAGCCGCAAAATGGCTGACCATGCGCCGCTGGCTGGAAGCGAATCCTGACGATGACTTCGCCGCCGAAGTCAGGGCCGAACTAAACATCGCGCCGAAACGCCACGTAACCTACGCGCGGGAATGCTTTGGCTGGGCCGTGTTCGCGCTCATCGCCAGGTAACAACAGGTTCCCGGTATTTCTGGCTGGAAATATCGGGGCTTAACCTTTGCTTTGATCTGATGCATCACCTGCACAATACATATTCCGTATGTTTATTAATCAGGACGTCACCATAAGGAGCATCATATGTCACAACATGAACAGTTCTGTCAGGCTTGCGGAATGCCGATGTCGGCACCAGATGCACACAGTGCCAGCGATCAATATTGTGCGTACTGCAGCGACAGCAACGGCAATCTCAAACCCTGGGAAGAAGCGGTATCAGGTTTAGCCAGCTTCCTTGATTCCTGGCAAAAAGTCGGCCCGGAAGAAGCACAGAAGCGGGCAAAGCGTTATCTGACGGCAATGCCCGCCTGGGCTCATAAAGCGGACGAGTGATTTGAGCTGATTATCTACGCTCCACCCTGAATCCTTTAAGGAGAGCCGATGTTTTCTTACATTATGCTCGGAACCAACGACCTGCCACGCGCCATTACATTCTACGATCCGTTGATGGAGATGCTGGGGTATCCCCGTGGTGGCAGGAATGAGGACGTCGCATGGTGGGGCGTATTCAACGGTAATAACACGACAGCACTGGGTATCGGCAGACCTTTTGATAAGCAGGATGCCACGACCGGAAATGGTGTGATGGTCGCCCTGATTGCGCGTTCTGCCGAACACATTAAGCAGCTTCACGCGCACGCTTTAAACCACGGCTGAACGGACGAGGGAGCACTTGGCCTGCACCCGCATTACGGCGAAGGTTTATACAGCGCTTATGTCAGAGATCCCGATGGCAACAAGCTGGCTTTCGTCTATTACACCGCACAATCCTGAGTACGATAAATCGGGGGCCTCAGCGCCCCCGCCTGAAACTAAACCTATCCCGCAGATTTCAGAGGAGCGTTGGACGAGTTGATAAATGCCGAGATGTCTTACTGTTTTACGCCAGAACTCCATAAAGTAACAACCATACGCATACTACCTTCTTGACACCTTTAAACCATTTAACCGCATGCCTCTGTCTGCCCTTCAGGGACGGCTTACCGGTCATTGATTCTGCGTTTTCATACCGAAGTCTAGCAGCGTATTGGCGAATATTCGTGGCAACGCCAGCAGGCACGTCGGAACTCACCGCCCACACTCCTGCTGTGGCTTTGGGAGTATGCAGCTTGCAAGCGTGTCGTATGGTGCTGCTGATGAATCTGGATACGCTTGGGAGAGCCCAAGATGAAAGCGCTATGCAGGCGATAAGCGAAATATTCAGGGAGGCATGTCTGACGGTTATCGGCGCTGATTGCACCGGCGTCACTAACAACACGCCAGCCATCCTGAACCGCTCCGGCCGGGGATCCTTCACGATGCCCTTTAAGCAGTTGAAAGCACAGGTACAAGAGATGGGGCAACCAGTCACGACTGCGAGGACTGGTGTTATCAATGTCTAAATGACATGTGAGCAAAAGTTGCTGATTCGGTTGTAGCTGCACAGCAGAACCCTCAGTTTGCGGACAGGATGATCCTCTATTATCCTTTAAACCTTTTGCATTTCTGACTACGTTAAAAAATCACAGGTATTGCATACTGATTTATCCGTTGGCAATAATGTCTGTCGTGTGCCTGAGCTACCCTTGTTACCCAGAAGATTTAACGACCTGAGCGGGTAGTAACAGGATAATCCCAACCCCAAAAGGAATTCATTGTGGCAACCACCTTTCAGACAGGCCAGGAAGAAACGACCATACTTTTGCGACCGGAAAATGCCAACAAAAAGTATGAAGCACTATTTCTCGAGATTGATTCCGGGCAAATAAAACTACCTATGTTCCAGCGGGAATTCGTATGGGACAAAGAGCAGAGCGCCAGACTGATTGACAGCCTTTTGAAAGGCTACCCCATTGGTACGTTTATTTTCTGGAAAACAAGAGAAGCCCTCAGATCGGTGAAAGATATTGGTAACCATTCATTGCCTGAAACCCCCAAGAGCGACTACGCCCAATACATTCTGGATGGTCAGCAACGAATTACTTCTCTTTATGCGATTCGTAAGGGGCTCCGTATTTCAAAAGACGGGAAAGAAATCAACTACAAAGACATTTATGTCAATCTTGACTATGACCCGCTAAACGATGAACAAATTGTGACAAGCCAGAGGGAGGACGACAAAGCTTATGTCTCAGTGCATGACCTTCTCACTCAGAAAATGGGGGATTTGTTCAGACAGGTTGGTATGGACAAGTCGGATCTTGTTGAAGAATACAAGACCAGGCTGACTACATACGATTTTACCACTATCACAATCAAGGACTATCCAATAGATATTGCTTGTGATGTTTTCTCCAGAATCAACACAGGCGGCAAACCGCTCACTCTCTTTGAAATCATGGTCGCCATGACCTATGACGAGGCAAAGGGCTTTGATCTAGCATTGAAATATGACGAACTTCTCAACGGCAGTGATGAAAACGATACTAGCCTGAGCAAGGCAAAATTTGATACTGTCCCTGCTGCAACTGTTCTGCAGGCAGTGGCAGCGATTACCGTAGACAGTATCAGAGCCAAGGATATTCTGAAAATCCGCAGGGAAAAGTTCATTACCAATTGGGAGCCTATGGTTTCTTCCATGTTTACGGCAGTTGACTTTATTAGAACCAAGCTGCATGTTCCCGTATCACAACTACTCCCATATGCTTCTCTTCTTGTTCCGTTCACATACTTTTTCCGCAAGAATAACAACAAACGACCAACAGAAATCCAAGCAAAACTCCTTAGACAGTTTTTCTATTGGGTTGGCTTGAACTGGCGGTACAGCGGGGCAACCGAAACCAAAATTGCAGAAGACCTTAAGAAAATGAATATGATTCTGCAGGAGAAAATGCCGAAGTACCCTTCGGGTGAACTCAATGTATCCGCTGCTGATATTAGCGAAACTTGGTTCACAGCCGGTAATTCAAATATAAAAGCTATTCTTTGCCTGTTTGCATCTCACAAACCACGGAATCTTGATGATGACAGTGATGTTATTCTTGATAATTCAAATCTGAAAATTGCCACAAGCAGGAATTATCATCACTTCTTCCCAAGAAAGTATGTTGAGAGGCATTGTCCTTCGATGGAGCCTAATCTTATCGCTAATATAACACTTATTGATGCGGCCTCTAACAACAAAATTAGAGCAAAAGCCCCGAGCCGCTATATTAATGAATTAAATACAGGAAATTCAAAATTGAAGTCTTCACTTCGCTCCCATCTAATTAACAGCCCGAAAGGTTTTGGAATCATGGAAGATGACTATGAAAAATTCATTGAGAAACGTTCTGCGGCAATTGCAGAAGCGCTCAATGAGGCTTTGAACCCTAAAATTTGATTACTGCCTCTTAAAAGAGAAAAGCTGGCTGTGTAAACCTGCCTTTCTCTTTTTCTCGTTAAATTCGACACATTATCAGTGGTGCCAATTATAACTGGTTGAATACTCATTAATAGAATTGAGAACAGAAACAGCTCTGGCTAAAAAATGAATAGCTAAACAGCACTAGTCAGACACCACGCAGAATAATAAACACCGCAGCTATGATAGTAATATTAAGAGCCTATCTTAATAGGATTTTATTCCAAGCAATGATTCCATAGGAGAAATATAGTATTGCTTCATAATTTTCGACCTTCTTTTCCCAACGAGTCAGAACGAGACGATATCACCGGCGTTCAGTAGCAGAAACAACGATGTTCCGCATCAAAACCCTGCTGAGTGGTCATCTGAGCCTGCGGGACTATGATGCGCAGGCGGGTGAAGCGATGGCGATGGTCAAAGCGCTGAACTGGATGACTTTGTTGGGTACGCCGCACATTGTCCGGATCGCATAACAGGTGTGCCGGTGGGAGCCATCCTGTCTACTAACTCTGATTTATTCAACAAAGCCCAATTTAGTATTTAATTTACGAAATTATCAAACGTCTTGAAGATATACAAATTCCAGCGCATGATATCATCAATTTGATTACATTCTCGGTGTGGTATGAGTCACAGAAATAAACTTTCTTCTCTTTTGGTCTGCGCTCATGGTTAGCACATCCTCTCAGCATGTCGAGGATTTAAGTCTTGCCCAGCGCGAGCGACTTGCCTATATCGATTTCCGGCTTTACTTCTTCGGTGTGATTGGCCGTCCCGACCTAATCGAACGTTTCGGTGTGGCACCTGCGGGGGCTACACGCGATCTAGCACTGTATAGGGATATCGCTCCACAGAACATCACTTTCGACGGTAGCCATAAGGTTTACCGCATTGGGTTGGCATTTTCCCCGTTGTTTAAGCACGCTTCACATCGCGTGCTATCGGCACTGGCTCTAGGTTTCGGTGATGGCATAAATGGTGAATCGCAGCCAATGTTATCTTGCGAATCACCCACTACTTTGAGCACCCCCAAGATGGATGTGCTTGCTCCAATCTGCCGTGCAATCTATACCAAAAAACCAGTAGTTATCCGTTACCATTCAATGAGCAGTGGTGAGTCCGAACGGGTCATCGTGCCATTAGCCTTAGTAGATACTGGTTTACGCTGGCACGTTCGAGCCTTTGATCGGAAAAGCAGCGAGTTCCGTGATTTCGTCCTTACACGTATCGAAGCACCGAGCTTGCTCAATGAGGAGGCGCAGGCCAATGAACAACCACACAATGACATCCAATGGATGCGAATCGTCGAGCTGAACTTCGTGCCACATCCCCGCCTTGAGCATCCCGAAATTATCAAAATGGACTACGGGATGATCGACGGTTCGATCCGGATGCGGATGCGTGCAGCGGTAGCGGGCTACATGCTGTTGCGCTGGTGTGTAGACTGTTCGCCCGACTACAGCCTCAAAGAAGAACAATATCGCCTTTGGCTCAGCGATCCACTGGCGCTGTATGGCGTGGAGAACGCCAAGCTAGCACCGGGCTATCAAAGCCCTGCAGCAAAAACATTACGTAAAGGATAATAAACGATGGCATTAAACAATACCGTCATGAACGGCAACGGGGACAACCTCGGCTTCGAGGCAGATCTTTTCAAGGCTGCCGACAAACTACGTGGAAATATGGAGCCATCCGACTACAAACACGTCGCCCTTGGACTCATCTTTCTGAAATATATCTCTGACGCCTTCGAGGCCAAGCACAAGGCGTTACTTGAGGAAGATGCGCAGGCTGCCGAGGACAAAGACGAGTATCTCGCGGACAACGTATTCTGGGTACCGAAGGATGCCCGCTGGTCTCATCTTCAAGCCTACGCTAAAGTCCCCACCATCGGAACATTGATCGACGACGCGATGCGCGCCATCGAGAAGGATAACGAATCGCTCAAGGGCGTGCTACCGAAAGATTATGCTCGCCCAGCGCTCAACAAAGTGATGCTTGGGGAACTGATTGACCTGATCTCCGGTATTGCACTCAATGAAGAAGGCGACCGCTCCAAGGATATCCTCGGGCGCGTGTACGAGTATTTCCTTGGCCAATTCGCCGGAGCCGAAGGCAAGCGTGGCGGCGAGTTTTACACCCCACGTTCTGTTGTGCGCGTCTTGGTCGAAATGCTCGAACCCTACTCAGGCCGCGTCTATGATCCATGCTGCGGCTCGGGTGGGATGTTTGTGCAGTCTGAGAAGTTCGTTCAAAAGCACGGTGGCCGCATAGGTGATATCGCGATTTACGGTCAAGAATCGAACTATACCACATGGCGACTGGCTAAGATGAACTTAGCTGTACGTGGTATCGACTCAGACATCCGTTGGAACAACGAAGGTAGCTTCCATAAAGATGAACTACGCGACCTCAAGGCCGATTTCATCCTCGCCAACCCACCATTCAATATCTCCGATTGGGGAGGAGATCGTCTGCGCGAGGATGTGCGTTGGAAGTATGGCGCCCCCCCCGTAGGCAATGCCAACTACGCTTGGCTTCAGCATATCTATCACCACCTTGCACCAAACGGTACAGCGGGCGTGGTGCTGGCCAACGGTTCGATGAGCTCTAACCAGTCAGGAGAAGGAGACATACGCAAGGCAATGCTTGAAGCCGATACGGTGGATTGCATGGTGGCGCTCCCCGGACAGCTCTTTTACTCCACGCAGATTCCTGCCTGCCTCTGGTTCTTGGCCCGTAACAAGAATCCTGGTAAAGGCCTGCATGATAGGCGCGGACAAGTGCTATTCATCGATGCCCGTAAGCTGGGCGTACTGGTGGATCGCACCCGACGCGAGCTAACCAATGAGGAAGTCCAAAAGATCGTCGATACCTATCACGCTTGGCGTGGAGAAGAAGGCCTAGGTGAGTATGCCGACATGGCGGGCTTCTGCAAATCGGCATCGATTGATGAGATCCGTAAGCACGGATATGTACTGACTCCAGGGCGCTACGTGGGCACAGCAGAACAGGAAGACGATGGCGAGCCTTTTGAGGAAAAGATGGCGTGCCTTTCAAAACAGTGGCGCGAACAATTGGCGCAAGCCGCCAAGCTGAATGCGGCGATTGAGGCGAACCTGAAGGAGCTTGGGTATGGAGAATGAGTTAGTCATTCTTCCGCTGGAAGATTGTCTTGATGCACTAATTGACTATCGCGGGAAGACGCCACGCAAAACAGATTTCGGTATTCCGTTAATCACCGCGAAAGTAGTTAAGTCAGGACGCATCGAAACACCCGATGAGTTCATCGCTGAGGAAGATTATGGATCATGGATGACGCGCGGTTATCCAGAAATCGGTGACGTCGTGCTGACCACTGAAGCTCCACTTGGCGAAGTTGCACAAATAAAATTCCTGCCGATCGCATTAGCACAACGTATCGTCACGTTACGTGGCAAACGTGATCTGCTTGATAGCAATTATTTGCTCTATTTGCTCCAATCCCAAGAAATGCAGGCAAAGCTCGTCAGTCGTAGTTCTGGCACCACGGTGATGGGTATAAAGCAAAGTGAACTTCGCAAAATTGAGGTGGCATTGCCACCTATAGGAGAACAACGCGCCATAGCCCATATCCTCAGCATGCTGGACGAAAAGATCGAACTCAATCGCAAGCAGAACGAAACACTTGAGGCTATGGCCCGCGCCTTGTTCAAGGCATGGTTTGTGGACTTCGAACCAGTACGCGCCAAACAGGAGGGGCGCTGGCAGCGCGGTGTGTCACTCCCCGGTCTGCCTGCCCCCCTCTACGATTTATTCCCAGAACAACTTGTAGATTCAGAGTTGGGGGAGATTCCAGAGGGGTGGAAGATCGGTAGTTTTTCTGATGTTGTCGAAATTATCGGTGGTGGCACGCCAAAAACTTCGGTTAGCGAATACTGGGGTGGAGACATCCCATGGTTTTCTGTCGTAGATACACCTGCATCAAGCGACGTGTTCGTTGTACAAACAGAAAAATCGATTACCCAAGCAGGTTTAAATGGAAGTTCGGCGAGATTGATTAACAAAGGCACAACAATCATTTCCGCACGTGGAACTGTTGGCAATTTGGCTATCGCCGGGTGCGATATGACATTCAACCAATCGTGCTATGCGTTGCGAGGTAAAAACGGTTCAGGCAACTACTTCGTATTTTTATCCACTCAACGTATGATTGAACAGCTTAAATCAATGTCACACGGCTCGGTGTTTTCGACTATAACTCGGCAAACATTTGAAGCCGTGCAATCAGTGCTTCCACCTGAATTATTGCTTCAACAATTCGAGCGAAATACTACTGATTTGTTCGATGCAATTCTCGGCAACGTAAGCGATTCACGCACTCTTACCAGACTTCGCGACACCCTGCTGCCCAAACTCATCTCCGGTGAGTTACGCGTGCTGGATGCAGAGCGCATTGTTGGAGCCTGATCAGATGAAGCTTCAGCTTGATCCAAACAATTATGAGGCTTGTCCGTCGTACAACGAATGGTTAGATGAGCAGTACTCAGAACAATCGGGTGGCACACTCGACATCCGTGGTTATCAGCCAAGACCAAGTTTTGTTCTTTTCACCATGAGCCCGGACACTTATGAAGCGGCATTTTCGGACTTTACCCAAGAGCGCGAAGAAGGAATAAAAGAATCCGTATGCAATCAATTTCCATCTCCAATTGCTTACTATTTCTACCGATTTGAAAATGGGTACGAGAGTGATCTGCAACGTCTACACCTTCTTCGAGATACTTGGGAGTCGGTAATCGATATCCTTCATGCGCTAGCCGTAGCGGAATGCCGTCATAGAAATATTCAGGTCGCAGATCCGCTGAGGTTTAAGGATTTGTTCACTGATAGCATCGCAAAAAGGCTTGAGAACATCGAGAGGATCACTAACCAGCTGAGTGCTGAAGGTATTTCTCCCTCAGTCGCAAAAATTTCACCGGCAGCAACACTTGCTGCGATGAAGGAGCTCAACCAATCTAGGAATGCTTTCTCTCATAGCGCAGCGCAGTCTGAGGCGCAGGCGCGAAATTGGATCAGCGATGCATATGTAGATGTAGTGGAAGTTCTGGCAGACCTTGATGGCCTAGAAGACATCCAGATTGTTCGGTATTTAAGTCAGGTTGATGGAACAACTCTAAGATGTGAAATATTTAGAGGACATAGCTCCACAAGAACAATCCAGAATATCAAGATTAGCCATCAGCAAATGCTAGATTCCGCCGAGAAATATTTTCGTCCTGGACAGATGCTTGTAATTGCAGACGGACTTATTTTCGGTCTTCGTCCGATGATTTGCTTTCGCGAGGATGGCGTTGGCCATACGACTCGTCTTTGTATTTTCAGAAAGACGCGTGGTGAAGCACCTAATCGGCGGCTTGAATACGAAATTATTGGTGAAGCCGTACGCCATGAAGAAGATCGAAATAACTTTGCAATAGAAATAAACGAACTGCGTAGTTTGTTTGGATTGGAAGAGGAATAGAAATGTACAAGCCCAAAAAGGCAGGAGAGCAATAATGGCATTTCTTTCTGAAGCAGCCGTAGAGCAAGCATTACTGGAGCAGATGCACGTTCTTGATTACAGCATCGAACGCGAGGACGATATCGGTCCTGACGGACGCAGACCGGAACGCGAAAGTCACGATGAAGTCGTGCTCAAGAGACGGTTCGAGGATGCCGTTGCACGCCTGAACCCTGACTTGCCATTGGAGGCGCACCAAGATGCGGTGCGCCGCATGATGCAGTCCGAACTACCATCTCTTCTCGAGGAAAACCGTCGTATCCACAAGTTGATAACGGAAGGTGTGGATGTTGAGTACTACGCCGACGACGGCACACTGACTGCGTGCAAGATCGCACTCATCGACTTCGAGCACCCAGAGAAGAACGATTGGTTGGCAGTGAGCCAGTTCATGGTGATCAATGGAGAGAACAAGCGGCGGCCCGATGTGGTGGTTTTCGTAAACGGATTACCTATAGGTGTAATCGAACTAAAAGCACCAGGTAATGCCGGAGCGCATCTGTTAGGGGCATTCAACCAACTCCAAACCTACAAGCAGGAAATTCCTTCTCTATTCAACACCAACGCACTACTGGTTACATCGGACGGCATTGCAGCCCGAGTGGGATCGTTGTCGGCAGATCTTGAACGTTTCATGCCATGGCGCACTACCGACGGCGTGGATGTTGCACCGAAGGGAGCTCCAGAACTTTCAACATTAATCGAGGGCGTGTTCGAACAGCGACGATTACTGGCCTTAATACGCGATTTCACAGTCTTTGCCGAAACCGGATCAGGGCTCGCCAAAATCATTGCAGGATACCACCAGTTCCACGCGGTACGACACGCGGTCAACAGCACTGTGAATGCATCCTCGCCAGAGGGTAATCATCGTGCTGGCGTCATCTGGCATACCCAAGGCTCCGGCAAAAGCCTGCTGATGGCATTCTACGCAGGGCAACTCGTCAAGCATCCGGCTATGGCCAACCCAACGCTAGTTGTGCTAACCGACCGCAACGATCTCGACGACCAGCTTTTCTCTACTTTCTCGATGTGCCGTGATCTGATCCGACAGACGCCAGTTCAAGCTGAGAGCCGCGGGGATCTACAGAAAGTTCTGAGCCGAGCATCAGGTGGCGTAATCTTCACGACTTTGCAAAAATTTGGCGAGATTGATGAGCCTCTTACCATTCGGCGCAACGTGGTCGTAATCGCAGATGAAGCACACCGAAGCCAATATGGCTTCAAGGCCAAGGTGGACGTGAAGACTGGCGAAATCTCCTATGGATTTGCCAAGTACATGCGCGATGCCCTGCCTAATGCATCCTTCATCGGTTTTACCGGTACACCTATAGAAGCAGGTGATGTAAACACCCCGGCAGTATTCGGCAATTATATCGATATTTACGACATCAGCCGAGCAGTCGAGGATGGTGCGACTGTGCCGATTTACTATGAATCCCGTCTGGCGCGAATCGAGCTCGACGAGGATGAGAAACCGAAGATCGACGTAGAGGTCAACGAATTGACTGAGGAGGACTCAGAAGCCGATCAGGAACGCTTAAAGAAGAAATGGTCAACGGTAGAAGCCCTAGTTGGCAGTGATAAACGCCTTCATTTAGTTGCCAAGGACATGGTTAGCCATTTTGAGGAGCGCGTGGCCGCACTCAATGGCAAGGCGATGGTGGTGTGTATGAGCCGCCGCATCTGCGTCAAGCTATACGACGAGATCATCAAGCTGCGCCCAGACTGGCACAGCACCGATGACAACGCAGGCGCGGTCAAGATTGTAATGACGGGGGCGGCGAGCGATCCGCAGGAATGGCAACAGCACATAGGCAACAAGGCCCGACGTGATCTGCTGGCCAAGCGAGCCCGTGATCCCAAAGATCAACTCAAGCTTGTGATCGTGCGAGATATGTGGCTGACCGGATTTGATGCGCCGTGCATGCACACCATGTACGTGGATAAGCAAATGCAAGGCCACGGATTGATGCAGGCAATTGCTCGCGTGAATCGGGTGTTCCGCGACAAGCCTGCAGGACTAATCGTCGATTACATCGGCATCGCACAAAGCTTGAAGTCGGCCCTGCAGCAATATTCCCGGAAAGATCAGGAAAACACAGGGGTTGACGAAGCGCAGGCCATCTCGGTGATGATTGAGAAGTACGAGATCGTACGGGACATGTACCACGGTTACGACTATGCCTCCGCGATGGCAGGTACTCCACAAGAACGCCTTGTGATGATGGCAGGTGCCATAGAGTGGATTCTCGACCTCCAGCAAAAGTTGGCGGCGAAAGAGAACACCAAAGAGGGTAAGAAGAATGCGCATCGTCGATACCAGGATGCAGTGCTAGCACTGTCCAAGGCATTCGCTTTGGCATCAGCATCCGACGAGGCCCGAGAAATCCGAGAGGAAGTCGGTTTCTTCCAGGCAATACGTGCCGCTCTAGTCAAAAGTGGTAATGGTTCAGGTGCGACGCAGCAAGAGCGCGAATTGGCGATCCAACAGATCGTCAGCCGAGCCGTGGTCTCGACCGAGATCGTGGACATACTTGCTGCTGCGGGTATTAAGAGTCCAGATATTTCCATCCTCTCCGACGAGTTTCTCACTGAAGTACAGCACATGGAGAAGAAGAATCTTGCGTTGGAAGCCCTGCGTAAACTTCTCAACGATGGAATTCGCTCACGTAGCAAGGCCAACGTGGTACAAACCAAAGCTTTCTCGGAGCGACTGGAAGATTCGGTGGCACGATACCACGCCAATGCTATCACCACTGCCGAAGTGCTGCAGGAACTGATCAAGCTGGCCAAGGACATCCGTGCGTCGCGCCAACGGGGTGAAGAACAAGGTTTGTCTGAGGATGAGATTGCCTTCTACGACGCATTGGCTGACAACGAGGACGCCATTCAAGTTATGGGTGACGATAAACTGAAACTCATTGCTCATGAGTTGCTAATGAGCCTGCGTGAAAACGTGTCCGTTGACTGGGCTCATCGCGAGTCTGCACGTGCTCGGATGCGAGTGCTGGTGAAGCGTATTCTCCGTAAGTATGGTTATCCACCAGATCTTCAGGAAACAGCCGTACAAACAGTACTTCAACAGGCTGAGGCTTTGTCATCAGGGTGGTCGGTTTCACGTGGATGATCTGCCTAATATGGCAGTTCTAGTGATTGACACATAAAGAAATGATAGGAAAGTCAATGTGGCATGACAATGAGACAACCGTTGATTACGTTAATTTTCGCCTAGTAGCAAAAGCATGTGCAGAGCTCATTCAAGATACCGGTGGGGAGCCAATCTCGATTGGGATCTCGGGAGGCTGGGGCGCGGGAAAATCGTCACTTGTACGGATGATCGCATCTGAGTTATCGATGGAACAGACTGTCGGAGTGGGTATTGCCTCTGAGGAACGACCAAAACATGTAGTGATAACTTTCAATCCATGGCTTTACCAAGGCTTTGAGGATGCACGCACCGCACTACTACAGACGGTTGGAGATGCAGTACTTGAGGCGGTAGTCGCTCAGAATAGTGGACTTTTAGGTAAGGCAAAATCCCTCGTCAAGCGCATTAATTTTCTACGGTTGGCTCAACTTGGTGGAGAAGTTGCAGCCACTTTGATCACAGGGGTTCCGGTCGGTCTTATTGGAAAAGTTGTCGAAGCTGGAAAAGGTGCATTGCAGAATGAATCACTTAATGAAGGCATCGCAGTCGCCAAAGATGCATCAGAAGCTACCAAAGGACTCTTGAACGAAGCTAAACCCGTTTCGCTGCCAAAAGAAATACAATCCTTTCGGGAAGCCTTGGAAGAGCTACTCGTCGAGCTGAATATCACGTTGGTAGTCTTTGTCGATGACCTTGATCGATGCCTACCTAAGACTGCTATTTCAACGCTCGAGGCTATTCGGTTGCTGCTGTTTCTGCGTCGAAGTGCATTCGTCATCGCCGCGGACGATGTGTTTATTCGTGGAGCCGTCCGTGTCCACTTTGCTGGTACTGGTTTGGATGACGATATCGCAACCAATTATTTTGACAAGTTAATTCAAGTTCCATTGCGAGTACCAAGACTGGGCGCTAACGAGACTAAAGCATATACCGCGTTGCTATTTTTGGAACGCGCTCACCGCAGCGGACAGCTGAAAACCGAGAGTTTTGAGAAAGCTAAACTCAGCGTAGAAGCTCGACTGCGAGAAACTTGGACGGGAAAAACCGTTGATCTTGCATTCCTCGAAACGCTGGTGGAAAAGGAGAATGCTGAGTTGCTCGACCTAATGGGGCTAGCTGAGAGGTTAGCTCCATTACTTTTTAGTGCAAGTACAGTCCAGGCCAACCCACGACTGATTAAGCGATTTCTTAATACCGTGTTTTTGCGTAAAACATTAGCTAAACCACAAGGCATTGATGTGGATGTACAAATTCTGGCTAAGTGGCATTTGCTCGAGCGGTGTGATGAAGCTACGGCGAATGCATTGGCAGAAAAGGTTTCGGCCGAAAACGAAGGAAGAGTTAGCATTCTTCATGACGCAGAGATGGCTGCTAAAGACCCGGATAATACGCTCCCCACCCTATTTGGAGATAAAGAGTTTGTTCGTGAGTGGCTGCAGCTTAAACCTCTGCTTGGTGATATGGATATGCGACCTATATTGCACCTCAGTAGAGATAGCACTGTTAGGGATTTTGGTGCCGATGATCTGAACGTAGCAGGTAAAGCATTACGTGATGCGTTGGTGGCAGCCCGAAATTCGAACGAAACATTAAAACAGCAAATAATGGATGCTGGTGAACTGCAGTCTGGTCTTGCCATGGCTCGTGCCTGGGAAATTCGGCGACCAAGCCGTTTATGGCAAAAGGCCGAAGAGGTCTTGATGCTTATCGAGGTGTCTCATATTCACCCAAGTACCGGGGCTCGAGCCGCTGCACTCATTAGTCAGGCACCTATTTCTCAGCTCGCCCCAGGCTTGGTTTCAGCTTTGACAGAGTGTAGCTGGGCGAAAGATGTTTTATCTAAGTGGGAACGGGACGAACAGATTCCGAAACCTGTTAAACGTGCAATTGAAAATGCAAGGAAGATATAAATGGGTACCTCGACCTCAAGCGCAGGAGCCGGTTCTGGCGCATCATTTGATCCACCATGGCTAGATGATGCTGAAACTGGCATTGACTCTAGCCATGCAGACAAACCAATATCACCAAATCCCGCTCCAGAAGATGGCTCTGATGGTGAAAATGACAGTGACTCGGAGAATGACAACACTACACCGCAGCATGTAGAAAGTCCGGCGGTAGCGCCAGCGGGTCGTTATCAGGAAGCACGAAGGGCTCTCACGGGTTTCGTGCAATCTGGTAGTGGATCTGATTTACGGCGAGGTATTTCGAGTTTCATTAAAAAAGGTATGGGCGGCTCAGTAAAAGCGGCGAGTCGTATGCGCACTAGCACTATAGCTTCTGCTTCATTAGGGGGCTTTCTGGCAACAGCCCGAGATGGAACTGACCCTGATATCGATGCGTGGGTTGCTTCGGTAAAACAGAGAAATCTATCTGCCCATGATACTGCGCTAGAAGTTGTACAAAAGCTGCTGCCCACGGGTGGAAGTATTGACGAAGAGTCAGCCAAGCATGCAATGAATCAGGCCATCTCTCATCTTTATGAAGTAGATCCTACTGCCGATATCTTCAATCTTGCGGATGACCAGATTGCCAATGTAATGGCATTCACAGTGGCGTACGATGTTTACAACCGGGTACAACTTGAACTCGGAAGGGTTTTTGAAAAGCTAAAATATGTACCCAGCGTAATACAACAGCGATTAGCACAAGTGCTTGACTACATTATGGTTGTTGTTAACAAATCTATGGGAAAGGTACGCTCTGGCAGTACTTCACATTCCATGCGAGAAATTGCGACTTCGGCGTTACAAGACGCCCTTACGGTGTTCTCTGAATCATGAAAATTCTTTGCTCAAGTATCAATTCGCTACCCCAAAATGTGCCAGTAGGCACTCGTGCATTCACCTTCCTAGAGGCATCATCACGACCCGGAATTGGACGCATTGCCTCTGGTTGGCTGCGTAAGCTAGAAAGTGCTGGCTATGCCCCATCGATCCCAGTGTGGGATTTCATGCTTTTTTGTTTTGCTGTTTATGCCTCAGATATTGCTGTTCTTCGCAAAAATAGTGCTGATGGTTGGACTCGCCAAATTGAGCTCGATATTACACTTAATGATCCAGTTCCTTGGGAAGCAAATAAAACTATTGCAGAGGAAATGCTTCGAGTTCTTTCTGGTGACTTTTGGACGCTGCACTTCCTGCCAGGGGGCCCAACACCACCAAAAGGCAATCACAGGGAGTGCGACCGAGATTGCGTGTCTCTACTCTCTGGAGGCCTTGATAGCCTGATAGGTGGCATAGATGCAACAGCAGCAGGGCGTAAACCAATTTTTGTGTCACAACTTGCTTTTGAAGATTCTGCTCGGCAAGTTGCCTATGCTGATGCACTAGGTGGAGGCGACTGGCATCAACAGTGGAGTCATAAAGTCGTTTTTAGTGGTAAAAAAGAAACATCGACCAGAGCTCGCTCAATGGCGTTCTATGGCCTTGCTGTGCTCGCTACATCATTGTTGTCGGTCAACAGAGCCGAAATATTGGTACCAGAAAATGGATTCATAAGTATCAATCCTCCATTGCTTCCGGGTAGGATGGCTAGCCTCAGCACAAGAACAACACATCCACAGTTCATGACTTTCCTTCAAAAATTACTTGATGCCGTTGGCGTCAATGCCCAATTGTGTATGCCCTATCGGTTCATGACGAAGGGAGAGATGTTGGCACAGTGTGCAGATCAAACACTGCTAGCAAGATTTGCATGTGATTCGACAAGTTGCGGTCGTTTCCGTACCTACAACCGAACACACTGCGGTCGATGCGTGCCATGTATGGTTCGTAAAGCTGCGATTCAGCGCTGGGGTATTTCTGATACGACAAGATATAAATTCACCAATCTGTCGTTGGCAGGAAAAGCAAATGCTGACGATCCAATGGCAGTGGCTTGTGCTGTACTCGCCGCCGAAAAAAAAGGGATTGATGCCTTCCTAGGGGCCACACTAGCCTTTGCGTCAGCTGCGGATCGCCCTCATTATCGTCACGTTGCTGAACAGGGTCTAGCTGAGTTAGCTACATTGCTTCGAAGGGACGGAATAATTTGATGGATTTCCACTGCCACTTAGATCTTTATCCGGATGCCAAGAAAGTCTACATTGAAGCTTTGAAGCGAACCGAATTTGTATGGCTGGTTACAACTAGTCCAAGAGCATACGCAGCAACCTCGAAAGTTCTGGCCACCACTCAGAAATGTTTCATTTCCCCAGGTCTCCACCCTGAGATAGCAGATAAAAAACATAGCGAATTGGAAATGTTGCTATCACAAATGGAGGATTGCACTGGTATTGGCGAAATTGGTCTGGATGGTTCATCGCGGTACAGGCCGTACTTTGAACTTCAAAAGAATATATTTAAAGCCATTGTTGAAAAGTGTGTAGGACTAGGTGGGCGAGTTCTCAGCATTCATTCTCGGGCTGCTGCCAAGGAAGTTTTAGATATTCTTGATATGAACCCTGGGTTTGGCACAGCGGTTCTTCACTGGTTCACCGATTCTCCTTCCGTCCTTCGAAGAGCAGTCGATGCCGGTTGTTGGTTCAGTGTTGGACCAACAATGATGGAGTCTGCTAATGGACGGAAGCTGGTAGCACTAATGCCACGTGATCGAGTGGTCCCAGAGAGCGATGGACCATTCGCGAAAATGCATGGTGTGCATGTAATGCCATGGGAGGCAAATAATGTGACAATTAAACTCGCCGAGATATGGGATATACCGCAAGATGAAGCTTCATTTTTGCTGAAATCAAATGGCTTACATCTAATGCGGCTGCTAAAGATCTAGTTTGTCTATTGCTTTTACTCATATCCCGAATTGACAAATCAATGGGGTAAACCCTAGTAGGTATGACGCAGCTTTGGCGTCAGGTAACGTGATAACGCAACCTTATGTACAGGTTCAATATAATCGAAATTACACACTGTAGGTCACCATGAACATCGCTTCAAAGAAAAGACATCCAGCCATCTTCATGGCTGGATGTCTTTTTGTTTTATAACTCTGCTGTACTAAGTGAGTTTGACATAGCGGGGCTACCGCCCTGTCTATTTCCCCAAATTAATTTTCGCAAAATCAAACGGACTCACTACCCCTTCCCGATTCGCATCCAGAAAATCAGCCCACCACTGCAGCATCAGTTTGCGCTCATCAAGATGCTCGGCTTTGTGAATGTAAGCCGCACGCACAGAGTTACGTTCCATATGGCTCATCTGCCGCTCAACTGCATCTTTCGACCACAACCCAGATTCAATCAACGAACTACATGCCATAGTCCTGAAACCGTGACCACAAACTTCAACCTGAGTGTCATATCCCATCACTCGCAACGATTTATTCACAGTGTTTTCACTCATCGGCTTGCGAGGGTTATGATCCCCAATAAAGATCAGTTCATTCTCACCACTGAACGTCTTTATCTGCTCAAGAATCGCCAGAGCTTGTCGGGAAAGAGGAACCAAATGAGGTGTACGCATTTTTGAGCCACGCTGGGAGTGCTTTACCCCCTCGATAGATTCTCGCTCTGCAGGTATCGTCCACATTGATTTTTCAAAATCAATCTCAGACCAACGAGCAAAACGTAGTTCACTGGAACGTATAAAGACCAACAATGTTAGCTCCACAGCCAATCGAGTTAGCGGTCTACCTGAGTAGCAATCAATCTTGTGGAGTAACTCAGGAATACGCTTGAGTTCCAAAGCTGCTCGATGTTGCCTTTTCGCTGTAGCAATTGCTCCAGCCATCTCTTGGGCAGGGTTGTAGTCAATATAGCCACTTTGCACAGCGTAACGCATAATCGCATTTGTGCGTTGCACAAGACGCGAAGCCACTTCAAAGCGCCCCGTTGCCTCTACTACTTTGATTGGAACAAGCAAATCTCGAGTGTTCAGTTCCTTAATGTTTTGTTTTCCAATGGTTGGAAAGAGGTTGTCCTCTAGGCTTTTCAGTACTCGTCGGCTATGTTCTTCCGACCACTTTTTATTTGTGGCATGCCACTCAACAGCAAGCTGTTCAAAAGTACGCGCTTCTTCCTGTTCAACTTTATCATTTTTCTTTTTGTCTCCCGGATCGACGCCATTCGCTAGCAGCTTACGCGCTTCGTCACGACGTGCTCTGGCATCCGCCAATGTGATTTCAGGGTAAACCCCAAGAGCCAACATCTTTTGCTTGCCGTCATAACGGTACTGCAAACGCCAGTACTTAGAACCATTAGGATGGACAAGTAGGTGCATACCGTTGCCATCGGTCAGCTTATATTGCTTATCCGTTGGCTTGGCTGTTCTGACTTTAATATCTGTTAGAGCCATGCTTATCCCCTCCCTGTTGGTACAAGCATTATCGAACCGGAAATACCATCATCTGTACCAACATGTGTTGGTAGATGTACGTTGAAGTCGGTTGACCTTGAGAGAGTTAATATAGCGAGAAAGGTAGGTAAATGCTGGATTCTAGGCATAAAAAAAGACCTCAGTTGAGGTCCATTTACATACTTATGGTGCCGAAGGCCGGACTCGAACCGGCACGTATTTCTACGGTTGATTTTGAATCAACTGCGTCTACCGATTTCGCCACTCCGGCACGGAAAGGATACGGAAAACGTTCTGGATTATACCTGTCACTGGCTGCTGCGCAAGCGGCAGAGTGCGATCGCCACGCTAAGTGTTGAAAAAAACAGCGCAAGCCGCATTTCGGCCAACATTCAATACGTTCCGCAAGTAAACCCCTCGTTCTCACCTTTCCCACTCGCGGTTTCCTCTTTCTCCGAGCCTGCTCGCAAAATCCTGCAAACGGCTCAATTCGGTTTACATTTTCGGCAATTTGTTATCAGATCCTGTTATTAGTACGCGTAATAACGCCTGTACTTTCCCAAAACAGGATTTCCGCAATGCGCTTCTATCAGATCGAACCGACGCTGGAGAACTACTGGCGCGGCATTATTCTTTTTGGCAAAAACGTCGCCTCCTATAAGTTTGCGCTGGCGCATGCGCTGTACGATATCCGCCGCGACGGTAGCGATCTGATACGCCTCGAGGAGCTGGCGGTGCCGTTCAGCCAGCATCTGTGTCGCCATCTTGAGCACGCCCCTAAACAGATCACTTCACCAAAAAGCCAGTTTCTCAGCGCCTGTAGCCGCTTCAATCGCCAGGAGATAACCCAGGATCAGCTCATCGCGGCAACGGTTAAGCTCGGCTTTAGCGTGGTGCTGGATAAATTTCATAACGTGAATCAGGGCGAAATCGCCAGGCGCTTTTTTATCGACGAGCGTAAAACGCATCAAGGCATCCGTCTGACCGACGACTTTTATTCTCTGACGGAGCGCCAGCAGTACCAGAACCTGATCCACGAAACGGACGCCCGCTGGTGTCTGGTGGAACAGGCGTGGGCGATGAACATCGCCAGCAGCCTGATCGCCGTGGAATATGATGCCGCCGAACAGCAGCTCTTCAGCACCCTGAATACCCGACGAGTTGCCATCTCCAGCTGTCGCGACAGCCTGAACGGCTACCAAAAAGGCCGCTGCTTTTACTGCTATGCGCCGATTAGTCTCGAAAGCGGGGATGAGAACCTGGCCGACGTTGACCACTTTATCCCGTGGGCGGCGCGCGGCGAAGTGGCGAATATCAACGGCGTCTGGAACCTGGTTCTCGCCTGCAAGAGCTGCAACCGCGGGGAGAAGGGCAAGTTTATGCGGGTACCGTCGGCAAAATTGCTGCGCCGCCTGCGCGACAGAAACGAATATTTTATTACCAGCCACCTTCCCTTGCGTGAAACCTTAATCCGTCAGACCGGCAACACGACCGCCCGCCGCGATGACTTCCTCGCCAAAATCTGGAACACTGCGCGCATTACGCTCCTTCATGAATGGGAACCTCAGGCCGCCGGAACGGATATATTCTGATGACAATCAACTACTACCAGCAGAACGCTGACAGCTTTGTGGCTTCAACCGTCGCTGTCGATATGACCTCTCTGTACGCGCCTTTTATCGGGGCAATTGAACCGAACGGGCTGATCCTCGATGCGGGATGCGGCTCCGGACGCGATGCAAAAGCCTTTGCCGATATGGGCTACCGGGTCGAGGCGTTTGACGCCTCACCGGCAATGGTCGAGCGGGCTGCGCAACACAGCGGGCTGGCCGTGCGTCAGGCGACCTTTCAAAGTATCAGCGAAAGCGCGCGGTATGACGGCATCTGGTGCTGCGCTTCGCTGCTGCACGTTCCCGCCGCGGAGCTGCCGGGAGTGATGCACAAACTGGCTACGGCCCTCAAACCCGGCGGCGTCTGGTACGTCTCATTTAAATACGGTTCAGGCGAGCGAGAAAAAGAGGGGCGGCGGTTTACCGATCTCGACGAAGCAGAGCTGACGGCGCTGGTCGAACCGCTGGCGGATATCCGTCTTGCCAACATGTGGCAGACGGTGGATAAGCGCCCGGAGCGGAGCGAAATCTGGCTCAACGCGCTGTTACTCAAAAGCTGAACTATCGCGATGGCTTCTCTCTCGCGGAGAAGCCAGCTTGCGCAAGCTTAACCCCCCTTCCCCCCTCCTTCTGCCAAGCGTCCCCTCGCCCCATGCTCTACACTTCCTTCTTAACTACGCCAAACCCAAGGAAACTGTCATGAGCACTATTAAAAGTTACGCCGCCAAAGAAGCGGGCGCCGATCTGTCGCTGTGGGAGTACGATGCCGGCGACCTTAAGCCGGAAGATGTTGAAGTGCAGGTGGAGTACTGCGGGATCTGCCACTCCGACCTGTCGATGATCGACAACGAATGGGGCATGTCGAGCTATCCGCTGGTGGCCGGTCACGAGGTGATTGGCCGGGTGGCGGCCCTGGGCAGCGCGGCGCAGGATAAAGGGCTGAAGGTTGGCCAGAAGGTCGGCATTGGCTGGACGGCGCGCAGCTGCGGCCACTGCGACGCCTGTATCAGCGGCAACCACGTGAACTGTCTGGAAGGCTCGGTGCCCACCATCATCAACCGCGGCGGCTTCGCCGATAAGCTGCGCGCCGACTGGCAATGGGTGATCCCTCTGCCGGAAAACGTCGATCTCGAATCCGCCGGGCCGATGCTCTGCGGCGGCATCACGGTCTTCAAACCGCTGCTGATCGAGGTCGA
>OBUU01000140.1_pt1 | contig 45504 bp, 20 predicted proteins | sample 1475981 | NCBI WGS metagenome assembly OBUU01 (sample SAMEA2579966, study PRJEB22360) | human gut metagenome | biome: human gut; feature: human-associated habitat; material: faeces | place: Denmark | collected 2008/2010 | reverse complement strand
TTTCATTTTCCCGCTCCGGGTCGATCTTTTGTTTTCCAAAAAGCCATAGGTATGGCCGCTTCTTTCAACGACGAACTATTATACGAAGTCTTTGATGCCGTATCCGACGAAGCACGCGCCAAGAACCGCCAATTCAATGAAAGAGGACAGTATAAACGTTATCAGGGATTGACCATGTGGACTCCCAACGTCAATATATTCCGCGACCCTCGCTGGGGACGGGGACAGGAAACATACGGCGAAGACCCTTATTTGAGCGGACGCATGGGAATGGCGGCAGTCAGAGGTCTGCAAGGACCGGAAGATGCCGAATATGACAAACTTCACGCCTGCGCCAAACACTTTGCCGTTCACTCGGGACCGGAATGGAACCGCCACAGCTTCAATGCAGAGAACATTGCTCCCAGAGATTTATGGGAAACTTACCTTCCAGCTTTCAAAGAACTGGTACAGAAGGCAGGAGTGAAAGAAGTGATGTGCGCTTACAACCGTTTTGAGGGCGATCCCTGCTGTGGCAGCAATCGTCTGTTAACCCAAATTCTCCGTAACGATTGGGGATTCAAAGGAATCGTAGTAACCGACTGCGGAGCAATCGGAGATTTCTTCCAACGCAAAAAACATGAAACGCATCCCGATGCCGCCCACGCTTCCGCCGACGCTGTTTTAAACGGAACAGACCTCGAATGTGGCGGTAACTTCAAAAGTATCACCGATGCCGTGAAAAAAGGTCTGATTTCGGAAGAGAAAATCAATACATCAGTCAAAAGATTGCTGAAAGCCCGCTTCGAACTGGGAGAAATGAATCCGACTCATCCGTGGAGTAACATTCCTTATTCTGTTATCAACTGCCCCAAGCATAAAGAACTGGCACTGAAAATGGCGCATGAAAGTCTGGTATTGCTTCAAAACAAGAACAATATCCTTCCATTAAACCGTCAAATGAAAGTCGCAGTGATCGGCCCCAACGCCAACGACTCGGTGATGCAATGGGGTAATTACAACGGTTTCCCTTCACACACCGTAACTTTACTGGAAGGAATACGCGCCAAGCTCCCCGACGCACAAATCATCTACGAACCTGTGTGCGGATACACGAACGATACCACCCTGCACAGCTTGTTCAACCAATGCAGCATCGACGGAAAGGCCGGATTCAGCGCTACCTATTGGAATAACCGCGAATATAAAGGTAAGATTGCCGCAACCGACCGTCTGACTACTCCTTTCCATTTCAGCGCAGAAGGTTCTACCGTGTTTGCTCCGGGTGTGGGACTGAAGAATTTCACCGCCATCTATCGTTCTACTTTCCGTCCGACAGATTCCGGCGCCGCCACTTTCCGCGTGATGACGAATGGAGGGGTTACCTTATTCCTCAACGGCAAGCAGATAGCGGAAGCAACCAATATCAAGAATCACACCAACCTGTATTCGTTCAATTATGAAGCTGGAAAGAGTTATGACATTCAATTGCATTTTATTCAAGTAAAAGACAACCCTACACTTCATTTCGATCTGGCTAAACAGACTCCAATGGATGCCCGTGAAGTCCTAAACAAGTTGAAAAATGCAGATGTAGTTATCTTCGCCGGAGGTATCTCTCCCCTGTTGGAAGGAGAATCGATGCGGGTATCTGATCCCGGATTCAAAGGTGGCGACCGTACGGAAATCGAATTGCCCGCCATCCAGCGCGAAGTGCTCGCTCTATTGAAAAAGAATGGAAAGAAAACGGTATTTGTTAATTTCTCCGGTTCGGCGATGGCTATCGTACCCGAAACTCAAAGTTGTGATGCGATTCTACAAGCATGGTATCCCGGACAGGCAGGTGGAACAGCCGTTGCCGATGTTCTTTTCGGAGATTACAATCCTGCCGGACGTCTGCCTATCACTTTCTATAAAAGCATACAACAATTACCGGATTATGAAGATTATTCAATGAAAGGACGTACCTATCGTTTTATGACAGAAACTCCCCTTTATCCATTCGGCTACGGTTTAAGTTATACCCGTTTCTCTTATGGAAAAGCTACCCTGAACCAATCGAAGCTAGCCAAAGGCGAAAAAGCGATCCTTACTATCCCGGTAAGTAATGTCGGACAGAGAGACGGTGAAGAAGTGGTGCAAGTGTATATCTGCCGTCCTGACGACAAAGGAGGTCCACAAAAAACTCTTCGTGGTTTCCAACGGGTCAACATTGCTAAAGGTAAGACGCAGAATGTCAATATAGAGCTTCCTTACGATTCTTTCGAATGGTTTGATACAGCGACCAATACCATACGTCCTTTAAGCGGAACATATAAGATACTTTACGGAAACAGTTCAAATGAAAATGACTTGCAAACGTGCAGTATTCAGATTCAATAGGTAATACCATTCCATATATAATTTGAGGCTAAGTTGAACTTAGGCTACATTGAGAATTTATAAAAAATGGGGTTTATTGTCAGGCCAAGAGATATGGCTTCATAAAGTGATTGTTTTCAAGCTATTACCTACTGACAATAGAAGCTGACAATAGGCTGACAATAAAGATTTCCGTCTTTTATTGTCAGCCTATTATTGTTTAAAACTACACTATGCAGCTATTATCCCTTATTTACCAAGCCTGCATTATTCCGCTAAGACACCGTTATCGTTCAACCAGAGTGCCGCTATTATTCCCCTAAAGCACCGATATTGTTAATTCTCCACGGCCGTGACAATATCTCCCCATGGCTGTGGTAGGATCTTCCCACAGCCGTGAGAAGATATTACCACGACCGTGGGAAGGTAAAGATAGCGACACCTTTGTCCAACTATACAGGCACACTAACCAAACGATACAGGCATACTTACTCAACTGTACAGGTATATTAATGCAGCTACATCAAAACCTTGAAACAATAATTCCAAGATGTCCGCATAACTATATCGGTATATTAATAATGATATGAAAGTATCAATGAATGATATAGGCATATTGATATATGCCTCATCAGCCTATCAATACTATAATGTACGAATGGACAGACTTGTATCCTTACTTGCCAAACAATAAAAAAACAAGCTGACAATAGAATTCTCAATTCTTATTGTCAGCCTATTGTCAGCTTCTATTGTCAGCATGTATTATACTGTAATTCATACCTTTAACTGCCGTCCTGACAGATTGACAATAAAAACAGTATAAAAACAATTAGTATAGTTAGTTCTTGGTCAGCAACCGCTTCTCCGAAATGTTTCCCAACTCTTTTCCGTTAATAGTAATACCCGTTGTATTTTCTATCTGTATCATAGATTGATCGGGAGTGTCAATTTCTACATTCTCAATGTTGAGCTTTGCCACTTTATTCACAACAATACCCTCTTTCGCACCTGTAACCACCATATTCTTGATGGAAATATTCTCAATCGGCATTTCGGGAAGTCCGTTCAGATAAGCTGCCCGTCCTGCTCCCCTGCAAAACACATCCGAGATATAGATGTTTCTGAAAGCAGGCGTCTCCTCACTCACACTCGGAACCGGTTCACTGGGAGCACTTTTGGCCGCGTAATACAAGTCGGCAATCAAAGCATCATTAGGAATATCAATCATATTTATATTATTGATATAAATATTCTCCACGACACCACCCCGTCCACGGGCACTTTTAAACCGTAAGCCGACATCCGTACCGATAAAAGAACATTCGGACACATATACGTTTTTCACACCACCGGACATCTCACTGCCAATCACAAATCCGCCATGACCATGTAAAACGGTGTTGTTTCTCACGATTATATTCTCACAAGGTTCGCCCCTTCTGCGGCCATCCTCGTCTTTGCCCGACTTCAGACAGATAGCATCATCCCCCGCATCAAAGAAACAGTTGGCAATCAATACATTCTTGCATGATTCCACATCCAACGCGTCACCGTTTTGTGAATACCAGGGATTGAATACCTTTACATCATTCAATGTCAAAGACTCGCACGACAAGGGATGCAGACACCAACTCGGAGAGTTTTTGAAGGTCACACCTTCCAGAAGAATCTTTTTGCTCTTCACGATACTTAGCAATACGGGACGCAACCAACTCTTCATATCTTCCCATTCTTCACTCGTGATTTCAGTCCGTTTATCTCCGCTGCCGGCCATGAGAACAGAGGCTTTCAGCGCTCCTTCATTAGGATACCACACCTTTCCGTTTTCATCCACCTTGCCGCCGGAGTTCACCAGATTCTTCCATTGCCTGTCCGTCATCTTATCCTTCTTCACAGGACGCCATCTATCCCCCGCCCCATCAAAAACTCCATAACCGGTGATGGCTATGTTCTCCGCATTCATTGCCGAGATAGGCGACTGGCAACGTTTGGCATCCAGTCCCTCAAACGAAGTGGTGATGATCGGATATAATGAAGTATCACTACTAAATACAATCAACGCATTCTTTTCCGCATGCAAATTGACGTTACTCTGCAAAACAATAGGTCCTGTCAACCACAAGCCTTCCGGAATGACTACCTTGCCACCTCCCTTATCATGCACCACTTTGATTGCATTATTAATAGCCTCCGTATTCAGCGTCACACCATCACTTTTTGCCCCGAAATCGCAGATGTTCACCTGATAATCGGGGAAGACAGGACGCTCTATCGTGGGCATGGAGAAAGGAAGGTCTGCATACATCGCCTTCAAATCAGTCTCCATATCCACCTGCTTGGCAGTAGTCTGACAAGCACAAAATAGTCCTAAGATGACCGGTGCCAAACCAGCCATTTGATTCAATCTACTCATTGTCTCTTTTTACCTTAAATATTTTATTATTTGAACCAAGCCGCATCGGTGTAGCCATCCCAACTCATGATGATTTCACGCGTACCGAAATATTGGTCATACTGTTCCTTACTAAGTTGCAATACCGTATTGCTCACCGCCATCGGAATGGATTGGTAAATATCGGAACCCGATTCCGTCTTGCAGTTGTATAGTTTACAACCGGTAGCAACAGTAGGTACAGCCGGAGTCAGCGGTTTATTCTCGCCTACAAAGTTGGGCCCATACACATCGGCAAACGTACAATTCAAGAAGGTCAGGTTGTCCGGCTCGAACTGATAAATCAAAGTAGAGTTAGTAACGCCTTCGCCTACCGTGAAACGGCTGTTCAGGAATACATATCCCAAGTAACCCGCCCTGACCCGCGCCTGCATTACAGCACGTGTGCCGGTAGGTGCATGGATCTGACAATCTTCAAACAGTACCACCTTACCCGACCCCCAGATGAAATCGGTAGCTCCGGCTATGAAACAATTTTTGAACCAGTTGTAACCGCCACCCGGAAGCAAAGTATCTTGGAAACTCAAAACACGGCAATTGATGAAAGCTGCCGATTTGTTGTTAATATAGAGCGCCTCGGCCTGGCCATTTTTGCCCAGCGTCCAACCGTAAGCATTCTCTATCGTCACATTTTCAAAGCGGATTTTATCACTGTTGCCATCCAGTATCACCACCGAACGCCCTCCGGAAGAAGGTACAATAGTGCCCGCAGGAGCAAACTGATCGATATTGGTTCCACCACCTATACCACCGTTAATATCATTGCTGTTATCATATTGAATATTGACAGCCGTATTATCACTGGCATTTCCTTTTACGGTGATATTGCTTTGATCGCGCAAGTAGATAATCTCCTGATAGATACCGTCATCCATCCGGAAAGTCTTGGCAGCATTCAAATCGACATGTGCCGCACAGAAATCAATAGCACCTTGCAAAGTATAAAAGTCAGCATTAGGGTCGGTGTGACTAATCTTCACCTCATAGTTCGGTCCGTTCAATGCTGGTGTCGGCTTCGTCTTGAATGTCCATGCACGACCATATACTCCCTTGAAGTCTGTTTGCTTCACAGCTGCCTGTTCGATGGTTACATAATATTCGGTGTCGGGCTGCAAACGCTGTTGATGAGGTTTGATAATGAAACTCTTACCTTCCACCCGTGCCGGATAATAATTGACGATACGACGACTGACGGAAGAACCGGTAGGCGTAACGCCGATAATATCCATCCACGTATTCAGTTGGGTCTGACCGTCTACAATAGACTGTCTGCGCTCTGCCATATTAATTTCGTCTACCTGTTTATGATCGCTCATACGATAGATACGGATGTAGCCACTCGTGCCAAGTTCGGGTGCAGTGCCTTCAAAGGTTATTTTCAGTTCGGTATCTGCTAGTGCTTGCTGCGTGCCGTCGGCAGGTGTGAAGGCATATCCTGATACAGGAGTCTTGTCACCTTCGGCCGTTCCGTCCTCACTGCTTCCGTCTTCCCAGGGAGCTGATGAGTTTCCACCTTCCACATTTTCAAGACGTCCCATCTCTACAAAGCCGCTGTCGTCTATGTAGAGTGCGAATGTGTAGCTATAACCTTTGTGGAATTGCGGCAAAGCAATGTCCAAATTAGTAAATATCCACTCTTTCTCTCTATCGTCCAATACGAAAGACACTTTATAGCTGTCTGTCAATGCCGATGGAAGAATGATAGCTTCGTAGAATCCTGTTGTAGCATTGTGATAAGGGTTGATTGTAGCAACAGAGCTTTCGTCAACCGTCAGTACATCTGTTTGTATATTGAATGAAGCGGCAGTTTGCATCCCCTCAATCCGTACATCACTTACTTCCAACGGTTCTTTTTCCATATTCACAAACTTCAGAATCACTTTTGCCAGACGATGGGTAAAGTTTAATGAGATATGGGGTTCGTTCTCCGGAGAGTAGGTGTATTCTTCTTTCGTGGCAGCATATAGTAAGTCGCACGCCGTACTTCCTCTTTCTTGAGCGGCCAGTTGCACGGGATAATTAAAATTACGTACATCGGCATTATACGGATAGTATGCCACAAACTTCACCGGTGTTCCATCATTTTGCACTTTCAGCGGTGTAGTGGAAGTGAAAGAAACCGACGCACCCTCTTCCGAGCAGACATAAGGTACATTCGCTGCTTCTGTGACAGGTTCAAGAGTCTTCATATCCAATACGTATGTTCCGATCTTATCTCCGTCATTCCATGACGATCCGTCTTGGGTGACACGGGTTGAGAAACCTGTGAGGTCTACACCGAAGGTAACCTCTCCCGCAGTAGTAGGTTGTTTTGTACCTGAATCTTGCTCATCATCCGAACAAGAGAGGCAAAACAAACCACCTAACAAGGGATATAATAATGAATGAAATAATTTCATAACTGTAATGTTTAATCAGTATTACAAGAGTAATTCAATGGTTATTTTACATTCTTATACCAACGCGGGTCACCTACTTGAGCATCAATTCTCAGTTTGAAGTTGCCGTTTCCTGCATCTTCAAACAGTTCGGTAACTGTTTTGGACGTATCTATCCAGGCATTAGGAAAAGTATTGGTATCAATTGCTTTTCCATGTACATTCAATACAGGCATCTGTCCGGCTTCGGTAGCTGCCGCTGCATAGTTACCGGAGAATTCCCGTACATCCATTTTATAGCCTATGTTAGGGTTACTTGTAACGAAGCAGGCCGAAATATTATTCTTATAATAGAGATTACCATTCGCATATCGGCTTTCAAATGGAGTCTTTGCCATATCTGCCAATGTGCAATTTTCGACAGTGATAACTACACTATTGGCATCTTTCACGTAAATGACGCGTTCTGTCATTTTATAAAGTGTAGAGTTAGTGATAGTGATTGCTTTAGAACCATAATAGTTGAAGACATTTTGCATATTGGCAAACAGACAATCATCGATCACTACAGCAGAAAGTAAGTTTTGTGCCCCGTTATCTCCGGTTGACCAGTCACAAACAGTCTTCATGTTACTAAAGTTACACTTCTTGAAATCTACCACAGCATCAGTAGCGAGTTGGGCAGTTTCATTGTTAGTCAGCAGAGCGGTTGAGTTATCACCTGTAATATCTAAGTTATTCAATGCTATCTTTTGAAGACTGGTATATTGTATCTGTTTCAGATTCATCTTCACTTGTTTTTCTGTATCACCAATCAGTAACAACTCTGTTACAGCTTCGGGCACTACCATTGCATCGCTAAAGGTATAACCTTCTGCATTGGCAGCAAATACTAACGCAACTTTACCGGAAGCACCGGACAATATTGTCGACAGGTTTGTTTCTGCATTAATCGCTTTTTGAGCATAATCAGCAGGAATTGCTTCATTCTCTGAAACTTTATCACCGTCGCCATCCTCGCTGCCACCATCACCCCAAGGTGTGTTGCTGCCGGAACCACCGCCTATTTCTCCGCTAGTCTCTTTTCCTACATTGATATTGAAGGTATACTCATAGCCTGCAACAAACTTATCTATCTTGCTGCCTTCAGGCACTGTGTACTGATACTTACCACCGTCTGCCATGATAGTGAGCGACATTTTATTTATCAACTCTTCAGCAGGCAACATGATACCAATAAAAGATTTATCTCCTGTTTTCTGCAGGGAAATAGACTTCTGCGTATCCATGTTAGTCAATTTCCCGTCTATCAGGCTGAAAGTAGCTGTGGTATTCATCCCCCCTACCGTTATACTTGTCACATTCGACACGTTTTCATTCGTAATCTTAACACGTAGAAGCACTAACTTATGATGGAAAGTGAATGCCAATCCACCTGCCAACAATGATTCCGTTGACTGGTTGGCAGCCTTTGCCCACATTAAATCGTGGGCAGAGATACCGTCAGACTGATCGCTTACATCTACTTTATAAAGTGCTGCTGTGGCATCAATAACATCTGCAGATGTAGTATGCGGATAATAGGCTACGAAATTCGTAGGCATATCATAGATTGCTATTCCGGGATCGGACGAGAAGTTCGCCGTAAGCCCCTCGCCAATCGTCGTATATTTCACGTTAAGGGCATCGTTCAACACATTCTTATCTTCCGTATCGAACATATATATACCAATAGCATCACCGTTCTCCCATTCACTGGTTTCGCTATTCAATCGTGTAGTGAAACGGTCGTTGCCCGAACTGATAGTGCGAAGCATTCTTTGACCATCGCCATCAGTAAGAGAATTTTCATTAACTTCACTACAAGCTACTGCCAACGTTCCGGCAACCGCTAAGAAAAATAAATGTTTCAGATTCATAATATTATATTTTAATTTATTCTTAATCATGTAAGTTCATATTCTCAATTTAAATTTAAGGCAACCAACGAGTATCACCGGCACGGTTGCTTACAATCGGAGAAGAGGTATCCTTAATCGTCAAGTCTCCATTAGCCGGATCGGCAAACAGTTCGACTGCCGTAATTTTCAAATCGGTCGCATTCATATTCTTACCTCCCAATGTATAGTCTGCGGTGGTATAGTTATTAGAGAATGTAGTAGTAGTGTTAGCACCGATAGCAAACAAGTCACCGCAAGGGGATGCCAACAAGATACCTTCCATTACCAATTTAGAACCTACGGCAGATTCAATGTTAATCAGACGTTGATTACGGCTGTAGTTGTAAATAGTTACATTCTTATATTCCAGGTCGATAGGTTTATCCATATAAGGAGCATAGAAAAGGTTACCCCAGCCATAACCATTGGTTCCATCATTGTCGTTGCTAAATGTACAGTTGCGGAAGATTGCACGGTCTACCTGGTCATAAGAAACTCCGTTATCTTTGTCGAAAGACTGAAGATTAAATGCACCATAAGCACTTGTTTGCCATCCACAACCTTCGAAACGGCATCCTTCCATTTCCAGATTCATAATGTACTTGGCATTAGCGGACTGATGGCGCCAGAAACCTCGGCGAAGACTTATGAAATCGCAATTTACAAAGCTGACATTCTCTATTGTGTATGCCTTGCTGGTATTCATAAAGTAGTTATTGTTTGCTTCATGACGGAATTCAATATTATCAAACTCCAGACTGGAGAGGTAAGAACCCTCTGCAATACTCCAACTACCTTCCAAAACAACAATAGGTTTAACTCCATCACGACTACCGGCCAAACGGAAGCCTTTCATCAAAGCGAACGGAGTGACGCGGTAAGAAGAACCTGCAGGCAAATAGTATTCTGTACCTTCGGGCACTTCAGGATCGACATCGTTGTTCAGCAACATCGCAGATAAATCGTCATCCAAGCCTACCGGTATGGACATAGCCGACGGGCCTGCCGTACGGAACGTTACCTGATTATAAGGTTTGTCATATTTACGCGGTTTACTGGTATCATACAGGTTGACAGCATACAGTGTATTCTTCGTTAAACCATCCACCTCGGCAAATCCCTGCATCATTTCTTCAATGGTCAGATAGCGGCTAATACCAGGCAGTGTCGTATTCATCATAGGGATAATGCTTATACTATCCACCGGATTCTGTTTATTGTCTTTCTTCCAGCGAATGATAGCCGATGATTCCGTAATTTCGGTTTTGGAAACATCTTCCACCAGTTGGGCATATTCCGGACGAGCTTCAGTAGAGGCACTGGTGTATTTCCATTGCGAGTTGTTGGTAGCGTTGGCAGCATTACTGCGTACACGAATATAGAAAGTAGTTCCGTAAGGAATATCATCGATAAACACATAAGGATCAGTGGTTTCTATCTCCATAAACAAGCTGGTATAATATTGATCCTGATGTAGTTGTACCGTATAAGAGATAGCATCGTTCACTTTATACCATACCAATGTCACAGAGTTTGCTTTCACCTCCGGTTTCTCCAATACAAACCGGGGCTGGAACAGGTCGTCCACTTTCGTATATTTATCATCTGCCTCGCAGCCTATGAACAGGGTGCCGCAAAGGAGTGCGGGCAGCATAGCCGTTGCAAGTTTTCGTAATAACTTTATCATAACGTTTGTCTTTTTACTGATTAGTATCCATAATAGTTCCGAATCAATCCGCGATGGTCTGTTATAACCTTTGCAGGATAAGGACACAGGTATCTCACAGGATCGGTAGGTTTCACTAATTGATCGTTGTTCTTGTTGATAAATCCACGGAAACTCCATGAAATAGCATCCAACGTTTCATAAAGCTGTGTTTCTTTGTTCAACACTCTCCATCCCAACGCATACTCCAATACTGTGTAACCGGCAGGGCGACCTACACCGGGACCATATTCGTCAATACCTACAATGTCTAATACCTTTCTATCAGAATGTTCAGGGTCCGTCACTTGCTTGTAATAGATATTAGACGGTACTTTCTCAATGCCTGGTACGTAAGCTCCGTTAGCTACCAATCCCCAATTAGTCATCTCGTTATAAAGATTGTAGATAACTTCACCATATTTATTCCAACGCGCAAGATCGTATTTACGAATACCTTCACCACCAAACTCCCATTTACGCTCATCCATGACTGCTTGGAAGAAATCTGCTTCATTAGTCAGGCTCTCTACATAACTTTCTACTTTATCCGTCCATTGAGCCGCATCGAAAGCACGGCGGCGAACACGCTTCAGTGCTTCTTTGGCATCGTCACGCGGTCCGTAAAGTTCATTGACTGCTTCAGCATACATCAGCAAAACATCTGCAAAACGCATACGTACACTGTTGATACCTGTATTAGAACCACTGGAAGCACCCAGCGGAGACTGCATATAGAGTTTGGACCATTTACCAACACCCATACCAGTCACTCCCATATCAATCTCCTGATTCAGGTCTTTATCATATTTATAAGGTACACAAGTCATATCACGACGCAAATCATCCTTATCAAACGAATAAACATACGTACCGCAGAAAGTTACATAGTTGCGGGCGCTGCCATAAGAGTGCTTACCTTCTGCAATAGTAACACCGATATTATAGCCATAACGACTGGTGACACTTTTCAGCATCGGAACAGCGAACATGACATCATCGTTGTTGGCAGTCTTCCAGTTACATTCATTTACCCACAAGTTTTCAAAACTTTGAGTCAAGTCGTGTTTGCTTTCTTTGATTACCTTCCCCAGATAAGTGATGGCAATCTCATAATAATGTTCAAAGTTATCACCTCGTTCCATGTAACCTACGTGAGTCACATCTTCTTTGTCGGCACGAAGAGTCCAACCACCCCGATAGAGAGCCAACTGTCCGATAAGCGACTGGCAATATTCGCGTGAAGCACGTTCTACGCCATAATCCAAATCGACTGCATATTTCATCATCGGTTCTACAGCTATCAAGTCATCAATCAGATATTCCAGAATGACATTGCGGTCGGTAGTACCCAGACTGAAGAAGTCATCGGTCGCTTCCGTTGGTTTGATAATAAACACTACATCTCCCCATGTACGGATCAAGTCCAGATAGAGCATGGCACGAAGAGTTTTCACTTCTCCATACATCTGTTGTGTTTCGGAAGGAGTATCACCTGTTACTTTATCGGAAAACAATGGTGACTCCTGCACAGCCTGCAAAAAGTCGTTGGCATAATTGATAGCATAATAGATATTGTTCCAAGTAGCGTTCAATACCGACCAGGTGGGACGGGAATCAAAGCAGCCTATATCCGAGCCATTGGTACTGACAGTGTTGTTCTTGAACGAACTCATTTCCACATCGGTATTCGTATTCAAACCGCTGGCAAGGTTACTTCCGTACAATCCGTCTTCCGTCATGGAAGAGTAGATACGGGTCATCAACGCTTTCATCTCCGATTCGCTGGAAAATATGTACTCGGGAGTAAAGCCGGAGGCGGGCTGCACATCAAGAAAATCATCGCAAGACGTCAAAGTGAACATAGTTCCGGCAATGAGTGAGTATATTAGTTTCTTATTCATTGTTCTTTCATTTTATAGATTTCAATTAAAAAGTCAACTGTGCACCAAATGTATAGGTACGGCTACGCGGATAACGGTTATAATCAATGTTCGGTGTCAAACCGGTAGCGATGTTCACCTCCGGATCATAACCACTATATCCGGTAAGGGTAAACAGATTATTGCCCGATACATAGAAACGCACTTTACTCAAACCGACTTTCTTCGTCCACACACTTGGTAAGGTGTAACCGAGGGTAGCTGAATTAAGACGCAGGAATGAACCGTCTTCCACGGCATACGACATACAGATGGGGCGTCCGATGGAAGTGGGATTCCACATGGTAGCATTCTTATTGAATTCTGCCAGTACTTCCGGACTGTAACGGATCTCATTACCCATGTCGTCGAAGTTACGCCAGCGTTTATCTGAAGCGATGTCCATCAGGAAGTTGTTCTCTTTATTGTCCGCCCAAGTGGTCAGCATAATTTTGTTGGCATTCAGTACATCAAAATCATACATAAAGTTGAAGAACATACTCATATCAAATCCTTTATAAGTAGCATTCAGACCAAAACCTCCCGAGAATTTCGGAGTAGTGTTGCCAATAACAGTACGGTCGGCTTCTGTCAGCTGATAAGGATTGGTGCTGTTGGGATCTACCGGAGTGAGTTTCTTGAACTTGGCATTACCGGGACGCGGAGTGTCGGACAATGGGCTTGAATCTACCACTCCTTCTTTCAGTTTCCATGTTCTGGATTTGGAGTCGAAAGATTCAAAATCGGCTACGGTATAGAATCCATCATTGACATAACCGTAAATCAAACCACTGGTACCACCCACATAGGCACGATAATCATCAGAGTTCACGACGTCATTTCTCCAGGCCGAAGTGAGAATCCATTCTTTTTCACCACTTGCCAGTTTATCAATCTTGTTTTTATTATGACCGATATTGAATGTGGCGTTCAGTGAGAAGTCTTTCGTTTCTATCAGCCAGGCATTCAGTTGAAGTTCTATACCCCGATTGGATGTCTGTCCCACATTGGTCATCAGTTTAGTGTAGCCTGTGTAACCTGGAATATCCGAAGGCACCAGCAAATCTTTGACTGTATTCCAGTACACATCAATCGTACCGCTAAGGCGTTCTTTAAAGAAACCGAAGTCAATACCAATGTTACGTGTGATGGTGGTTTCCCATTTCACATCAGGATTGTACACATATTTAGAGTTATAGAAGTTATAGTAATAGTGGCTGACTTCTCCCCATCCGGCAGGACGGGAACTGCTTACCCCATACAATTTCTGATAAAGGTCGGCATCGATACGGTCGTTACCGGAAGAACCGTAGCTTAATCTCAACTTTAAGTTGGATACGACCTGATTATCTTTCAAAAAGTCTTCGTTAGAGATACGCCATGCCAACGCTCCTGCCGGGAAGAATCCCCAACGGTTACCTTTGGCAAACTTGGAAGAACCATCGGCACGCAGCGTTACCGTAGCGAGGTATTTATCATTATAGCCATAGTTGATACGGCCAAAGAATGAAGAAATACGAGAGGGAGAGGCCGCTGACGAGGAGTTCTCGTAAGGAGTACCCAGCGACAAATTATCAAAGACCTTTTCTGCCGTGATATTTTCCGGAAAAAAACGAGTAGAGTAAATTTTGGTAGTAGTCTGGTTATGCTTGATTTCCTGTCCCAACATCAGACGGATATCATGTGCTTCTTTTAGCATAAAGTTGTAGTTCCACACGTTGGTAAGCTGCCACTTGGTACCTTGTTTCATGCTCCATTCCGCCACCGGCTGGTTATTGTTGCTACGAGCTTTACTGGTCTCCATACCCCAGAAACGGCGTTGTTCTTCAGAGTTATTCTCGAAACCAAATTCACTACGGAAAGTCATACCCTTCATAATATCCCAAGTCACGGCTCCCATCGTATTGAGCGACTTGTTGATTCTCTTTTTATAATTTCTTTTCGATTCTTCTTTGGGATCAAAAAGAGTTTCCTCTTCCAGTTGATCGGGATCGAAATACGTATCGTCTTCGGGAAGTTTCATATATTCATCCAGACCCTTAGTCGGTTTTTCACGCAAAGCAGTCAACAAACTAACGCCTTCCGTACCGGATCCATCTACTTCCTTATGCAACAAACGCGTGCGGTATTCCAACGTCAGGAATTTAAAAGGTTTGAAGTTGAAAGAAGCGTTCATATTGTTTTGTTTCAGTCCGTTGCCTACCATCACACTCGGTTGGTCCTGATGGATAAAGGATAGTTTATATTTGGCTTTCTCCGTACCGCCATTCACACTAAGGTCTACATATTTGGCCACCGGATTGGAACCGAACACCTCGTCCTGCCAGTCAGTTCCGGCATTTCCCTGATAGATGTAGTGTTCGTAAGCATGTCCATACTTATTATTAAAAGCTGTAGGATTAGAGCTTTTCTGACGCGCATTTTCATATTGCATCAATACAAATTCGTAAGGGTCCATCACATCCAGTTTGTTGGAAAGTTCTTTGGTCTGCACATAAGTGTTCAGGCTAATGACAACCCGTCCTTCAACAGGACGTTTGGTTGTCACCAAGATTACACCGTTGGCACCACGCGCACCATAGATAGCTGTGGAAGCCGCATCTTTCAAGACCTCGATAGATTCAATATCGGTAGGTGGAACATCGTTCAGACTGCTTACTTCAAATCCGTCCAATATGATAAGCGGACTGTTATCTTGTGTAATAGAACCGCCACCACGTACCAAAATCTTAATTTCAGCATCCGGCGAACCGTCTACAGCTGTCACCTGCACACCCGGCAGTTTACCGACGATGGCTTCAGCAGCAGAAGTGGTCTGTACTTTCTCCAATATCTTGCCGGATACGCTGGCGATAGAACCGGTCAGGTTACCTCTTTTCTGCGTACCATAGCCGATTACGACTACGTCGTCCAACATTCCGACAGCTTCTTTCATGTGGATATTAATGTTCGAGGTACGTCCTTTCAACGGTTCTTTTGCTTCTTCCATACCTACATAGCGAACTATCAACACGGCCTTGGCTACATTGGGCACACTGGTCAATGTAAATTTACCATCCAAATCGGTCGTTGCACCTATTGAAGTGCCTTGCACCGTTACTGTGGCACCAATTACCGGCCCCATATCGTCGGTCACCGTACCGGTCACGGTAGCAGTCTGTGCCATAGCACCCACTGCTACCCACAGCAGGATAAATATGCTTATGATTATTTTATTCATCATTCTATGCTTTTATTGTAAATAGATTTATTTGCTCCACACCTTTATTTCTTTTCCATTACTATTCCGCCTTGGTTCTGATAATAGATAATGTGCTGAACCAGGTTGTGGAAATAAACTTCGATGTTCGGATAGCGTCCGTTAGGATCAACCGACGAACTGATTTTTTGTGCATCACTCGGATCGTTAGGATTCAACCCGTAAGCTTCTTCCCAAATATCAGGAATTCCATCACCATCCGTATCAGGCCAAGGATTCAACGACTTCACCTTAATGTAACCTTCAGTATCTGATACTGTATCAATGATACCGGGTTGCTTGGCTTTGCCGTCTTCTTCGGGTTTGGAACCGATATAGGTGTAAGTACCATTCTTTACTTCGCGAACGATACGCTGATCTATCACATCTCTACGCAAAGAAGCTCCGGCATATTCCAATACTTTATCGTAAGCTTGTTCAGCCGTGTGACTGGTCAGTTTGCTGAAAGGTTGGTAATCTGCCATCTTCATAGCTTGCTTTTCTGCTTCAGGAACCGTACCCAGTGAAGAATCGAATTGTCCCCAAACACCCTCTGTCCAGTTATCAGCCGTGACACCTGTGTTACCTAACACATAATTGCCATTGATATAAGCTCTGGCAGTAGGATCACTTGACAGGATACGGTAAGAACGGTTGTTTGTTCCGGTAGCTGGCCCCGGTTTATAATAGCAGTTGGTCAGGTTGAAAGCAGCATACTTTCCGCCATAACTGCCTTGTCCTCTTCCACTCCAGTTGTAGTAGACATTATTCCTCACATCGAAATATCCGGTAAAGTCATAAGATTCTTGTGTACCGGGAGCAGACAAATCGGAGATACGCGGGCAGCGGCTACCGTGGTGTGCTAACAGTATGTGGTGGAAAGAAGCATTATCTCCACTAAACATAGCACCATAACCATGAGCACCCTTGGCATGGTTAGACAGGTTCATACTTTCAGAAGCGATACACCATTGTGCCGTGAAGTTCTGTACGCCATAGAAAGTCAGTGTTTCATCCACACTCCATCCGGCTGTAATATGGTCAATAATGGCATCTTTGAAATAGCGTCCGCCAATCGCATCTTCTCCATAATCGGCAAACTGATCGCCCGGACGGCAACGCAAGAAACGAACAATAGCATTCAGACTGCCACCTGCACCAATAGCCGGATCTTTCGACAGGTTAAAGGTGAAGTTGTAATTCTTCAATGTGATACCGTCGCCCGGTGCGGTCTGACCAATGATACTCAAATTAGGATATTCATTCAGATACAGCCCTCTTTTCAGTTCGATGATACCGGATACATCAAAAATGATGGTGCGTGGTTGGTTGGATTTCTCAATTCCGTAGCGTAAACTGCCCTCAATAGGGGTTTCATTTTTGTTATAATCTGCCAGCGTGGTCACACGATAGATTTCGCCGCCACGACCACCGGTAGTAAAACGACCGCCACCTTCGGCACCCGGGAAAGCGAGTATAGAAGTAGAATGATCGTCACCGATGCTTGTATCGGGTTTACCATATTGGAAGATGGTAATTACTTTATCCAACATCTCTACCGTTGCTGTACGTGGAAAGACTGTTTCATTATTTTCGATATTCAATACGACTTCATTGGCAGTAGAGTTTTTCTTATCCTGCGTAATCCAACTCTCGGATATTACAGCATCGTAATCTACCGGGTTTTCTCCTTGCGGAGCCGAGATAACCAGTTTAGGACATTTATAAGGAATGATATACTCATCCTGTTCTATCGTCACCTCACCGCTTACACCGTCTTGTGTCACTTTCAGGACACGCTGCAATGTATAATCTCCTACGGATTTGAATATCAGGACGGCTGTTCTGGTTTTGTTTGCATTTGCATCTACGGCAAATGTTACTTCATCCGTCACAAAACTGCGGGTTCTGGGAGTTGCTTCCTTCAACTTGATCCAGTCGTACTCTGCTGCTATCTCCAGTTCCCATTCCACATTTGCCACTACTTTGCAGGTGAATGTACCTCCCCGGAATGACAAAGGGGCTGATGAATAATCAAACAAAATATCGGGATCGGCCCCCAGTTGCTCTACGCTAATCTCTTGTTCCAATGTCGAGCCTGCACCCGACATTGATACTTTTACTGTTCCGGTGCGCTTGGGGCCGTCTGTATTCTCGGTAAAAAACAAACGGAGATCACCATTCCCCTCTCCGGAGCTTTTTGATATAGTCAACCAGTCGCCTGTCGAGGTCACTTCGGCAGTCCATGTAGAGGTAGCCGTTACGTTGATTGTAAACGAACCGTCTACGTTACTCAACTTCACCTCATTCTTCGACACTTCCAGTTTGGCAGCTGTTGCACCCGCATTAGATTCGTCGTCCGAACTACATGCGCTCAACAATCCTACCAATAATATGAATAGAAAATATCTCATGTTTTATATCTTTATATTGTTAATACTCTATTGATTATTTAATCCAATGCGGATCACCAATTCCATTTGTATATACTTCGGAGTTTTTATCGGTAATAGTGAAATCTCTACCAGCCACATCTTTGAAGAGTGTTTCCATAGGGAGAGCTGTTTCTACCGGTATTTCAGCAGTATCAACTCCCCAGTTAGCCACTACAAAGCCATTGGTGCGATAGTTATTCTCGAAAGTCTTGCTTGTGACGTTTCTTGTAGTGAACCAAGTTCCCTGTCCGACTTCACAAACACCACTAAAGAGATTATTACGGACAACTAAGTGGAATGAAGAGGTATTCTTCGGGTTTAAGTCGAAGAAGGTCATTGCAGCAGGAGCCATACTCACAAATGTACAATTCTCTATTGTCACATTCAATTCGCCTGTCATACTACCCAAACCGGTTATCAAAGCTCTTGTCAGATTGTTGGCATGGAACGTAGAGTTCTTGAACACAAAGTTGTGTACCGGCGCGTCCTGCTTGGTAGAAAGACCGAACAGGCCACTTCCACCGGAATTCAAACCTAAGAAACGACAATTCTCAATCACAATATGATCGGCAATCTGTTTCTGTGCAGCATCTACTTCCTGATACCACATTGTACGTACCAAATCGCTGATTTCACAGTTCTTCCAAGAGATAGTAGATACATGGAAAGCTTGGTTTTTAAACTTAAAGAAATCGGAAGTTGTCACCTTTATTTTCAGATTCTCGAAGTGGAAGGCTTCAATAATGGCATCAGGACAGTTGATACTCATGTTGCCCATTTCCATAAATGCCAATTCTTCACCATCACCCGGTGCCTGTCCCATGATGTAGAGAGCTTTCGGTATTTCGGTCTGTGTACCTAATTTATAGGTAGCACCCGCTTTCAGGAAAAGTTTCACCTCATTTACAGAAGCATCCGCCAGCATTGATTTACAGATTGATTCAAGGTTCTCTTCCGGACTTACATATCTGTATCCGTCAGGAATTCTCATCGGAGCTTCCGGATTGATATCTTCTTCGTTCCATCCTTCCGAAGCAATTGTTACAGTGTAATCTTGTATGATCGGTTCATCTACGTTGTTCAGTGCAAACGCCACTTGTACCGTATCATCAGGCAAGATGGGGAATGTGCCATCGATAGCTTTAGATTGGACTACCGTATTATTCTTATCCAGATAGTCGATACGCACAGATACTGTTCCGCCTTCGCTTTGCGTTTGAAACAATACAAAGTCATCGGTGTAGTTCACTCCACCGGTTGTTGTCTCTTTCTCGCGTTGCACATCTGTCGGAGCTTTTACAAAAGTAGCATCCGATAGTTTATATCCTGATATTGGTGAAGAAACGACTGCGCGTAATTTCGAGTAGCTTTTATCCGATTTACGATCGGTAGACTTCAGACGAAGCACACCTGTACGATTGTACATACGCACACTAAGCGGTTCGTCGAACGGGGATTTATACGTCACCGGTACCGAAATGGCATATTTTGTTTTAGCCGTCGGATCCTGATGTATCACAATATCATTCAGATTCTTCGGACTGGGAATAGAATCGGATTGTGTGGTAGAAATAATGTTATAACTCCCATTGGGCAACTGAAAGCGATAAAGCGACGAATAGTTGGCTACATACTCACCATCGGCTGTATAGATAAACAGGGGTTTGTTAGAGGCACCTGTGTTCACCGCCCACGGTTCGTCATCCAGAAACAGTTGTATCTCTTTTACTACCGAAGTGGCATATCGTTCTTCTTCCGAACAAGCTGTTATTCCCAACAGGAGCATTATTCCCGTCAGTGAATAGAATATATTTCTCATATAACTCCTGTTTTAAAATTCTGAAACTTCTATTGTAAACGGTTGAGTGGATGTACTCTTATACATGACTGTGCGTACCGAAGGCCACGGCTCGTCCAAGTAATTCTCATCCATAATTTTCATATGTACGGTAGAACGCTTGGAAGACTCAAAGCCTATACCGGTATCAAGAGGGCTGATGATGCGATTCACCTCCTCGCCTCCTTTCAGATATACCACATCTATAGATGTTCTGGAATCTCCATTCACTGTGGGAAATGAATAAACCGAAGCTCCAAAGCCGGTAGAAAGATTAGTGGAGATGGTCACATTTTCTGTAATACATTCTTTACTCTTTACTTTATAGCCTATTGCCACATTTGTAAAAGTGACATTCAACTGGTCAAAACGAGTGATAGCACTCAATTCCTCCTCCGTCTCTTTCGGCTGGAACACTGCTTGCCCGACTAAACGTTTCAATTCTACGTTGAGCGAACTGACCGAGTTATCTGAAGTAAAGCCTACGACATCCGAAATATAAACCGGCTTTTGAATATGAGCATCCTGATAAACTACCACTTTGGAAAGACTATCTGTATCCACCAGATGATCGGCATTTGCCACGATGAAGGTTTGCAGATTTTCTCCTAAAGGAAGGTCGACTTTTAAATCTCCATTATTTAAAGGGAGATTTTTTCCATATACCATGGAATCTTGCAGGTAGACATAAACACCGACCTCTGTAATTCCATGTTCAGCAAAAGTTTCAAGACTAGCCCTACTGAAAGAAACGCCAACCGGGTGGGTTTCGGGCACATTGGGAAGTTGTTCATTCGGTTTCCATTCATCATCCATTTGCTGTGAACAAGAACAGCAAAGCAGAAATGACAGAAGAAATAAACTTGCTAGATGTTTCATAAATATTAGTTTATATATAATTTAAAGATATACAATTATTAAAAGAATAAAAATTCTATGCCCTTTTTCTTTAAAAGGCGGATTCAAGCCTAAGGAGGATTGGCTATTATAAGTGCTGGCTTCATGTTTCTCATTTGTTTAGATTTTCATTGTACATTAATGATGTTTTTCGCTAGAGTGAATTCTTTGTTCTTTCACCAGTGCAAAATTGAGGATTAAGCAAGAGAAGATAGAGTAAGATTTAGTAGAAAAGGAGTAAAAAACGGACTGGGGTAAAAAAGTGCCCCTCTGGTATAGCCATGCACAAAAAAGATATGCCCTTCAAATGTTATCATAAAACACCTGAAGGGCATATCATCTAAATTCTCCGCATTGAACGGGGAATTGCTGATTACCTATTTGTTCTGTGCATCGACTATATGTTGCACCAAACTATTCAAATATACCTCAAGATTCGTATATTGTCCATTCGGATCTTTCGTTTTTGTATTTCCATCTACGGGATTATTCGGATCAAGTCCGTTTTTTATTTCCCACTCATCAGGTATGCCATCACCGTCCGAATCTACCGGTGCCGAAAGACCTGTTATTGATAATTCCGGCCAGGGAGAATCGCCTGTGTCTTTGGGGCTATTGATAAATCCGGGTTTATTTCCTTCTCCGGTGAAAGTTGCCGTTCCTTCCCGGGTGTCGGAAATGATACGTTTGTCTACTTCATCACGATAATTACAGCAACCTGCATAATTCATCACCTGTTCATAAGCCTTGTCAGCCGAATAAGTAGTGATTACTCCAAAATCAAGAGGTTCTTTCAGACGGATAGATTCTTTGGCATCTTCTGTCCAGAGGAAATCTACTTTTTCATCATTCTTCAACTGGTCATAGACTCCGTCCGTCCAGTTATCGGCAGTAACTTTGTTGTTACCTTCTATCTTATTTCCATCAATATAGAAAGTTCCCCATTTCTGCAGGTAAGGTTGAAAAGCCAAGTTCTTTTTGAGTTCTCCATCAACGTAAACATAAGCTTGCGGATAAACTCCGACTTTGGCAATACGATATTGCACCTGTTTGGAAGCCTGTTTTGTTGCCGGTCCCGGTTTATAATAGTTATTGACGATATTGACATGCTGATCTTCCCCGCCATAGCAGCCGTTTCCAGCCCAGTTGTAGAAAACATTATTCCGGATATCAACACATTCGCCAAGAGCTAATGTAGAAGGACGAGGGCCCAGACGAGGCACGCGACTCTCACAGTGAGCGATCAGGTTATGGTGATAAGAAGCTTTATGTCCTCCCCAATTGCCTCCATATCCATGTGCCCCTTTTACATGAGTCGCTTTTCTTAATGCTTCAGAGCCAATACACCATTGTACCGTAGAGTTTTCCATACCATAAACGGAAAGACATTCATCTACACTCCAACTGACAGAGCAATGGTCTACCATAATATCTTTCTTATCACAGCCGCCCAACCCATCGGGTTCTTTCCCACTGGCTTCTCCGGGGCGGAAACGAAGAAAACGGATAATTACATTATTAGAATTAATAGAAAAGCCATAATCAGCCAGACAGATTCCTCCGGGAGAAGTCTGTCCTGCAATGGTGAGATGATCTTTCCCTGTTCGTAATTCCGATTTCAGATGAATCGTACCTGCCACATCAAAGACAATCGTTTTAGGTCCATTTTGTTTCAAAGCCCAACGTAAAGTCCCCTGCGAACCATCGTCTTCCAAAGAAGTCACATGATACACTTTACCACCACGGCCGCCTGTCGTGTATCTACCGTGTCCTTCAGCTCCGGGAAAAGAGATCACTCGATCTTCCCGGCCGCCTGTCTCCTGTTTTTCGGGTATGTCATAGGAAAAGGACATCATTCCTCCCGCAACCATTGCCAGCAGACAAACATAAACTAATTTTCTTTTCATTTCCTTATTCACATTATTAGATGATGGAAACAAAAGTAGTGGAAGCTTTTCATTCTGACATTCATTTTTTGACCGATATGGGGGAAAAATCAGTTTTTATGATAAGATTGAACAAATTTTAGATCCCCAGCCGCTCTTTTAATAACCGGTAACCGGAAAGACTTACTTTAAGTTTCACGCCAGTCTTCAATAACAACTGATAAGTTTCTTTTCCGAAAAGCTCGACCCGCGAAATTTGTGTTACGTTGACAATCGTAGAACGATGCACACGCACAAAAGTATCAGGAGACAGATGGGTCTCAAAATATTTCATAGTTTGTTCTTTCAGATATTCTCCGGTAGGGGTTATCAACATTACATAATCTCCACAGGCTTGTATGTAGATCAGTTCGTCTGTCTTTACCAGACGAATGCGGGAACCGTCTTTCACCGTAATGCGATCTATTAATTCTGTCTGTGGTTCTCCTTGTTGTTCGGTCACAGTTAGCTGATGTGCAGCCAATTCTTTATCCAGTTCCTGATTCTGTACTTCTTCTTTAGTTACGATCAGGCGATACCATAAAGTAATGGCAATCAAGGTTGGCAGCCCGAACAATAACCGGAAAGGTATGGTCTGCGCAAAAGGAATATAGGATATGCCTACAATCCTCACCATGATATCACAGATCATAAAACTACCCGCCAGCCATAACAGGCTTCCAACGATTATCATGATTATATCCGTCTGGAACAACGAAACAAGACCGACCACAAACCAGGCCAAATAGGCTATGGCTGCCAGCCAACCAATTGTTGCCACTCCATCTACCAGAGCAGGAAGATAGTCGTTTCCGGTATATCCACAGACTAAAGCCACCTGTGTCGCAACCAGAATAAACGCCAGCACCAGCATCGGAATCCAGCGGAATGGATAATCTATTATCGGATGTGGTTTCATACGCTAGTCTTTAACTTCCAAGCCTCCGAAAGAAAGCGTTCCACGAATGACCAATATATTCTCCTTGTTTACATTCCCATTTTGCCAGCGTTTGTCATCACATCCTCCAAAGAAAGCATTGCATTTGAAGACGACTGTCCAATCCGACGGGACATAAATCTCGACTCCTCCCCAACTGCAATCCAAATCAATATAGGTTTCTCCCGGTGCAATATGGGTATGGCGAAGATCAATAGTCGTCCCCCCGAAAGAGGTACGAATCATGGCTCCTTTAAACAACTCATCAAGTACTACGTGACGTGCAGCTCCCCAGACATTCTCCGAACGCAAAAAGCCATCTACTGATTCCGATTGTTGTTGCTCACTCTCAAAGTTCATGCCGGGTCTACCCTGATGCATCTTTATCCATTGCCGACGATGTTCCATTGTATGCTGACGAGCCCATTGCGCCCTCTTATTTCTGCCGGGTTTGAAGATAAATAAAACACCTGCTATTATCAGAGCGAGGGGCCACACCATTGCCTGTGAATTTTCCGGTAACCAGGAAAGTCCTCCTATCAGAAAATAAACACCCGACAGAAAAAGGATGATTCCACCGATGAAATGGCGGCGAATCATTGCATATATACCTAATAATATAAGGAGTGAATGCCAGGATACGATCAAATCAAATACTTCTGAAGTTATCCATCCCATATTACGGGCAAACAGTAGAATCCCGGAAAGGATAAAAAGCAAAGCTATCAGTATTTTACCGGAAAAGCCTGTAGCACGGGGAAAATTTTGTTTCTCTTCCATTGTTTCTATTATTAATTGATTAATGGTTCAAAGATACATCATTTCCCTATGCTTCCACAGGCTTTTCAGTTGATTTACGGTATAAATTCCGATGAATGCCGGATAAAAACCGGTGAAAAAATCAATTTATAAATCTCTGATTCGTATATTTGCCGGCCTTTAGAACACAAATAACACCCTTCAAAGCTAATAACTACACCTCGCAACAAACTAAAAAACAAAAAATACGAGGTGAAAAACAAATATTGCACATCACTATATCTTCATTCTCATACTTTTGTAGCGATGAATGAACTCTCATCGGGATTTTTTATGAAATATCAAACAACAACCATTAATTAATAAACATGCAAAGAATGTCTAACAAAGTGAAAAACATGCGCTCCTTATTGCTAATACTATTTTCAGCAATATCGCTTAGCGTATCTGCGCAAACGATTACCGTAAAAGGTAACGTGAAAGACACCAGCGGAGAGCCTGTTATTGGAGCCTCTGTTGTAGAAAAAGGTAATACTACCAATGGTACGATTACAGATTTAGATGGTAATTTTTCTATTAAAGTTGATGGCAAAAAAACATTGGTTATTTCATACATAGGTATGAAAACTCAAGAAGTAGCCGTTCAAGGTAGAAAAACAATTAATGTACAAATGGTCGACGACTCGAAAGCTTTGGACGAAGTCGTAGTAATTGGTTACGGTACGGTCAATAAAAGAGATTTAACCGGTTCTGTAGCCTCTGTTAGTGCCAAAGACTTAGCTGCTATACCAGTAGCAAGTGCATCTGAAGCCCTTACCGGTAAACTTGCCGGAGTTAGTGTTACTACTACTGAAGGTTCTCCCGATGCAGATATAAAGATCCGTGTTCGCGGTGGTGGTTCACTATCACAGGATAACTCTCCTTTATATATTGTAGACGGTTTCCCTGTTTCAAGCATTAGTGATATCGCTCCCTCGGAAATTCAAAGCATCGACGTATTGAAAGATGCTTCTTCCACAGCCATTTATGGTGCCCGTGGTGCAAATGGTGTAATCATCATTACTACCAAGAGCGGAAAAGAAGGTAAAACGCAAGTAGACTTCGGTGCTTCTTTCGGTTTTAAACAGGTAACCAAACTGACTGAAGTCTTGAGTCCTTACGATTTCGTTGCTTATCAGCGTGAAATCGGTTCTCTGGATTATGGAAACTTTGCCGATATGGATATCTGGCGTTCTATTGATGGTACCGATTACCAAGACGAGATGTTCGGACGTACTGGAAACCAGCAACAATACAACATTAATGTAAGTGGCGGAACCAAGCAAATGACTTATAGTGTCAGCTATGCCCATAATGAAGAAAAAAGTATCATGCTTAATTCCGGCTTCAAAAAAGACAATGTAAATGCAAAAATTAAATCAGAACTGAATAAATGGATGACACTGGACTTTAACGCCCGGTTAAGTTACTCTACCATTGACGGTTTAGGTGGTGGTGCTGATACCAATGAATCCAATGCTGCCAATTCAACTGTGGCTAATGCTACCGTATTCCGTCCGGTTGATTCACTTAAATACAGTGATGACGACGAAGAAAACAGTTCGGCACAACAGAAATCTCCATTGGAACGTCTGCTTGCAACGGATAAAACCCGCAATACTTTCAACCAGAACTACAATGTAGGTTTAAACTGGAAACCATTCAAGAACTGGACATTCCGTTCCGAATTCGGATATGGATGGAAGTTTGACGATACAGAACAGTATTGGGGAGTAGATGCAGTATCTAATTCTAAATATGGATATAACGGTCAGCCACAAGCCTACCTGTTGAGAGAAAAGACGATGAGCTGGCGTAATGCCAACACATTAACCTATGATAACAAAAAACTGTTCAAAGGTCGTGATAAACTCAATGTATTGATCGGACATGAAGTAAGCAGCAGCCAAAGGAAATCAATAGAAAATGTATCTGTAGCTTTCCCTGTTACTATGAATTTCGATGATATGAAAGCAAATATGGGTTCGGGCAAAGCTTTAGCCAACCAATCTACCATTGCTGCAAAAGAAAACATATTATCATTCTTTGGTCGTGTGAACTATACCATGATGGATAAATACTTGCTTGCTGTTACAGTACGTGCAGACGGTTCGAGCAAGTTCGGTTCCGGAAATCGTTGGGGTGTTTTCCCGTCAGCAGCTTTGGCATGGCGTATCTCTGACGAGGCTTTCATGAGTAACACTCAAGACTGGCTGTCAGCTTTGAAACTACGTTTAAGCTTCGGTACTGCCGGTAACAACCGTATCAATTCCGGTTTGCTTTCCACCACTTACTCTTTGGGAGGTAATGATGCACGCAATCCTTTCTTCAACGGAGAAAGCACTACCATGTTGGAACATGGAACGAACTTATACAACCCCGATTTGAAGTGGGAAACAACAGTTACCCGTAACATCGGTATTGACTATGGATTCTGGAACAATCGTATCTCCGGTGCTATCGACTTTTACTGGAATACAACCAGAGACTTATTGATGCGTACTGAAATTCCTTCTCTCTCCGGATATAACTATCAGTACAAGAACTTCGGACAGACATCCAATAAAGGTGTAGAATTGTCTGTTAGTGCTGTTTTATTTGATAAAAAGAATTTCTCTTTGAACTTCAATGCCAACATTGCTTACAACCGCAACCGCATTGATAAACTGAATACAGACTCTCCCTGGCAAAGTAGTAACTGGTCAGGTAGTACAATGGCCAAATACGAAGACTTCCGCGTAGAGAAAGGCGGACGTTTGGGTGAAGTTTGGGGATATAAGACAAACGGTTATTATACTGTATATGATCCTGTCACCAACCCTACCGGCGAACTGGTTTGGGCAGGTAGCGAATGGGGATTAAAAGACGGAATGCAAGATAACAGTCCTACTATCACCGGTGGTAAATACTATCCGGGTGGTTTGAAACTGGAATGTGATAAAGATGGTAACCCTCTCAAACAACGTTTGGGTAACACTATCGCTCCTACAACCGGAGGTTTTGGATTCGATGGTCGTGTAGGTAATTTCGATTTCAATGTATTCTTTAACTACTCTCTCGGAAATGTAATTGTCAATGGAACAAAACTGGCAGCTTCTTTCCGTTCAGGTTCAAGAACCGGTTATAACTTAAACAATGATTTCAGATTGTCTAACCGTTACACATGGATTGATCCGGAAACTGGTTTGAACCTGTCGTCCAGCTCTACAGATGTCCTCAATACCTATGGAGACATGACAACAGCAGGATTACGTCTGAATGAAATAAACGCTAACGCCAATATGTACAATCCGGCCAGCGCTACTACCATGCAGCTGACTGATTATGCAGTAGAAAAAGCCTCATTCCTGCGTTTGAATAACATTACTATCGGATACTCTCTTCCGAAAACAATTGTAAGGAGAGCGTTTATGCAGAATGTGAGAATCTATCTGACAGGATATAACCTGTTCTGTTGGACTAACTACAGCGGAGCAGACCCTGAAGTCGATACAAGCAGTAAGAAAAATGCGATGACTCCGGGTATAGATTACGCCGCTTATCCTAAGAGCCGCACATTTGTGGGTGGTATTAACGTTACATTCTAATTAAAACATTAAACAGATTGATCGTATGAAAATATATAAGACATTATTCCTGGGGCTGGGGTTAATTGCCCTGTCTTCCTGTTCGGACTTCCTGAATCAGACCTCACCGTCTGAATTGGATAATGAATCAACTTTTAATAATGCCTATTATACAGAATTGGCACTTAATAAAGTTTACGGCAGCCTGACGCAAGACCAGACTTATTCTAACTTCCTACCTATCATTGCCGGAACCAATACCGACTGTGAACTGATTGACGGTTTGGGTACGGATGCAAGCAACACGTCCAGCGAACGTGGTAATATGAACTACAACGCTAATCCGGGATGGTCACAACTTTCCAAAGTATGGGATGCCATGTACGGAGTAATCGAGAATGCGAATCTGGTAGTAGATGGTATAAACAATAGCCAACTGATACAACAAGCAGGAGCAACCCGTACCAGCATGATGAGATTCCGTGCAGAAGCGATGACATTGCGTGCGATGATTTATTTCGATCTGATCCGCTTGTTCGGTGATATTCCTTTCAAAACAGAATCTTCCAACAGCGACCTGTCTAATGTTTACATTGGAAAGGCAGATCGTGACAATATCATGGATGAATTGATAATTGAACTCGAGGAAGCTATCGGATATTTACCTTGGGCTGGTGAAGACGGTTATACAACCGAACATGTAAGCAAAGGCTATGCTCACGCTCTCTTGGCTAACATTGCAATGACACGTGCCGGATATGCTATCCGCGAACAAGCTAAAGACGGATATATCACCGGAGATAACAGTGACGCTACTTATCCTACTCAACGTTGCAGCGATACCAAACGTAGAGAACTATTCGAATTGGCCGAAAAACATCTGGCAGCTGTTGTCAGTTCAGGAAAACATAAACTGAATCCTTCTGTAGAAGAATACTGGCGTTTAATAAATATCGGACAACTAGATCAGACTTATCAAGAAAACCTGTTCGAGATTCCAATGGGACTAAACAAAAGTGGTGAGCTGGGATATACTATCGGATATCGTATAAACGGTGCCAGTTCCCTATTTGGTCCGAAAGGTAACTCATCCGGTAAGTTGAAACTGACTGCTCCTTATTATCTGTCATTTGGCGAAGGAGATATCCGCCGCGATCTGACTTGTGCTATTTCACAACTTTCTACAGACAAAAACACCAAAGTATTTAAAGAATATATGTTAGGAAATGCTCCTTTCGGTCTTTATTGTGGTAAATGGGATTATCGTAAGATGATGGAAAACTCTGAATGGTACGCAGCTGTATTGGCCAGCGATCAGAAAGTTTGTTCCGGTATCAACGTAGTGAAAATGCGTTATCCGCAAGTATTGCTGATGTATGCCGAAGTTGTGAACGAACTTTATGGTAAGGGTGCAACAGCCGAAGGTTGTACATTAACAGCTACAGCAGCCCTGAAAGAAGTACACGACCGTGCTTTCACCGATGCAACCAAACGTGATGCTGCATGGACTGCTCTAATGGGAAAAGACTTCTTCGATGCAATTGTTGACGAAAATGCATGGGAACTGGCAGGAGAAGGTGTTCGTAAGTTCGACCTAATCCGTTGGAACCTGTTGAGCGAAAAAATAGACGAATTCAAAAACGAATATACAAATGCAGTGTATAATGGTACATATCCACAGTATGTGAACTATAAATATCGCACGGACAATCCGATGTATATCGATATGACTTCTCTCGTATTTGGAGCTAAAGTAGGTGGAGAATATGAAAACAAGAGCTTTTTCGGAGCTGAAACCAGTGACAAGGAGCAAAAGAATCTGAAAGTAAACTTGCCTAGTATTTCTGGCGGATTGAACAAGGCTGTGAAGAATCGTTATTTATTGCCGATAGCTTCTACAACCATCTCTACCTCAAACGGTAAATTACATAACTCTTATGGTTATTCGGATTAATCTTAAAATCGTAAAATGATGAAGAATATAAAAAATATATTGGGAATGGGAGCTTTCATGCTCCTGACCTCTTTGGCTGTATCTTCGTGTACAGAGAAAAGTGATTGGGATATTGACTCTTCCTATAGCCGTCCTTTCGGAACTGATGAAAACGGAATCAGTGTAGAAACAGACAGTAAAGTAGCCAGAGCGGTAGTAACTTGGAGCTCAACATCCAATACCGACTATTACATTATCGAGATTAGTCCTAACGAGATGACTGACGAAACTCCAATGGGATCAGAAGAAAATGGAAATATCGTTTATGGAAATGATCCTGCCAACCGGATCAAGCAGTCACCTTACACAATGGATAATCTGGCGGTAAATACGACTTATTATATGCGTATCAAGTCTATTTCCGGAGAGAAGGAATCTCGTTGGGTAAATTATAAAAAGACTTTTGCTTCAGTTAAGGAAGAAGCTATCCTAAATATTCCAACTACTGAAGACTTACCTGAAGGTCAAGGAAAAGTACGTATGTCATGGGAAGCCGGATTAGCAGTCGATCATTTCGAAATCATGGAAACGGGTGCCACAGAAGCAACTTCACGTGTTATTTCGTCAACAGAAGCTGCCGCAGGTGAAGCATGGGTTGAAAATTTGAAGTCATTCACTGAATACACGATTACTATTTATAATGGAAATAATCCGCGTGGTTCACAGACTGTTACCATCCCTGGTTTGGAAATCGAATCTACCATCAGTGATATAACAGCAAATTCAGCTGTATTCTCATGGGAAGAAACGGTGGATGTAGATGAATATGCTTGTGTTCTTTCTACCGAAGGAGTACCTGAATCAGGAACCCAATTATCACCAGCAGATATTGCTGCACATAAGGTGGCAATCACAGGTTTGGCTTCCAGTACGGAATATACGGCTTATGCTTTCGCAAACGGCTCTATATGTTCTCGTATCACCTTTACAACTAAGAAAGGTAAACCGACGGGGTATACTGAAATGACATGGGAAGATGCCCTTGCCAACTGGGATAATCTTTCAGGAAAAGTATTAATCAATGTTTCCGGAACAGAAGGATTTGCACAAGAAAAAGAAAGCATTGCTGCTGGCGTGACTCACCTTATTTTCTGGGGTGACAGTCAAGACGGACAGGTTAATATGACTATTAAAAAAGGCATAGGTGCCAGCGGAATATGTGATAAAGTAGAATTCCATAATCTGAATATTACCGATGAAGGAAATACAACCCTTATTTATCAAAACGGTGCTTCAGGTTGCATCAAAGAAATAGAAGTTACCTCGTGTACAATTACCAATATCCGTGGTATCGTTCGTATGAATGCAAGTACAAGTAATGCTATGTCTGTTACTATTGACGACTGTATCATCAAAGGATTGGGAAGAGCAGCAACATCCAATCATTATGGATTACTTCTTTCTGACAAGGTAACATTAACAACTCTCAATTTAGTGGTTTCCAACACTTCTATTATTGTATCCAAGGGAGCTTCTGCGTCTCAATTCATAAGACACAAGTCAGGACAACCCGGTACAATAACAATCAAAGATTGTACATTCTATGATATGTCAGCAAGTGATGCTTTCTGCAGAGATACAAAAGACATGACAATAACTATATCAAACACCCTGTTTGCCAAAGGTGGAGTTAAACCTTTCTACAACACAAGTTCCGTAGCTACAACCCTGAACGTAAACGGCTTGTATAAGGCTTCTGACTTTTCATTTGTTACACCCGACTGGGGAAAAGACTATACTAGTCTTCCTCTGACTTCCGATCAGCTATTCCCTAATGGTTCAAGTGAAGATTTGACTTTTGGAGCAGATGTTCCTGAAGAATACAGAGTCGGTGACCAACGTTGGAACAAATAACTAAATAAAACTACAAGGTTTTCCGTCAAGTCTGGAATTTGCATTTACTTGACGGAGAATCTTCTCTAAAAAGCAACAGATATTATGAATACAAATTCAATCAATACAATAAGTAAATACTTACTTCTGTTCTTGTTGATTCTTACAGGTGCTTCCTGTAATGACAACGATGATGCAGAAGATACAAGCATCCCTGTTCTGATTTCACAGAATATCAATGATGGTGATGTAGTAGGTCCGAGCGGATATGTAGAACTGACTTTCAGCAAAGCTATGCGTCAGGCTCCGGATACAGAAATCTATTTCAACGGAGGAGTAGTGCGTGTATCCATCAACTACGAAAAAGTACGTTATACCTTCTCTGGTATGGAAAACAAAGAATGTACTTTCGAAGTTCCTGCCGGAGCATTAACGGATATGCAGGGAAGAGCTTACGACGAAGACTTCTTTTTAAGCTTTACTGCCAAATCTGAAATTTCGGGCGGTGGAAAAGTATTCGATGCAATTGTTGATTCAAAAGGGAATGGTGATTACACTACTCTCCAGGCTGCAATCAACGCCATCACTACCCCACCTACCAGTCCTTATAAAATCTTCATTGCCAACGGAACTTATAATGAATGTGTCCGGATCAATAAGAATAAACCATTTGTTCATTTAATCGGTGAGAGCCGTGATGGTGTTAAAATCCAGTTTGCAGTAAACCGTGTAGATGATTCAAGTAATGCTACCTCATGGCCTTATTCTATTTTCAACGAAAATTCACCAGCCCGCAAAGCCGGATATAGTGAAGACCAAAACACAGTAGTGTTGATTGAAGCCACAGACTTTTATGCTGAAAATATTTCAATCATCAATCTTTATGGTGCATTCTCAAATCGTCACACTGGTGGTTTAGGTAAAAACGGACAGGCAGAAGCCTTGATAAACCGTGAAGACCGCTTTGCTTTGAATAACTGTTTGCTTGTCTCCTACCAGGATACATGGTGGACCCGTTATTGGAACAATACAACCCCTCATCGTGCATACGTTTATAACTCATGGATTGAAGGTCATACAGATTATATCTGGGGAAGTGGCGATGTACTTATCGAAAACAGTACATTCTATAATACAGGCAATGACGGTGGTAGCGTTATAACTGCTTCGCGTACCAGTGAAAGCGATAAATACGGATATGTTATAAAAGATTGTACGGTAAACGGTGATGATACAAAATTCTCATTCGGACGTTCCCAAGCCACAACCACGAAAACTGTCTGGATCAACACCAAGTTGAAAATGGATATTATAGATTCACACTGGGGATATGGTGGACAAGTACCTACACTATATGCTGAATATAACACTATCGACAAGAATGGAAATATGATTGCGGAAAGTAAAACAATCACCTCCGGAAACGTTTCCTTCACTAGTTCAGTGCTAACAGCATCCGAAGCTGCTAAATATACATATGAGAATATAATAACTATTGACAGCTGGAACCCGAAAGAGTATATGGAAACTCCCCTTGCAGCACCTACCAATGTCAATCTGTCGGGAAACACTCTGACATGGGATGCAGTATCCGGTGCTGCCGGCTACCTCATCTTTATGAATGGTAACTATGCAGGGCAAACGACAGACACTACCGTTACACTGACCAACACTGACGAAAGCAATATTTATACAGTGAAAACTGTAAGCCAGTACGGTACAGTAAGCGAATAAAACCAATAAGATTTAATAAAGAGTTCTTTGTCACATCATCAGCAAATATAATGTATGAGACAAAGAACTCTATTTTTTTAAAAGATAATTTGTATGCTCAAATCTATTAAAATGGGATTATTGTGCTTCTGTGTAATCAACCTATCGGTTGCTTGCAGCAGCAAAGACCCAAGTATCACCGATGAAACACCGGGACAGAATACCGGTAACGGTGGTAATGAGAACGAAGGTGGTGAAGAAGAGACACCTGCCGAAACGCGTTATGCCTTTCCGGGTGCTTACGGTGCAGGTCGTTATACTACCGGCGGAGCAGGCGGAGATGTATATATAGTAACTTCGCTTGAAGACAACGATAAGACAACACAAGGAACATTACGCTACGCATTAAATCGCACGGGAAAGCGCACGATCGTATTTGCAGTAAGTGGATTGATAGAACTGAAAAGCCCCTTGAGGATAACCAACGGAGATGTAACGATTGCCGGCCAGAGTGCACCGGGTGACGGTATTTGCCTGAAAGGACATCCCGTATCCGTACAGGCGGACAACGTAATCATCCGTTTCATGCGTTTCCGCATGGGATCGGACAATTTTACAACAGAAGCAGAAGCCGACAGCGGTGATGCATTGTGGGGAAAGCAACATAAAAATATTATCATTGACCATTGTTCGATGAGTTGGAGCACTGATGAATGTGCTTCTTTCTACGATAACACTAACTTTACCATGCAATGGTGTATCATCAGCGAAAGTTTGAATCGTTCGGTACACACCAAAGGTAATCACGGTTACGGAGGAATATGGGGAGGATCACCCGCTACATTCCACCACAATTTATTAGCCCACCACAGCAGCCGTACACCACGTTTATGCGGTAGCCGCTATACAGGGAAACCGGAAAATGAAAAACTCGATTTACGAAATAATGTTTTCTATAACTGGGGACCGACCAATGGTGGCTATGCAGGAGAAGGAGGAAGCTATAATTTCGTGAACAACTACTACAAGCCCGGACCAGTTACCAATACCAAGAAAAATATTGTAAACCGTATCTTCCAACCTAACGGTGATGACGGTACAAATAAAAACACCAAAGGTATATGGGGTACTTTTTATCTGAAAGGAAACTATTTTGATGGCACATGTCCTGAATTGAAAGCCGAATATCAATCTCTGCTTACTTCTGTAAACAATGACAACTGGCAAGGGTTACACCCCAATGCAACAGAAGCCGTTCCTTTACCCGATGGAGGAGAAAAAGCACTTCAGTCAAGTAACGAATTTACTATTTCCGAAGATGCATCCGAATTCACTCAATCGGCAAAAGAAGCTTATGAATCAGTATTAAAGTATGCCGGTGCTTCCTTAAAATATGATGATGTCGATAAACGCATCATAGCCAACGTTCGCAACGGAGATTATACGGCAGACGGCAGCAATGGCAGTGAAAAGGGACTCATTGATAAAGCCAGCGATGTAGGTGGCTGGCCGGAATATAAAAAGGAAACCGGTCCAAAAGACACCGACGGCGACGGCATCCCTGATGAATGGGAGACTGCCAACGGTTTGAACCCCAAAAGTAAGGCCGACGGTGCCAAATATACTCTAAGTAAAACGTATACCAATCTGGAGGTTTACCTCAACAGTCTGGTAGAAACGTTGTATCCCAACAAATAAATCGTCTATATCCCCAAACAGTTAAAAGATAATGAAGCAGAAAATATCTCTATTTTATGTAGCTATTGCATTCAGCATCGCAGGATTATGTACCTCATGCTCTTCCGACGATCCTGTAGATGATACAGGTGGAGGAACAAATAATCCAGGTGGGACATCTTCTGATGTCAAGCAACTGGATTATGGAGAACTTCTTGCTTTCCCATACGCCGAAGGCCACGGTCGCAATACCACCGGAGGACGCGGAGGAAAAGTTTATCATGTGACTAGCCTTGAAGACGACACCAGTGGAAGTATCAGCGGAAGTCTGCGCTGGGCTATGAAACAAGACGGTCCTAAAACGATTGTATTTGATGTGTCGGGTACCATCTATTTGAAATCGGAATTAAAAACCCAGAAAGATGATCTGACCATTGCCGGACAAACATCACCGGGCGGTATCTGTATCGCCAATTACCCATTTACGATTAATTCCAGCAATATCATCATTCGTTTCATCCGTTTTCGCCCCGGAAACTCTAACGTAGACTGCGACGGATTAGGAGGTTGTGACAAACAAAATGTAATCATCGATCATTGTTCAGTAAGCTGGGGAAGCGATGAATGTCTTTCTGTCTATGGTATGCAAAATTCTACCGTACAATGGTGTTTAGCTTATCAAGCCTTACGTGTGACTGATGTAAAGATCAATGCTGCCACAGGTAAATTCGCTTCTCACGGATATGGCGGTAACTGGGGAGGAAACTATGCCTCTTACCACCATAACCTGATAGCCCATTGCGAAAGCCGTGTTCCACGCCTTGGTCCCCGATATACTACATTAGCACTGAACAACAACGATGGAGAGCGAGTGGATATGCGCAACAATGTTTACTACAATTGGGGAGGCGAAGGCTGCTACGGTGGTGAAGCGCAACACGTGAATATCGTTAACAACTACTACAAGCCAGGCCCCGGAACCGATGAAAGCGGTAAAGCAGACCGTGCTTACCGTATCGCCAAGCCGGATGTATATCCGGAAAATTACTCCGGCGAAGCTTACAAAAAATGGCTTCAAACTTGGGGGAAGTTTTATATCGACGGAAATAAAGTGGTAGGCAATACGACTGTTAGCAATGATAACTGGACAAAAGGCGTATTTGAACAAATGGATAATAAAAACTGTGCAACTACGGAGCTTTGGAACCAACATACCCAGATAAAATCAAGTTCACCGGTAGTTAAGACAGGAAATGTAAGAACTCATACGCCGGATGAGGCTTATGAACGTGTGATGAGCTATGCAGGAGCCAGCAACTATCGTGATAAAGTCGACGAGTTGATAATTAGCGACGTTAAAAACAGAAAAGCAAGTTGCACGGGAGATGCCAGCAAATGGGAAGGTCTTTCCGGCTACTCACAAAACAAAAGTGGATATATCAACGACCCGAAAGATGTCTGCACAGCCTTAGGAGTAAGTGATCCCTACGATGTTCTGAAATCTGTAACCAATGCAAACGTGAAAGATACGGACGGTGACGGTATTCCCGACTACTGGGAAGAAGAATATGGTTTGAATCCCAAGAAATCTGCTGATGGAAAAGAAACGACTATTGACAAAAACGGGAAGTACACTAATCTGGAAATGTATCTCAATAGTCTGGTGCACGAAATCATGGTAAATGGTGCGACAGGTGGCAGTGTTATAGAATAATTTTAGTAAATTCAAACCCAAATGATAAATTAGTAATGAAAAAGAATATATTAGCAATCTGTAGTTTGATATTGGCTTTTCCTCTAGTGGGACAAGCCATGCAACCTGCCATTTCGGTTGAAAAAACATCAAAGGACTATCCTACCCCGGATCGTTCCAAAGTTCTCGCCTTCCCCGGTGCCGACGGAGCAGGAAAATATACCACCGGTGGTGCCGGAGGTACTGTATACACTGTTACGTCCCTGGCAGACGACGGTTCGGAAGGGACACTTCGCTGGGCTATCAGCAAGAAAGGTCCCCGCACCATTATCTTTGCGGTTAGCGGAATTATTGAATTACAAAAAGCATTAAAACTCAGCAATGGAGATGTGACCATTGCAGGACAGACAGCTCCGGGTGATGGCATTTGCCTGAAAAACTATACATTCTCTATTCAGGCAGACAATGTTATCGTCCGTTTCATCCGTTCCCGTATGGGAGTCGACATCAAACAAAAAGGTGACGACTCAATGAATGGTACTAAAGCGCACCAAAACATTATCATAGACCACTGCTCCATGAGTTGGTGTACGGACGAATGTGCCACATTCTATGATAACCGTAATTTCACACTTCAGTGGTGCATCATCAGTGAAAGTCTCGCCAATTCTATCCACGAAAAGGGAGCACATGGTTATGGGGGTATCTGGGGTGGACAACCTGCTACTTTTCACCATAACTTACTCGCCCATCACACTAACCGCACACCCCGTCTTTGCGGAAGCCGTTATACGGGTCGTCCGGAAGATGAAAAAGTGGAATTATTCAATAATGTGATTTATAATTATGGCAGTGACGGTGCTTATGCCGGTGAAGGAGGTTCCTACAACTTTATCAATAACTACTATAAACCGGGACCTTTCAGTGCGACAAAAGGTTCTTTCAAACGCTTGTTTACAGCGTATGCCGATGATGGCAAAAACAACAATAAAGCAGGTGTTCATGGTGTATTCTATTTCAAAGGTAACTATATGGATCCTACCTGTCCCAAACTGACCGATAAGCAGAAAGAGGCTCTTTATAAAGTGAATATGGATAACTCTTACGGACTGGTTATCAAAAAGGACTTTGCCACAGAAAAGGAAGTACTGTCTAAAAAAGCATTTGACATAGCCGAACATACTTCTTTGCAACCTGCCAAGAAAGCCTACAAAGATGTTCTCGAGTTTGCCGGTGCTTCATATCGCCGTGACGCCATAGACCAACGCATCGTAGATGAAACTCTCAAAGGCACTTATACTTACGAAGGTTCTCACAGAAGCACGAATGGAATGATTGACCAACCGTCTGATGTAGGAGGATGGCCGGAATATAAATCAGAAACAGCACTTGTTGATACAGATGGTGATGGTATTCCCGATGAATGGGAAAAGAAACACAACCTTAATCCCAATGATCCTTCAGACGGAGCCAAATATACATTAAGCCCGGAATATACAAACCTGGAAATGTATATGAACAGCCTTGTGAATCATCTATACCCTAAAAAATAATTTCGGATAACCAAGATGAGGGTAAATGTATCGGAACTCTCATAAACAAAAAATCACCCTCGCCACAGATAGTTGTAGTGAGGGTGATTTCGATAAAAGGGGAGCTTTGAACATCCCCCTTTCTATTTCTTTCCTTTCCTATTATTATCTCCCCACTCTATCCCGATACTCTGTAGGCGTCATTCCAACCTGTGCTTTAAAGCATTTACTGAAATAACGCGGATCATTAATGCCGACCATATACGAAATCTGGGTCATATTAAATTCTCCGGTTTCTATTAATTGTGTAGCCCGCTTGATACGCATTTCTTTGATAAATTCAATCGGAGCCAGTCCGGTAAGTGTTTTCAGCTTCTTGAAGAAGACAGAACGGCTGACAGCCAGTTCCCGAACCAGATCATCTACCACCAGTTCTCCATTATCCATGTTCTGCTCCATCAACTCTACCAATTTATCCATAAACTTACGGTCGTTGGGAGACATTTCGAGAGTTGCAGGTACAGTTTCGGAGGCATCTTCTTCAGCAGACGGCATATCCGTAGCCACAGGCACTTCCTCCTGACCGGTAGAAATATTAATATGCATCAGACTATCCCGGTAGAAACTTTGCAGTTTCTTACGCTGCATCAACAGATTTTCCACACGGGCTTGCAGATAGGTAGCACTGAAAGGCTTCGTTATATAATCGTCCGCACCATATTCCAGTCCCTCCAGTTTGCTTTCAATCGTAGTTTTGGCAGTAAGCAAGATGATAGGTATATGGCTGGTCGTCATATCCGCACGCAGTTCGCGCGTCATTTCGATACCATCTTTCTCAGGCATCATCACGTCACTGATGATAATATCCGGCAGGTACTTCAAAGCCTTGCTTGCCCCCTCCTTACCGTCAGCAGCTTCCACCACCCGGTACATCGGAGAAAATATACTGCGCAAGAATTCACGTAACTCCTGATTATCTTCGACTAACAGCATCAATTCTTTGGAGTTCTCTTCTTTCGCAAATTCTTCCCCATACACATCATCAATCTTCTCCGAATCATCGCTTACCAACGTTTCAAACTGAATGGAAGAATTGGCAATATCCACTACCTGTCCCATTCTTGCCGGAGCATCCGCATCTTCCAGAATAAACTCGGCTTCCTTATCGTAATGTTCTTTTCCCTTGAGGAAATCGACTTTGAAGCAACTCCCTTCTCCCAAATGACTATCAACGGAAATAGTCGCTTTATGCATTTCCACCAACTCTTTCACCAATGAAAGTCCGATACCCGTACTAGCCTGATTGAAAAGATTCTTATCTACCAGATTCTCAAAACGGACAAACAGTGACTTCTTTTTGTTTTCCGCGATACCGATACCCTGATCTTGCACACCGATAGAAACCGTCTTTTCATCTTCCCGGATAAACATCGTAATCATCTTGCCATTCGGCGTATATTTAAATGCATTGGAAAGCAAATTGAATACAATCTTTTCCAGCTTATCGGCATCCACCCAAAGATAAAGATGTTCCTTTTCGGTCTGGAACAGGAAATCAATCCGATGTTCCTCGGCCACAGCTTCAAAATTTTCCATCACCTTACGGACAAAAGGTACAATATCCACCCGCTGCACCTGCATCTTCATCTTCTTATTCTGAATCTTGCGGAAGTCCAGAATCTGATTGACAAGACGAAGCATCCGATTGGTGTTCCGTTCAACCACCACTAACTGTTCGCGAGCATCAGCCGGCAATTTATCATTCTTCAAGACCTGCTCCACCGGACCGGCTATCAACGTAAGCGGAGTACGCAACTCATGCGATATGTTAGTAAAGAAACGCAGTTTTATATCTGAAATCTGCTGTTCGACCGAAACTTCATGCTTCAACCGATAAATAGTAAACAGGATATAAACGGCTACGAGAATAATAATCAGAATAAAAAGAACATAAAGCACATAAGCTACCGGCGTCTCCCAGAAAGAAGGCAGAATAACAATGTTCAGTATACGTTCATTATCCACCCACACACCATCACTATTCGTTGAACGAACACGGAGCACATACTCTCCTTTCGGAAGATTCGTATAAGTCACACTACGCTGCTTGTCGGCAAAAGTCCACTGTTTCTCAAATCCGTCGAGAATATAAGCATACTGTATATTCTGCGGATTAGTATAATCGAGTGCAGCGAAGTGAACGGAGAAAATATTCTCTTTGTGTGAGAGCACCAATGGGTCGGTATCGTCAATATCCACCTTCAACAAGGAGTTATCTCCGGGCGTAATATCCTCATTAGTCACCATCAGTTTGGAGAATACGATAGGTGGGATATAGCTACTCTTACGAATAGAGTCGGGATTAAATATAAAGACTCCCCCACTGGCACCGAAAAGCATACTTCCTTTAGCCGTCAATGTGGAAGCCGCTTCACTAAAGCGCACTGGGAAAGTAATACTACGTTCGTCGTAACTTTCAAAACGTTCTTCAGACGGGATAAATTTACAAATTCCATTCTCCGTACTAATCCATAAATTCTCCTTACTATCTTCGCGGGCAGAAAGCAAGACGTCGGAAGGAAGACCGTCCAGTACGGAATATGATTTGAACTCTCCGTGGCCGTCCTTACTGATAGATATCAGTTTGTTGAGTCCCCCACCGAAAGTAGCCAGATACAGTTCCTTTTTCTTAGTGGAAATAATCCAATGGACATCATTATTACTCAGACTTTGCGTATCGTTCGGCATACGGGAGAAATGATAAAACTGCACATCCTCCGGTTTCTTAAAGTTCTCATCAAAAGCAACAGCTCCCGTAGTTGTACCTACCCACAGGCGTCCATTATTATCGGAAGTAATGAAACGCGCTTTGTAGCAAGGATCAATCGGATACCCTTTCAGATTATTCCGGTGATTGATAAACAATGTCTTTCCTGCTTCATTCTGCGTGATATAATTGATACCTCCGGCAAAAGTAGCTACCCAAATACGACCATAATGATCTTCATAGATACAATACACATTATTATCGCTCAAACTGTACATATCCTCTTCACGATGAAGATAACGGGTCAGTTTATAAGACATTCCGTTGGAAGAAGTCGGCTCGGCACGGACAAGTCCGTCTCCTTTTGTTGCAATCCAGATGATTCCTTTCGAATCCTGAATAACAAAATAAACAGTTCCCAACATGGGAGTACCGGTAGTAGAAACGATGCCGCTTTCGGTCAGGTATCCTTTATAAGCTTTATCGGCATCATACATACGAAGCATACCATCTTTCAAGCCAACCCACAGATTACCCAGTTTGTCTTCGCACAGGGCACGTACCTCATTATGCAATGATTCATGTTCATGCGGCATGGGAGTCATCATCGCAAAAGGTACATTCCGATAAGTCACCTTCTCCAATCCCTTGGAGTGGGTGCAAAGCCATAAATTACCTTGTTTGTCGGAGAAAGCCGAATGAATCTTATTGGAGAAGCGCCAGTCACGGCTACCCAGTCCGTTATAGAAAGGAACCAACCGTTTTTTTTGAGGATCGAAGTAAGAGAAACCTCCTCCGTAAGGGTGTACCCAAAGATACCCGTTTACATCTCCATGGATATGGAAGGCCGGACGGGAACGTTCGGGATTACTGTATTCAATAAGAATCTGTTCACGGGTCACCACTCCGGTCGAGGGATTAAAATGGGCTACAACACCCGGTTCTTCCTGCTCGAACCACACTTCCGAAGAACGGTCTACATAAGCAGAAAGGATTGGTTTTGCGGGTAAAGCCTTACAAGTCAAAAATGAGTAATGCACGTTTGTTTTGGTCCGCAGGTTATAAGTAAAGAAACCATCCGAATCGGTAGTAATTACAGAAACGTCCGGTGCAACGGGGTGAATGGAAGTGATCTGCCCTTTTGTAGGAAGTTCGATCAACGTAAATTCTCCGCTATCTTTCTGATAAGACCAGATACGTCCATGATCCGAAGCAAAGCAGATGTCCTTATCCCGCTCCTGTACTGCATAGAAGGCTTGGTTCATGCCGCCAAACTTCCCTTTTGTCTCCGTAAAATAGGAATCCGGTTCTTTCTTGCCGGGGCGGATCATGCCGAGGCCGTTATCCGTCAACAACCAGTCATTGCCTGCTTTATCCTGATGTACTTTGAATACATGCAAAGAGGGAAACAGTTCCGTCTTACTGGAATAAATATCCCATGTCAGACGATTATTCTCATTCGGATGAGTTAGGATGCGGATGGCTCCGTCATTTTCTGTCAGCAGCCAGACGGTTCCGTTCGGCATCACCTCAATGGTATGCACATTGAAAGCACTCCCCTCCTCTCCGGCAGCAGGTACTTGTTCGAAAGTCTCTGTCTTCGGGTCGAAACGATGGACACGATTATCATAAGTCAGTAGCCACAAAAAACCATAACGGTCTTCATAGATACGGTCTACGCGATTATTGGTCAGACTGATGTAATTTCCCTGACGAGCCTTATATGTTTTGAAGGTATAACCGTTGAAACGGTTGATTCCATCCCAAGTGGCAAACCAAAGGTTGTCTTTGTGATCTTGCAAGATGTTCATCACCGTATTTTGGGACAATCCATCTTCAGTAGAATAGTGGGTGAAAAAACAGTGCTGCTGCGCATGTGTCGAGAACACAATAGCTAGCAAAAGAATTACTGAAATTAAGGTTTTCTTCATCATATAACTAGGTTCTGTGCCGTAAAGATAGAAAAATAGTTGTACTTTTATGCAATCTTTAGCGGCTATTTAACAGAATCGAGCCATTCTATAGGACAAGTGATCTATTGTCTTTTATATATCCATTGTTTTTTGCTTAGTAATTCATTTCTTTACATATTCGTCAAGTCAACGTTTCACTGTTATCAGTTTGTTTCCGTCCGCTACCGGATTCCATCCATCTTCGCCTGCCAGTACAGTCGTAATCTCGTATCCTTGCAGGTTTTTCAGTTGTTGGGAGAAAGCGGCACGCGCTTTCGGATTGGCTCCTTCGCCCCGGCTCTCATATTCGGCATAGAAGACTGTCTTTTCGTTCTCTTTCTTGCCCCAGTTATTCCAGCCGACAGGGAGAATGTGCTTACCCAGTTCGCAACGGATAAATACAGCTTGCGCATACGGACGCCAGGGACGAGACAGATATACTTTTGTAGCTTCCGGTTCCGCAGTCAGTTTGCAATCATAGAAGACATAGCCATACTTTTTCCCTTTATCGGTAGAGGGAGCAGTGACATAACCGTCGCACTTGCTATGAATGTGGCAGCGATTGAAAACAGCGGTAGACCATCCGAAAATAAAATCGACTGTTCCTTCGATGTAACAATCTTCGTAATATTGGCGGCTTTGCTTCCCGTATGTATAGAGAGTATCCTGAAAGCCGAGGAAACGGCAGTTCTTAAAAAAAGCACGGTCGGCAGATACAAAGCAGGCAACTGCCTGTCCTACGGGACCTGATGAATTCTCAAAGGTGATGTTTTCTGCATAAAAATCGGGAGCGTAAATGTAACAGCTGGACGAACCGGAAGTTCCCATGTTCTCACCGAATACGTTTTTCTTGTTTGCAAAACCGTCATAAGTCAATACCGTACCTTCTTCTCCAATCAGGGAAATATTGATTTTAGATTCAGGGATAATCAGTTTTTCTTTATAGGTACCCTTGCGAACCAGAATTGTGGTACGCACTTCTTTGCGAAAATCAGGAACTGCATTGATCGCTTCCTGCACGGTAAAGAAATCACCGCTACCATCTTGAGCCACTACATAATCGGATTGACGGATATATTTCGCCAGTTCCGGAATTTCCTTGCCGATGGCATCCACCGCCAATCCGGCAATGGTTCGTGCTCCGTATACATTCAAGTGAGTATTGTCTTCACGGCCTTTCGGAAAAGCAGGCACCTGATTGGGTTCGACAAACATAAATAATTTCTTAGATTCTACAGGTCCAAGTCCTTGCACCAGGTCGTGAGTGATTTTATTCATATCGATGAAAGTTACTCCCAATTCTTTTGCCACATTGCGGGGAGCATCCAGATAAGCACCATGCGTATCGAATAAAACAGTACCTTCCTTCGGTTGTTCCTTTTCCCCCGGTGTGCGACGGACATCTTTTGCGATGGCATCATCCTTCGGCTGCACAAAGTTTCGACGGACGATAGAGTTAAACAATACCGGTATTCCACCTTTGGCACGGGTTTCATTTACATAGCGGCGAAGAATCTCATCAAAAGTTGTCCCCGGATCAGTGTGACGGGTAGAGTCTGCTTTCTCATCATTATGGCCGAACTGAATAAAGACATAATCTCCTTTTTCCACTTTGGAAATCACTTTTTCCCAACGTCCCTCACTGATAAAACTCTTGGAGCTTCGACCGTTGGCAGCATGGTTGTCTATCCGTATATCTTCGGAGAAGAATCCGGGAAGCACCATTCCCCAACCACGTTCGGGGTTTCCTCCATCCATTTTCTTGTTAGCCATCGTCGAATCGCCTATCATAAAGATAGTGATGACCGGTTTGTCTGCACGAAACGCAGAAAAAAGAATGAGAGCCACAGCCAATAGCCCTACCATTTTAACCCTAAGTGTTTTCATATTTTTCATACTCTCTATGAGTTTATTTTGGTTCTTCGTCAAATTTGGTGGTAATCTCTTTTTTATTTCAACTGTCTTCTTCTT
>OBUU01000129.1_pt1 | contig 48973 bp, 26 predicted proteins | sample 1475981 | NCBI WGS metagenome assembly OBUU01 (sample SAMEA2579966, study PRJEB22360) | human gut metagenome | biome: human gut; feature: human-associated habitat; material: faeces | place: Denmark | collected 2008/2010 | reverse complement strand
ACTCCTGCCTGGTGTCAACCCCCCCACTGGCTACGGCAGCCGTATAAGTAAACGGTTTGTCGAATACCAGTACAAAGTAGTTTTTAAAGTTGGCAGGAACACCACCGCTGTTTTTAGTGGTATAACCGATAATCTTGTTCTCCGAAGGGATTACTTTCACAAACGAACCCTTATCAAAGGCGTCTACCACTACATAAGAGTGGTCGTTTTCGGGGAAAGTGAAACGGAAAGCAGCCGCTCTCTCTGTCGGAGCAATTTCGGTCACTACATCATGATCGGCAAGATATACTTTATAATAATAAGGAGTAGCCGTTTCAGCTTTATGAGAGAACCAACTGGCACGCTCATCCTGATTAAATACTGCCTTACCGGTTACCGGCATGATGGCAAATTGACCGTAATCATTGATCCAGGGACTTGGCTGATGGGTTTGTTTGAATCCTCTGATCTTGTCAGCGTCATACGTATACGCCCATCCATCGCCCATTTTACCAGTCTGCGGAACCCAAAAGTTCATTCCCCAGGGCAGCGCAATGGCAGGGTAAGTATTTCCGGTAGATAATGCGTGCTTTGACTGCGTACCAACCAGCGGACTAACATAGTCCACCGGTCCGGTAATTGTTTTTGCAGTCATAGCCCATGCACTAAGTAACGTAAAAGCGAATAGAGCTAGTTTCTTCATGGTATTTTTGTTTTATTTAATCAGTTTTCCTTCAAGCATTTTGATATAATATCCACCTACAACGGAACGTGCCTGGAAGCCTCTTTGATTCGGTTCGTCTGTAAATACCCAGTCGGACATCGGAACACGGTTAGGTGTAACGTTCATAAACAGATATACGGGTTCGATAAATTTCTCAAAGGTAGCTTTGTCATTTGCCAATGTAGCTGTCCACATGATCCAGTCGGTCTTTGTGTATGTTTCACGGTTATCCAACGGAAGACCATATTTATTTTGCTTCGAAAGATAGTAAGCTATTTCCGTTTCTGCAACATTTTTAGGGAAGATTTGCAGATCCAACAGTTTATCCCACACCAAGTTATACTTCTGGCTCCATGTTCCCGGTTTGTCAAATGTGAGACGATAGTGGTCACCATCATCCGTCATTTTCACCCATTCGGCAGCCATTTCTTTCGCTTTCTGTGTGTACTTTTCAGCCACGTCTTTCTTGCCCAGCATATCTGCCAGATAACCATAAGAAGCAACACCCATGATCGCTTTGATAGAAAGGTTGGCATTGTGTGCAAAGTGTCCTGCAAAGTCATCGGTACAAAGTTGGTTGGCCGGATCAAGTCCGTACTCTACCAGATAGTCTGTCCATGTAGTCAGAGTTTCCCAATGTTTTTGTGCGTAATCTGCATTACCTTCTACCTTTGCAATGGCAGCAGCCAATACTACCATATTACCCGATTCTTCTACCGGCATATCACCGCCATAAGTCTGGCCGTTAGCCAATGGATAAGTACCGACATCATGTGCAGCAAATGGTTTCGCCCATTTTCCGCTTTCGCTATAATAGAAGATATGGTTCATGGTAGCCTTCACCAATTCCGGATTGTAGTATAAAAGCAACGGAGCTCCCGGATAAGTCAGGTCGACTGTTCCGATGGAACCATTACTGAAGTTCTCCTTAGAAAGGAATACCAAATCACCGTTCGGAGCCTGTACCAGTTTATGTGCAGCCAATGCCTGACGATAAGCCAATGCACAAAGTTCGGCATATTTACGTCCACCGGCAGCAGTAGCTTCTTCCATCAGTTTCTTGTCGAAAGCAGCACTGTTCTTCATTTGTGTCTTGTATTCTTTCTCCGCTTTCTGGAATTGGGAAACAATCGTTTCATTACCCTCACGGTTCCAGTAAGGACGCAGGTTATCACCAAAGTATTGGATAGAATAAATATCATCATATCCGATCAGCAGATGGCCATCAGCTTTTTGTGTTTCGCCCAATGAACGTACCAAAGCCAGTTTATCATAACCGTTTGTGGTAGGAGCTTCCAGTTTATTGGCTACGAAATTCTTGCGCAGCTCTCTGCCATCACCGATTGCATAAGTACTGTTTTCCTTTTCAGCTGCCAGATAGAAATGTCCCCAGTCGATACGAACATCATCACCCTTTTTCTTCAGAATATCCTGATTGCGGCTTCCGGTACGAAGGAATAACAAATCGCCGTCAGTAAAGCTGTCGGCAACAGATTCCTGGTGAGGTTGGTCGATTGCCCATTGCGGAGATGCTTCGAAATACAGTTCAACCTGATGTTTCTTTCCGTCATTGGAGGCTACTTTATAAGAGATATAGTTGACAGGACGTGACAACAAGTCCAGATTATCCATAAACATAGGAGCGGTAAATGTCAGTTTCAAATCTACCGGACCGCAAGTAAATGTATAATAAGTCTGCATGGGTTGTACGTCTACAGATGTTTGAGAACTCAAGATATACATTCTTTCCTGTCAAGTCTTCCTGAATATCAGCTACCCGGCGTACCCAGATAAATTCTTCACCCCATTGAGTCTTTGCTGTATGTTCATTCTCCATGGTTCCGAAGGCAGCTTCGCCTTCTTTCCATGCTTTATCATTAAATCCAGCATTCTGCCATCCGTCAGCAGGCTGTTGAGTGGTATACTTTCCCGTCCAGCTACCTTGTTCGGATGTTTTCACCAAAGGACGTAGTTCCAGTTCTTCCGTTCCCATGAAACGGTAGGTTTGTCCGTCTACTTTAGCAACGCCAAGCAAAGGAAAGTCCTTGCCTGTCCAATGTTTCACAGGACTGTCATACAGATTGTCCGTAGTGGACCATGCACTGGTATAAGGATCGATCGTCACCAGCGGGTATGCCGGAGCACGTAATTCATTCTTCTCGTGCTGTTCTATCTGGGTCTCACAGCTACAAAGTACAGAAGCTGTTCCCAGCAACAGCATCATCAGTTGTTGTTTCATAATTTAATTCACCTGTTTATTTAATCTATTTTACCATTCTATCGATACATTCACTCCGGCGGGATCATTCTCGAAACTCAATAAAAGAGTTTTGGAAGATTCATCCCATTCCGGCTGTTCCGCCTTTCCGTTTACCAAGACCTTTTCAGGTTTACGCGGCAAAAGGACTCTTGATACATTCGTCGTATGTAACGGGCTTTTAGCTACAAACGAGTAGCTCTGCTTCCCTACTTTTTCATCATAAATGCGGGAGGCTCCACAAAGTATCTTTGCTTTCACTTTACCCGATACTTTATTCAAATCGTACAAATACCCCTGTTCACCGGGATTAATCTGCTTGACTGTCAATACCGGCAAGCCTTTGTCGAACAAATCGATATACAATCCCGACAGTTTCAAAGGCTCTTTAGAAGAACTCTCATCCATTACTGCCGCAATCGTATAAGGACCACGTTCCACCATAAAATTGTTTTTGATTTCTATCTTCTTACCTGTTTTGCTCTCATAAGCGGATGCAATCGTTTCAAAGTATTTCCGGTCGTTTCCGCCTTTTAATACAAAATGTTTCGGATCTTCGCGCATGACAATCACGGTGCCTTTCCCAAACCGATAGGTTCCGTCACCGGGATTACGGGACAAACCCATCGCCTCAAACAGATGTTCCGAAGGAGCTTTGTATGCGTTTCCTTCCGTATTCCACCATTCTAAAACTGTTTGATAAGGATCGACATCTTCTCCACAGTACACCAACGTACCTCCTTTTTTAACCCAGTCTGCCAAATAGTTATGGTATTCCGATTTCATCGGTTTCATGTTCGAGTAGGACATTACAAGTACCTGAAGTCCGTTGAAAGTATCTTTAAACGGAGTATTCTCCATGTGTACCAGTTCCACCGGAATTCCTCTTTTTAATAAAGGCAAGGTTTGCCCATAGAAACTGGAGAATTGCGGATCGTCATATCCGTTATGATCCGGGAAACGCTGGAACATCAACGAATTTGCCATCAATACACCAATGCCGTGCGTACCGCTGATTTGTTTGTCAGAAGTGCGAATGTCATTCAATGTGTTAATCATCACCTGCATTTGCGTAGAATACGAACGGGGAATACGTTCTTTCTGACCCGTTCCTGCTATCCGGTATAATCCCTGATAAATACGGTCCGGCCATGGCATCACTTCATAAGTATCTACCATCGGGTACATTAACTGTGCGGCAAAAGTGGCCTGATAATTGATTTTATAATCCAACCAGTCTTTGGCACGGTCTTCAATCGGGTCGGTCAGGAAATACATTTTACGATTCAAAGGGGCAGTCATGGATTTCATGCAGCCGTATTCGAGAAAAGCATTCTCAAATACACGCTCTTTCTTTACGCCGTTATAGAAGTTCGGTTCACGGGCAGTACCAGTCCACACCTGTGCGATGTAACCATCTACGCAATCCAATGAAGCCAGACTGGCCTCCGGACTTACAATTTGCCAGGAAGTGTAGTTAATCAAAGAGTGAGTAGGCACATAGCATTTCACATCCAGCCCTTTCGATTTACCATATTCTTTCGCATAAGTGAATATCTTATCCAATGCATTATAGTAGAGATGATATTTCAATTTATTGGAGAGATAGGTATTCTCGGGAGATTCATGTTGAGGTCTCCAGGGAAAATTATAATATTTCTGCCATTCGGACTTGAAAGCCTCGCTGTATCCGCCACGCATCCAGAACTCCGGTTCTTCCAGATAGATAGAAGTAATGCCGGCATCAATCACCCGCTTTATCTGTGTTTCCTGCATATAACGGATAAAACTTTCGGTAGGCACAATGTAGGGTATCAAGTGTCCGTGGGCTATCTCGTTTCCGTTACGATCCCGCTGTCCCTCTTTCAGGTGACCGTCTATTCCATCCCATTTGCCGAGAAAATAGTCTTTATAGTCTCCCCATGCTACTCCGGTCATAAATTGTGTCTGATACCCCTTGTCTCTCCACGACTGAACACGCTGTTCAAAAGAAACACCCTTTTTATCCAGCGTGCCATACACCATCGTGGCGTCAGCACGCACATCTGTTTCGGGCTTCCAGGGTTCGGCAGTTTGAAAAGTCGTTTTTGCTTCCTTGTCTTTGGCCTTTTGAGTTTGAGCAAAAGAAGCATAATTGCCGGTTAATAACAGGCTGAATATAATCAGTAGTTGTTTATTATTCATTTTTACGTGGTTCTGTATCGTTTTCTATTTATTTCTTAGCCGGAAACAAAAGCATCAATGCCGGTATACCGGAAGCAGAATAACTGTCGATTTCCGCACCTTCCGGCAACTTTTTATAGTATTCGCCTCCACATACGTTCCGTGTCTTATCTCTGTTTGCCCAACCTGTTTTGATGGTACGTTTCAGGAACGGGAGATATTGGGTTTGTCCGCAATCATACACCAACCATGCCATGTATTCCGCAAAGATGGCAGTATAGATACCCTGTTCAATACCACCTTCGAAAGGTAGCACTTTATGTTCTGCAGACATATCTTTCACTGTATAGTCTGCTGCCAGAATAGCATTGTCCAGATAACGTTTCTCTCCGGTCGCCTTATAAAGCAGTATGGACGCTCCGATAAAGGTTGCCTGATTATAGACATGTGCTTTCCATGCGGGATTGCCATTTCCATGACGGCTATCGGCAATCTTTCCTGTTACTTTATCCAAGAGATTTTCCACTCCCCATTCATAGATTTCTTTACCTTTGGCAAGATATTGAGCTTTCGTCTGATAATCCGGCCGTTTGTCGGTCGATTCTTTTCTATTTTCAGGCACGTTATTGTAGAGGGTTAATGCTGCAACAACTGTCGGAAAGTTGATACAGGCCATCTTTCCATCACCGAATTTATTCGGTTTCGGATTTTGAATGGGTTGCCATTGCCAGAACATACCCCCGTTTTCTTTGTCATACGAACCGATATCACCGACTTTTTCCGAGCCATACCATACCCGTTTGAAACTAGCTTCCGAGAGTTTCAGATATTCATCCACTCCAAAAAGTTCGTAGCCGCGTGCTAGGCTGATAGTCCACCACATGATGTCATCGTAGATGAACCAGCCGGTATTTTCATTGTTATCATCAAAATCGAACTGGCAATATTGCGCTTTGTTCCCTGCGAATATTTTCTCGCAGAGTGTTTTATAATAACTTGTCTTCTTTCTGTCTTTCTGTGCCTTTGCCAGTTTATAGGCATTCATTGCCATATCCCAATAAATAGGCTGACACCAGATAGCCGCTGCTCCATTGCCACGGTCAACAGCACTTGGATAGGACGAATTTGTCTTGTAAATATATTTATTGGGGTCTAGTAGTGTATTATTAAATCCTTCATAAGCTGCCCATACATCTTCGTTCGTATACGCATGCTTCTTCTGGTTTGCTTTTCCTGAATTGCCGACTGCCCATGTGGTAGTTGATACTCCCAATAGTAGTGTCAGAGCCAAAAGAATTTTGCCTTTCATGATAGTTTATAAGTTTATAGTATTTTTCCTGTTACAAAGATTGCAGAAATAGCTGAAAAAAAACGATAATATTTATTCAATAAAGAACAAATACAGACCAAAACACTTTTCTACAATAAAAATAAAGGATTAATAAAGGGGTATTGGAGAATAATTTCCCCTCACTCTGTCCTTATGACAGAGATAAGGGGAATATTTAATCTACCTATTGAAAACTCATCCCGGTAAACAATTATTTGTTATCTGTAATGTCTGTGGATTCAATCCATTGCCAGTTATCACCAACTAATGTCGCCGTATGGCCTTTCAAACCTGTTATTGTATTGGTAGCACTTTGAGTAGGCTGATCACCTTTCACTTCAAAATCCCAAGCATCTACCAAATCCGGGTTATCGGCACTTACACCTTCTTCATTACCCATATAAGAAGCATATACCTGATTTTCTGTCCGATTTGTTTTCCAGATACGGATCTTCTTTATGTAACCGGAGAACCATTCGTTACGATTTCCATTTTTGTCCATCATACAGAATCCGGTCATGCGAATCTGATTAGCTATGGATTGTTCATTGATATACGTTCTCCAGGACTCACCCACACGAATAGGATCTCCTTGTCTCGTACCGTCAATCATGGAATAACACTTCACATCTGTCGGAGTATCAAATCCCGGCAGTCCCTTATCCCTGAACAGGAATGCATAATGCGTCCAACGATCTTTGGTCCAGTTGTCCGACTTTTTCCATCCCGGTTCCCATTCTAGAGGATTTGTATGATTATTATCTTGCCAGTGAGCAACCATTGTTCTCAACAATCCCTTTGTACGATCCTGGGCACGCCATCCGCTCCAATAAGGATCGTTGGTCATGGTAGAAAGGAAAGTACAGTTGTCTTCTCCCTGTTTATTGCAATATTCTTTGATATTCACCCAAAGTTCAATCGTAAATGCCTGATTGTCATCCTCTCCAAACTTCACATAATCCTCACTATAACCAAAGTCTATATAGGAACCGGCATTTCCATCTACAAACAGATTCCAGGTAATCTGACTGTTATCCGGCCATGCAGAATCTTCGACTTCTTCTACTTTCTTATCGGCAGCAGCAATAGCCTCATCATAAATCTCCTGCGTCATATCTGTGATGGAACCGGATTTGATTCTTTCAGCCAGACTTTCCAAGTCTTTAGCTGCACTCTCCAAAACCGACTTATTTTCTACCGGATATTGTCCCTGATGATTTCCCCACTTCGTTTCATCATTAACGATTGCAAGTATTTCATCCGCCTTAGCCAGTAAATTATTGATATATTGCTGTGCTTCCGGAGACAGATTATAATATTTTGAATTTTTAAACTCGTCAATCGCTTGATTTACCTTTGCTACAGCAGCTTCCAAAGTTGTTTCATCCAGTTCTTCGCCAGCTTCTACCCGTGTTATCAGTGCATCCAACTCGGCAATAGCAGCATTTAATATATCCTTTCCAGTTTCAGGATATGTTCCGGGAGCAGTTCCATAGGTTGAATTTTTCAATAAATAGTTCAATGACGTACGGCTTTCCTGTAAGATACTTAATTGTGTATCTGTTATGTACTCGTCTTCAATATCGTCACAAGCGGTAAATATCCCTGCCAGACTAGAAATCAGGAGGAAAGAGAGGAGCATTGCTCCCTCTCTCCATTTATTAGTTAAACATTTCATGTTTTTCATCGTTTTTACATTATTATTCAACAATACGTTGCCACTCGTAAGTACCGATAATCTTAGCAGTATGACGGCCTGTCAAATCTATTACTTCATTACCCGAACCGGAAGGTTTGGTCATGAAATCCCATGCTGCCGCCAAATCTGCTTCTTTACCCGTCACTTCTGCCGTTCCATTATAAGAATTCTGAACATATTCGTTATCCTTTGCGCTCTTCCAGATGCGGATTTTCTTCATATAACCGGCAAAGCCTTCTTCAAACAGATTATCACTGGTACGCATATAACGTCCGAAAGCGGTCATCGGGGCATTATAGTTGGCATAGTTGCTTGAATTATAGAATCTGCTACCCACGCTTCCCTCGGTTGTTTTCACTTCTCCGTTCACATACAATTTCGCACGAAGCTCCGGACTGCCCGGCAAGCCTTTATCACTGTACACAAACAAGAAATGTTGCCATTCTCCATCTTCCGGTGCCTTTAGTGACGGTTCACAGATATTTCCTCCTGTTTCGCCCCAAGTTGCACGATAAATACCACCGTCTGCATTACGCCAGTACATCATCCAGCCGTTACGCCATCCATCACCGCCCATATAAGTTGACAGGAACACATTCTGGTCTTTTCCACCACCTTTGGTTACTTTCACCCAAAACTCAACAGTAAAGGCTTGGTTTCCTTCGGTTCCGAAATTGACATATTCTTCGCTACGTCCGAAATCGATATAAGAACCACCATCACCACGTCCGTCCACAAACAGTTCAGCCGGTGTTGTTTCAGCGTCTTCTGTACGGATCGTACTCTTGAACTGTTCTATAGACGCCTTGGCTTCTGCCACATAGCGTTGTTTCTCACTTTCCGACGGAGAGGGTTGCTGATATTTGATTAAAAGTACCGCATGATTGGCATCATCTATCGCATCTGTCAGAATTGCCCGGCTTTCGGTGGGGTACTGTCCTTTCTTATCTCCGTAGTCTGAATTTTGCTGCAAATCGGTCATTTCAGCAATCAATGCATCCAGTTGGTCGATATAGGTATCTTCTATTTCAGGAGCCGCAGTATACTCGTCATGCGTTTCTTCAGAACAAGCCGCCAATTGAAGTGTCAGTACCATGCATAACACATAATACCACATTTTCCAATTTGAATATTTCGTATTCATTATTCTTCTTTTTTATGGGTTACAATTATTTATCTGCCGGAAACAACAACATCAATGCCGGTATTCCGGATGCACTATAGCTGTCAATAGTAGCGCCTTCTATCTGTGCCTTATGATATTCGCCACCACACAAATTACGTGTCCGGTCGCGATTAGCCCAGCCGTAATTAATGTTACGTTTCAAGAACGGTACGTACTGGGTCTGGCCACAATCATTCACCAGCATGGCCATGTATTCCGCAAAGATAGCGGTATAAATACCCTGTTCCACGCCACTCTCGAACGGCAGTAAATCGTACGTTTCGGACATGGTATTCATTGTATAGTCAGCTCCTAAAATTGCATTGTCCAAATATGTTTTCTCACCGGTAGCTTTATAAAGCAATAACGAAGCTCCGATAAAAGTGGCCTGATTGTATACATGGTCCGACCATGCCGGATTGCCTTCACCATGCTTGCTGTCGGCAACCTCTCCAGTATTGCTGTCTACCAGATTCTTCACAGCCCATTCATAGATTTCTTTTCCTTTTGCCAGATAAGCTTCCTTCGTTTCATAATGCGGACGGGTAAAATCACCGTACTTATTACTCCAGCTTTCCGGATTCGGATCAGCCACACGATCGGCAGGAACGTTGTTGTAAAGGGTCAATGCAGCTACCACAGTCGGGAAATTGATACAAGCCATCTTACCATCACCGGCAGCATTTTCATTCGGGTTGCCGATAGGCTGCCATTGCCAGAACATACCTCCACCCAAATTCTTTTCAGGATCTGCATAAGAACCCGTATCACCTACGCGGGGAGAACCGTACCATACACGTGCAAAACTTGCTTCTGCCAGACTGCGATACTCTTCCACTTTAAATAATTCGTAAGCACGTGCCAAAGTAATGGTCCACCACTGTATATCATCATAGATAAACCAGCCGGTATTCTCATTATTATCGTCGAAATCAAAGTTTACATAATGTGCTTTATTTCCGGCAAACAAATCATCACACAACTGCTTGTATTTGTTTTCTCTTTCCGTATCTCCTTCCGCTTTTGCACGTTTATATGCGTTCATAGCCATATCCCAATAGATCGGTTGGCACCAGATAGCGGCAGCTCCGTTATTGCGGTCGGTAGCAGCAGTATAAGCGGTACTTGTTTTATAAATGTTCTTATCGAGATCCAGCAAGTTATCATTAAATGCTTCATAGGCAGTCCAGGTATCCGCATTGGTATACTCCGGTACAATCTCGTAATCCGGGGTATATGGCTTTGCCTGTTTATCCTCATTGCAAGAGGACATACAAAGGACACCGGACATGAGACAAACTGCAGAGAAAATATATTGTTTCATCATAATTTCTATTTTATAATCAGTATTTAGAATCCTGTATTCTGAACCAAGTTTTTATCAATATCAATTTCGCCCTGTGGTATGGGGAAGAAGTACTGACGGTCAAAAATACGCTTCACAATCTCCGTACGTTTGAAGAATTCATTTCCGTCATAATTGACATTCATACCGTGAATTGCCTTGTTGAAATACTCATTTACCAATCCCCAGCGACGTACATCAAAATAACGGCAGTTTTCGAAACTCAACTCAATGCGTTTCTCTTTACGAATCAGCTCCATGACTTCTTCCGTTGTAGTCGGTTTAGGCAAATTGACTGTTTCACCGTATCCCGGAATACCCGCACGCTTACGGATCATGTTCATATACGTCCAGATGTCTTCATGAGTCGGGCTGACATGTGCAAGCGCCTCAATATAGTCAAAATAAATATTAGTCAGACGCAAGAGCACACAAACCAAGTTCTGGTTACGGTCGCCGGAATCCATTCCTTTACGCACCAAATAACCTGTACTTGTATAGTCATTGCTACCTTGTTCTTTACCACAACTTCCGCTATAAGTGAAATCTACTATATAATCGCCTTCTGTTCCATCAAACCATTTTGAATTACTAAAGGTTATGTCTACATAGAAACGAGGTTCACGATTAACATACATCATTCTAGTTCCTGTCGGTGCATATAAAGTACCGTCTGTTCCTTTGTATTCTGTTGTAGAAACTCCCTCTTCTACATAATCGGATTTTTCGTTGATAATCGGAGTGACTCCGTCAGCACTATAACCGGAAATAGGAGATTCTCCGTTTGACATGAAATAGGCATCTACCATTTCTTGGGTTGCTCCCAACAAGCTACCACCTCTATAGTTGGTCGTATTACCGGATCTATTCGGCATACGGTCGTACTGCATGGTTCCGGCAGCATTATCCAAACGATAGAAAATCATTTCTTTATTGTTACCCATTTCAGAAAACAGGGTTCTTACTGCACGGCGATAAGATTCCGTCGGGCTGAAGCCTTCCGAGTCCGGACCGGAAACAGAAACACCGTCCTTATTGGTATACATCAAATGATAACGACTTCCGTAATTAGAGAAGAAAGTGTTACATTCATTAATCACTTTCTGCCAATTGGCACGTTTGGTAGCTTCGTCCGGTTTGTTAGGGAACAGTTTTGTTCCGTCCGTATTAGCCAAGTCAGAATAGTAATTGCACTCTCCATTAAACAACCAGCTGGCACGATAAGTCAATGCCTCGATGATAAACGCCTGTGCAATCGCCTTATCAATACGGCCATATCCGGACACTTTGTCGGTAGAAGCATCATCCAGTAAACCATCGTTTTGCGCACCTTTCAGTTCTGATACGATAAAATCGAAACACTCGTCTACCGTATTACGCGGGAGTTGCAACTCATCGCTCGGAGTATCCATCGGGAAGTCCTTTTCAAGCAAAGGAACCGGACCATAAGTACGTACTAAATAAAAATAGTAGATCGCCCGCAAAGCTCTTGCTTCCGCTTTCCATTGATTTCTTTCTGTAACAGTCAGCGGTGCCTGATCTACATTTTCTGTAAACACTGCCGCTTCATGAATACCTGAAAACCAGCTCTTCCAGCGATACAATACCATCGTTCCTTCCGTCGCATCGATAGAGTTGTTATTTATCAATTTCCCTTTATTGTCATTTGTCCACTCTGCTTCGTCGCTGGAACCTGTCCAGGGACCGGGAGTACGGTACAGACTTGTTTCATGCACCTGACGTTGGTTAAATTCATCCGGTAAGAATGTGTATACGTTCGAAAGATACCGCAAGGCTCCATCTCTGGTTGTGAAAATCTCCTTGAGTGATAAACGGTCATCAGGCACCTGGTCAAAATAGTCATTACAAGATGTCGTCAAGAGACACGCCAGCAAACTAACGATTATATAATTATATTTTTTCATTATCTTTTTGTTTAGAATGTGAAATTAATACCAACTGAATAAGAAGTCGTATTCGGATAAGAAGCACCATTATCGGTATTCAACTCCGGATCCCACAATTTGAAACGACTCAAAGTGAACAGGTTAGTTCCCATTACATATACAGCCGCATTCTTCAGATGAACTTTATTCACCCAGGGTTTAGGCAGATTATAAGAGATCTGCAATGTCTTCAAACGCAGGAAGTTCATGTTACGCACCCACCAGGTACTTTTCTGGAAGTTATTAATATTACTAGTTGTTTCGCTTCCATAAGACAAACGCGGATAAAAGGCATTCTGATCCGGATTTTCCTCTGTCCAACGGTCGCCAATGTTAGAGTAAAGGTTACCACTACCACCACCGCCATTAAACGGATTAACGCTGCTACCGTTCAAAACACGTTCGGCTCCTGCTACGCCCTGGAACATCATACCCACAGACAAGTCTTTCCAACCTACTGTAAATCCGAAACCATAGACAGTTGTCGGCACATCACCACGAGAAATGTAAGTCTGGTCGTATGCGTCTATCTGACCGTCATTGTTTAAATCCTTGTATTTGATATCTCCGGCTTTCACTGTTCCAAACTGTGATGCAAACGGCTTGGGAGTAATGGCTTTATTGGCATCCGACAAAGATTCCCAGCGTGCCATATCATCTATTTCAGTTTGAGTGAACAGCCCCTCGGCAACATATCCTTTCACTCCATTGATGTTGTGCCCATATTGGTTCATCCATTCGTATTTCTGTTCCGGCAATTCTCCCTGAATCCATTTATCCTTATTAAAGGTGACATTACCACGAAGCGCAATTACCCAATCTTTATTGATACGCTTGTTATACTCGATCGTTCCGTCAAATCCCTTATTTTCTATGATACCGATGTTTCCGTAAGGAGCAGATGTGTTATATCCCAAGAATGAAGGTATAGAATGTTCACGCTTCAACAAGATGTTTTCACGACGTTCTTTAAACAAGTCGAATACAATAGACAGATCGTCATTAAATAGCTTAAGGTCAATACCCAGGTCTTGTTTGCGAGATTCTTCCCAAATCAGGTCAACAGCCATATTCACTGTTTCATAACCGGACCACTTAGTTCCATTCGGTCCGAATTTATAACCATAGTCTCCATTTTCTTTCATCTGATCCAGATACATGAAACGACGGTCGGAAACTTCGCTATTACCCACTTTACCATCGGTATAACGTATTTTCAAGAAAGAAACTGCCTTCGACAGAGGTTGCCAGAATTTCTCATTTGAAACAACCCATCCTACACCAAATGCAGGGAAAGTTCCGAAACGATGTTTAGGCGAAAAGTTCTCGGCACCGTTATAACCGATGTTGAACTCTGCGAAGTAACGGTCTTTCCATGAATAAGTAGCACGACCGGCAATACCCATCATACGATACGGAATCGCATCTTCCAATGTCCCTTTCGGATATAATAGTTTGGATTGCTGATTGAACAGGAATAACGCACTAACACGATGATCGTCGTTGAATGTCCGGTCATAGTTCAAGGAAGCCTCCAAATAAGTCTTTTTGTTACCACTCGTTTCCTGTTTATAACTTAACACGTTACTTCCTTCATAAATACGTTGCAAAATAGGTTGTCCATTCATATCGTAAGGAACACTAGTGTCCAGGAAGTTGTAGGTAGACTCTGCACGGTCCTGATGTACATGTATCTCATTGTATACATCGAATGCATACATAGCAGTCAGTTTCAGTCCTTTCGTGAGCATATCCAAATCCTGTGTGACGCGCAAATTAGAGTAAATCTGATTTTTCGTCAGGTTGTCATAGCCACGACGTGTAGCCTGTGAATAAGGGTTATTAAAGTTGTTATTGGTTGAAGTTCCCGGCACAAAGGCTTCTCCGTTAACAAAGAACATCTTCGGATATTCAACCGGTGAGATAGACATTGCCGCATTATACAAATCGGCAGAAGAGATGGCCGGATAGTTTCCTTCTCCCAGATAACCTTGCGCACCGATCTCGACCTTAGTAGTAGGAGTTACGTCGATATTCAAATTGGTAGTAAAGTTGTAACGGCTATATTTCATTTTAGAATCATAGGTGTCGATATTCTTATCAGTCACCGTCATACCTGTCTCATTAAAGTAGCTGACTGATGCATAATAAGCAACTTTCTCGCTACCACCGCGTACATTTACATTCACACGGCGATTATGTCCCCAATCATTAAAGATTTCTTTCAACCAATCCACATTCGGATATAGATAAGGATCCTTACCGGCAATCGTGTTACGTATCTGATCTTCTGTATATTTCGTAGCAATACCGTCATTACGCATTGCCTCGTTGGCTGCATTCATATAAGTGATACCATCTGCCAAATCGACCATCTTCGTGAAACGGGTAAACGATTCATAATAATCCGCGCTCACTGTCGGTTTTCCTACCTTTCCCGGTTTGGTTTTAATCAAAATTACGCCATTGGCACCACGTACACCATACACAGCTGTTGCTGATGCATCTTTCAACGTTGTCAACGATTCAATATCTTCCGGATCAATGTCATTGAACGAACGTTCCACTCCATCCACCAATACCAGCGGAGAAGAAGTGTTGGGAGTGGAAATACCACGAATCCAGATATCAGCAGCATCTTTTCCCGGTTCTCCTGTACGTTGTACAGCCACAACACCCGCCAAACGACCTGCCAATGTAGTTGTTAAACTGGCAGAAGGCGTTTTAATATCTTCCATCTTCATGGAAGACTGTGCACCGATATTACTTATTTTACGCTGGGTACCATAACCCACAATAACAGTCTCTTCCAATTCGTTGACCTGTTCTTCCAAGGTGACATCATAAATGTTGGTCGAAGCATTGGTTCGTATTTCAGAAGTTTTAAACCCGATATAGGTAAATTTAAGCACTACGCTCTTCTTGGTTACGAATATCTCATACAAACCATCCATGTTCGTAATCGAACCGTTTGCATCTCCATCTACAGTAACGTTCACCCCAATAAGCGGTTCTCCTTTTATATCAGTAACACGTCCGGATATTTTCCGCTTATTCTGTTGCTGTTCGGTTGAAGCAGGGGCTTTTCCGGAAATAAATATTTGCCTGTCAGAGATCCGATAAGTACACGAAGTACCTTCGAAAAGTTCAGAAAGAATTTCTTCTATATTCTTATTCTTACTGTCGATAGATACCTTACGTTCTAAGTTGACAGCGTCATCTAAATAGAAGAAAACAAATTGACTACTTTTCTCTATTGTTTTAAGCACTTCTCTCAACGTCGAGTTACTCATGCTGACCGAAAGAGTCTTAAATTGAGAATAATTGTTGTAACTTGCGAAAGAGTAGTCTATTCCGAGAAGTAAAAAGCACAGGAATAGCCCGAGAACCTTACTCTTTCGTTCTCTAATTGCATTTTTCATATTAAACATGTTAAAAATTTCTCATAATATTATTTTCTGTATATAAACATTCATAGGCACACAAGTCCCATCTGGATGATAGCTCGTATCATCCACTCTCTTCAATAATTACCATAAAATACGGGAGTTAGATTAGTTTATTATCTTATTTTTTATATCTATTTCTTTACTACTCGATACGTTTTATATTGTTCATCATAGGCATAAGAAATTGGTGCAACAAAGGTTAATCCATTAATAACTGTTTCAAAGTTGTCTTTCAAATCGATTTTTCCGGAACATTTTATTTTACTTAGCGCTGGGTCAAATTCAACATTCACACCATAATAGGTAGACAGGCGTTGCAAGACTATTCCCAAATCGGCACTTTGGAAACAATAGAGTCCATTTATCCACGATATTGCCTGTTCCACATCTACTTGTGATATATTTTCCTTTCCATCGGCAGAACTGAACATCTGATTAGGAGCCAAAATCGCTTTCGGAGTCCGGGCTGTCTCTACCTGAACACATCCTTGCGCCAGCACTACACTTCTAATTGCTTCCGACTCATACGCCGTAACATTAAATTTAGTACCAAGCACCCTGACATTCATATCTTTGGTCCGCACATAGAAAGGACGGTTTTCATCTCTGGCTACTTCTATGTAGATTTCTCCGTCCACATAGATTTCACGTTTATCTTTTTCAAACTCTACCGGATAAATCACTCTCGTGCCGGCATTCACCCAGACTTTAGATCCATCGGCAAACGTCAATACCGATCGCTTTCCACGCGGAATGACCAATTGATTGTAAGCTGCCGATTTTTCCTTTTGTATACTTTCCCGATTTGTTTTGATTTCTACGGAATCATACGTAATCTCCGTTTCTTTTTCTTTCAGGCTCACTACGTTATCTTCCGCCAAAATCAACAGTGTTTCTTCCGTTAGAGGCAAATCAGCTTTGGTATTCACTGCAAAGGTGGCAATATCCGGATCCAGCACCGAAGAATAACTCTTTAATAAGAAGAAACATCCCACGAGAATAGCAACACTGGCCGCCGAGCTCAATCCTATTAAGAAATAGTTCTTACGTTTCGCCTTCTCCTTATTTATATTGGTTGCCTGTATACGAGTCCATAAATCATCCGTTTCCTCGTTTGAAAGTACTTCTTCTTTCTCTTTTGAAAAAACCTCCAAATATCTTTTTGCTGCTATATATTCATCTATATTAGAAGGATTCATCTGTTCAAATTCATCCCAGAACTTCTGTGTTTCTTCCGTAGGATAATTCATGGAAGAAATAAAGAAATCATTCTGAAGGAATTCTTCAAAAGTATATAGGGAAAAATCTGTATGTTTTTGTTCAGAGTTCATCATTTTCATTGTCTTTACGTATGAATAACAGTTGTACTTTCATTTTATACTCACCTTTTCCGAAGTTTTTTCCACTTTTTTTTGATTGACAGGAAAAATAGGCTGATTATTCTCTCTTATTTTCTCTTAAATAAGTCCCGGATACGTCCCAAAGCCCGTTGAATGGAGTTAGAAACAGATTGATTATTCATGTCTGTCACCTTACTTATTTCATCAATACTCATCTCTTTGATATATCGATAATAAATAATTTCACGCTGTCTGTCCGTCAATACAGACATCATAGTATGCACGGTTGCCTGAACTTGTTTTTCCTGTTCATTATTAATATATATAGTTTCCGGAGTGGAGGGGGATTCGTCAACCGTCTCTTCTCTCTCACCTATTTCATCAAACGAAAGAGAATCTGTTGTCTTTTTTAGCGCATTAAAAAGAGTGTTTTTCAACGCTACCGTCAAATAAGCTGCAATATTATCTGTTGGGGCTAACTTTGCACGATTCATGTGAATTTTCACAAACACATCATGTATGCAATCTTTAATTAATTCTTTGTCTGAAGTATATAATAGTCCGAATCGAAACAGATCTTGCACCGTTCGATTATAGATTTGGGTATACGCACTCGAATCTCCCTCGAGAAACCTTTTCCACAAAAGGGAGTCGGAAAGAGTGTGTATATCTAAGTTTATTATAATAAGTATGTTTGATTTACAAGGACAAAAATAAAACAATAAATCAAAAAAAGCCCATCTTTATTAAAATATTAATTATGGATGGGCTGAACTTTTCAGATTTTACTTCAATGGGCTTGCCTTTACTCCCTCGAAAGTCATCTTTATGGGTTTTATTTTTCCATCTTTATCAAAGTACATACGGTCAACGCAGGTCACACGAGCGTTTCCATCCGTTTCACCCAATGGATGGCGATGATAAATGATGTACCATTCATCCTCTCCCGGCCCTTTTACAACTGAATGATGACCGGCACCTGTTCCAATATTGGGATCTCTCTGTAATATTTTTGTTTCTCTCTTGAAGGGTCCGAACGGTGAGTCGGCAATGGCATAAGCAACACAATAATCCGGTCCGGTCCAACCGCCTTCTGACCACATAAAATAGTATTTTCCGTTACGTTTCAACATAAAAGGCCCCTCTACATATTTTTCGGGGGTTACTTCCTTATAAAGGGTACCATCTTCAAACGGTACGATACTCAACAAGTCCGGGGCCAGTTTCACCATATTACAATGTCCCCAGCCACCATAATACATATAATATTGTCCGTCATCATCTTTGTAAACAAACTGATCGATCGGTTGCGCACCATTTACAAATTTATCAATCAGAGGTTTGCCTAACGCATCTTTAAATGGTCCGGCAGGATTGTCGGCCACAGCTACACCAATACCGCCCAGTTCATTATTGCTTTGGATATCATTCGCACCGAAAAATATATAATATTTATCATTCGCATGAATCACGGCAGGTGCCCACAAAGCACGTTTAAACCAACTTATATTTTCTTTTGATAACACTTTCGAGTGCTTTGTCCAGTTCACCAGGTCTTTAGACGAGAAGGCATCCATGAAAGTCTGTTCGTCATAAGGCGCCGAATACGTAGGATAAATCCAGTATTCATCCCCAAATACAACTCCTTCCGGATCGGCATACCATCCCGGGAATACAGGATTGCCACTCGTCTTCGGTTGTTGATTGGCTTTTTGTCCAAATACAGACTGGGAACAGCAAATAATACTAAGAAGGATAAGGTGCTTCAGTTTCATACAATATCAATTTTAAAGTTCGTGCTGCAAAGATGAGAAAAAACAACTAGAAAATTCAATAAATACGAACCAATTAAGGATAAATACTAACCAATCTGCAAAAAAAAGATGATTTATCAAGATTTTATGCTTTCTTTGCAATATTATTATTAAGTAAAAAATACCATGAGAAGCAGATTGTTATTCCTAACCGTACTTTTAATAATTATTTGTGCATCCTGTCAACCCAAGAAGAAAACAGAGCCGGAAAAGGAAGCCGTAACAGGAGCGACTTATACAAATCCGCTACGTGAAAGAGGAGCAGAGCCATGGGCTGTTTTTTATGAAGGGAAATATTATTATACGCAAGGCTCTGAAAGCAGAATCATGCTCTGGGAGACCAGTGATATTACAAATTTGAATGACAGTCTTAGAAAGCCGGTATGGATACCAACCGATCCAAGCAATTCCCATCACTTATGGGCCCCCGAAATGCATCGCATCAACAACAAATGGTATATTTACTTCGCAGCAGACGATGGTAATATGGACAATCACCAGATTTATGTGATTGAAAACGAGGCTGATATTCCTACAGAAGGTAAGTTTGTCATGAAAGGGCGCATACCGACCGACAAAGATAACAACTGGGCAATTCATGCGAGTACTTTCGAACACAACGGACAGCGTTACATGATTTGGTGCGGATGGCAAAAACGAAGGATTGACAGCGAGACACAATGTATTTACATCGCTTCGATGGAAAATCCGTGGACTCTTTCTTCTGATAGAGTCCTGATTTCCAAACCTGAATATGAATGGGAGTGTCAATGGGTGAATCCCGATGGCAGCAAAACAGCCTATCCGATCCATGTGAACGAAGCACCTCATTTCTTTCAGCCGAAGAATAAAGATAAAGTATGCATTTTTTATTCCGCCAGCGGTAGCTGGACTCCCTATTATTGTGTAGGATTACTAACAGCAGACGCCAATGCCAACCTGTTGGATCCTACTTCCTGGAAGAAACATCCGACACCTGTATTTCAGCAGGAACCGGAGAATGAAGTTTTTGGCCCCGGCGGCAGTTCTTTCGTCTCTTCACCAGATGGAAAGGAATGTTATATGCTTTATCATGCCCGTCAGATACCGAATGATGCTCCGGGTGCAATGGACTCACGTACTCCCCGTTTACAAAAAATAGAGTGGGACAAAGATGGGATGCCTGTACTGGGAATACCACAAAAAGAAGGAGAACCCATGGCAAAGCCATCTGGTTCTCCAATCAATTAGACTAATTACATTTTGTACTTTCAGGTCCAAGGTATGAACGTTTTAATCCTCCCATGTCGATGACTATTTTTTGAATGACAACTCCAGGATCACCACAACGTATCTGTAGAGTGTGTTTGCCCGGCTTCTTCACATACAAAGTAGATTTATTCACTCTACAATTCTTTAGCACACTATCATACCAAACTTGAGAATACTCAATAGCAGAAGTAGAAGGAGTAGAAATAGAACCATCATCTATACGGACACTATACTTTGTGTCCGAATTAGTATGTTCCGGCAATTTATAGTCTCGTTCTGCGTGCAAAGGGAATGTAGGTAGAACATAGGTATACACATCATAAATCCCGGCATTAAACGTATAAAAATCATATTCCACTCTAGGTACATCACCAGCACGATACATCTGTAAGGGAGATATAGGATTCCCTAATTGCAAAGCATGCCCTTCAACCCCAACCCCGGGAAGAATATTCATTTTTATGTCATTACTCTCAAACTTACGATGAAACCCTGCAGCCGGAATAGAGACATACCCATTCTCTTCCATATACACTCCTTGCATCTCATCACGCACAGGAGACGCCGGATTAAAAACAGAAACCAATACACACTCTTTTTGCTCATTAGAGCTAAACACCACAGAACCTTTAATATTCTCTCCAACCGGAACTTTCTCCCAATCCACAGATACCCTGATCCGGTCTTCTGTCGGAGTTTTCCCAGCTTTTTGAGACACTATAATCCAATCGTCCGACGGCTTTGCAGTCCAACTCAAATCTCCACTTCCTTGATTATACACATCGACCCAATGGCTTTTACGGGAAAAAGTGTTATAAACAGGCAAACTATGATAGCTTATCCCACCTTTATCCAAAATTTCACTTTCTGCCTGAAGAGCCAATTTAGGAGCACCAACCGGTGTATAACTTTCTTCCATCAACGGGAGCATAAAGTAAGAACTGGAACCTTCATAATTCTGTTTCAAAGACATCATATATTTCCATTTCCCGTTCAACAAAGAATTATACCCTTCAGTTATGATTTGCAGACTATCATGGTAATTCTTTACCTTCTCCTTTATCAAATTAGCGGCGGCACGCTGCTGACGAACATACTGCCGATAATATTGTCCTTTTATAGTCATGTGGTTCATCAGTTCGGCACCTTTCACCGGGTAGTATAATAACTGATAAAAAGCCGGCTGACTGTCTTTATCCAAAGATGCCAAAAGATTTTCCGCTTTCTTCCCAATGCGGCTATATTCGTTCAGACGATTTTCTGCTTCATTATAATTGGCAAAAGAGAACTCCGTATCCGTACGTTTCTCTCCCCCGCCCCAATAATTATTCCAATATCCCCAACCCATATATTCCGGTTTCCGGGAAAAGGCCAGATTGATATGCGAAGAAGTGATATCTTCAAATACGCTATAATACTGTTCCCCAAACATCTTTGCCAACCAACGGGCGGGATAGGTAACCACATTATTCGCATTAAAGCTATCTATATCATAAGCCATATCAAGGAATAAAGACACTTGCATTTCGGCTCCTTTTAAATCACCGCAATTAGCCAGCCAGATACGGTCTGCCGTCGTATCATAAGCCTTTCGGAGCTCCTCATACATCAGAGCCGGGGGAGTAGTGCTGTACCACAAATAGCTATGGGGAACTCCCAGATAAGAGACATGGTAGTAAACACCTGCACGCCCGGAGCGCTTCTGTTCATGCGGGCCACTTAAGCGCTTCATGTAGCCGAAGTTATCATCCGGCCAAATAATGGTTACATCATCCGGCAATTCCAATCCATTCGAATAGATTTCCAACACCTCCTTGTATGGAGTAAATGCCTGTGGAATTGTTTCAACCGGTCGATCAATATGTTCTGCAATCAAATTACGCTGGTCTTTCAACGCACTCTCCAGCATTTTGACCTTTTCTTTCATGGGGACATCACCTCCTCCCATTGCCGCATCATGCAATCCTCTCAAAGCCAATGTATATACATTCTCATAAGCACAGTTTTCCTTTACACGGTTTCCTAGAACTTCATTAATTTTATCCTTATTTTTACCATAATCCCAAGGCCCCATCGTTTTTGAATTCCATTCACTAGCTGTATTTAACAATAATGGTTCGCAATGACTGGACCCCATTACAATAGCAAAAGTATCTGCCACCAACTTATTTTCAGGTATCTTATAAAATGCGGTCGACACCGGATGCATGGCAGGAGCCAGATGATTGGCTTTCAACCGTAACAACAATTCGCATATTTTGGCATAAGTACGGGGACCTATATTGCCACGCTCTTTCTCAAAAGTCTTAGCGGCCCAAGGTTTCAGTCCCCAATCTTCATCATTCAGAAAAACACCTCTATATTTCACGGAAGGGGTCTTGGAAACAGTAGTGGGAGCATCCACATAAAGTGTTTTATGTTTCTTCACAGGGACATCCGCCCACCAATACCAAGGAGACACACCTGCCATTTCCGAAAGAGAAAACAAACCGTAAGAAGCTCCTCGCCTGTCACTTCCGGCTACAATCAACGCTTTATCTACTCCTGGAAAAGGATGATTAACTGTCTGAATCAGATAACGTTCCCATGCTCCTTCCAAAGGAGATATATCTATTTTCCCATTGGAGGCTAGCTGACGAATTGCCTGATTCTTTTCAATAGTACCGACAATCACCACTGTTCTTCCTTTCTGCCATTCATCTGCCAATTTTAATCTCTGCCCTGTGACATTTTCAATATCAGACACAAACAGTTCGGCAACCTTCTTTACAACCGGGTAATCATTGGCATCATAACACACGGTCGCCTTTATTTTCGATGCGACTAATGGGAAAGCATATTTACTATGTTTTACATTCTCATTCACAACCACTTGTGATTGCAGGGCAGATGCCACTACCAATAATATTAATAGCGAAAAGATTCTCATTGATACAGTAGTTCTAGTTATTCAGTTCTATTTCTTTTTATCTTCAAAATGATAGTTATATGGATTCCGCTTAAAATGATAACGATTTCTTGGCACCGGCAATGGGTCTTGTACACGCAGTTCCCAAGTCGTCAATTCTTCCAGCAATTCCATTTGTTTGGAGGCATATTTCTTTTTATTATAAAGATTATTAATCTCGGAAGGATCGGCTTTCAAGTTATACAGTTCACCACGACCATAATTGTCGAGTACTAGTTTCCAGTCATCTTTGCGAACCATACGTTCAGTTCCGCTTTGTGTCCAGGTATTCAGTTCGTCAAAGTGAGCTATTTTATTGGGTTGCAAAGCCCCCTCTTTAGCAAATGTCAACGGTTCATCCCGGGTGAAATCTTCACCACCGAATCCCTGTTGTACAATTACACTCGAAAATTCTTTCTTGGGGTACGATTTACCCGTCAACATCGGCCATAAACTGCGTCCTTGCACTCCAAGAGGTATATCTGCACCAATTGCTGTACAAATAGTAGGAAATACATCAGCAATAGAAACATGTGCATCCATAGGAGATTTTTGCGGATGAATGTTATATCCTGCCCAAATCATCGGAATACGGGTCAAACATTCAGGCACTCCTGCACCTTTACGAATCAAGCCATACTCCCCACAATAATCCCCATGGTCTGACAGGATTACAAAAATAGTATTTTCATAAAGCCCGGCTGCTTTGAATCCTTCAATCAGACGTTTGGTCTGGTCATCAATCAGACGAAGCATTCCTAAATAATTTCCACGCAAACGAGGAAGATCTTTTGCCAGGTTCGGGCAGGCTGTATCTTCCAATTCCGCCAAAATCTCATACTTATTTCCTTTTTTAGATAAATCGTTCCGGCTAGTCAAAGTTGCCGGTATCTTTTCTGGAGAAAACATTGAGAAATAAGGCTCTGATATCTGATATGGATTATGCGGTTCAGGCATTGAAACCCACATAAAGAATGCGGAATCTTTTTGCTGCTCCGCCCAAGCCAAAGCTTTGGTAACCATTTTCACCGGATTCTGCGCTTCTGCCGGGAAAGGGGTGGCTTCCAAATATTGACCTCTCGCTTTATTATTCAGAAAAAATGCAAAGTCCTTATCTTCCTGCGTATCACGCTGATTCTTTCCCCAATGAAAATATTCCTCACAATAATCAAAATCTTTCCCTTTCACATGCGCATGGTTCTTTCCCAGTAATGCCGTCTTATATCCTTGTTCTTTAAACACTTCGAGCATATCTTTCTTATAATACATATCGGGAGTGTTGTGGTTCGTACGGACATGCGTAGCAGTCGGATAACGTCCTGTAAACATGGAACAACGCGCAGGCATACTAGCAGGAGCTACCGTATACGCCTTATCAAACCAGACATTACTCAATGCCAGTGAATCGACAAAAGGAGTGACAGCCATCGGAAAACCTTCGCGACCACACAAATCAGCTCGCTGTTGGTCAGTCATGATGATAACAACATTGGGTTTGGGTGTTTGTGCCAGCATTGGAATAACATTAACCATACTGGAAATCGCAGAGATTGAAACTAAAACTTTTGTATTCATATAATAAATTCTTTAATCGTTCACGCCCAAAGTTCGACAATTCATTTGACAAACTACGAAAATAGCTGTTCAATAAAGGACAAAAAATGACAAATAGTCCAGTTACAAACACACGATGAGCCTATTGACCACGATCAATAGTTATGCACAAAGCAATTACCAATATTGGCTAAAGAAATTCAAAGCTGCCTGATAAAAGGCCTTTGTATCTCTTTGCTCTTTATATAGGCTCTGCAATACTTCTTCATATCTAACCGGGTCAATCTTGTTCTGGATAGATTTCCATAGCCCGATGTTCACATCAACCTGTTCAATGCCTCGTTTCAAATTGGATTTGAACTCTTCACGCAATGACTTGCCAGACTTCATCTTGTACGACCACGGCACGTTGTGAAAACAAAGCAAGTAAAGTTCGGGACATTGTGACAAACTGTTGAATATATCCTTGTTGTATTTAAAGTATTGAGACACATAGTTCGTACCTTTTGTGGTACGATCAGTGCCGATAGACTCTTTGCTCACATGCCACTCTTTGTTTGCACGCTGTTCGAACCCCGCCGTATAATGATCTTCCCGCTTTACAGTAAATCCCAGACTGTAAGGGGCATGGGCACAGACAAAACTTTCCCATGTGGGCATCATCATTTGCCGGATGACCTCCAGCGTTGCTTCGTCACAATTCCATGTAGACTTTATCCAATCGGATGTAATACTTTCAGTCGATTCTTCCGGATTCCATGCCAGACGCCCGAAAGCATACCAGTTGGCTTGGGCAAAGTGATGAGCAGTCCAATTGCGCGAACGACCGATATTGCCTACTCCTGCCATGCCAAGCATACGTGATGAAAATGTCTTGCCGGTGATAATGTTCGACACAGTACTCCCTTTTCCGTTACAATATGTATCGAAGTCGAGGAAGGTTTGCCTCCACATCGGCAACAAATAAACCAAGCTAACAGAGCGTCCCAAGTACTCTTGCGTAATTTGAAGTTCGGGGAATAAAGGAGTATGACGCATGGCTCCGAACAACGGCTGTGCCGGTTCGCTGGGCTGAAAATCAAGTGTTCCGTTTTTGGTTTGCAACACTACGTTTTCGTCAAATTGTCCGTCCAAAGGCTGAAACTCCTTATAAGAACGTTTCATTCTATCCTTATCAATCTCGGGATTGTAGACAAAGGTGCGCCAAAGCACAATGCCTCCATGAGGTTTGAGTGCACGGGCTAACATATTGGCGCCATCCACATGGCTACGATGATAATCTTGCGGACCTGCCATGCCTTCAGAGTTGGCTTTTACAAGGAAACCTCCAAAGTCAGGTATCAGACTGTAAATTTCGTTGACCTTATCCGTCCACCACTTTTGCACTTCGGGATTGAGAGGATCGGCTGTATCCAGATGTCCAATTCCGACACCTCCCCATTGTTTCCCCGCGTCTTTGGTCGTAGAAGGTTTTACGGGAGCAGCAAAGTTGGGTGCAAGATACACCTTGATGTGATACTTGCGGAAGATATCAGCTAACGCAGCAACCTTCTCTAAATAGTCATGTCCTAAGATGCGCGGATCGGCATTAACATTATTCAGAATCACGGCGTTAATGCCGATGGATGCTTCCGCACGGGCGTAATCGGTATATCGAGGTTCGATTTTCTTTGGCAAATCGTCCCATGCCCACAATCCTTTTCCAGCATAGCCGCGTTCTACTGTTCCACCCAGACCTACCCAATGATTGATCATACGGAATTCCAATGCAGGAATTTCTTTGAGATTTAACTGTTCAAGCGGATATCCACATTGTATCAATCGAATCAAGTGGAACGTACCATAAAGAAATCCTGCATCGGAATAGGCTTGAAGTGTTATCCTCTTTTTACCACTGCGGATGATATATCCTTCTTCTCCCAGCCCTTTATCTTTACAAAAACTCATTTGAATTCCCACCGCATTATCCTGAACAAATATTGGTGTAACTGTCAGTAACGCCTTCAAAGCACGCTCCAGTTCTTCTCTTATGACTTCATCGTACCGGCTTCCGGGCAGAGTAATGTGACTACCATACCGAATGGCAGATTGTTTTAAGCCAGATTCGGGAAGAGGTTTATAATTCATCCAAAGTTCATACCCTGTATCTACAGTGGATAACGTCTGTTCCTGACCAAAAAGATAGCTCATACAGCTCAAAAAGAAGAGCAGAACGATGCTAAAACAACGAAAACAGTGATTCATGAGTTTCTATTTTATCGTATTAAAACTTTATTTTGCTTGAGCAGCCTCCAATCGAGCCACTCCTTCCATTAAAGAAGCACCGCTTGCCTGCGCTCCCATAGAAGCTATATTAGCCGAGTTGAATGAACTTCCCCAATAATAATTGCAATACATGGCAGGCCATTGTGTTCTGTCCATGTTTTTTCGCAAAGCTTCCGCGTTGTCTTGCAATTTGAGCGTCAGCGTATTTCTAACAGTACCCGATGCCGCATCATCCAAAACGAGATTCACGGCATAGGGAATTAACACTGCTTTGAAAATGCTTTGGTTCATATCTGTCCCTTCGTCGCGCAGAAATCCTTTGTTAGTACAGCGAGTACTAGTAAAGGCATAACTTATTACCTGTTCCGCAATTGCCATGTATGACTGTTCCTGTGTGATGTGGTATAGCTGTCGGCAAGCTTCGCCGAATGTTCCCTGTGTATAAGTCAGAGGAGGTTCTCCCACCCGATAGTCACTTTTCAGAATATTGGCATTAACATAAGCACAGAGTGTTTTCGCATCTGCCAGATATTTCGCATCTTTAAACTTCAGATAGAGCTTTGCCGCTACCAGACAACCCGGAGCATTCGTACAAGCGTTTCTAGTTTTATCAACACTTAACTCTTTCCACGGAAGCCCTTTCCCTTTCTCGTCTTCCCATGCGCGGGTGATAATTTGAGTATCATAAAGAGTTTTAGCCATATTGATATATGTATCGTCTCCAGTAGCCTCCGACAAACGTATCAAGGTAAGGCTAATCCAACACATGTCATCCGTGAAACGATTACCGAATCCAGTAGTTCCATATTTTGTGTCACCTTTATCATAATTATTGGCTTTATTAGCATACCATAACTTAAAATAGTTTTCATACGTATCAGCCAAATTCGGATTTTTATCTTTAATACGTTGGTACGAATAGATCACTACATCCATGGCATGCGCTTGCTGCCAATAGATATTGCCGGAGTTATTGCTCTCATTTGCAGGTGATGCCCAGAAAGTGCCTTTCGGTTTGTTCATGAACTGGTTTATCAGCACCGTTGTACAACTGTCGGCAAGGTTAGCCCACTTGAATTCAGAGTCTGCCTCTTCCCGTTTCTCCTCTTGCCCTTTTTCCTGTTCCTGTTGTGCTATCAAGTTTACCCATTCAGGTTCTGCTTTGCACCCCATATATAATAAAGGAGTACACAACAGCAGCATTAATAGTATTTTTTTCATCTTTACTCATTTTTTTATGGTTACCAAGTCTCTACGCGCAAATCATAAAGCGGATCTTGACGCAACACAAGTTTCTCTACCACATGGTAAAACTTGCCACCGTTCTCATACGTATATTCCAGATCGAACTGCGGAGCACGCGTACCAGTCTTCGCCACATAATCGTAGTCTCCTTCAGCCTGATAGGTACCCGTTGCATTGGTGATTGCCGCTTTGCCGCTCACTCCTTCCACTGTCACATTCTTGTTGGCATCCATCGCCAATGTCAAACTACCTACTGCTTCCAACTTATTGCCTACACCCGGACACACCACTACACTCGGAGCCGTAGTCTTAAAAGTGGTAGTACTACATTTGATAATATCTTTGGTATTACCATAACTTACAGGTTCGCCGACAGGATTTCCTCCGGCATCCACTTCAGTTACACTTCCCATGCGGTAATAAGTGCCAGCGTAAGTACTGATATATTTAATAACAGCGACACATGTTTCGGCTCCTTCTCTCAAAGCGTTCATCGAGTTTTCCGTCATTCGGAAAGGGAGTGCGTAATGATCCGTCAGACATAGCGGATCGCTATAGAAAGCATCGGTAAAACTAATGCTTACATCGGCTACCGGAGAGTTCGATTTACGCACCCGGAAATATTCCGGATCCGCCAGTGTATAATAGTTGGCGGGAAGCAACGTTTTCCCCGTTCCTTCAAGCAAGGAGGGGTCAATGGTAAATTTCGCCCAATCATTCATGTCTATTTCACGTTTCCCACCAATAGCCACTCCGACATAAATGTTCATATCACGGTCGCTAATCACAGTTCGCAGCGGTTTTGCTACAGCAAAGCCCATATCAGCTCCTTCGTAATCGTGGGTATAGTCGTCATAACACGCCGTAATCCCAACTAACAGCAGGAGTGCGGACAGTAAAAGTTTTGCAGATTTCATACTTTCTTCTTATTATAGTTAAACACAATCACCATCCTTTATTATTGATAAGATTCGGATTTTTCTGTACCTCTAAATAGGGTAATGGCATGTAATAATAGCGAACATCGTTTAATGGGCGATCTTCTACCTTCACCACCTTGAATGCCTCATCGCCTGAACCGTCACGAGTAACCTGCATTCCATAAATAGGTTCATTGAGAGGTAACAACCAACGCCGCAAGTCCCAAAAGCGTTGATTTTCAAACGCAAATTCAATTCGACGTTCATTTTGTATCAATGTACGGAATGTTTCTTTCGAGGCAGCCATCTCGTCCAAATAAGTCACATCGGTAATTCCACCTGACTTCTCCCGAATAGTTTTTATCACGTCGTAGGCAGACTTGGTGCATCCGGGTCCCACAACTTTCGGTCCGAAAGCTTCATTGGATGCTTCGGCGAAATTGAACCATACCTCTGCTTTGCGCAACATCGGATTATAGTGACGGGAATCCTGTTCTTCAAGAGGTTTCAAAAAGTCGGCAACCGTATTCATAAACTTTGCCAGGTAATACCCCGTACGGGTAGCATTCACGTTCATGTATCCGGAGTCTTTTCCCCCCGGAGTAACATCAATATACGAACTGTTGGTCCCAAACTGACGTCCTTGATAGTAAAGATTCACATTGAAGCGGTTGTCACGCTGGCAATCATAAGGATCGGTTTCGTCATACAACGATCGCGAATCGGTTATGGGAAATCCATTCTTTGCCGGAAAAGCATCAGCCAAGTTCTGCGAAGGCGTAGTCTGCGCGTTCCCGAAATAGAACGGCGGATAATGCCGTTGCTCCAGACCATGATTACGTCCTACAAATGTACGAAAAAGGAATTCGGCCGATTGGGCATCCCCTCCATCGTACAGGTCCTTCGGAACTAATGCCGAGTAGTTTTTCATTCCACTCATCGCCAACACTTCATCGGCATAATTAGCCACACGTTCCCATTTGGCTTGGTAAGCCGTTTCGTCCACCACCGTATAATCGCCCATGCCGTTCAATCGTACTATGTTATCTGGCTGATAAGCAGGGCTGGCCGCATAGAGCAGTGTTCGTACTTTCAGTGCTGCGGCAGATAATCCCGAAGCACGACCAAATGCTTGGTCGCCCAATATAGCATCCCCTCCGGAATAAGTCAACGGAAGTAACGCCATTGCTTCGTCACAATCGTAACAAATTTGCTTAACGCAATCTTCATAACTATCGCGCGAAAAACTTTCCGGATGCGCCGCTTCTTCCGGAGTAATATAATGTGTTACGATAGGATAGCCCAACACTTGTCCGTTATCGGTCTTTCCACCATACATTCTCAACAGATTGAAACTGCACCATGCTCTAAGAAAAATAGCTTCTCCACGCAAACGTTTTTTGTAAGCCTGATCAATTTCGTCGCTAGAAATGCTATAGCGTATTTCATCCGTAAGTCCATTGTCGAGGAAAGTATGAATACGTTGCAGTTGATCATAACAAGCACTCCAATTTCCCAAGGGATTGTTTGTACGGCTAAAGCCGCCCTGTCCGGCACGATAAACATTAGAGTCGTAAACACGTGTCATGGCATTGTCTGTTGCCGCATCCAGGAAGTTGCCGTCCCATGCATCAGGGGCGGTCAAAACATCCTGATAAACCGAGAGCAGCACACCTTGTGCCTTTTCAGCGTTGGTCCATGTATCATCCACCGACCATTGATTGTTCATCTTGGTATCGAGATCGGTGCAGGCACTTACGATGCCTGTAATCCATGCAAGGACTATTATGTATCTAAATCTTTTCATCATTTCTTTCATTTAGAAGTTAATGGATATTCCGCCCGTAATGGTTCGGTAAGTCGGATAGTTGGTCAAGCCGGACAACATACGTTCGGGGTCTAAGTCTTTGATGCCCGAAAGTACAAACAAATCGGTTCCCCTCACAAAGAATTTGAAATCTTTTCCTATAAACTTGCCCGTTTTATTGGCAAGCGTATAGCTCAACTCCACATTCTTCAGACGGAAGAACGACCCGTTTTCCGACCAGAAAGAGGAATTGCGGGAGTTGTTTGCTCCGGAGGTGGTAGTCAGTCTGGGCTGGGTCCCGGTAGGATTGTTTACCGGATGATAACGGTCGAGCGCCAATACGGAATATCCATCCAGTCCGTTGTTCCAATAGTACGAACTGGAAAGTATATTCGTGACGCCTGTCGTAGCTGTACCCAGTATGTAAAGGCCAAAACCTTTGTAATTCAACGAAAGATCAATACCCATCGTGGTAGTGGGGAAGCTTTGTCCCAAATCGGTTACGTCATTATCATTAATCATATTGTCACCATTCAAATCGGCATAAGCGATATCACCCGCCTGATAGGCACCATAGCTTTGCAACGGATGCCCAGCCAACTGCACGTCTTTACCAAACAATCCTTCTGCCTGCAAACCAAAAATTGTACTGGTGGAACGTCCCACGCTCTTACGATAGTCTTCGATGTTATCTAATTCATCGCTCTTACGCAATTTGTTTTTGGTAAAAGTAAGGTTCACCCCCACATTGTAATGAATCTCACCTATTTTATCTTGCCACCTTACTTGCGCATCTATGCCTTGGTTCATTACTTCACCGATGTTTTCGGCAGGAATAAAGTCTCCCACTACAGCAGCATATTTAACGGTGTTCTTTCCTATGATATTCTTACGCATTTCACGGAAATAGTTCACGTCAGCCGAGAGGCGGTTGTTGAAGAAGGTTCCCTCTACGCCTATATTCAATTCGTTGGAATATTCCCATTTCAAGTCCGGATTGCCATAACGCACCAAATCGGTAGTTGGACCTCCGGTACTAGGTTTGTGTTCGAATTTATCACCATTCTTCCAGTTGGTACGATAAAGGAAATGCCCCGTATTGCCGGCATATCCCAAATGTCCGTAATTAATCTTCAACTTTAACGAGTTAACAGCCTTTACATCTTTCATGAAGTCTTCCTTAGAAATCATCCATGCCCCCCCAATGGCATAAGCAAAGAAGTAGCGGTTACTGCCGCTAAAGCGGTTCGACCCCATAGCTGAAAGAACGCCTTCCACAAAATAACGCTTATTGTAAGCGTAATTACCGCGAAAGGTAAAAGTACCATTTTTCACATCTTGTGTATTACCGGTTTTCTCTTCAGTAGTATAACGGAAAGCGGCTTCTGCCAATACATCGTGCAAATCGAATGAATGCTCATAGTTTACGTTAGCACGCCATCCGAAGTTACGATATGTATCATTGGATGAGATAGATTGCTTTTTGGGTAAATTCAACTTCTTACGTTCCGTGAATCGAAGCACTTCCTCCCCTTCGTCATCAAGGTAGCGTTCGATAGAATAAGTAGGATAAGCATTACGTAACTGTTGACGCAAGTAACTATAATTATCAAATGTCATATAAGCATTTGCCGTCAGACCTTCAGTCAATGATTTCAGGTCAAACTTCAATCCTAAATTGGTCTGACTATTCACATAACGTTCCGAAGTGTTACCTCCATAAGCCATATCCATATACAGGTTGTTGGTCTTGCGGACACTGGTTCCGAATATCAAAGACGATTCGTCGGTGGTGACTCCATCGCGACCATTAATATCTTCTGGAGCAATCATGAAAGGATATTCGTTGGGACGAAGGGTAGAGATTTCACTAAACAGCGTGGCTCCATCCACAGCCCCCCAATCTTTCTTCTCAATCCGTCCTGCTACATCAGCCGAAGCAGTCAGAAAGTCGGTAATGCGCAAATCCAAATTACCTCGCGCGTTGATACGATTCAAATTCGAACGATCACTGACTTTTTCCAAACCTGAACTGCCGGTATAGCCTACTGTCACGGCATAAGTCGCTTTCTCTGTACCTCCGTTCAATTCGATCGTAGCCTTGCGGAATGTACTTGCGTCACGTAGAAATTCTTTGTAATAATCGACATTAGGATAACGCAAATCATTCACCCCCTTCGAATTCTTATAACCTTCAAGATCAGTTGCCGAATAAAAAGGCTGTATACCATCGTTTACACAAGCTTCATTGAACAGCGTAGCATAGTTGTAGGAATCAAGAAATTCCGGCATACGGGTAACCGGTTGTATGCCGTATTCCAATCCTACACGAATCACGCGTTCGTTGGCCTTTCCCCGTTTAGTACGAACGAGTATCACTCCATTCGTAGCCTGCTCTCCATACATAATTTTAGCAGTGGCATCCTTTAAAATCTGTATAGATTCGATTTCTTCGGGCAGGATGTCGTCAATCGGACGTTTGATACCATCAATAATCACGATAGCTTCGCTCGTTCCATTGTTGTGCAGACCTCGCACATAGAAAGTAGAGTTATCATAACCGATACCTCCCACATTAGGGATCGCTATCAGTCCGGCAGCCTGTCCTTGCAACGCATTCGACAGTTGCAAGGTAGGATACTTCTTCAGGTGATCCATATTGACCCGGCTCACGGCACTTACCGAATCCGGCTGTTCTTTTTGGGCATTCGCAACAGATGTTATCCCCAGAAAGAAGATGGCTGCGAACAATCCTTTTAAGAATCTATTATAACTATTTCTCATAAATATCAAAATATTAAAGTGTTATTACCAACCGGGATTCTGCTGCAAATTGTGAAGTGCATCCACATCGTGTTGCGGCAACGGATACCAATAGTTGCGCATATTCGAGAATCCGCGAATTTCCTTCTCCATGTCAAACACCGTATAAGTAAAACTTGCCGGACGTGTACCAGACTTGCCGTCAGCTGAATCTTCATAACTGCCTACAGGATCGAAGTAAACTCCCTTTATCGGATAAGGTTCGTTAAACAGTGTGTGCATGATCATCCAACGACGAACATCCCACCAACGATGGTTCTCAAACATCAGTTCTACTCCCCGTTCCCGACGATAGGCTTCGCGGAACTTTTCGGGATCAGACACGATGTCGGAAGGAATATCCGTCACACCGATACGATTGCGAATAGTATTAAGGGCTTCTTCTGCCGTCATACCACAGTCTTCTACTTTAGCGGTCGCACTTCCGGTAGCTTCAAAAGAGGCTTCGGCAAAATCAAGGTAAAGTTGCGTAGCACGGATAAAGACAGTTTGAGCAATCTTTTGCAAGAACGGGTTGGTTGTTCCTAACGTTTGATCATGGCGATAGTTTGCTTCCGGCCATAAAAACTTCCGGCACATAAATCCTGATAATTGTCGTCCGTTGGTATGTTTCGAACTTCCATAGTTATTGTAGGCTGTGCAACCTCTCCACAAACGAATGTAATAGGGCTTGCCACTTGCATAGGTCCCCCAAGTATCACCAGGAATAAGAATGTTGTTGTAGAAACGAGGATCACGATCAATGAAAGCATGTTCCGGGTCGAATTTGTAACCCGACCGGGTATCATTAATCGGATAATAAATACCATCTGCTCCTTTGCGCTCGTACATATTTACCGCATTCAGTGTAGGACAAGAAATAGCGAATGATTCCGAGCCGGTTCCTCCCGTCATATCAGCATAAAGCCAAAAAGCACGTGCGGTCTTGGAACGATCGCTATTACTGGGTATTCTGCGTCGCCACCAGATAGTCTCTACACGCTTGAGTTCCGTATCGGGAAACCAAAACAGGTTCATATACTCATCGGCAGTTGCCAGTCGTACACCTGTTTTCGCTTCATTCTGCTTCATATAGGTGATAGCTGCCCATGCAGCCTTTGCAGCCGCCTTTGCACGTTCCTGATCATAGCTTTTTATTTGAACAGAGTTCAGGTCGTTCTGCATCAATGGACTGGCGTCATAAAGCAAAGCCATCTCTTTGAATGCCAGAGCTGCTAATTTAGTAGGACGGCCATACTGGTTATCGGGCCAAGTGTCAGGTAGCATGGAAATGGCTTGATCTATATCGCCTATCATCCATGCACTACTTTCATGATAGGTGACACGGGGAATATCGTCGTCACCACCGGCAAATACTTTATCCAGAATCGGCATACCTCCATAGCGTTTGATGACGTTGAAATAGAACCAAGCACGATAAAAATAAGCCTGTCCCAGAATTTCATTACGTTGTTCTCCCGTCAATGGTACTTTATCAATATTAGCAATGACCCGATTCACTATGCGTATGGAAGGAAGTGCCTTACCAATGGGAGTATTGTTGCCATTTCCGATCTCTGTCACATTGGCCGCCTTATCGGTAGTCAACCATGCCCCGGAAAAGAACTTGGCAAAAACGGTTTTATTGTATGTCGCAGACATTTCATCCGCCATTACACCTACATACGTGCGTTGATTCTTCCCATCATCTGCACCTTCAAATGTGTTGTAAGCTTCCAAATTTGGATATACTTGATCCAAAAATCCACGGATGGACTCATAACTGCTATATACAGCCTCTTCCGTCAGCCCACCGGAGTCTTCGCGCTTATCCAGAAAGTCTTCGCAACCTGCCAAAAACAGGAAGAGTAGTCCAACCACTGCGTATTTATATGTTTTCTTCATTGAATTCATCGTTTTAATAGATTAAAATGAAACTCGCACGCCCGAAGTAAACGAACGTAAGATAGGATATTTGGCTTGTTCGCCCTCGGGGTCAATACGGTCGTCACCACCCCACCAAGTGAGCAGATTGTTTCCGGTGACGTAAACTTGCAAACTCTTCAACCCTACCGTTTTCAACCACTTCTTGGGCAGATTGTATCCTAATTCCATGGTTTTCAGTCTCAAGTACGAGAAGTTTTGATAGCGGTAAGTACTTTCGGTTCCATTAAAAGCACCGTCATTTGTCAGGTGCAAAGCGGGTGCTCTCACACCGCTAGTATTGGCTGTTTCTGGTGTCCACGCATTCATCACATCAGGCTGCGCATTAATTTTCCCGGATTTAAACGAAGCGGAATAAACAGAATTTACCAATTTATAAACACCGGTAGGCGCATAAAACATAGCACTGAAACTCAACCCTTTCCAATCAAAGCCCAGATTCAAGCCATACGTGTGTAACGGATAGTTGAGCTCGTCTACTGCCACTTTGTCCTGACCATTGAGAATTCCATTGGAGTCGAAGTCAATGTAGATAAAGTCGCCAGGCACCACCTGACCGGGAGCTACCGAATTGATGGAACCGGTCTGCGCATTATTAAATACATCATCGATAGTTTCATAATTACCCACTGCCAAATAGCGGTTTTGATGCCCGATAGGTTTTCCCGCCTCTTTCAAATGGTCGGGACCGTTGACAGGGTCATCGCGAAATACTACCCTATTCTCGCTCGAGGCCAATGTGAAACCTACATGATAACGGAAATCGGAACCTATTTTATCGTTGTAATGCAGTTCTAACTCAAATCCATGGTTCTTGGTGGAACCAATGTTTAATGCATTGAACTTGGCTCCCGTAATGAAAGAAGTAGTTTGAGGTTCCATCAGGATGTCTTTACGTTTCTCGTCGAAAAGATCGAGCGTGATGTCAAGCTTGTTCCACAATCCAATCTCAATACCCAGATTTTGTTTCGTTGATTTCTCCCACGTGGAATTGAGGTTGGCTACATCTCCTTCATGATACAAAGGCCCCCAAATCTGTCCGGAGGCATCTGTACCCAACGTGATGTTGCCGTCCGAAGTAAACTGCTGTATATAGTTCCACCTCTTGGCACCTGCATCGGAACCTACCTTACCCCACGAATAACGGAACTTGGCATTTGTAAGTACCTTGCCTATGCTTTTCTTGATAAACGGTTCTTCCGAAAGACGCCATCCCAAGGAGAACGAAGGGAACAAGCCAAACCGTTCTCCACGGGCAAACTTCTCGGAACCGGTATACGAGATGTTCATTTCCGTAAGGTAACGTTCTTTCCAGTTGTAGGTGACACGCCCCACCCAGTCTTCATTGTAGTTAGGGAAACGCATGTATTGGGTATTGTTCTCCGTGTACCTTTCGTCATAGATTTTACGGTTGACCAAAGCAAGCGCACTTACATTGTGATCGTTGAAAGATCGATTATAAGCAACAGAAAATTCATAATAGAAACGACGCGTATAGGCATCCAATCCGTCCCACATAGTCACACCGGGAGGCAGAGGCACCGATTCGGAAGTCGGAAGCCTTTTATCTTCTATCATCGGATAGGTGATGGTCCCATCGGTATTGACCACCGGATTGGCATAATCATAGACTCGGTGATACCGGACAATGGATTTTAAGGCTTGATCGGCAGAGCCTCCTCCCCGATAAACATCGGTATTGGTAGTCGACGAAGACGAATAAGATACTTTTGCAGCCACTTTCAATCCTTTGGTGATGAAATCCAGTTTCTGCTCCAAAGATGCATCATACCACCCCTGAAATGTTTTACGAAGTTTGGCACCTCCCAGATTCATGTTGGCCACCGGATTCTTTTCTTCATCATCACCCCAATTGCCATCAGAATACATAATCGGATGGTCGCTGGTGGATTCGGTCAGAATACGATTAAAGGGACTGTCGTTATCAATTGACTTGTTGCGATAACCCATGCTACCGGCTATGTTAATGGATAGTTTGGTAGATTTGGTGAAGTTGAAGTCGAAGTTCGACCGCCAATTGTACCGTTTGTAGGTATGCCGCGGATCAAAGTCGTCATTCTTTTTCAGGTCGTAAATATCTCCATCACCCTGATAACCCGCCGAAGCAAAATATTTCATGTAGTCGGTTCCACCACGTATGTTGATATTATAGTTTTGAGTAAATCCGCCCGTTATCAATTCATCCCACCAGTTAACATAGGGAAACACATCGTTGTAAGCTCCATAGTTGCCTTCTGCATAGGCTCTGCTCCATGCATCAATGGTAGATTGTGGTATCAACTTGTCCCAACTGGCATCGTTGGCCATTGCCATGTTATAGGCCTGCATGGCAGTAACGTGATCAGCAAGCTTCATGCTTGTGGTCGGTGATTTAAAAGTGTAATTGGCAGAAAAGTTGATGACCGGAGCCGTATCAGTACCTCTCTTGGTTGTGATAAGGATAACGCCATTACCACCACGAACACCATAAACAGCTGTTGCCGAAGCATCTTTCAATACGGAGATACTTTCGATTTCGTTCATGTCAACATCATTCATGTTACGCTCGATGCCATCCACTAACACCAACGGATCGGTATTGTCCCAAGTACTTTTCCCACGAATATACATTTTAACCTCATTGTCGCCCGGCATGCCCGACGAATTGATGGCTACCACTCCATTAAGCTTTCCTTGCAGCGCTTCGGATACCGAGTTTACACTACCACCTTTCATCAGTTCGTTACCACCGGTTTGCGTGATGGAACCTACGCTGGTGACTTTCTTCTGCACTCCATAACCCACCACTACAACTTCCTCCAATTGCTTACTATCCTCTTCCAGAGAGATAATAGCATCCTTTTTCAAGTCAGCTACCTTTAAAAGTATCTCCCTATATCCGATATAAGAAATCTTTAGCACAGCATCGGGAGTCGCCGTTAATGTAAAATGACCATCCACATCGGAAATGGTTCCATTCGAAGTTCCCTCAACGGTGATATTCACACCGATCAAAGGCTCATTACTTTTTGCGTCTACTATTTGCCCTTTGATGCTGTGATTTTGTCCCCAAAGCAAAGGAGGAGAAAGCAACAGGGACAGAAAAAGCAGGCACATCCACTTTAGTTTCATGCTTTGATGTCTCATAGTGATTCTATTTAATTAACAAATTTATTATGAAGCGAATTAGCATTTTAATATATTACGCCTTTCGCCTATTAAAATATATCATTCAATCAATGACCTCATCATATTCTTTCCCAAGGAGAGAAAGAATATGATACAGATTTGCCTTATTATATTTTGTTACGCAGTTCTCTTAATAGTTTAAGCTTGGCTGGAATATTAAATTTACCATCTGCCGAGTCGCCGGCATACCAAGTTGAGAACACTCCTTCTTGGGTATCATATAGTGCATCACGCGCCTCTTCCAATCGCCGGATAGCAATATCCAGGTTTTCTGCGCGCTTACTACTTTCTTTTTCTTTATAAGCAAAGACAAAATGATATAATGAACGGCTCAATGCTGCCATATAATGACAAGGAGCAGCCAAATTATCCCTAAAAAAACGTTGGTCTTGCTTTGGCAAACGTTTCAAAAGATTCTCACAACGTTGAGAAACTTCCTCAAAACGCACAGCTGTCTTTTTCATACCTGCAATCAATGAATCAACTTGGTTATTGCCATCAATGCGGAATGAACGTCCGGGAACCCGTTCGAATCCTATGTCATAGAGCGGATTCGGAGAAAAATCGCTAAACCGTTTACCTATCTGATCGAAAACACGGGAATAACGCAAATCCTGGAATATAAACTGACGTTCCATTCCCGGAAATTCAGACGGTTTCTGCTGCCAATAAGCATAGTAATAGTCGTGATAAAGCTTGGCTACTTCTTCAGCATATTTTTGTCCAAAATATTGAGAACAAAAATCAATCAAGAAAGAATCTGTATTATATGCTTGCATATCCCACATCATACGAGCATTAGCGGACATTTCCATCACAAACTCCCTTAAATTACCGGCATTAACCACCGAAAAAGTTAGCGGACCGCGGGTATTCACATAACGATAATTGGCTTCCATTTTCCAAGGGCCTTCTGCAGGAGCCAGATGGGCGCCGGTTGAAGTAAATTGGAGATTCATATAATAACCTAGTTTCACTTGTTTCGTCATATCGAATGAGACCAAATCATCATAAGGATAATGATCTCTCCGTCCTGCAACAAAAGTCCAGAGCATATTTTTACCAGTTGGAGGTTGTAAATAACCTTTAGCCAACAAATCAGAAAGCTCATCATAAAAGGTCATTCGCACGAAAGGATCCTCTTCACCGGTTGCTTTTTTTATCATAGCCAGCTGTATACGGATCATACGGTTAATAATATCTGCACGTTCCTTATCATCTTTCGGCGCATCAGAGAATGCAGCCCAAAAAGGTTGGTCATTTACACCACGAAAAGCAATCTGCCACAAGTTTTCCTGTTTGTTGCGACATACCGTCTCTATACTATATTGCCAAAACTCAATCAAAGCTTTCTCATTCGACAAAAGTAGCTCCGGTGGTTCGACGCCACGTACTTTTCGCCAATATCCTGCCCAATTCATTAAATTATTGTTGCAAGCAACATGATGGTGAGAAGTTAGTACAAGTCCATATTTGCGTAATAAAGCAGCCTGACTATTCAGTTTATAATCAGGATAAGTAACCGTTGCCTCTAATTCTACCGTATTCAGTTTTAACCGAAGCATCGTTTCAAGCCACAGCTCATCATTCTCTTTTGACAACCGCCTCCAAGGTTTGAACAAATCTGTATCATTAGGAAACCATGCGCGATACCTGACCTGTGGTGACTTCTTAAAATAGTCAAAGCTTGATTTTATCTCTACATGTTTCTTATACTGTGGTTCCCACGAGCAAAAATACCATAAGGGCGGCACTCCTAAAAATAACTCGCTAAAAGTATAAATGGCATAAATAGCTCCACGCATATCCTTTCCATGAAGATAAATGCGCTTTTCTTCCGGGCTACAATATACCCTGTGAGATTCAAAACCATCCAAAGGACGGATAAATCGTGACTGAAACAAAGGGTTATCCACCGCCTCATTTATAATAACAATATCGATTTGCTGTGTATCATCAGTATTCTGAAAGATTTCAGGTTTATAATGCATCACCTTCTCAAAATCTTTGCATAAAGTTTTTGCTGCCAATTTTACTGGCTCCATTTCGTTCTTGGATAGTAGAATCTTGAAATTTCCTTTCTGCAGCTTTAAAGAGGAATTTGTATCTATTGCCAGAGACGGGATGGAAACCCAAAATAAAGCAATTAGATGTAATAAGAATAATCTGCTGTAGTTCTTCATACTTTTCACGGTTCTTTGTTGATTTAAGCCATTTACATTCTTCGTTAGTCGAAGCATAGGCAAAATTAGAAATTACATACCGAAAAGTATAAGGTTACACCCGCTGTATAATAAAAATATAAGGTTTTACAACCCACATAGCACTATTAATCAATTATTTATCGTCCCACAACAAGGGTAAAAATATAGGGATTCGCACATCCTTATATAACCCTAAAGACCTATTTTTCTGACATCTTTTTCAAAATTTGCAGGATCAACTGCTTTATTTCGAGTGCGAACTCTATAATTATAAACTGTATTCACAGAATACCCCAAAATCTCCGAAATCTGTTCAGATTCTGTAATTCCCAACCGGATCAAGGCAAAAATACGCAAGGTAGAATTTAATGCACCTTTATTTTCCAGAACAAACTTATCATCTGGTTGAAGCAATGAATTGAAGCTCTCGACGAATGTCGGGAACAGAGACAAAAATGTCCGGTCAAAATCGGCAAATGCACTTTTCCTGTTAAAATCCGAATTCAGATTATGAATCATCGAGGAAAGAGAATCATACTGTTTGCTATCCAGTTTTTGCTGTCCTACTAATACAAAATTATCAAGCTGGTTGACCAGTTTAAAAGTAGCATCCAGATAATGTCCTATATAAGAGTTCTTAATCCGGTTTGCTTCTGACAATTTCAAATTCAACTTTTCCAATAATTGGCGAGAACGTCGCAGATGCTTCATCTGCATCAAAATGTAAATGATAGCTATTATTAATACAACCGCAAAAACAGAACTTAAAATAAAACTATCTTGAAAAGTCTGCCGTTTAACCTGCTCTATACCCAGTTTTTCCCCAACAAAAACAGGGAATAATGTTCCGATAACGTTAATCCTATGACGCGTTCCATAAAAAGTTGCGTCTTCAAAAGCCTCATTTATATATTCGGAAGCAAGATTCACATCATTTTTATAGTAGTATAGCATAGTTGCCAGTCCTCTCATAGACACTGACTCTTTTGTGGCACTACGGATATCGTTTACAGCCGCCTTCACATAATAGTAAATAGCCTCATCATTCAGTTCCAGTTTACGGTTGACATACGCCATCGTGGACAAAAGAACAGAAAGCGTTTCCGTATCAGTAGTATCACATAGTTCCAAAGCTCGTTGATAAAGTTGTTTGGATTTAGCTAACTTATCTTCTTTCAGGGCTACTTTTCCTCTTACATAATAGATTGTCGACGAATCGGAAAGATAAGGCAAACTTTCCATCAAAAGTTCATTCCCTATTTGGTTATACTTGGATGAAAACACATTATCCTTAGTATAATCTGCCAAATCGTGGTAAACACGTCCAAAGCTAATATAATAGTCTGACAAGACCTTTGCAGGCAGTACTTCTTTATCAATTCGAATAGAGGAAAGCGAATCGATAGCTTCTTTAAAAAAGCCTCCTCGCGCTAAAATATATCCCAATCGGGTTCTGGCATCTACTCTATATGCGGAGCTGTCTATATCATTAGCTATCCTACACAACTGGGTAGCATAATGAAAGGCCGAATCAAAAGAATATAACTTAAATTCATTATACAAATCTACATTGACCTGAAACTTTTCTTCACATGTCATCCTGTTCGAATTAGTATTCAAGAAGTTCCGGATAGAATCTATATCATTCAATTTCATTTGATTATACACATCTTTCTGTTGCAAAGCGAGTGACATTTGTTTAGCAACTTCCTCTCTATATTGAATTGGATTTCCACTTGTACAACCCATATAAAATATAGAAATAATAATAAAGAATATTATCCAAAAGTCCCAAACGTATTTTTGTCTATGTTCCTGCATAAATATCAAATAAGAATAGATTAACGATCATCAGTCATACAAAAATACGGAAAATCTCATATAAAAGAAACTTTTAAGACTATTATATTTTTGTATCCTGATATTACATTACAAAGGTGTACATTATTTTCAATATCATATAAAAATAACGGTTCAATAAAGAATAAAAATCGGTCAATCCCCTCCTTTTATACCACCAAAAACTCTTTATTTGATCAAAAAGAAGAGAATTTATTATTTTTTGAACAGCTAATTTCCTTTATTCTCTATTAATTCCCCTTTCTTTGCAATATTCTTTTAATGGAATTTATATCTAATAACTAACTATATTTTTATACCATGAACATGAAAAAGAATTTTCTAACAATGCTGCTTGCATTGGCTTTATGCAGTTCGACTTTTGCTCAATGGAAACCTGCCGGTGACAAAATCAAAACATCGTGGGGAGAACAGCTTGACCCTAAAAACGTATTGCCGGAATATCCGCGTCCTATCATGGAACGCAACGACTGGAAAAACCTGAACGGGCTTTGGAAATATGCAATCACTCCCAAAGGTACTCCTGCACCTGCCGCTTACCAAGGTGATATTCTTGTTCCTTTTGCCGTAGAATCGTCTTTATCGGGCGTAGGCAAAATGATAAACGAGAAAGAAGAACTATGGTACCAACGCACTTTCGACGTTCCTTCTGCCTGGCGTGGTAAACAAATCCTATTGCACTTCGGAGCAGTAGACTGGAAAGCAGAGGTTTGGGTGAATGACGTAAAGGTAGGTGAACACACAGGCGGATTTACTCCTTTCTATTTCGATATTACTTCTGTACTTAATAAAGGGAATAATGACTTGGTAGTAAAAGTATGGGACCCTTCAGATCGTGGCGAACAACCCAGAGGAAAACAAATAGGAAATCCTCATGGCATTTGGTACACTCCGGTTACAGGTATCTGGCAAACAGTGTGGTTGGAACCGGTGGCAACACAATACATCACTAATCTGAAAACTACTCCCGATATTGACAATCATTCTGTGAAGGTAGAAGTTGCTGCCAATACGACTTCCGCAGACAAAGTGGAAGTAAAAGTATTCGATGGCAAGAACCTTGTAGCCAAAGGCGCAGCGTTGAACGGAGTACCTGTTGAACTGGCAATGCCTGCCAATGCCAAACTGTGGTCTCCGGACTCTCCTTTCCTCTACAATATGGAAGTGACTCTATATAAAGACGGAAAAGCAATAGACCAGGTAAAGAGTTATACCGCTATGCGTAAATATTCTATCCGCAAAGGTCAAAATGGCATCACTCGCCTGCAATTGAACAACAAAGACTACTTCCAGTTCGGTCCGCTCGACCAGGGATGGTGGCCTGATGGTTTATATACCGCACCGACAGACGAAGCATTGGTTTATGACTTGAAGAAGACGAAAGACTTCGGCTACAACATGGTACGCAAGCACGTCAAAGTAGAACCTGCACGCTGGTACACTCATTGCGACCAATTAGGATTGATCGTATGGCAGGATATGCCGAACGGTGGTCCTAGCCCACAGTGGCAGGCACGCAACTACTTTAACGGCAGAGAAGTGATTCGTTCTGCCGCTTCCGAAGCTAACTACCGCAAAGAGTGGAAAGAAATTATCGACTGTCTGTATTCTTATCCGAGTATCGCCGTATGGGTTCCTTTCAATGAAGCATGGGGACAATTCAAGACTCCGGAAATCGTAGCATGGACTAAAGAATACGATCCTAGCCGCCTGGTGAATCCTGCCAGTGGTGGTAATCACTATACTTGTGGCGATATTCTCGATCTTCACCACTATCCGGGCCCGAACATGTTCCTTTACGATCCGAGACGTGCTACCGTATTGGGTGAATATGGAGGTATCGGCTTGGTAGTAGAAGGAAATACTTGGGTGAATGACAAGAAAAACTGGGGTTATGTGAAGTTCAATACATCAGACGAAGTAACGAACGAATACATTAAATATGGCAAACATCTGTTGGAATTGATCCAGAAAGGATTCTCTGCTGCCGTATATACCCAGACAACAGACGTAGAAGGTGAGATCAACGGTCTGATGACTTATGACCGTAAAGTGATCAAGATGAATGAAGCTAAAGTCAGAGAAATCAACCAACAAATCTGTAACTCTCTGAATAAATAGGAAATAGCAAATTTAAATAAATACTCTTTTCCTTGTTGAATATCAGGACAGCACCTTTGAATTTTAAATTCGAGGTGCTGTATTTTCATTTATAATAAGAAAGCTCTCCCATCCATCAGTCAGAGAGCCATGTTTCATTTAAAGGAGGTTTTTATGAACAGCAAGCATATCTTCTTATCCACCTTAGTCGGTCCCTTAGTAATTCCGTCACTCAATGCAGCCGAAACCAACAGGCCCAACATACTATTTGTCATTTCCGACGACCAGTCTTACCCACACGCATCGGCCTACGGATCACCCATAGCTAAAACACCGGCCTTTGATTTTGTAGCCCGCAACGGCTGGTTATTCAACAACGCTTTTGTCACTTCTCCGGGAAGCAGTCCTTCGCGAGCTTCTATCTTAACCGGACTCTATCCCTGGCAAATAGCAGAAGCAGGCACCCACGCCTCCTCCTTCCCGACCCAATACAAATGCTTCCCTGATATTTTGGCGGAAGCAGGTTATCACGTTGGCTGCACAGGTAAAGGATGGGGACCCGGCGACTGGAAAATATCGGGACGGAAACACAATCCGGCAGGTCCGGAATACAATAAAAGGCACATTCAGCCTCCTTTCAAAGGAGTGTCCAATACCGATTATTACCAAAACTTCAAAGAGTTTCTTGACGCCCGCAAGGAAAAACAGCCCTTTTATTTCTGGGTCGGTTCACGTGAACCGCATCGTCCTTATGAAAAAGATAGCTGGAAAAAAGCAAACAGAGAGCTGACCGATGCGGAAGTTCCTCCTTTCCTTCCCGACAAAGAAGCTATAAAAGGAGATTTATTAGACTATGGAACAGAAATTGAATGGTATGACAGCCAATTATCACGCATCCTTGACATTTTGAAAGAAAAGGATGAGTTGGAAAATACGCTAATTATTGTCATGGCAGACAACGGAATGCCTTTTCCGGCAGCTAAAGCAACCTGTTTTGAATATGGCATCCATGTTCCGATGGCTATCTGCTGGACAGGCAAAATAAAAGAAGGAGGAATTAGTAATGAATTTGTAAGCGGCGTTGACTTAGCCCCAACCATACTTGACGCAGTCGGCATACAGAATAAAGAGCAAATGGCAGGTATCAGCCTACTACCCTATCTTCAGAAAAAGAAAAAAGACACAGGAAGAACGATGGTTTTTGCCGGAAGAGAACGTCATGCTTCTGCACGTTACCATAATTTAGGTTACCCGACACGCGCATTAAGAACAAAGGATTTTCTTTATATCAGAAACTTCCGTCCGGAGAGATGGCCTGCCGGTGACCCTTGCGCCATTGACAAGAACGGGAAAACAGGAGCAATGCATAGTGCTTATCACGACATAGACCAATGTCCGGCGTGGGATTTCATAGTCGCCAACAGAGATGACAGAGAAATATACCCTTATTTTCTGAAAGCAGCAGGAAAAAGACCTTATGAAGAATTATATAATGTATCTTCCGACCCCGGTTGTCTTCATAATTTAATTGGCAATGGCAAATACACCGAAAAGCTAAATAACCTCCGTAAAGAAATGGACAAATTACTTAAAAAGACCAAAGATACACGCTATTTGGACGATCCTACTCAAGACGATATATGGGAAACTTATCCGCGTTTGAGTGGAGCAATGCGTACGTTTCCAGAGCCTTTATTTTGAACAAACTTATATAGAAACATCAATTTATATACCGATTGAAGGAGAATGGTGCATCAAAAGTAAGACCATCTATTAAATCGATATTATTTAGGCACGGATTACACGGATTAACACGGTTCCACTAAACTAAAACCGTGTAATTCCGTGTAATCCGTGCCTAAATAAAAGTTATAAGAGTATGCAACACACTACCTTCCCTCTCCTTCCTGCATGAAGATCTTTACCTGATTCCAACTATTCTTCGTATCATTCGAAACTTTCTCACCAGGAGTAGAACGACCATTCTCTACATATTGCTTCATAGTCCGTTTCATCTCTTTCACCTCATTTTCGTAACGCTTATCACCGATAATGTTTTCTTTTTCCGAAGGATCTTTCACGATATCAAACAATTGCATCGGAGGGAATTTTTCTACATCGGAGGGTTTGACAGGATAGGAAAAGCCACCCGAACCTCCATAGAACACCAATTTCAGTTGGGAAGTACGCAAAGACAAATACCCCTCCCCCGCTTCGTGCACCAAGTCTTTACGCGCAGAAGCACCTTTCTTACTCAATATCGGCCACATACTGTAGCTGTCAACAGCTTCTTCTGTCTCCAAATTGTGGTTAAGCATTTGAGCAAAAGTGGCATAAAAGTCTATCAATGAGACTAAAGAGTTGTTTGTCTCTTTCCCATATTTTCCTTTCCAGGAGACAATAAGGGGAATTCTGTGTCCGCCTTCGTAAATATCGCTTTTGTAGCCTCTATAGATGTAACTAGGAAAATGTCCCTTCTTTTCCATATCTTTCACGCCGATATAACCGGCACACCCATTATCCGAAGCAAAGACAATGATGGTATTATCCAGTTGCTTGTTCTTCTTCAATGTTTTTACGATTTGGCGCACCATGTCGTCTATCATGACTACGAAATCGCCATAAGGACCGATACTGGTTTTACCTTGAAACTCTTTCGAAGGCAATATAGGGGTGTGGGGAGCTGTAATAGGCAAATATAAGAAAAACGGCTTCTTGCTGTCTTTCTGCTCATTGATATAGTTCAGGCTATGACGAATGATGTTGGGAAAACATTCTTCCGGCTTGAAGTCGGCTCCTGCCATTCCTCCGTGCATCAATAATGCCAGATTCTTTTTCTGGGGTTCTATCACATGATCGGGGATAGAGGTTGCTTTGTTATTTTCTACATAAACATAGGGAGAAATATCCAATGACGCGGGTATGCCGAAGTAGTAATCAAATCCTCTGTCGGCGGGTCCGTTCTTGATTGGAAGCGAGAAATCTATATCTTTCATACTTCTGCCATTGTTCGTATATCCCCAGTCCCAGCCTAAGTGCCATTTACCGATACAAGCGGTATTATAGCCATTTGCAGAAAACATTTGCGCGATTGTGCGACGTTCAGGATCAATCATTGCAGGCGAATCGCCATCAAGACCACCTCGTTTCAGCTTGGTTCGCCACGGATACCTTCCGGTCAGAAGAGAATATCTGGAAGGAGTGGATAAAGCGGAAGAAGCATGGGCATCCGTAAAGGCAATCCCGTGCTCGGCCAGTTTGTCAATGTTAGGAGTATGGATTTTAGATTCGGGATTAAAGGCCGAGATGTCTCCATAACCCAAATCATCCGCCAATATAAATACGATATTGGGTGTTTGCGCTTTTACAGCAGCAGCTGTAAGAAGTACAGAGGAGATTGTGATTAGTTTATTCATATATTGAATGTATTAAAGCTATAGTTTATGTATGATATAACCTATCTCTTCATGTTTTCCAACCGACATGCCCGGATTATCTGACTGACATCTCAATCGTTCCACTCCAGTAGGCAAGTCTTTTCACTCCAGTGAACGAATCTATGCACCCTAGTGAACAGCCCTCGTCACTCTAGTGGAACGATGGAGATGCTCTATCAATACAGGGCAGACGCATTATATTTTTTACTATATTCTCGTTTGTAATTTCCTTACTAT
>OBUU01000106.1_pt1 | contig 54728 bp, 27 predicted proteins | sample 1475981 | NCBI WGS metagenome assembly OBUU01 (sample SAMEA2579966, study PRJEB22360) | human gut metagenome | biome: human gut; feature: human-associated habitat; material: faeces | place: Denmark | collected 2008/2010 | reverse complement strand
TTTCCTATTCTGTCAACAATTCGCCATAACGGCATAAATATAGAAAAAATTATAATAAAGAAAATAAGAAATGACGAATAATTTACGAAAAAAGACACAATCCTCACGGACTATGCCTTTCCAATTGCTAACTTTAATTCTTAAATGCTTGTATTAAATCCGCAACATAATAATTACTATGTACGGACAAGCTTCATAATTTCTTCAATCCTTTTACCTCTTCTTTTGTTGCTTCTCGAACACTGATAGCCACCCCTCCACTACTTGCCAGAGGTTGACGCAGCACACTCTTTGACGTTACTATGCCACGACGGATGTCATAGCTCTGCGGATTATCTTTCCAGTCTGCATCCCGACCATCTGCATAAACGGTAACAATATATTTCCTTCCTTCGGGTAAGAAAGAGAAAGGAATAGTTGCCGTACGAGGATGTTCGTCGGTAATAGCACCTACATACCACTCTTGTTTTCCTTTGGCTTGACGAGCCACTGTGATATAATCACCCGGTTCGGCTTCCAGATACCAAGAATTGCTCCAATCCACCGCTACATCCTTAATAAATTGAAACGCATCGGGAAAACGGCGATAATTATCCGGCAGGTCTGCTGCCATCTGTAACGGAGAGGGCATCGTTACATATAGAGCCAATTGTTTTACCAATGTAGTACCCGCCTGACCTTTAGGTTTCGAACCATTATAATACGAAAGTTTTGTCTGGAAAATACCAGGAGTGTAATCCATCGGACCACCCTTCAACCGAGTAAACGGCAAGATACAAGTATGATCCGGATCATTGCCCCCCATAGATTCAAACTCACCACCACGGGCAGATTCTTGCGCTACCCAGTTGGGCCAGGTACGGCACAAGCCGGTGGGACGAACAGCCTCGTGACTATCTACCATAATCTTATAATCAGCAGCACGCTTCACCACATGTATATAATGATTGTTCATCCATTGTGAGGAATGATATTCACTACGGGGAATGATTGAGCCCACATATCCGGTCTTTACAGAATTATAGCCATTATCTACCATAAATTGAAAGGCTACATCCAGCTGCCGCTCATAGTCGGCAGCATTAGCAGCCGTCTCATGATGCATGATAATCTTTACTCCCTTTGATTTGGCATAGGCATGTAGTACCGCAACATCAAAGTCCGGATAAGGTTTGTCAAAAAGGAACTGACGATCCTTACGATAGGATGCCCAATCTTCCCAACCTTCATTCCAGCCCTCAACCAATACCGCATCAATACCATTCTCCGCCGCAAAGTCTATGTACTCTTTCACATGTTCAGTATTGGCCGGATGATGTCCATTAGGAGTTAACTTTGAATAGTCGGTTATGCCGGGTTTAGCCTTATAATAGTCGCTATATGCCCATGTACCTCCTCCACCAGTAAACATCTCCCACCAGACACCGATAAATTTCTGTGGCTTAATCCAAGAAGTATCTTCCAGCTTACAAGGTTCATTCAGATTAAGAATCAACTGAGAAGCAAGGATGCTACGTGCATCGTCACTAACCATAATTGTACGCCACGGGGTATGCAACGGTAATTGCAGATATCCTTTCTTTCCTAATTTATCGGGAGTAAGATGAGCAGAAAAGTTAAACTCTTTATCATCCACATTCAGCAACATGGCAGAATAATCTACCAAGGCAGCTTCATGAATATTGATATAAAGTCCTTCGGTAGTCTTTATCATAAGGGGTGTTTGTACTGTGAATGAAGTCGCTTTAGCTTCATATCCTTTTTTACGTAGATTACGTTCCATAGCTTCGCGCACTTCGGAAATGGCCGCAGTAGTATAGGCAAACTCATTCGTATCATAATCACCGGGAATGCAATAGAGTGTATGATTACCGGTCAGATTGAATTCCGTCAGTTCGTCTTTTACCGTCAGATAATTCATGGTTTTCTGCTCCGGCAACTCATAACGGAATCCGAGTCCATCGTCAAACAATCGAAAACGTACAATCATCATACGGTCGTGCTTTGCCGGTTGTGAGAGAGTGACAGTAAGTTCATTGTAATGGTTACGGACTTTTTCATACTCTCCCCATACAGGCATCCAAGTTTCATCAAAAGTAGAATTTGTTGCATCAAGAATCCGGAAGCCATTTGACAAATCCGCTTCTTCCATAAGTATTCCCAAGGCAGAAGGTTCTACAACCGGCTCTCCTTTGTAATATAAGCTATAGACCGGCCCCCCCTCGGAATCAAGCACAACATTGAGTTTCAGATTCCCATTGGGAGATGACAATTCGTGTGCCATCGCCACACAAGCAATTCCCAGAAATACAACTGTTAATAATACATGTTTCATATACATCCGTTATTGTTGATATATAAAATATTGATAAGGTTCCATCGTCATTACTGTAGGCAACTCCACATCCACACCGGCAATCACATCGGTCATGGTCTTGCCAGCATGCTCCATAGGTACTTTCACTTGTACAGACTCATTGGCAGTATTCACCATGACCAACATGCCATGACTGCCTGCTGCCCGATAAAATGAAGCGACATCTCCGGTAGTATAAACTTCCAGTTCACCACCACGTACACTGCTCGTAGCTTTATAGGCTCTGATGATTTCTGCCATCTCTTGCGCAAAGACTTCATTGGACTTCAAGTCTATAACTCCGTAATTGAAAAAGTTAAGTGACCGCGGATAGGCTACTTCCTGCGAACTATAAATAAGAGGTATCCCCTCGAGCATAGTCGTCAATACAAAAGCAGACATGGCACCACGCTCACCGCCATAACATTCTATCGGTGAAGCCTCACTTGCCTGGTCATGATTAGTAGAATAGCGTAACCGTAACGTACCCTTCGGCATTCCCTCCAATTCGGAAGTATTCATAGCATAAAGGTCAGTAAGTGAGCATTTACCGGCATAATAGTCTTTCAGTTTACTATGGAAGTTCCAGCCGTAGAGCAGATTGAAACCATTGTTCATTAAAGACGTTTTTCCGCCTTCGGCAAGCATCAGCAAATTATTGTCAAGTGTACGGAGCTCGGCGATTGCTTTCTTCCAGAAAGCATCTGGTACCCCCTCGGCATAATCACAACGGTATCCATCAATACCAATTTCTGTTACCCAATACTTCATGGCATCAATCATGGCTTGCTGCATGGTTTCGTTGTCAAAATTCAAGTCAGCAACATCCGCCCAAGGCTGTTCTTGAGGTTGTACCACATTGCCATTTGCATCCTGTGTATACCAATCCGGATGCTCAGTCACCCAAGCATTGTCCCACGAAGTATGGTTGGCAACCCAGTCAAGAATCACTTTCATTCCTTTGGCATGGGCAGCATCTACCAGTTCTTTCAAGTCTTTTTTTGTTCCGTAACGTGTATTCAGCTTTTTATAATCCTTTATACAATAAGGTGAATTCACACTTTTCAGTACTCCCGGCTCATTTACAGGCATCAGCCAAAGCACGGTAGTTCCCAGGCTTTGAATACGGTCAAGCTCTGCTTTGATGGCAGAGAACGCATTTTCTTCGGCAAAAATGCGGGGATTTGCCTCATAAATCACCATATCCGAAGCCATGTATTCTTCCTGTGGGACGGGAATCGGTTCCATGTCACTCTGACTATCACTACACCCCATACAAGAATGTAGCATCGTAAAGAGCAGTGTCGCAATTATTACTTTTTTCATATTTCTACTTTTTATCTATACTTATACTCATTGGCGGAACTGATATCTGCAAAAGGAGCATCCAAACTCTCCAGTGATGGGCATTGGCAGAAAAGATACTAAGACTTAATACTAAAAATCCCGGAAGCCAATACTAAAAAACAAAAGAGCTAAGAGATAACTTCTTCCCAAGGCTTTGGGTTTTTTTTTCCACAACCCGGGGCTTGATCGAAGACTTGGGATAGAAAAACCAAGCCTTGGGACATATATCCGCAAGATTGAAAAGAGATATCCTATCCCCAATCTCATTCCACCAATAGGTCATTTAACATCTTCATTACTATACAAAACTCATTTCAAGAAATTATTCTGATTAGAAACAAAAGCCGCTTCAGATTCCGGTTCAGAGTCTCCGTCCGGATTGTTAGGGTCAATCTCCTCACCAGCTATGTCCGTAATACGGAAATAATAATCTCGATCAAGCGTCACTGCTGCGAGGTCAAATTGTGAGCCTCCATTGTTATTATTCATTATCAGATTGTAAGTCAATCCCTTATTTGCTTCACCTGTATCGTAATAATTATACGTGACACCTTTTATCTCAACACTACCGGTTGGTAATATTCCTGGCCAACTGCCAAAGAGTTCCGGTATATCATTTCCCCACGCATATATGGTTGTTTCTGCCCATCCGGACTGGTCTTCAATAAATATGGCATAACCATCATGGATAACCACTGCATCCGGTTCTATTTCCGTCCAACCGCTTTCTGTGATTTCCAAATATATGTCACGGTCAAGAGTAAAGTTCTGTGGTCCATCAAATTGTGAACCTACTCCATTATCGTTAAATATCAAATTGTAAACCAATCCCTTATTTGCTTCACCTGTATCGAAGTATTTATAGGTAATTCCTTTTATCTCAACGCTACCAGTAGGTGAAATACCGGGCCAACCTCCAAAAAGTTCCGGCAAATCATTTCCCCACGCATAAAGTGTCAGTGCATCCCAACCTGTATTGTCCATCACGAACACAGCATAACCGTCATGAATCACTTCACTTGGGTCTTCCGGCTCCTCAAAATAAGCATTCCAGCGGGTTACCGTTATATCAGTGCGAGTACCTACCTTAGCCGAAATTTGATGTAAAGCATCCCCATTCTGCAAAGTACGCTCTATACCTTGTGTCTTAGAAACGAAATAAAAGCCATCGGCAAGTGTCTTTCCATTAACAAAATCTTCCGGATAGAGGTATATGCCCCATTTAACATCATTGTTTGCAGCTTTCTCCATCTGCCACTTAAGGTCTCCGGAAGCAGCATCCTGACCTCCATTGAAATCGCCTGCAATATAAATTATTTCATCGGCACCAGTTCCTTGGGGCATAATCACCTCCAGCAAGATAGCATCGCTACGAAGTTCAAATTGCGGCAACTCATGGTCAAACACAATTTCCTCCTTGTCACAACTACTGATGAAAGCTACAAAAAGCAACAAAAGCCATAGCGGATTACATATATATTTTTTCATTGTTACTATTATTATAGGATGATTAATAATTAGGATTCTGTACCAGTCCCGGATTTACCATAAGGGCAGACTGGGGCAAGGGATACCACTCGTATTTGCGGTCACGTTTAGCCGGATAGCTTAAACCGTCGTCCGTGGCACGGCCAAAGAACCACCATTGCCCTTGCGTAAACTTATCGAAACGACGCAAGTCTGTACGACGACGACGCCCCTCTCCCAAGAATTCAAGTCCCCATTCACTCAACATCCAATCCATATCAAAGGATGTAAAACCAGGACCGGGCTGCTCGAGAGCCGATTTATCTGTAAAATAGCGTGTTTTAACTCTATATACCAGTTCTTTAGCACCTTCCGTATCACCTGCACGCATTTTACATTCAGCAAGAGTATAGACCACTTCACTCAAACGGAATTCCACCTCATCGATGTTTTGGAAATCAATGCCTGCACTCTCCGGATAAACCGGATATCTTACCAAACGGACACCTGAATTCGTTTCACCCCAGCGAGGTGACATGACAGTCTCCAGATTACGTCCTAAATTAAGGAATGTACCCACCTGATCCACATAAACCAAATCCTGACCGTCACGGTCGGCATCTGCTTTCAAAGCCGCACCCTTACCATAGTTGGCTTTAATAGCCCCTTTCAAAAAAATGCCTTGATAGTTTCCTGTTGTTTCATTATACACATAGTTCTGCTTACGGATATCTTTATCGTGGAAACGTTCATAAACTGCTCCTAACTTATCACCGTAGTCAGTAAGAAAGCTCTTAGGATTGTCAGTACCACCATACGGCTGTACATTTCCAGAATTATCCCATGAAGGTGCCAAGCATACACAATTCCATCCGCTCTGGCTGTATGTACCTCCAAAGTAATCCCAACAATTGTAAGGCATGAAAGGCATGTTACGCATCCAACCGGTATTGACCTGACCGACTTCCATCGCCAATGCCATTACAACTTCCGGACATTCTACATTGTTTATCGAATAAATATCGCGATAGTCATCGGTAATGCTGTAAGTACCATAATCGCCATTCAGAATTTTTTGGCAAAGAGTGGCACACTCATTATAACTGTTTTGTTTGATAAACACCTCAGAATTCAGCAACAAGCGCATCTTAATCATACGATTGGCAGCTTGGTTCATGCGGTTGCGAGTCTTTCCAGAACCATCTTCTTTCATAAGATCTGTAACTGACTCATCTAATTCCTGACTGATAAAATCGTAGATAATCTTGCACCCCTTATCAAAATCAGTATCTGCAGAACCAGGGATTTCCGCACCCGAAGAAATGTTCAAGGGAAGTGCTCCACCCCAAATCTCAAAGATATTGTAGTATGCCCAAGCACGCAGGGTACGTACTTCGGCAATATAACTATTCAAAGCATCCTCAGTCATGCGTATAGATGCGGGGCTGATTGCCTGCAAATCTGTAATAAGCGTATTGCAAAGCCCAATAGTGGTCCACGCATTCTCCCAAGTTTGGCGAATAATGGTTGATTCTGACGTCCAGGTATGTGAAGACAAAGCAAACTTCAATGCCTCATCCCATCCCCAAAGTCCACCGTTCCAACTGCGCCATGCCACCTGGTCGGCAGAAAACTCCTGCAAATACCAGAAGTATTCCAAATAACTATATGCAGCTTTCGAATAGATGGCTGCCACTGCCCCCTGAACACTCGTCTCATCTTGATAATAAATTCCGGCATCCACACGATCGAACACTTCCTCGTCCAAATTAGTACAAGAGAAAAGTGAACATGACATAATCATCGCCAATAACCAACGACATTTTATATATTTCATATCTTTCATATTTTTAATAATTTGTTTCTCATTTATTTGAAGCGAAGAGTCACACCTAAACTCAATTGAGTTGCTGTAGGATAAGCACTATTACTATCTACTCCCGGCTGGATACCATTCACGTCTATAATTGAAGGGTCATTACCAGAATATCCGGTCAAGGTAAACAGATTCTTGGCAGACAGATATATGCGCATATTATCCAGTAACTTACGGTTCTTAGGAGTAAAATTATATCCCAAGGTTACATTTTCCAGTTTTATGAAGCTACCATCCTCCAGGAAATAGGAAGATATTACTCCACCACCGGTACGGATATTCTTATCTTCCAGATACGCAGAGCGAAGAACATTATCTGTACCACATCCCTGAAGCCCCATACCATATTTACGCATATTGAATACATCAAAACCGAATGTACCGCGGAAGAATACACTCAAATCAAAATTTCTCCAAGTCAGGTTGTTACTCCAAGACAAGAAGTGCTTGGGAGCACCATTGCCAATATAACGTTTATACTTGGCATCAGCCTGAGAAATCGGTATTTGCTCATCTTTATCATTCAAAATAAGCATATTGCCATTTTCGTCAACACCTGCATATTCATAACCGTAGAACTGCCCTATCTCTCCCCCTTCCTGCACACGGAAGAAATATTCGCTGGAACCAGTACCCGGTTTTAAGTAAAGGTCGAGATAAGATGCCTTGTAAATATCGTTAGAAAGTTTGGTCAACTTAGTCTTCCCATAAGAATAATTGATTCCGCTCGTCCACTTCACTGCTGTTTTAGTAAGGATATCACCATCCAAAGATACTTCTATACCGGTATTTTTCGTTGTTCCAACGTTAACCAAAATAGTGGAATAGACAAAAGGCGGTTGAGGTGCCGTGTACGTATAAAGCAAGTCTTTAGAACTACGGTCAAAATACTCCACTGAACCACGTAAACGATTCCATAGAACAAAATCAACACCCAGATTAATCGCAACGCTCTTTTCCCAAGCCAAATCCGGATTAGCATTACTAGAGGGAGCATAGCCCGTTACCCAACGCCCGTCAAAGAGATAACTACCATTGGTATTGTAAGTAGAAAGTGATTTATAAGCATCAAAATCCGAACGACCGGTAATTCCGAAAGAAACACGCGGTTTCAAACTGGTCAACACTTTCCGGGTATTCTTCATAAAGCCCATCTCCATCATTTCCCAAGCCAAAGAAGCTGCTGGGAAGTACCCCCACTTTTGGTTAGCACCAAATTTGGAAGAGCCTTCATAGCGCAACGAAGCCGATGCAAAAAGCATATCCTTCCAATTATAGTTCAACCGACCAAAGAAGCCAATAAGTGTCGATTCAGAGCGACCGCTATATAAACTTGCCAAACCATCCTTCAGATAAGAGCCACTGCCCAAATCCCAATATTTCGTATTATCAAAAGAGAAGTCGTTGTTACTACCACCAATCTGTTCCCAGATAGACTTCTCATAAGTATAGCCCACTACAGCCTTAATATTGTGGTCGCCCAAGTTCAGTGCATAATTTCCCAACCACTCCAATCGATTGGTGTACCATTTCTGATACTTCATTTCCGCACGTCCTTTATAACCATTCCAATAGGACTCCGAACCGGCAGACGAAGCATAATATTGTTGCTTCATGTCATTGTAATGCAATGAGTAACTTAATGTTGTATTCAACAAATGCTTTTCTGTCTGCAAAATATTCAGTTTAGCCTCAGCCGTACCCAACAAATACATACGCTGGCCGTTGTTATCTCTCAAAGCAAGCTCCGCAACCGGATTGGTTGCACCCGTAGGAGAAGTAGGCTGATAATACGAACCGTCTGCATTATATACCGGCATTGTAGGATTCATTGTGAGTGCCCTATCGAAGAAACCATCATTTCCCCAGGTTTCATTTACACGACGTGCACTCAACGAACCGTTGAATTGTAAGCGATTCTCCAGTACACGCTGTTCCATAGAAAAACGACCTCCAAATTCTTCACGACCACTCACGATGTCAAGTCCATTGGCACTTTTGTAATTGAAGGAAGCACCATAGAAACCATTCTTTGTGCTACCATCAATAGATATATATTGGTTTGTGTCGTATGCTACATCACGAGTAATCAGTCCATACCAGTCAGTGTCGGCTCCATAGTCTGTACCTCGTCTCGAACGACGGAATTCATCAGCCGACAGAATATCCGGAGAGGGCTTGGCTACATTAAAAGCGATGTAACTGTCATATGTGACTACCGTTTTTCCAGCTTCACCCGAGCCACGTTTCGTTGTAACTAAAATCACACCATTAGCACCTCGCGTTCCGTAAATAGCAGCTGAACCCGCATCTTTCAATACCGTAATAGATTCAATATCCTGTGCAGCGATGTTACGGATATCGCCACCTGCCACACCATCTATGACAATCAAAGGACTATTACTTGCAGAAACAGATGTTGCACCACGTACTTGTAATGAAGAACTGGAGTTAGGATTGGCAGCTGCCTGCGTATTGACATTCAAGCCCGCGACTTTTCCCGATACCATTTCCATCGGGTTATTCATAGCCCCCAAATTAAAATTTTTCTTATCCACTTGTACAATGGAACTGGAAACTTCTTTTTTACTCAATGAACCGTAACCCACTACTACAACTTCTTCCAACACCTGCTGGTCATCATGCAAGACAACATCAATCTTGTTTCTACCGGATACGTTCAGTTCCTGCGTTTGGTAACCTACATAAGAAAAAATAAGTATTGCATCAGGATTGACATTCAATAACACATAGTTACCGTCAATGTCAGTTATCACCCCCGAAGTTGTACCCTTTACCAATACACTTGCACCGATAAGACCTTCACCCGTTGCATCGGTCACCTTTCCTTGTACCTGAAGTTGTTGCGCAACAGCAACACCAGTCATCATAAGAAAACCCAGTAAAAGGATCATGCGCTTTTTAAGGCATCTCTTTAGACTTTTCTTTTTCATCTTATTAGAAATTAGTTAAACAATAAATAGATTGATGCAAATGTATTATCAAAACAAACGCACGATTTGGGCTGAGATAAAAATCTAAAGTCCTACAACAGGCAATCAACTATAATACAACGCATTACAAAAATGCTATTGCTACTAATTTCTAAATCATTTCTAAACTTTTTAAGGCAGAAGAAAGCCTCAAAAGGAGGATAAAATCAAAAAGAAGTTATTTTCATCACTCGTTCTTCAAAGTCCTCTTTACAAAGAGACTTGTTTTTTAGCTTGGAACGATAAGTATAGATGGTAGTTATGGAATAACGCAAAAATTCTGCAATACGCGCACTGTCTGTAATACCTAAACGAATCAGTGCAAATATGCGCAGTTCGGTAACAAGCAATTCTTCATTTTTAGGATGCAATTGTTCTTCAACTGGCAACAAACGATTAAATTCTTCTACAAAGTTAGGGAATATCTTAAGAAAAGATACATCGAAATTGTGATAGAACTCTTTCAACTCTTGATTTATGAAACGGTCGGACTTCAATGTACGATATAACTCCTCAAGTTTACCGGCAGCAGCCTGCTTGTTCAATATGCGGCGATATTCTTCCATCTTACTTATATAAGAGGAACTTAAACTGAGGAAACGTCCCAAATACTCTTCCTTAATATGATTGGCTTCCGTAAGAGTCTGATTAGTATGCAATAATCGTTCATTAGCCTCATGTTGAGACTTGTTCAGCTTCTTCAATTCACTATTCAATATACTCAATTGGGAATTGGCAGCAACAACTTTTTTACGGGCATAAGACAATTTTTTCATTTGCCATAGCACACACAGTACTGTCAATAGAAGGAAAACAGAAAGGATACATATGCCTGTAATAAACATTCTCTGCCGCTGTTGCTGTATTTCCTTTTCTTGCTGATAAGCACGATCTATGAGCGGAAGCATCTTGGAATTCTGCGAACTACGCAACCGAGTAGTATAATAATTAGCATCTTCCATACTAATCTTGATATAGTGATTAGCACGTTCCAAATCGCCCATTCCATAAAGTAATTCCGCTAATGCGCACAAAGAATAATTTTCTTTCACCACTGCCCTAATGTCAGCAATGGCACTGCTAATACGTGCTTCCATTTCTTTCTGCTTGTTCCCCACGACATGATAAGCAAAAGCCAGAATTGAAGTAGCTACTGCATACTCACGCGTATTGGATTTCAACCGAGGTAAAAAATTCTTCAATAAACATATAGCCTCCTGACTTTTTCCCTGGTCAATGAGCTGAGGTGCATGCACGACTACATATCTATAAGTATCTTCCGGTACTAGGCTGATTATAGAATCCCTATACAAATTTGCTATCCGAAGATAATTGTTCACGTAGTTCCGATCAGTGGCGTACTCTGCCTGATAGAGATATAGGTTTTCAAAACATACATAATAGTCCACTATATTTTCACCCTCCAACGTGTTACGAGGAAGCGATTTCAGCAATTCCATTGCTTCAACAAAAAGGCCCGAAGTATTTAGAATATGTACTTTATTTAATATAGAACTATTTATCCATTGCCTATTATTTAGCCGTGTGGCAATAAGAATATTTTCATTTATATAATGTAATGCAGAATCACTAATATAAGAATTATATTCGGCAAAAAGACGATTTTGTATCAGATAACGCTCCATGTCAGTAAGCCTCCCTTGCTTCAACTCATCCTTTATCAAAGAAATATACCGTTCTTTTTCTTCCTCGTATTGTCTACGCATCACGATAGTCTTATCCAGAACAGACAAAAGGCTATCTATTGCAGATGCATACATACCAAGCGAACATGGCAACAGCATTATTATTAAAATCAAGATACGCATCATAGGTTAACATTGTGACATAACTTCGCAAAGTTACAATTTTCTTCTGTTATGAAAATACGATTTTAGTATTTTCTTTGGCATTATAAGTCGTACATCATAGGGATTATACATCTACCGAAATTCATATTTCCTCTACTTCGGATAGCTTTTAAAGCTTTTATGGCAGTTTTCAAACCTCCTTCTGCCTAATAATGGCTAACATTGCAACCGAAACCAAAGGTTGACATCAACATGAGAAAGACATTATTATTTTTATACCTTTTATCTCTCGGCAGTATTGCCGCATACGGTCAGACACGTCTGACCCAAGACCCCAAACTGGAACGACAACTCCACGAAAGCGGACTGATACATCAACCCCTCCCCCTGGATATTGAAAACTCTTTCGAAACCAACGGATGGAAAAAGGAGGTCTTGCAAAGCGCTCCTCTCACCCGCTCGGCAGGTACAGAGGGATGGAGTCATTCCGGCGCAGGAAGCATGTCCTTCAGTACGGAAAAGACCGTTTCCGGCAAAGGCAGCATCAAACTGCAATTCCCCACATTCACCGGGAAAAGGGCGACCGGCTCTCCTTCCGACCCAGACTATGCCACCTACGGAAACAGCAGTGTTACCTATCATCTAGACGGCGCCAATCTGGAGAAGTACAACCGCATCGTATTCTCCATCTATCCCGATTGCGACGGCGCGCGCATCGTCAACATGAACCTCACGTTTCGCAATGCAGATACTCCTGCCAAGAAAGGATATAATCAGCCTTCGGGTTCACACCTCATTAACCTTATTAATAAGGAGTGGAACCAATGCTTCCTCGAAATAGACGAGTATCAGCGCGACAAGGTGATATCCATCACCTTCAGCACAGCCCTCAAAGGCAAAGACCGGACTACAGGAGATTCAGCTATCTACTACCTGGACAATCTACAACTGCAAACGGTGAAAGCCCCTGAGAAAGTCAGCGGATGGATACCTGCCGATGGAAAAATCTCCTACTCGACAACCGGCTATGCCGTCAACCACCCCAAAACCGCCCTCATCAACACAAACCTCACCATAGACGCCGGAAAGCGCTTCCAACTGCTTACCCCAACCGGAGAAATAGCTTACGAAGGAGACATCCGAAAAGAGAAAACCACTCTCGGAGAATTTGGCCTTATTGATTTCACCTCCTTCAATAATCCCGGAGAGTATCAGCTGAAGGTCGGAACATCGCTAACTCCCACCTTCCGGATTAGAGAAAGACTTTGGGAAGATTCACAATGGAAAGTGCTGAACTTCATCTTCTGCCAGCGCTGTGGACATCCGGTTCCCGGCAAGCATTCCACCTGCCACGTAGACCTCATGTCCCGACATGACGGACGCAGCATCTCCTACTCCGGCGGATGGCACGATGCAGGAGACTTGTCCCAGCAAACCTTGCAGACGGGAGACGTGACCTTTGCTCTGCTCGAAGCCTATAATAAACAAAGAAATATCAACCCAGCCCTCGCCGCCCGCCTGCGTGAAGAGGCGGAATGGGGAGTAGAGTTCATCCTAAAGAACCGCTACGGCGATGGTTACCGCGCCAGCAGCATGGGATTGCTTATCTGGCAAGACGGTGTGTTCAATACATTGGACGACATATCTTCCGTACGTGTACAGAACATGGCATTTGACAACTTTCTCTATGCCGGATACGAAGCTTACGCCTCCATGACGCTGGACAACGACCCGATGCTGCAGGAATACCTATTGCGCGTGGCCGAAGAAGATTTCGCTTTTGCTATGGAGAAGTTCAAAAAAGATGGCTTCGACCAGTTCGTCCAGCCTTACGAACACAGTTACAACACTTCGAAAAGTCAGTATATGGCTACCATCTCCTGGTCGGCAAGCCAATTATACAAGCTGACCGGAAAACCTTCTTATGCGGACATCGCCGCCGAATACATCCGCTACACCCTCGACTGCCAGCGCACGGAACCGCTGAAAGACAAAGACGGGACACGCGGATTCTTCTACCGGGACAAATCCCGCAAATCCATCGTACATTACATACACCAGTCGCGCGAGCAGGTCTATATGCAGGCCATGGTGATGCTTTGCGAAACCCAGAAGGAGCACCCCGATTATCCTAAATGGGTGAATTCCATACAACTATATGGAGAGTATCTGAAAGGAATGATGAAGTATACCCATCCCTACGGTATGATTCCAAGCGGTGTTTACCATGCAGAGGAATATAAGGATACCACCAACTTCTACGCCCTCCATCTGTTTCCCCCTGCCAATGCCAAGGAACTGTACACGGAACAGATTAAACGAGGAGTACAACTGGACAAAGAGCACTACATGAAACGTTTCCCCGTGTGGTTCAACATTTTCAACGGCAATACCGCCATCCATCTTTCCAACGGAAAGTCCGCCGCCATCTGCGGAAACTTCCTGAAGGACAAGGAACTGCTCAACATCGGTCTGGAACAGTTGTACTGGACCGTAGGCAAGAATCCTTTCGGACAATCCTTGATTTATGGAGAAGGACACAACTATCCGCAACTGAATACCTTCTCTTCGGGAGAAATGACAGGAGAGATGCCCGTTGGTATCCGTACCCTGGGTAACGACGATGTCCCCTATTGGCCGCAAACCAACAATGCCTGTTATAAAGAGGTATGGATTACCTCGGCAGGCAAATGGCTGTCTCTGATTGCGGAATATTAGATAATGGAGAATTAATAACTTATAAATTATAAATTACAAATTATGAAACATCTGTTTATTTTATTGTTTACGGCTTGCACCCTGCTGACGTACGCACAAGTCCCCGAAGGTTATCCGGCAAACTATGCCAAAGCTCCTCGCTTCAAGGCCTTGATTTATTACACGCAACATGCGGAAGAAGCACACGTACAATTTGCAGAACAAGCAACCACTTTCTTCAAGAAGCTCAATTACGGTGACGGCTTTGTTCTGGATATTACTACCGATTTTTCAAAATACCCATACGAGAAACTGAAAGAATACAATGTCATTATCATGCTTAACACATCCCCCAACACCAAGGCCGAACGCGATGCTTTTGAGCAATACATGGAAAACGGAGGCGGTTGGGTAGGTTTCCACGCAGCTGCCTACAACGACAAAAACACGCATTGGCCCTGGTTCGTTAAGTTTCTTGGTGGTGGGGTGTTCTATTGCAACAACTGGCCTCCCCAGCCGGTATTGGTCGAAGTCGACAACGAAGAACATCCCGTTACCAAGAATCTGCCTGCATCATTCGTGGCTCCCGCCAGCGAATGGTACCAATGGACTCCCAGCCCCCGCCAGAACAAGGACGTAGAGGTACTCTTGTCCCTATCTCCCAAGAACTATCCACTGGGTATCAAGGATGTAGTGAATTTTGGCGACTTCCCCATCGTATGGTCCAACAAGAATTACAGAATGATTTACCTGAATATGGGACATGGTGACGAAGAGTTTATCGACGGTACACAGAACCTGCTATTGGTTAATGCTTTCCGCTGGGTAGTGAGCAAAGACAAGAACGGTGACCCGTTCCTCAAATGAAACAACTCCCATAACAGTAATCAAAAGAATAAAATAGGATAGTATTCTTCAAATCTTCTCCAAAATACAACACTTTTATGCCGAAACAGATACTTTTATCGAAAGAAACTTTTGGTTTTTCTTGTTGAAACCAATAGTCTTACTTGTCAAAACTTTTCGTATTTAGTCTTGAAACTAAAAGTTTCATGCTGAGAACTAAGATTATAACTATTTCAACGACCCACGAAACAAGTATGCATACCATCTTTTACAAAAATTGGAAAGCGTGATGGATGGTTGTAATGTTTTTTATCTATCACAGGTATCCATCACACTTTAATTAACTTATAATCAAAAGAATAATCTCTTCGCGTGACAGCATGACAGATGTTTTGCCGAAATAAACTTTAGTGAGAGATACCGCCACTGCCTACACATAAAAATCCCCAGTATTTCAAAAGGAAATACCGGGGACTCTTCAGAAAGAAAACCAATCTAAACTTATAACCAGCCAGGGTTCTGTGTCAAGCCACCTTTAGCTCTATCCATTTCCGACTGGTCAATCGGGAAGTACCTAAACTTCTCCGTCCAACCTTTGTTACCTAAAATCTCTGTTCCTTTATCGAAACGCAGAATGTCAAACCAACGCTGCATTTCATCCATAAACTCATACCCACGCTCTTCAAAAAGAATATCCAACAACTCCTGCTTGCTCTTTCCCGCCAAGTTGATACGATGCTCTTTGTCTTTGAAAGCGCGGTCTCTGACCTGGTCGAACCAGCCTTGCGCATCGGCACTGGCAGTTCCGTTGATGCGTACATCAAGCTCCACAGCCAGCAGCAAAACATCGGCATAACGGTAAATACGCCAAGAGTTATAATAGTTATCCGTAGGGTTCACCGTAGACGTCGTCTCCTTTCTCGGATGAATCTTATAGTGCCCCAGGCCTTCGTAATTTTCCTGCTGGTCACTGACTTGGAAAGCACTTCCTGCCGGCAGTTCACCTTTGGCCACCATTTCTGCCACTTTCTTAGCCTCGTCCGCATAGACAATGACTGTTCCTTCTCGGCGCGTATCGCCTTCCTTAAACATGTTGTAAACGGAACTCGGCATGGTATTCTGCCCATAACCTTCGCCCAATCCGCCCTGCTCGGCACTTCTCGGGTCAACAATGTTACGACCACCCAAAGAACGTGCAAGCCCAAACCCTTCGCCGGAGTTATTGCCGGCATAACATACCTCAAAGATAGATTCCGCACACCATTCTCCGTCTTTCACCCATAAGCTTTGATAATCAGGGTTCAACTGGTATCTTCCACTGGTGATTATTTCTTTCATGTCATTCAATGCCACCTGATATTTAGTCTCATCACGATGGAACAAAATAATTTTAGCACGAAGCAGCTTGGCAGCATCCCGGCAAACGCGTCCCTGCTGTGTAGCACTGCGCTGGGGCAGATACTTAGTCACTTCGTCATCCAAGTCACCCATCATAAACTCATAAATTTCTTCACGGGTTCCTTTGGCAACGCTATACATTTCACTGGCTGCCAGATAATGTTTGATAAGCGGGAATTGCTCATACCCCATAAACAGATGGTAATAGAAAATGGCACGGTAAAAGCGCGCTTCGGCAGAAATGGAATTGACAAAGTCTGCATTGAGGTTGCACCCGGCCAATTTGTCAATCAACAGATTGGCAGCAATGACTCCATTGAACAAGCCGAAATCCCACTCATTCCACCAAGAACCATAGCCCCATGCACCGAAACAAGAAGTCGCGTCATAGGTAAAAGTATCCCATTTCGTCTTGTAAGATCCCTCACCGATACCACCACCGGTTTCAGACTCATCGCCCAGCAAAGAAGAGTAAGACCAAACCTCCGGCATGCGGGTCTGCATTTCATTTATCACGGCATACAAGCCCTTCATCATATCGTCTTCCGTCTTATAGAATTCGGTTTCCGATACCTGAGTTCTCGGATTCACTTCCAGAAAATCTGAACAAGCTATGGTCGACAAAGCCATCGCACCCAAAGCCAATACTTTTAATATCTTATTCATTGTATCTAATTTTTAGATTAATCAAAATGTTATGTTTGCACCGATGGTATAAGTACGTGCTTGCGGATATGTTCCCCCGTCAAATCCATCACGTGTTCCCACTTCCGGATCATAACCGCTATAATTGGTGATTGTAAACAGATTCTCGCCCTGCACAAAGAAACGCAGCCCCTTGATACCGACACGCTGCAACATCTGACCGGGTAGACTGTAACCTATCTGCAACACTTTCAAACGCATATACGAACCATCTTCCACAAAAAAGTTTGAAACCTGATAGTTATTGTTGTCACCATCTATCACACGTGGTACCCAATTGGAAGTTCCTTCACCGTGCCAACGGTTCAACCAGGATTTGTCGTAGTTACCAAAAGTCACATTGGAACGTCTGTACAGTTTATAAATGTCGTTTCCGATACTTCCTTGAAAGAATGCACTGAAATCCAGCCCCTTCCAATCGGCAGAGAGCGTAAATCCATACGTCCAGTCGGGATTCGGCTTACCTATCATAGTACGGTCATCGCCATTAAGACCATTTTTACCATCCAAATCTTTAAAACGGATATCTCCGGGCTTGGCATTCGGTTGTATCAAATGAGTCTTTCCGTTAGAATCTACGTAGGTATAGTTGTCTATCTCCTGCTGATTCTGAAAAATGCCATCATGCAAGTAACCGTAGAAGAAGCCGTACGGACGCCCGTTCTCTCTCCAACTGACCTGGCCGCCCATACCACCACCGATATTATTGAGACCGACGCGGTCGGGACCTTGGTCTGTTACAGTATTCTTCACATAAGAAGCATTTCCATTGATACCCAGATTCACTTCACCCACCTTAAAGCGATAGGACGCTTCGAACTCGATACCTTCGTTCTTCACTGTACCCGAATTGACCGTCATACTGCCATAACTGGTATAAAGAGGAATCGGCATGGAAAGCAGCATGTCCTTCGTCTTCTTCACGAAATAGTCGGCAGAGAATGTCAATGCACTGTTGAAGAAACGCAAGTCAATACCCAAGTCGGTCTGTTCGGAGGTCTCCCATTTCAAGTCTGCATTGGCATAGCCACTGGGCAGCATACCTGTATATACCTTTCCATTTATGACTGCATTCTTACCCTGGCTCATCATACTTGTATAGGCAAAGGAGCCGATGCGTTCATTACCGTTCTGTCCCCAGCTCAGACGTATCTTGGCAAAATCCAACCAGGAAGGTCTGTTCTCCATGAACTTCTCCCGGGTCAACACCCAACCCAAAGAAACCGAAGGGAATGTAGCATACTGGTGTTCGCGACTGAAGTTTGACGAACCGTCCCGTCTCACTACCGCTTCGAACAAATACTTTTCATCATAATTATAGTTGATACGTCCGAATACGGATGCAATGCGGTGATCTTCCGCCCCACCCCATACTTTGGACTGTTCTTCGGGCGCTGTGGCCGTGTCTATATATCCCTTGTCTATATCCACCACCAGCAGATTATAATCTTCCGCTTCCAAATTGGAGTAATGGTAGGAAGACATACTCGTACCGAACAGTGCACCTATATTATGACGGCCGAAAGACTTCGTATACGACAGCACATTTTCCCACTGCCAGTAGGAAGACTCCCTTTTCTTATCCTCTACTTTGGAAGTAGCATTCTTACTGGTAGCATTCAGCTCGTAAACCGGAGTTACATTCTTGATGGAATTGAATACCCATTCCGCACCATAGGTAGTCTTGAACTTCAAGCCCGGCAACAAGTCGACATCAAGGTTAAAGTTCGCACCGAAATTCTGCGGCATAGTCCTCTGGTTGTGGTTGACCTGCATGGCAGCCAGGGGATTGTTTATTTCACGCATCTCAATGATATTGTATGCCAAGCCGTTGGGAGCAATGACATGATTTGGATAAGTTACGGCATATTGCTCCAGTATAGCAGGGTCGGTCTGATAAACCGGCTCGGTAGGAGGCAACATATTCATGGAAGTAATCAAGCCTGCTGCTTCACTATTGCCAATAGTATTACCAGTCTGGATTGACTTGGAATAGCTTGCAATTGCACCAAAACTAATCTTATTCAACCAATTTCGTGATTTCGTGTCCAGTAATACATTATTGTAATTCAAGCGTACATTGTAGCGTTCATAATCAGCATGTCCTTTAGCATAAATACCTTCTTGCTTTACATAACCGAAAGAAGCATAATAGGTAGAGTTGTCCGTACCTCCACTCAACGAAACCTTGTGGTTCATAATAGGAGCATTCTTGTTCTGTAGTTCCTTTTGCCAGTCGGTATTGACGCTGGAAACAGTCGGGAAATAAGGGTCCTTACCTGCATTGGCAGCCATTTCATTCATCAACATCTGATAATCCGCACTACCCAGCAAATCCACCTTCTTGGAAGGATTCTGAATACCATACGTAAATTCATAGTTCAAAGTAGCCTTCCCTTTAGTACCCTTCTTCGTAGTTATCAGCACAACACCGTTAGCACCACGGGCTCCGTAAATAGCGGCGGAAGCTGCGTCTTTCAGCACTTCAATAGACTCAATATCAGAAGGATTCAAATGACTGATACCACTTTCAGACGGCATGCCGTCTACTATATAAAGCGGATCGGAGTTGTTGACCGTACCGGTACCCCGAATACGAATCTTTGATTCCGCACCGGGCTGACCTGAATTAGAGATAATCTGTACACCGGAAACTTTACCTTTCAAAGCATTCTGAATATTTGTAGGATTACCTTTATCCAACTCTTCACTGGTAACACGGCTCACAGCAGACGAAAGTACACTCTTCTTTTGTACACCATAGCCTACTACAACTACCTCGTCCAGCAACTCAGAAGAATCAGTAAAACGGACTTTCAGATTTGTATCTGCAGCAGTCAGTTTATACTCAATAGGCTCATAACCGATAAAGGTGAAGACCAACACATCACCCACAGAAGTTTTCAGACTGAAATTCCCATCAATATCCGTCACAGTACCCACAGCCGGATTACTTTTCATACTGACATTAGCACCCGGAACCGTTTCTCCGGAAGGATCATAAACGATACCCTGCACATTAATTTGTTGTGCGAAGAGCTGCAAAGTGCAACTGAGAATGCAAAGCAGCAAAAGGACTCTTTTTCTTTTCATGATAATAGTATTAGTTTATAAAATAGAAAGTTATTCATATTGTATTGATACAAATTCCAATACTTCGATAAGCGAAATTACGTACTAAACAAGAAATGGAAGTTGAATATTTCTCATAAGGAGTTCATTTACTAACACATCCATAAAAAACGTTTTATTTTAAACTTAAAGTGATAAAGTTTAAACCCATAAAAAAACGGATACGTTTCTGTACGTACCCGTTTTCTTCCAAATCCATTGATTATAAAAAGTATTACCTTTCTAAAGTCCAGTTAATGGCATTTCTGAACATGGTCGTAAACCCTTCCGTTTCGTACAACTTACTACTATGCCCTATCTGGAAATAAACATTGCGTGCCTTTTTGCTTTCATTGACCCAAACCACCGGATGATCGCCCATCTTGATGTCCGATGCAGGCGTGTAGCTCGATTCGTCTACATTGGCTAATACATGTACATTAGGGCGCGGACTCTTGTCATAAGTATACCACTCGTCATCGGGCACCACGAAAGAGGCCGGAACATCCTTCATTACCGGATGCTGTTTATCTTCCACAATCAGCGTACCGTCGGCCAGCGGAGCTATGTAGTTCTTGAAACGTACACCACCCATGAAATCAGAGAACCATTGCCACATGGGATAACCGTCAAACTCGCCCAGCAAAGTAGCATGATGGAAACCTATCCAGCCGCCACGGCCTTCTTCTATATACTTGACGAACGCATCTTCCGCTTCCTTCGGCCAAGTATAAGGCGGGAAATCCAATTGAATAACCAGGCTGAACTGCGACAAGTAAGCCTCCGTTATGTTCCTGGCATTGTTTATCTCGGTAATACTGAAATTCCCCTTTACACCTTCGGCCGCCAACCACCTCAAACCGGCATCCGTAAATCCTCCGTGCTGTCCGCCACGTTCCGTCAACACCAGTACCTTCGCCTTGTGCGGCTTGCCCAATAGGTTTTCTGCTACCGTACGGCGCAAATCACCCTGTTCATTGTCTCCGCTATAATCCCAATACATGCCTCCCAGCAAATCTTTATCCAGAATATACTGACACTTGATGGCAAGTGAACGGGGATTCTCAAAACCAAATACCAACGTATCATTCTTATCGGCCAGATAAGGCACTTGAGCCACCTCATCCCACTTTTCAGTATATTGGGTATCCGTATTCCCTACCTTATTATAGTCTTGGAAGCTGGGATAACCGTCACCTCCACGACCATAGAAGGGCATACCCATCACCAGCTTGGAAGGCGGTACGCCCGCTTTCAAGTGTGCAGTAACGGCACCGTCCGAAGTAATGTCACCGCTATGTCCTGACGGATAAAGCGCCGAATGGTGCTTGGGAGCAGAAGCCATGTCATAAGCCATGATATTCACAAAATCGACGGAAGGCAAGATAGCCTTGAAGTCAATGTAACGGGCAGAAGCTACGGTGGCAAGTGTCAGTTCCTTTTCATTGCCGATGGCAGCTCTGATATCCTGCATCAGAAGTGTAAAATTCTCCGTATCGTCCGGTGACGAGGATATATTTGCCATAGAGCTGGTGGGATATTCCCAATCGATGTCAATGCCATCCAAAGCGAACTCCTTCACCACACGGTCACAGTCCGCGGCAAAAGCACGGCGATATTCATCATTGGCAGCCATCTCACTGAAACGTCCGCTTCCCCAGCCGCCGATGGAAAGCAGCACTTTCAGCTCCGGCTTCTGTTTCCTCAAATCAACAATCTGTCTCAAACGTTCCTCATTATCAATCTTGACACCGTTAAAGCTCTCGTTTACATGACCGAACGCATAGTTGATATGCGTCATGTACTGCGGGTCGGGCATCACCTCACTCCACGAAGTGACATAAGCAACCACAACCTTTGAATCGCGGGAAGCCGCAACGACCTCTTCTCCCGACTTAACGCTACCGCATGAAACCAATACGCCCAAAGCGGCAGCCATCATCATTCTAATTTTTTTCATAAGTACTATCTTTAATTACAAATTATCGCAGGTCTGACGGACCCGTGAACCTATCAATGCATAATACAGCATAAACGCTTCTCCAAAAAGAACGATGAGCCATGACCATCTCCAGCCTCCAAGAACATCGGCAAGCACTCCTTGCAACAAGGGCAATATGGCACCGCCTACCACTCCAATCATGAACACACCCGAAGCCACCGAAGTGTATTTTCCCAAATGGGCAACGGACAAAGTAAAGATAGCTCCCCACATGATGGAATGGAACAGACCTACTGCCGTGAGCAGCCACGGATTATTCAGAAGAATGGCCAGTAGGGCGAGTAGTCCTGCCGATACCGTAGTAACCGTCAACTGCACGCGGGGAGAAATCCTGCTCAGGCTGCTCCCCACCAGGCGGCCCACAAGCATACCACCCCAATAGAGCGTAGCCATCAGTGCCGGAGAAGCATAATCCATCTCGATGGCATACAGATTGATATTGGCCCCGATACAGACTTCCACTCCTACATAAAAGAAGATAGCCACCACGCCCAATGTCAGATGACGGAAGGACCATACACTTTTTTCCAGCTTTTCTCCCTTCTCTACCCTGGTTCCTTGGATATCGGGCAAAGACAATTTCATCAACAACAATACAATCAAAGAAATAACAGCCATCAATGCCAGGAACGGAACCATCAGCTGGTCAATCTGAATGTCCTCCATAGACAGACCGCCGAACACGACACCGGTCACGAAATAAGGAGCAAGCGTAGTTCCCACAGAATTGGCGGAACCGCCTATAGCCAAACGCTGAATGGACTGGGTACCCTTGACATGGCAAGCCGTCAGATAAGGATTTATAACCACTTGCAGAATGGTGGCCGAAGCCCCTACCACGAAAGAACCCAGTAAGAAAATCAAGAACCCTCCAGGGATAACATTATTTCCTGCATGCCAATTCGCTTCAGGAAAGTGTACTGTGAAATAGGAAGAGGCAAAGAACAAACCAAGTCCCACAATCATCACCAGCAATCCACGCATCAATGTTCCTTTATATCCGTATTTGCTAATCCACGACGAGCCTACCCCTCCACAAACCGGATAAGCAAGGAACCAGGAGAAAGTAATCAAAGTAGCAAAAGTATTTTTCAACCCGCCCACTTCCGAAAGAAAAGTTTCTTTCAGAGGACCCTGAAACTGAGTATTGGCAGTCGTAAGGAAACCTACAATAAAGAACAAGAACACCATCGTGATGAATGGCCCCATATAGTTTATTTGTTTTTCTTGTTGTGTCATAGTATTTTGATTATTAATTCAAATAATTAGTTATCAGCCGCCTGCAAGGCGACTTAGCAGTTAAGCATGCTTGCCGCCGCCTCATCCAGCAGAAATTCACAGTTGGGATGAAGCTGAAGGATGGAAGCAGGAACATCTGTTGTCACAGGCCCTTCAAGCATCCGCTTGACAATATCCGCTTTATTAGTCCCTTTGGCAACCAGTACAATCCGGCGTGCCTGCATAATGTTCTTTATTCCCAAAGTAGCCCCTCCCAACTCTTTATCGGGAGGAGTACCCGTTTCTCTACGGATGCGTTCTTCCAGTTCCACATTCATCCGGGTCACCCATGCTTCACCGCCAAAGGGAGATTCCGGCTGGTTGAATCCCAGGTGTCCGTTCTCACCCAACCCTAAAATCAGCAAATCAATGCCGCCACGGTTCGCAATTTCTTGCTGGAAATCCCTGCATGACTGTTCAAAATCACCAGAAATGGTAGGCAGCATCAAAAAATTCTCTTCCTTGATGCCCAATGTATCCATCAACTCCGTTTTCAGCATCGTGTAGCATGCTCCGGCATATTCGCGCGGCACATTCGTTACCTCATCCAATCCGAAGAAAGTAACGGTATCCACCTTAAACGGATATTTAGTATAGATTTCTCCCACCAACCGATGAAGATTGCCGGTAGTACGTCCCGTCGAAAGTCCTATCACACTCTCCGGTTCATTCAACATCTGCCCGATGATGCGCCATGCAGCCGTGCAGTCAAACTCCTTTTCATTCTTTGTTATTGTTATTTTCATATTCTTAATCATTAATTCCTAATCACATATTCATCGCCACCGCACCGGCCCCCAGAAGCCCGATAAATCCGGGATTCAGTTTCGTAATGACAACCCCGTTGCTGACAAAACGCATGGTCGTAGGATGAAGTTTCTCCAGAATCTTCTCGTGCATATACCCGTCGGCCACAATACCTCCACCCAACACCACCGTGTCCGGGTCAATCACACGTACCAGATTCATGATAAGATTGGCAAGCGCCTCAGCTGCATTCTCCACCAGCACCGTACAGAGAGGGTCACCTTTCTGACTAAGTGCAAACACCTCACTCACAATCACCCGTTCCCCTTTTTCAGCCGGAATATGCAGGCCGGTCTCATACTGGTTGCGGAGCAGACGGGCACAATTGTCAAAACCTATGCCGGCAGCAATCGCCTCCACACAGTCCATCCGTCCACAACCGCATTTAATGCCTATGTTCACACCTACACGCACGTGTCCCACTTCGCCGGCATTGAAATGGCTGCCACGGATTTGTCTCCCATTTATCACCGTACCCACGGCAATGCCTGTACCTACATTTACGTATATGAAGTTTTTGGAAATTTGTCCGAATCCCCAGACACGTTCGGCTCTTGTAGCGCTCTTCACATCATTGTCTATATGGCAAGGCATGCCATATATGTCCGACAGTTCCTTTGCCAACTCAATCCGCTGTGTCCTGCTCGGGTCAATCTGCAGCCAGACACCTTCGTTGGGATCTACACGCCCTATCAGCCCAACACCCATCGCTACCGGTTTCTGGTCATACCAGCCCACGGTACGGATATAATCATCGAGCGACGACTTGATGATTTCCAGTGCAGCCTGCTGATTAAAGTAACCGGAGTCATATTTCTTATACCTCAAAATGTTGCCACGGCTATCCATTTCGCCAATCAGCAACTTCGTGCCTCCTAAATCAAGACCTAAATACGTTTCCATTTTTTATATGCGTTTTTTAATATTGTTTACTGTCCACAATATTACGCACTATCAGGGAGACAAGGGTTTATTCTCTGACAAAAAAGGTTTAATACTTGTCAGCGGTGGTTCAAAAGCAGTCTTCATGGCTCTAAATTTTGCTGGGACTGGTGCCAAACTGCTTTTTGAAGCATGTACTGAAATATTTCGGGTCAGAAAATCCGACCATATTCGCCACTTCCCCTATCGAATATTTCCGGGAAACCAGCAGCTCTTTTGCCTTGTTCAAACGGACAATGCGGATGAAGTCATTCGGTCCCTGCCCGGTCAGCGTCTTTATCTTATTGTAGACAGAAGTGCGGCTCATGCCCAGCATCCGGCAGAAGTCATTGATGGAGAATTCCGAATCGGACAACTCCTCCTCAATCACTTTCATAACCTTGTCCAGGAACTCCTTGTCCAACTGGCTGGTATAGTCTGTCTCTTCGGGCTGCGCATCCATCGCCAACACGGTTTCGCGCAAATGCTGCCTATTCTGAAGAATATTCCTGATACGCACTTTCAGCACAGACAAGTCGAAAGGCTTGATGATGTAGTCATTGGCACCGGCCTCCAGTCCGAAGATGATATTTTCCCTCTCACTCAGTGCGGTCAGTAATATAATAGGTATATGGCTTGTTTCTACCGATGATTTCAGAATCCGGCACAATTCATCACCTTCCAGTACCGGCATCACAATGTCCGAGATAATGATATCAGGATTGATTTCCCTTGCCGTCTCCAATGCCTTTCCGCCGTCGGGCACGGCAACTACCTTATATTCGGAAGACAAGCTGTCCACCAGATACTCCCTCATATCCGCATCGTCCTCCGCCAGAAGAAGGACATTCTTCCTGGCACGTTCCGTTTCTTCATGCACAGCCCCGGTAGCGGCCTGAGCTTCTTCCTGGCCGTCAGCCTTCGCTTCCACCGCCACGCTCGCCTTTATCCTCTGCGGGAAAGTTACCGTAAACGTAGTTCCCTGCCCTTCCACGCTACTGAAAGAGATGGTGCCGTGATGCTGTTTCACAATGCGGCGCGTAATCATCAGACCGATACCCGAACCGGTTTCCTCAAAGTTCATGGCATTCTGGGCTCTATAATATTCGTGAAAAATATTGCCCTGCTCCTCTTTCGGAATGCCGATACCCGTATCCTTCACTTCAATAGTCCACTTCTTTCTTGCAGTCTTCACCAGTATGTGAATGACCCCCTTCTCTGTATACTTCAAGGCATTGGAGAGCAGATTGTCTATGATATGATCCATCTTCTCCCGGTCAATCCAAACCTTGGGCATATCCGGCTCCACCTCCAACTCTATCCCGACGCTCTTCTGCATGGCAGCTAAGTGAAACTCCGCCATTTTTTCCTCCAGATAAGCCTTAATGTCGTATGGAGAAACCTTCAGACACTCCTCGGCATGCAGTTCCGTTTTCTGCAACTCAAGCAGTTGAGTAATCATTCCCATCAGTTTTTCCACATTCTTCATAGCCACCGCAACGGTTTTCTTACCCTGCTCCGGAAGTCCCTCCTGCGCTTCGAGCTCGCTCAGCGGAGCCTTTATTAAAGTAACCGGTGTACGGATATCATGGGCTATACTGATAAAGGAACGTATCTTGTCCCTTATACGCCCCTCGTTCACCTTATGCCTCCTATACTGCACAAACATGTACACAAAGACAGACAACAAGATGAAATAGATGAGCAGCGCCCACCACGAAACCCAGTAAGGGTTATGAATGACAATGTCCAGACTTCTTTCTCCCACCTGCTGCCCGGTGTATTTATCAAATGCCCGCAAGCGGAATACATACTTACCGGACGAGAGATTCATATAGCTCACGTTCCGCACTGAATTGGAGTGTTCCCACTCTTCATTGTGATTTTCGAGCCTATACTCATACCTAATACGATGCGGGACTGCAAAGTTGATGGCAGAGAAGGAAATTGAGAAGGAGTTTTGATTATACTTCAAATCTATTTTCCGGGTATCATTGATATTCGTTTGCAAAAGAGAGCCTTTCATTCCCGCTTTGACCGATTCGTAAAGCAGTTTAAAGTCTGTCAGAATCAGCTCAACGGGTGCATGAGTCCCCAAGTCCAAAGACGGGAGAAAGGAAAGAACCCCTTCTGCGGTGCCGAAAGCAAGACATCCATTCTTCAACTTAAGGGCAGCATTCGGATTGTAATATCCCCAGCTGACATCCAAAAAATCATTGGCACTGATGATAATATCCCGGGAGCAGTCCAAGCAATACAATTCCTTCTCCGTACTGAACCAGATACGCCCTTCGTTATCCTCCAGCAGGCTGTTGATGGAATTGGAAACCAGATTGTCATCTACGGTATAGGCATGCGCCTCTTTCCCATCCGGCCCAACACGTATAAGGCCTTCCCCGTCTGTAGCCAGCCAGGTATCGCCGGATGAGGACTGCATCAGGCAACGGACAGGATAATGCAGAGAGATGTCTCCAAACGTCTGATGCCACTGCGTGTCTCCCGACTTCTTATCAAAGACGGCCAACCCGCTGCAACCGGCAATCAGTAATGAGCCCCCCTTACCCGGCTTTATGTCACCTATGCAATCAATCGGGTAATATGTATAAGTATCCGTCCGTATATCGTAACGGGTAAACTCTCCTTCAATACCACCGAACCAGACATAATCCCCTTCCGCATAAATGGCATAAACATAGTCGGTGGCCATTCCCTTCTCCGGATGTGCATTTCTTTTCTCTTTCTTCTGTACCCGTCCGGTCTGTTTATGAATACAATAGACACCGATACCATAGCCACCTACCCAGATGTTTCCCCCGGAGTCTTCGGCAAGTGCCAATACCACTTTGCCACTATATTCCGTACCGTCCAGATAGTGGGTCCATTTGCGTGACCGAGGTTGATAGAGGCTGACGCCGTTGTTTGTACCATACCAATAATCTCCCTCCGAGTCCTGAAACATCACATTTACATGGTCCGACTTCAGGGAATTATCATTATTGCGTTCGTGCCTGATTCTATAGACATCCGGCATCTCCAGATCCAGATAGCTGATGCCATTCGTAGAAGTGCCAATCCATACAACTCCGGATTCATCCACACAAATATCGGATACCGTATTACCACTCAAGCTTTTGTCATCATCCCCGTTATTCATATAATGGTTCAAAAGTTCTCCGGTAGCGACATCCATGCAAAAAACACCTGCACCGTCGGCTCCCACCAGCAGCAAATTATCCTTTGTCCTTGCAAACGAACGGATAGGTACATGAGGAATCCGGTCATTCAAGGAATGTATTTGCCCTTCGGGACCGTCAAGCACAAATACGCCGTTTGAAAAGGTACCGATGAACAGCTTCGCTCCGAAGACATAGAGCGATTCCACATGCATCTCTGTATGCAGGTCAACCGGCCTCGTCTCAAAAGACGAAGAACCTGCCGCTCCTGCCTTCGTCAGCCGGAAGACACCCTTGTCGGTGCCTGCAAAAAACACTTCATCTTCCATTTGGACTATGCAACGGACAGATTGCCCCTTCAATCCGGCAAAAGACAGCCCTGCACTTTCTTCCCAAGAATAAAGCCCCTTCGACATACACAACCACAAACGGTTTTCGTCATCAAACAGCATATTATACAATACCGGAGAAGGCAGGTAATCGGCCAAGTCCACACGCAATTGGAAAGAGTCCGTCAGTTTGTTGTATGCATAGATTTTTCCATTCTTCAATGCAACCCAGACAATACCCTCCCTATCACACATCATGGTAGTGGAAGACTGGATATTGTCCCTGGAATCAACCATTCCGTCCAACTTGTAATGCTTGATTTCATTCCCGTCATAACGATCTATCCCGACATGAGTATACACCCAGACAAATCCGGCTGAATCCTTGTTTATCTGGAATACTTGCCGACTGCCCAATCCCTCCTTGATACCCAAGGTGCGGAATGAACCGGCAAACAAGTCAGCGGACAAAAAAACGAACACCCATAACAGCAGAAATGTACATGCAACGGATTTATATGGAAACGGATATGGAGCAGACATAGGTCATATATTGTTTTTCGGATGCAATATTACGCATAAATATAAAAAAAACGGTCGAAAAACTATCCGAATAGGTTCGATTTCTATTACTTTTGCCTTCCGAAACCAACAAATCATGAGAAGCCATGCTCAGTAAGTTCAAATTAAACCAGCTCTATTTCAAGGACACACAGTTTGCCAACCTCATGACACGGCGCATTTTCAACGTCCTTCTGATAGCCAATCCTTACGATGCTTTCATGCTGGAAGATGACGGCCGCATCGACGAAAAGATATTCAATGAATACACTTCGCTCTCCTTGCGCTACCCTCCCCGTTTCACGCAGGTTTCCACTTGCGAGGAGGCGCTGACACAGCTGTCCTCCATCTCTTTCGACCTCATCATCTGCATGCCGGGCACGGGAGACAACGACAGCTTCGACGTGGCACGATACATCAAAAACCTGTATGAACAGATTCCGATGGTGATACTTACCCCTTTCAGCCACGGCATCACCAAGCGTATTGCCAATGAAGACCTCAGTCCCTTTGAGTATGTGTTCTGCTGGCTGGGAAACACCGACTTGCTGGTTTCCATCATCAAGCTGATAGAGGACAAGATGAACCTGGAGCACGACGTCAACGAAGTGGGTGTGCAGCTCATCCTGCTGGTGGAAGACGGCATCCGCTTTTACTCCTCCATCCTGCCCAATCTGTATAAATTCGTATTGAAGCAGAGCCAGGAATTCTCTACTGAAGCACTGAATGCCCACCAGCGCACACTGCGCATGAGGGGACGTCCCAAAATTGTACTGGCACGTACCTATGAAGAAGCCTTTGGCATCTACCAAAAATATAAGAATAATATATTAGGTGTCATCACCGACGTACGCTTCCCCCGCGTAGAACGGGGCGAGAAGGACGGACTGGCCGGTATCAAGCTCTGTGCCGCCATCCGCAAGGAAGACCCGTTTGTACCCCTTATCATACAGTCCAGCGAATCGGACAACGTAGCGTATGCAGCCAAATACGATGCCGCCTTCATCGACAAGAATTCCAAAAAGATGGATGTGGACCTGCGCCGTATTGTATCAGACAATTTCGGCTTCGGCGACTTTATCTTCCGCAACCCGGACACGCTGGAAGAGATTGCCCGCGTAAAGAATCTCAAAGAGCTGCAGAACATTCTTTTTGCTGTTCCGGCAGAATCATTCCTTTACCACATCAGCCGCAACCACGTCAGCCGCTGGCTCTACTCGCGTGCCATGTTTCCCGTGGCAGAGTTCCTGCGGCCCATCACCTGGAATAGCTTGCAAGACGTGGATGCCCACCGTAAAATTATCTTCGAGGCTATCGTGAAATACCGCAAGATGAAAAACCAGGGAGTAGTGGCAGTCTTCAGGCGCGACCGCTTTGACCGATACTCCAACTTTGCCCGTATTGGCGACGGTTCGCTGGGAGGCAAGGGGCGCGGACTGGCTTTCATCGACAACCTGGTGAAGCATCACCCCGAGTTCGAAGAGTTTGAGAATGCCCGTGTCGCCATCCCCAAGACCATCGTGCTCTGTACCGATGTGTTCGACGAGTTTATGGATACCAACAATCTGTATCAGATAGCCTTGTCCGATGCCGACGATGACGTCATCCTGCGCTACTTCCTCAAAGCAAAGCTGCCCGACCGCCTGGTGGAGGACTTCTTCACCTTCTTCGACGTGGTGAAGTCGCCGCTTGCCATCCGTTCATCCTCGTTGTTGGAAGACTCGCACTACCAACCCTTCGCCGGTATCTACAACACCTATATGATTCCCTATCTGGACGACAAGTACGAGATGCTGCGCATGCTGAGCGATGCCATCAAGGGAGTATATGCTTCGGTCTACTTCCGCGACTCGAAGGCATACATGCAGGCAACGAGCAATGTTATCGACCAGGAAAAGATGGCTGTCATCCTACAAGAGGTAGTGGGCAACCAGTATGGTGACCGCTACTACCCCAGCATGTCCGGCGTGGCACGTTCGCTCAACTACTACCCCATCGGCGACGAGAAGGCGGAAGAAGGTATCGTCAATCTGGCACTCGGCTTGGGCAAATATATTGTGGACGGCGGCATGACGCTCCGCTTCTCGCCCTATCACCCCAACCAGGTGCTGCAAACCAGCGAAATGGAGATTGCCCTCAAAGAGACTCAGACCCGCTTCTATGCCCTCGACCTGCGCAATGCCGGTCACGACTTCTCCATCGACGACGGCTTCAACCTGCTGAAACTGCACGTCAAAGAAGCGGAAAAGGACGGAGCACTGAACTACATAGCCTCCACCTACGACCCTTACGACCAGATTATCCGCGACGGGCTTTATCCCGGTGGACGCAAAGTCATCACCTTTGCCAACATCCTGCAACACGACGTATTCCCCCTGCCACGCATCCTGCAACTGGCTTTGAAATACGGAGAGCAGGAGATGCGCCGTCCCGTAGAGATAGAGTTTGCCGCCACCATGAGCCGCGAGAAGGACAAAACCGGCACCTTCTACCTGCTGCAAATCCGCCCGATAGTCGACACCAAGGAGATGCTGGATGAAGACCTTACCGCCATTCCGGACGACCAGGTACTGCTCCGTTCCAACAACTCATTGGGACATGGCATCATGAACGAGATACATGACATTATCTATGTGAAGACAGACGACTATAGTGCCTCCCACAACCAGGAGATTGCCTGGGAGATAGAGAAGCTGAACCAGCAGTTCCTGGACGAAGGCCGCAACTATGTCCTTGTAGGTCCCGGACGCTGGGGTAGCAGTGACACCTGGCTCGGCATCCCCGTGAAGTGGCCGCACATCAGCGCTGCCCGCGTGATAGTGGAAGCCGGACTGACCAACTACCGGGTAGACCCCAGCCAGGGAACCCACTTCTTCCAGAACCTGACCTCCTTTGGAGTGGGATACTTTACCATCAACGCCTTTATGAATGACGGCGTATACAACCAGGAATTCCTGAATGCACAGCCTGCCGTACACGAGACGAAGTACCTGCGGCATGTACATTTCCACCAGCCGATGGTGGTAAAGATGGATGGCAAGAAGAAACTGGGAGTGGTGCTGATGCCCGAAGAATAAATCAGTCCGTCAGCCGGTGCAGCACAATCATCACCACCTCTGCGGGAGCAAACATGCGGATGGCTTTCTGCGAAGTGCCGATGCCGTTGGTGACAATCATCGGGATGTTCTTTGAGTTGTACTTCAGCCCGGAGAGGAACCGCTGCCCGTAGTGCGAGGGGACTATCGGTGCATAAAGCCCGAACAGCGTCACCTGCCCGCCATGCGTGTGTCCGGCCAGGATGAGATCGGAGTTTGTCACCGGGACGTCCTCGGCATAGTCTGGCGTATGCGTCAGCAGGATTACGAAATCGTCGGGCGAAAGGCCGAGTGTGGGCGATGGGCCGTTCTTCGCCAAGTCGAAAGGATTGCGCACGCCCGCCACAAGAATCCGCTCACCGCCACGCCGCAGGGTGTCCACCTTATGCTCCAGCAGATGCATGCCATAATGCCTCATTTCGCGCACGATGTCGTCATAGCAAGCCTCGTAGTCATTGTTGCCAAGCACGGCATAGGTGCCCAACGGCGTCTTCACTTGCGCCAGGGCAGCCATGACGGGCGGCACGTACTGGCAGCCTTCGTGAAAGTCACCGCCAATCAGCAGCACGTCGGCCTTCTGGTCTATGAGCAGGCGGACCAGGTCCTTCAATCCCTCCTCCTTCAGCAGGCTTTTGTAGTGCAGGTCGGAGACAAAGGCGATGCGGAAGCCCTCGAAGGCGGCAGGCACGTCGCGATGCGTGAAGTCGTACGTCTTAATGCGGCTGACGCCCTTATAGGCCGAGCCTACGTGGGTGGTTTTCGATGTGATTCTTGTACCTCGCTGCACAATTACCTTTTGTACCGGTGCCGTTTTCTTTATCTGCTGTTTCTTTACCTCGCCCTTCGCCGGCTGGCGGCGGACATTACGCAAATCAGACTGGTCAAAGGTGAACATCGGCGAAAGGCGGGCAGGCAACCCGATAGTATCGCCAAGCTGCGTGCTGTCTGCCTGCATGACTGGCTGCGGCAACGACACGGTAATCATCCGCTTGGAACGGCAGGAAGACAAGAGCAGCAGAGAAAGAATGGATATGTAGACTAACTTCTTCATCATAAGTGGGTACAAATATAGGGATTTTCAGTATTTTTGCTGGCAGATGCCGAACTAAATTGGAACTACGATGAACGAGATTAAACAGAATTCACCCTACGCATGGTTTCTCGCCGCCCGCCCCAAGACGTTGACGGGAGCCATCATCCCGGTATTGCTGGGCAGTGCCCTTGCCTTCAGCGACGGACAGTTCAAGACCGCACCCGCCCTGCTGTGCGCCCTCTTTGCCTGCGGCATGCAGATTGCCGCCAACTTTATCAACGACCTCTTCGACTTCCAGAAAGGGACCGACCGTCGGGAAGACCGGCTGGGGCCGCAGCGCGCCTGCGCCGAAGGTTGGATTACGCCGGCAGCCATGAAAACCGGCATCGGCATCGCACTGACACTGTCGTGCCTGGCAGGGCTGGCAGTGCTGTTCACCGTCTGGGGGCAGCTGCCCCACGGAGGCTGGGAACTGGTGGTGCTGGGCGTGGTGTGCATACTGTTTGCTTTCCTCTATACCACGCTGCTCTCCTATCGGGGCTGGGGCGACGTACTGGTGCTGGTGTTCTTCGGCTTCGTGCCCGTATGCGGCACCTACTACGTGCAGGCCTATACGCTGAATATGGATGTGGTGGTGCTGTCGCTCGTCAGTGGCCTCGCCATAGACACCTTGCTGATGGTGAACAACTATCGCGACCGCGAGCAGGATGCCGTGAGCGGCAAGTGTACGCTGGTGGTACGCTACGGCAAGAAGTTCGGTGAGAATATGTATCTGGCACTGGGCATCGCCGCCGTGCTGCTCTGCTTCTGGTTTGTCTACACGGGCAAGCTGACTCCGCTGGAATTTATCTGGGCTCCCTGCGTCTATCTCTATATGCACGCACTGACGTGGCGCAAAATGATACAGATAGGTAGCGGTAAAAAGCTGAACAGCATACTGGGCGAGACGTCGCGCAATATGCTGTTCTTAGGATTACTGTTAGCGGTGGCGCTGAATTGAGAGGTTAGAGGTTAAGGATTAGCGGTTAGACCCTAATCCCTAAACCTTAACCTCTACCTCCATACATCTGTTCGTAATACTTCTGATAATCACCGCTGGTCACTTCTTCCACCCACGGCTGGTTGTTCAGGTACCATTCAATGGTCTTGACGATGCCGACCTCGAACTTCGTCTCCGGATACCAGCCCAGGGCATTGGTAATCTTTGTGGGGTCGATGGCATAACGCTGGTCGTGACCTAGGCGGTCTTTGACGAAGGTGATAAGGTCTTCGTTTATCCAGCTGATGTCAATCGTGCCGTCGGCGGCTTTTACTTGTTTCTTCAGCACTGCACGGTAACGGGGTTCTTCCTCCATCAAGCGGCGGACGGTGGCAATAGTCAGCTTCACGATTTCAAGATTGGTCTTTTCGTTGTGACCGCCTACGTTGTAGACTTCGCCTTCCACACCCTCGCGGACAACCAGGTCGATAGCTTTGCAGTGGTCTTCCACGTAGAGCCAGTCACGCACGTTACTGCCGTCGCCATAGACGGGGAGGTTCTTGCCTTCGAGAATATTCTTGATGATAAGCGGAATCAGCTTTTCGGGGAAGTGATAAGGACCGTAGTTGTTGGAACAGCGGGTGATAGTGACGGGCATCTTATAGGTATCGTGATAGGCCATCACTACCATATCGGCACTCGTCTTGCTGGCGCTGTAAGGGCTGTGCGGGCAGAGCGGGGTTTGCTCTGTGAAGTAGCCTTCGGCACCAAGTGAGCCGTAAACTTCGTCGGTAGACACTTGATGGTAACGAACGCCTTTGCGCCAAGTGGGATAACCGGACTCGTCCTTACCCGTGACCCAGGCACGGCGGGCGGCATCGAGCAGGTTTTGTGTACCCAGGATGTTGGTCATCAGGAAAAGCTGGGGATTCTCTATGCTACGGTCTACGTGGCTCTCGGCAGCAAAATTCACTACGTAATCGAATTTATACTTGGCAAACAGTTCGTCGGCAAGCACGCGGTCGCAGATGTCACCTTTTACAAAAAAGCAACGTTCATCGTCAATGTCATTGGCAATGGTGCCCAGATTGCCTGCGTAGGTCAAGGCATCCAGTATCACCACTTTAATATCATTATGTTTTGCCAGGATGTATTTAATATAGTTGGCGCCGATAAAACCGGCGGCACCGGTTACGAGATAAGTCTTCATGAGAATTAAAAATTATAAATTAAAAATTAAAGTCAGCGGGCCTTTATAGGAGAACTATTCTCCTTCTCTTTTTGGGGAACAAAGAGTTCATCGCTTCGATTCAGCCAGTTCCATCAGGTATTTGCCATATTCGGTCTTGCCAAGCTGTTCACCCAAGCGATACAGCTGGTCTACATCTATCCAGCCCTTGCGCCAGGCAATCTCTTCGATACAGCTCACGCGGAAGCCTTGACGGTTCTGGATGGTGGCGACAAAATTGCTGGCTTCCAGCAGGCTGTCGCAATTGCCGGTGTCGAGCCAGGCAAAGCCACGGCCGAAGAACTCCACTTTCAGCGTGCCCTCGTCCAGATAGAGACGGTTGAGGTCGGTAATTTCGTATTCGCCGCGAGCAGAGGGCTTCAAGGAGGCGGCTTTCTCTGTCACGGTGGAGTCGTAGAAGTACAGTCCGGGGACGGCATAGTTGCTTTTAGGATTGGCAGGCTTTTCTTCCAGCGAGACGGCTTTGCCGTTGGCATCAAACTCCACTACACCGTAGGCACGGGGGTCCTTGACGTAATAACCAAAGATGCAGGCACCCTTGTCTATGGAAGCGGCACGCTTCAGCATGGCGGAGAAGCCTTGACCGTAGAACATGTTGTCGCCCAGAATAAGGCAGCCCGGTCCGCCGTCCAAGAACTCTGCACCCAGCACAAAGGCTTGTGCCAGTCCGTTGGGATTCTCTTGTATCTTATAGGAAAAGGACATACCGAGTTCTTCGCCGGTTCCCAGCAGCTCGCGGAACATGGGTAAGTCACGTGGAGTAGAGATAATAAGCACTTCGCGAATTCCCGCCAACATCAGTGTAGAGAGCGGGTAGTATATCATCGGCTTGTCGTAGACGGGCATTATCTGCTTGGAGATAGCCTTGGACAACGGATAGAGACGAGTGGCACTGCCACCTGCAAGAATAATTCCTTTCATATTTCAGTTCTTTTTCGGTGATACTTCAAAATGGAGAATAAAATAAGAAGGAGGACGATGCCCCACGGCTCTACTTGCTATTCGGGTACAAAGATAATGGAAAAATTCGATTAAGTGAAGGCTTGGTTTCATCTTTTTACTTCATTGCTTTGCTTACTCCGGTACATTGTTTTGCTTACTTCAGTGCGTAACGGCCGTCACCCCTTGATGAAACGGTCTTCATCTCAGCGTGTAACGACCTTTACCAAATAGTGTAACGGCCTTTACCCAATAGCGTAACGACCTTTACATTAGCATGTAACGGCTTTTACACTATAGCGCAAGCAATCGGTAAATACAATCCATTGAAAATAAACAAACTACATCATCGGTCAGCAAGTTCTATCACCTCCAAATCTTTAAACGTTCCCCCATCAACCGCAAAGCGTACCATCGTACGCACCTTATGGAAACCTTGAATGCCCGCAGCGCCCGGATTGATGTGGAGTACATCCAACGTCTTGTCATACTTCACCTTCAGTATATGCGAGTGCCCGCTGATGAACAGCTTTGGGGGACGCACCAGAATGCTGCCCTTGATGGAAGGATTGTATTGGGAGGGGCCGTAGTTGCCGGGATAACCGCCGATATGCTTCATCAGCACCTCCGCCCCATCCACCGTGAAACGGAGAATCTGCGGATAGAGCTGCCGTATCTCCTGCCCGTCAATATTGCCATACACGGCACGGAAGGGACGGAAAGCCGCCAGCTTCTGTGCCACTTCCAGCGAACCGATGTCACCGGCATGCCATATTTCGTCACAGCCCTCAAAATATTGCAGGTACTTTTCATCCCAGTAGCCATGCGTATCCGATAATAAACCAACTTTTGTCATCTTTCCTTTGTTTATTAAGACAAAGGTAATTATATTTGGGAAGAATACAATGTGGTAATGTGCTAATATGCCACATTAACACCTTAACACCATGGACAACAGATATTTCAAACGTGACATCAGCTGGCTTTCCTTCAACTACCGCGTACTGCTGGAAGCGGAAGACGAGACATTGCCGCTATACGAACGCATCAACTTTATTTCTATATACTCTTCCAATCTGGAAGAATTCTACAAGATACGCGTAGCCGACCATAAGGCCATAGCCACCGGAGCCTCGCAAAGCGATGAAGAGACTATGCAGTCTGCCGCCGAACTGGTAGATGAAATCAACCAAGAAGTCAATCGCCAACTGGAGGAACGTATCCGCATCTACGAACAGAAGATACTGCCCGCCCTGCGGAAACATCACATCATATTCTATCAAAGCCGCAACGTAGAACCGTTTCACCGCGACTTTGTGCGCAGCTTCTTCCGCGAAGAGATATTCCCCTATCTGGCCCCGGTGCCCGTAAGCAAGGACAAGGTGATTTCATTCCTGCGCGACAACCGTCTCTATCTAGCCGTACGGCTTCATCTGAAAGGAGCTCCCGCCAGTTCTCCAAACCGCATCCAGTATTTCGTGATGAAACTGCCGTACAGCAAAGTGCCGCGCTTCATCCAGCTGCCCAAGGTGGGGAAAGACTATTATCTGATGTTCATTGAAGACATCATCAAGGCCAATCTGGATACCATCTTCCCCGGTTATGAAGTGGACAGCAGTTATTGCATCAAGATTTCACGCGATGCGGATATTCTGATAGACGATGCCGCCAATACCTCCGAAATCATCGAGCAGGTGAAGAAGAAGGTAAAGAAACGCAAGATAGGCGCCGTGTGCCGTTTTGTATACGACCGCGCCATGCCCCAGGACTTCCTCGACTTTCTGGTAGATGCCTACCGCATAGACCGCCGGGAGCTGGTGCCGGGAGACAAGCACCTCAACATGGAGGATTTGCGGCATCTGCCCAATCCCAACCAAAGCGTACGTCCCATCAAGAAACCCCAGCCCATGAAGCTGACCTGCCTGGACGAACGCGAATCCATCTTCCGCTATGTGGAGAAGAAGGACCTGCTGCTGCATTATCCCTACCACTCCTTCGACCACTTCATCCATTTTCTATATGAAGCCGTCCACGAGCCCACCGTGCGTGAAATCATGGTGACCCAGTATCGCGTGGCAGAGAACTCCACCGTCATCAACACCCTAATAGCCGCCGCACAGAACGGAAAGAAAGTCACCGTCTTTGTGGAACTGAAAGCCCGCTTCGACGAAGAAAACAACCTCGCCACCGCCGAGATGATGAAAGCCGCCGGCATCAACATCATTTTCAGCATACCAGGACTAAAGGTACATGCCAAAGTAGCCCTCGTGCTACGCCGCGACAAAGAAGGGCGCAAACTGACAAGCTACGCCTACATCAGCACCGGCAACTTCAACGAAAAGACCGCCACCCTCTATGCGGACAGCGGACTATTCACCTGCAACCCGGTGATTGTAAACGACCTGCACAACTTGTTCCGTACTCTGCAGGGAAAGGAAAATCCGGTGTTCCACCGCCTGCTTGTGGCCCGCTTCAACCTGATTCCTGAACTGAACCGCCTCATCAATCACGAAATAGAACTGGCTCGGCAAGGCAAGCAAGGACGGATTATCCTAAAAATGAATGCCCTGCAAGACCCTGCCATGATAGACCGCCTCTACGAAGCCTCGCAAGCCGGTGTAGAGATAGACCTCATTGTCCGCGGCATCTGCTGCCTCATCCCCGGGCAGGAGTACAGCCACAACATCCGCGTGACACGCATCGTGGATACCTTTCTGGAACATGCCCGTGTGTGGTACTTCGGCAACGGCGGCGCACCCAAGCTCTTCCTCGGCTCGCCGGACTGGATGCGGGGGGCGTGACAGTTGAGCCTTGCCGACCCCGCGGGCGTGGATGCGGCGTAACTTGTACCGCCGTATCGAAGCCGTCACCCCCATTCTGGACCCGGACTTGAAGCAAGAGCTCATCGATATGCTATCCATACAACTGTCGGACAAACGGAAAGCCTGCTTTGTGGACGACCGGTTGCGAAACCGCTGGAAGTCGTCGCGACCGCAAAAGGAGAAGGTACGGTCGCAATATAGCTTTTACGAATACTTGAGAGAGAAAATATAAACAACTCTGCCCCAATATACCTCCGGCTCAACTGTCTTTTATAGGACACAGACGTACGGCAGTTCCTCCACTACGTGCTTGCCGAATGGTGAGGGTATCACTATAAGTCACTTCGCGCTCTTCTATAAGTATAGCAGCAGGACATGTCTCATAATCGGACTCAGGAGCATCACGATAAATAGTAGCCAGATATCTTTTATCTGTATCGAGAAAAGACAGACTGATATTAGCCGTTCGTTCCTCATCTCCCGTGATGCTGCCTATATACCAGCATCCCTCTCCTTTATCACAACGGGCAATAGTAACATAACTGCCAATGCATGCTTCCGGCACCACTGTTCTGCTCCAATCTGTAGGACAAGATACTATAAAATTAAAAGGTTCCGGATTAGCCTCGTAATTCTCTATTTCATCCGAAGCCATTTGTAACGGTGAATAGAGCACCACAAACAGCGCCAATTGTTTGGCCAGTGTGGTATGTACACGTGTCTGTGGCATTACATCGTTAACAAACCGAAACGTCACCGGTGTAAAGTCCATCGGGCCTGCCAACCCACGAGTGAAAGGCAATATTACGGTATGAGAGGGAGGATTTCCACCATCTACATCCCAAGCGTCCCATTCTTGTCCACGTACTCCCTCTTGTGTCATCAGATTAGGAAAAGTACGCTGCAAACCCGTAGGAATCACCGGTTCATGATTATCAATACAGATACGGTGACGGGCAGCAGCCTCTATTACCTTGCGATAATGAAGTACACCAAACTGACTGCTATGATATTCTTTCCCATCAAGCAAATCGCCCACATAACCCGTTTTTACTTGATGCACACCATATTTCTCATAGAACTTGAAACCATCTTCCATCTGATTTTCATAATTGGAAACATTACCGCCAGTTTCATGATGTCCTATCAAAGCTACTCCTTTGCTACGCCCATAATCAGTAATACGTTGTATATCAAAATCGGTATAAGGTTTTGTGAAACTAAACTTCCAAGTAGCCCAGTCTTCATTCCACCCTTCCACCAGTACACCTCCCAGGTTATTGGCAGCAGCAAAATCGATGTGACGCATTGTATTCTCTGTTGTGGCCCCATGATGGGGACCGGCATGCCAGGTGTTATGCTTCATGTGATAAGTCCACCAAATTCCAATATAGCGCATAGGTTGTATCCAGGAAGTATCGGTTATACGACAAGGTTCATTAAGATTTAACATGAGACGGGAAAGAAGCAAATCACCGGCAGATTCAGCCACTATCATTGTACGCCAAGGAGATACACGGGTATCGGTAACACGTACTTTCTCACCTGTACTCCAAGGTGTAAGAGCCGCACGTAATGTAACCGTTTTATTATCTTCAAGTTGTTCAACCGGCTTCAAGTTCATGGCAGCATAATCTGTAAGATTTGCTTCATGAATAGCCAAATAAAGGCTATCTGTTGTCTCAATCGTCACCGGAGTGCTTACCCATCCCATCTTACTAAGAGTTTTTTTCTCAAATAAGGCCTCGTAAAAACGAACTCCTTTCACTGGAATACTCCAAGCATCATAATCTGCAGGAAAAACGAATTCAGTCACTTCGTCATCAATAAGAAACTCTTGTAGCTGTTGCTGGCGCGGGAACTCATACCGGAATCCCATCCCATCATCAAAAAGACGAAAAATAATATTCAGTTCCCGCTCCAACGATGTTTCTTCCTTGAGGCATACCCTCAATTCATTATAATGATTTACAATTTCAGCCTCTTCCCCCCATACTGGTTGCCACACATCATTATGCGAATCATGCTTAACCTCTTTTAGAACGAAACCAGTCAAAAGATCTGGCGCATCCTTCAAAACCAATCCCAGACGTGAAGGAAGTAAAATATTCTTCCCCGCATGTCTTAAACAATATCGGGGAGCACCTTCTTCATCAAGTGTAAACTCTAAAGAAAGTTTTCCATTTGGAGAGGTCAACTTGATATGTTCCTGCTGGCATGAAATCATCCATAGGCCTAAACATAAAGCAAGTATAATCTGTAGCGTTTTTTTTAGTTTCATAGTCATTACCGAATTTAATTTTATATATCCAATTCTTATTTTATAAGTCTACTGACAAACAGTCCCTTTCCTTCCTCAGCCGGAATAACACAGAAGTTTACGAAACCACAGACAGACTCCGGTTCAAGCAACGTGGCAACCAAATTTCCTAAAGGTTGTGCCAAAGGTACCAACCAACTACCTATTGGAAGTTCTACATTATCTTCATAGACATCCGTTTCTACATTTACCGGATGAATCCCCTCCCATTCCTTCTCTGCACGATACAGACGGGTTACTTTGTAACGCTCAACTTTTGCTTTTTGTACACGGGTAACTTGCTCAATGTGTACACCCAACGCTCGAAGCTTACATACTGCTTCTGTACAGGGAGCATCGAGCAGATAAGCCTTAGGGCGAGTACGCATCAATTGAGGTGTTGCCTGCATGGCATCAAGGGTTGGCAGTTCAGTCTTAAACAGTTCATTGGCCTTATAATCGATAAAAGAGACTACATGACGTACAGTATCCGAAGTGAAAGTAACATATATCGGTTCAGTAGCTTTCAAGGTGCGCTTCCTGGCTTGTTCTATCTTACGTTTAATTGAAGCACGATGTTGCGCAGCAGTAACCAACGTTTGCCGTGCCACCAAGAAACCGCACTCACTACGACGTGCAAAACACTCCGGTCCCAATCCAATACCTCTTATTTCGACAAAAAGCGATACAGCTCCCGTCAATGCTTGAAAAGTAGAACTGGACTGCGGACTTTTGGCACCTTTTACAAGAACAAGGGAACCATCTGCCACACGAGGAGTAAAGTAGAAACCGGAAGCATAACCGGCACTATTTAAAACGACCTCTGCCTCACGACGAAAAAGTTCTTCAGACAGCGTACGTAAAGCTAAAGGCGCATTAAGATGTCCTGTAGGTAAAAAAAGTACATCAGCAGCATTTGCTGTCGGCACTCCACGTAATAAGTTAAACTCACGACGTAAAGGTGTATATTCATGAATATCAAGAGCTACGTCCGGATTCCATTGCTGATAGGACTGCTTCAACAGCAAAGTGACAGCATCCTCTAATTTGCTCTGATCGCGATTCAAATCGTAACCATCGGCCGAACGACGTTGCTGAATGGCATAACCATCAACATTGGCTATAGGAACCAAAGCCACAGCTATATGATTCAGCAATTCACGTCCTTCTTTTTCACAAAGTAAGTAACGGACAAGCATGCATACAGCCTCAGCACCTGCCGGCTCGTTACCATGCAGTGCCGCTTGAATCCATACCCTTACCTTCTTCTTGTCGGGAGTACCCAAATAAAGTACCGGAATGGTACGTCCTTGTTTGGTAACACCAATATTCTCCATATATGCCAAACCCGGAGAACGTACAACCAATTGTTGTAAATAGTCCTTTATCTCATCAACCGATGCCAATCCGCTACCGTAAGGTTTACTTAGAGTAGGTGTCTCACGGTCAAATTTGGGGTCAGGATAGAAACTTGCAGTTACTCCGGCAGGTTGCTTCGACTGATTTCTATTCCATAACACAAGATTAGCTAATACCACTTCTTGTGCTATCCTCTGTAAATAAAGAGCCGTTTCAGACGGTAGACCTGCATAATAATCGCTGCTAAAAGGCTCACCAAAAAAAATTGCATAAAAGACACAAGCCGCCAAATAACTGCCTGCAGGACTAGGATGGCTGCCATCAGAATTATACAACTGCAAACTTGGACACTCTCTACGTACACGTCTCCATGCCTCACCCACAGGAGCACAATAAGCATCAAGGACATCAGCCATTTCCAAATAGTTTTCCGTAAGTTGCTGCTGCATTCCTTCATAAGTATCATTATTACGCCCCCATGTCATATAACAGACACTTTTTCCTTTTGGGGCATAAAGACGGCGTAAACTATCTAACTGCGCCGCAGGATGGAATACATTCTTCTTTACCCATTCCTTTTCACGAGTAGGTGCCTTGCTCTGTTCCTGCATCACCATATAATCCCATCCTCCTTCACGAATCGCCTCTAATGTTTGCGTATTGGCTGCATGCTGTCTCAAGTACCAACCAGGGTTAGCAACCTGGCGCACTGATATTTTTTTTCCACATGAGGATGCTAACGATTGGACTTGCCATGGCAAACGATTAAAAAAAGTATAGCTGTTACCTATAAAAAGTACCCGTAAAGAATCTGTCGTCAATAATGGCACAGCTTGTTTCCCCATAGGGACAGCCTCATGCCCGATGCCGCACTCTTCTATCTTGCGCCAATGGCATTCCCAACCACGGGATGCAGCCAACTGGTGAATATAAAGCCAGAAACTACGCCCACGCTCCATACGGTTTCGTCCTTGTCGTTCAGCTTCAGGAGTCTTGCGTAGAAAAGACTCACGTATCGTATCTCCCAAAGCCAGCTGTAGTATGATAGGTTTTGACAAGTATTTTTTTATCTGTTCAGATGAAATATAGGGGATACCAGCCGTACCATAAGGATATGTCTGGGCCAAATCAGGAAAAGTATACCAACCGGGAGAACTTATAATAGCTTTTTCCACATAAGGACTATCGTGAAAAAGCATGAAACGCTGTACGAATTGCCCACCAGCAGAATGACCATAAATCATATATCCTTTGCGCATGCTTCCCGTAAATTGACGCACATATTCAAATAGTTTATCAACCAACACTGGTGTAATTTTTTCGGGAGCATTAGCTACTGTATGGGCAGCATTCATCACCCCCACCTCCTGATAGTCTGCCAAAGGATAAGATTTCAAATCAAAGTGAGGTATAAAAAGCATAAAACCCTTTCTCTCCGCTTCTTCTTTCCAACCGTCCAAAAGATAACGATAGCCGCGGTCTCCTCCTTCAAAGACAAATACAATAGGCATTTGTTTAATATCCCCCTGGGAAGGTATATAATAATGTACATCTACCGGGCGATCGGCAAAAGGAGGGTATTGACTATAAGTGAAGAAATGTTCACCTCTTGGCCTTTCCAAAGTCTGTTTCGCTATTGCAGATAAACAAATACAGAGGAATCCAATATAAAATATAATCAGCTTCTTCATAATTCGTACCTTCCCTTCTTTACTATTGTACCATCTTGCATTACAAATTTACCACGGGCAATGACATCTGTAAGCTGCAAATCTTCCGCCAAAAAACACAAGTCTGCATCTGCTCCTTGTGCCACAATACCTTTAGCTCGTAATTTCAGATTACGAGCCGGATTGGATGTTATCAATGTAATCGCCTGTTCCAATGGTACCCCCTCCTCATTGACTAATGCAACTACCTCCTTGAAATTTAAATTCAAAGGAGCAGGACGATAAGTTATTTCTCCAGTTTCAGGATTCACTCTGCGTACGCCACCATGGCCATCACTAGAAAAAGTAATGCGATCAAGGGGGACACCAGCTCGCAATGCACGTATCACACAACGATGGGGAGTATCAAACTTTGAGCCACCAGTCGAAAAATCAATCATTCCACCTAATTTACCAAATTCTACAGCCTGCATAAAAAGAGCTTCAGTACGTATCAGATGAGTAGGAGACAGATAAGATATCAGTGTAGGATAGTGACGAGCAATATTGAGTAAGGGCTCAATACCTTCCGGAAGTGCTCCCAAATGAATGTGGAGAATTCCTCCTTTACCAGATGTAAATCCCCCTAAACGTACCTGATGTATAATACGTAATATCTCTTGCTCTGTCGGAAACGGACTACGGTCATCACTCATCGCCAGCTTACAGCCAATAACTTTATCTATGAAGATAAGATCGTCAGCCACACTATTCATCAATGTTTTGGTAGGCAATCCGTAATAACTTGTCAGCATATAAGCCGACAATCCGTCATCGTCAATAGCTTTGGCCTTGGCATAAAGCGTAGTAAGTTCTTTGGCAAATCCATCAGTACCAAGCATACCCAATACAGTAGTAGTACCACATGCCACCAGTTCGCTCATAGTCACCTCGGGGACTAATGAGGCATAACCTTGTTGCCCTCCTCCACCAGTAATATGTACATGCTGATCTATAAATCCCGGAGTAACAATTTTACCTTGCACGTCAATAGTATGGCAAAATGATTCATTCAGTTCAATTGTCTTTGAAATATGCGCAATCTTTTCTCCGCATAGCAAAATGTCTGTTTTACCAAGATAGGCAGGAGCATATAAATTTGCATTCTTTATCAATGTAAACATAGCTGTCGATTAATTTTAGAAAGTGATAAGATGATAAAGTATCAAGAAAACAATTCCTCCTATTAAAGGAAATGTATTACGCCTTGCCAACTCCACTGATGACACACCGGCTACCCCGGCAATGGCAACAATGACTCCGGCAATAGGAGATGCGGCACGTCCCATGCTTGCCGCCAACTGCAAAGGAAGTATCAATGAAAAAACCGGCAAACCAAGCTGAGTGGCTATACCCGGCAATAAAGGACCAAATGAAAAAAAGGCTGCATTGCCACTTCCCATCAGCATGGCAGCTCCAAAAATAATGAGAGTAAAGATTGCGGCAATAGCTAATCCCGAAAGTCCGATATGAGAGGAATAACCCACCAATGAATCAATAAATCCCAAACCAATCAGTCCTTTAGAGAAAACTTCTGAAGCTACAATCAATGTTACAACTGAAGTAAACACATTTCCCATGCCTTTCCAAAAACTTGCAAAAACGTTAAAAGTAGTACGCACACTACGAGTATGAAACAACACAAATACCAATGATAAGAACAGAGAAAAAAGCATAGCAGTAGTGGTACCCAATGTTACAGTAGGCTGAAACAGTCCCACAAAAGGTGAAAAGAAAATGAGAAGAGCCAAAGGTAATACCGGGAGTAGCGCAAAAGCCAATGGAACATCCGGTTTTTCTACTAATGAGGTTGCAGTCACATTTGACACCTGCAATATGCCATCCTGCTGTTTCTTTGCATCTTTTTTATCAAAATAACGGTTATTGAAATAGAAGAGTACCATTACAACCAAGGAAGTAGGAATTACTAAAGGAAGTTGATGAGTGATGAAATATTCCACATTGGATTGTCCTATCAATTCGGCAGCCATAGCAGTATTTGCCGACCCCGGTCCCTGATCAAATAGAGTAGCAGCGGCAATGACTGACAATGCTGTAAGTTGGCTTACTCCCAAACTAATTAAAACAGGATAAACCGAAGCCACAAGCAACAATCCTAATCCGGCAGCTGAAGGAGTAGTAATAAAAAGTAATTGTCCAATAGGAATAACTATAGTAGCCGCCAAATAAGGATAACGTCGAAAAAGACCTAATGGCTTCATGGAAATATAGACCAATGCATTAGTAGCCTTTATGTTATTCATGAAAGCTACATAACCGCCAATTGTCATTATCATAAACCCTGCACGCGCCAAATTAGAAAGAAAAACTTCCTCTATCATCCTTACCAAATCAAACACCACCATTCCCGTAGCTTCACTAGGTACTACCGAATGCACTTGCATGAAAAAAGCAGCTGTAAGCATTAATAAACCGGAAAGCATCAAAAGACCTTGAGGATTGAGCTTACGATAAAGACCTACCGCTGTAATCCCTACCATAAGAAGACTAAAAATGAAAGCCAATTCGGACATGATGTATCAAGATATTAAGTTTTTGTTTTCTTTTGAATATATGAATCTAAATCAGATATAAACACCGATATATACAAAGCCGTTTATATGCGGTATTTATATCTGACTATTATCTATCAATACCCCGGATTATTTTCCAAAGGATTACCAGTATTGGCATCAATGAATGATTGCGGCAGCGGGAAAAGGACAGGAGTTTCATATTCATCCATACCACGTCCTGCAATACCAGCTATCTCATTGAGTTCACGCATGCGACGTTTGAAATAGTTATTGGTATCACGTTCGTCACCACCATTTTCTTGGCAAACACGTACCAATGTATGACGACGTTCTTCCTCCGTAAGCAGTTCACGGCTGCGTTCATCAAGAATGAAATCCATACCACCGATTCTAAGATCATCTTCAGTAATACTTACAGCATTGGAACGATTACGTACTTTATTTATCCATTTAATGGCCTCGCCTACTTGATTACTCTTGTAAAGAGCCTCTGCATAAAGTAAATATGTATCTGCCAAACGTAAATAAACAATGTCCGCATAGTGTCCATCATTAGCTGCATTAGCCAAAATAGGTGGAGTATAATCCCATTTACGAGTAGTAGGCCAATCATATTTTTTAATGGAAGTAGAAGTTAGCATGGCTGCATTAACCGTAGTATCAATAAGTGCAGTACCACCTAAATCAAATACCTTGGTTACATTGCCGGCAGCATCTACATCATTAATACTCCATACGATAGCATTGGCAGATACACGGTCATCTTGTTCTCCCATTCCTTTATAATTGTACAAACGAAGTGCTCCTCTGGAAGGAACTACACGTCCGGCTCCCTTACCACCATTAGCTTGCCAAAAGACTTGTGCAAATGAACCTTCACCACCGTTATTGATATAGTCCGGATTATGCTGGTTTGTCTTTTTACAATCGCCATCATTAGCATAATAGTTCTTATAAGTTGTAGTCATATAGACATTTGCAGTACCATAGGCACTATTCTCCTCTTCTGTGTTAATGAAAGCCAGTAACACCTCCGTATTTCCATCAGCATACATAGGAGTATAAAATACGTCAATAAAAGGACATCCATCATTGGAAGCATTACTACCAAAGCGTTGATTTATAAGGGAATATTCTCCACTTTCCACTAATGGTTTCAGTACTGAAACTGCTTTTTCAGCATTACCTTCTGCCAAATAAAGTTCACCCAAATAGTGACGTGCCACAGCACCAGAGACTTTACTATTATTAGAAGTACGCAAAGGAAGGTTATCGACTGCAAACTGGAAATCTTCTGCCATCACTTCGCGAATACTACTCAAGGAAGCACGGTCCCAATCATCACGATAATTCAATCCCGTAATTTCTTGTGTTGAAAGGGGCACTGCACCAAATGAATAGGTAAGGTGACGGTAAGCCCAAGCACGGAAAAAGCGAGCTTCGGCCAACACCTCATTTTTACGATTTTCAGCATCAGCACCACTTCCCCAGTTAATGCCATCATTGTCAGCTCTTGAGATAACCATATTGGCAGTGTTGATGATACGATATCCCCACTGGAAAATATTATTCCAAATAGCAAGATCAGTGTAAGTTATCTCTTTGGGATTGTAGAGGAACTTCATTTCCGCATGACTATTATTGGCCCATGAATTATCTACCCCTCCACCCCAGGCAGAATGCAGACAGAGCGCAATACTTCCTCCCATTGCATCAGCACGGCGATACTCTGCACGCATAAGACCATAAAGAGGCGTTATCATCGATTTAAATCCATTGTAATCTACAAGTAAATTTTCAGGATAAAGTGCATCACGAGGATCTTCCTTAAGAAACTTATCCTCATTACAGCCGCCCATAGTGAGCAATAATACTGTAAACACTAAGACATTGAAATATGTTATTTTTTTCATATGTGCAATTTCATTTTAGCTTTTTATGATATATTACTCTCATCAAATATCTAACTTTAGTCCAAAAGTGAACGAACGTACTGGAGGAGCAGCCAATTGATCATTGAGAAATTCCGGATCCATACCTGTCCAGCCAGTTATTGTAGCCAAATTCTTAATGTTCATGTAAAGATTGAGCCGTTTGATGAAAGTACGACGCAACCATTGTTGTGGGAAATTATAACCCAATGTAACGTCGGAAATACGTAAGAAATCTGTCTTTTCATAGAAACTGGCTCCCTCTGGATTCACATCACTATTCAAACTATTTTTCGGATAGCTATTCGTAGGATTCTCTGGAGTCCAAAAATCCACCAAAAAGCGGTTCTGGCGATATGAATTATGGCTTGTATCATACAAGGCATTCAGATGGGTTTGTCCTAACTGAGCCGTTAAGAACACACTCAGAGTGAAGTTTTTGTACTCAAAAGTGTTCATCAAACTCATATTTACTTTAGGAATAGCCGACCCTATAATAGTCTTATCAGCCGTTGTAATATCGTTACCATCTACATCAAGGTATTTCACATATCCAGGATACGAATTACGATAGTTAGGATCTTGCTGCCCTGTCGGGTTAGACGGATCAGCAATCTGCCATACACCGATAATTTTATAATCATAGTTCACATTGATAGGTTCACCAATAAACCACTTGGAAGCCACATCATCAACCGGCTTTCCATTAGCATCATACAAACCAACATCTACAATCTCCGAACGATAGTGTGAGAGGTTGAAAGAGGTGCTCCAGCTAAAACTCTTATGTGTAATGTTATTAGAAGTTATCTGGAATTCAAAACCACGATTACGGGTCTGTCCACGATTCTCAGTAATAGAGCCAGTACCATTAATGGTAGGAATAGAACGGGAAAGCAGCAAATCTTTGGTTTTAGACCAATAAATATCAAATGAACTCTGAATACGTCCATTCCAAAGTGCAATATCAAAGCCAGTATTAATAGATGTAGTAGTTTCCCAACCTAAACCGGGCGAAGCTAACTTCGACGGATAGAAACCAAACTGTGCAGTATGATCATCATTCAGATAATTGTAAGTTGAAAGATTAGGTAGTGTACTATAAGCACTGATAGCCTCATTGCCATTTTTACCCCATGACAAACGATATTTCAGATTGCTAATGGTTTCACTTATAGGCTTGTCTTTAAAAAAAGATTCATTGGAAATATTCCATCCAATAGCGGCTGAAGGAAAAACGCCGAATTTAGAACTTTCACCAAAAGCGGAGTAACCATCACGACGAGCAGTAAGAGTCAACAAGTAACGATCATCATAAGTATAATTCAAACGCCCCATTTGTGAAATATGATTTTCTTTATAATAATTGGAATTACCAGACATTGTGGCAGCTTTAGAAATCTGGTAATAATACATCACATCATTGGGAAAATTCTTACCTTCCATTGTATTCTGTTCATATTCCTTGCTTTGAGCAGAATATAATCCTGTGAAAAATATACGATGTTTGCCAAATTCACGTTGATAAGAAATAATATTCTCCAAAATCCATTCTTCTGAATGCCAGTCATCAGTATTCAATACGCCATTAGCACTAGCTCCTTCGTAGGTATCCAAACCTTGATAATTCTTATAGGAGCTGTTTTGGTAAGTGAAGCCTGTATTCAATTTATAGCTCAGCCCTTTAATAAAGGGAAACTTTACCTCAAGCACATTATTAGTGATAACCTTTGCACGAATATCTTTTGTCTTATTATTAAGAGATCCCAACGGATTAATGCTGAAAGCTGAAGAGGAGTCCTCAGTAGCAGAAAGTGTAAGTGAACCATCCTCGTTATAAGCACGTCCCAACGGAACTTGTTTTATAGCCCGCCAAAAAGAAGCACTGCTACCACTACGATCGTAGCGACCTAACTGTGTAGTAGTAGAAAATTTCAACCAACTATTAAACTCCTGATCAAGATTGAAACGTACATTATAACGCTTGAACTCATTGCCTACCGCAGTTCCTTTCACATCCGTATAGTTCAATGAAATGAAATAGCTGGTTTTGTTAGCTCCACCACGGAAAGAAAGGTTATGCTGTTGTTTTATACCGGTCTGTGTTGCCAACTTCATCCAATCAGTACTCTGACCGGCAGCATACATAGCTAATTCAGTAGGAGTAAAGTTATCTAACCAAGGTTCAGGATTCTCTTCTGTAGGAGGAGTAGTATTGGTAGCCTTGAAAGCTTCAGATTTATACTTATAGAATTCTTTGCCATTCATCATACGAGGTAAATTGATAGGCTGGTCAATAGTAACATAAGTATCGTATGATACCGTCAATCTGTCTTTCTTACCGCGCTTAGAAGTAATAAGGATTACACCGTTAGAACCGCGAGCACCATAAATGGCTGCTGAAGAGGCATCCTTCAATACTTCTATACTCTCTACATCATTGGGATTGATTTCCGACCATGGACCATCAAAAGGTATTCCATCAAGAATAACAAGAGGTTTATTATCGGCCGTAATGGAGTTGTTACCACGAATACGTGTAGTAGTAGACGAACCTTCAGCATTACTACCCGTCACACTAATATTCAATCCTGGAACTGCTCCTTGCAAAGATTGAATCAAATTAGCTTGTGGGCGACTTTCAAGTACATCCGAGTTAACTGAAGCAACCGAACCTGTAAGATCACTTTTGCGCTGTACACCATAACCTACTACTACCACCTCATCCAGTGCCTGGTTATCTTCTTTCAGTACAATCTTTAACGATGATGCGTCTTTCACCTGCAATGTCTTGGATATATACCCAATGAAACTTATCTCCATTACCGCCCCCTTAGTCACTGAAGCGAGTTTAAAGTTTCCTTCTACATCGGTAATGGTGCCCGTACCCGTACCTTGTATCACTACATTGGCACCGATTATCGGTTCTCCTTGTTCATCTGTCACATTTCCGTTAATATTCCATGTCTGTGCATGAAGTGAGCTTGAAAGTGACAGCATCCACATAAGACAGACAAGCAAAATACCACTTGCGTCTCTCGATTTTTGTCTGGTTTTCATAAATTACATTTTTAAGTTAATAGGAACTTGTGTGTAAAAAATCTCGAGAGCAAAATTAGACAATGTAACAACCGATTATATTCACAGGTAGAGGATTTGGTAAATTCACAAAGTTATATATTACTGATTATCTTTCAATTACAGACAGACTCAATAGATTTTCAGTAGTGATTTAAATTAAATCGGTAATCAAAAACATGTATATAGATAATTGCCATTCGATAGTATTAAGCTATTGAATGGCAATTATCTATATACATGTGGGTAAAAAATGAGAGAAACGCTCAGTCTTCAAATTACTTTTTACAAACCTCTTTCACAGCTCGAAGAAATTCCTCCTTACTGAGCGAAGATTTATTTAAAGTTATAGAACGATTATTATATACGGTTTGCAGTGAACAGTGCAAAAATTCTGCAATCTTCTCACTATCCGTTACCCCCATTCGTATCAAAGCATGAATACGAAGTTCTGTATTAAGCCGCCCAGACTTCACTTCAATATGTTCTTCGGGACGTAGCAAACTATTGAAGTGCTCTACAAAATCAGGGTATAAATGTAGAATAATGGAATCAAATTTCTCATAAAAATCCTTCATTTCATCGCTCATGGTAGAAGTAGAACTAATCATCTTCTTTAAATCTTCAAGTTGCCCAGCCTTTAATTTACGGTTTAACTTTTTACGATACTCCTCCATACGGCAAATATAGGATGAACAAAGTTTGAATACCTGACCAATATACTCCTCCTTAATATAATTTGTGTCACGTAGAACCAAATTGAGCTTTTGCAGTTCACTATTAAGACTCTTCAATCTACCATTGGCCACATGTAGCTCAACCAAAGCTTTCCTACGTCTTCTTGTTTGCCTTCTCAAAAAGAAAAGAGCTATCAGCAATACAATAGTGAGAAAACTAATAAATAAAAGGAATAGCTTTAGCTGCTTCTGTTGCATATGATCACGTTCAATGTAGCTTTGATGTATCCTTCTCTGCAACTTCTGCTGATGAAGCAGTCGTACACGGCTCTTAAAAGTTATACCGATATCAGAACAATAAGTACTATAACGATAGGCTCGGTCCAACTGACCTTGTTCATATAAATAGGAAGCCAATGCATGCAACGAACCAATATCACGATTCACAGCATATACATCAGCAATACCTGAGAGAATCATATTTTCCAGCCACTTGGTATGGTTGTGTTCTTTTTCATAAAGTAGAGCCAAGTTATAAGCTAAAATAGAATAATTACGACTATTAGGTAGAAGACGTTGTTTTTCCTTTTCCAACTCATCCCTAATGGCAATACGTTGTGCACCGGGAACATCTTGATATTTCCACACACGGCTATAAAGGTAGCGTGGCTCGTCAGGAGTGGCCGTCTGCAATACTGAATCTGAATATAACGCATAAAGTTGACCATAATGCTCATGTAATGCATCATCACCTAATGAATAGAGTTGCAACCGCGAGCAGAGAGTACGCATCTGACCATAATAACGCGAACGTAAGTAGCGAGGCATACTGGAAGAACAGAGTGAATGCATTACTTCAGAGGCTTGACTAAGCAAGCCATTAGCCGTATAAACAAAACCAATACCTAATAAAGATTCAATCTCACGATTCTTATCATGATATTGTCGTGCTAAATCAAGGCTTTGTGTAGTATACTTCATAGCCGAATCTGCATCATACACGCGATATTCTTGATAAATAGCCTGATTAAGTTCATACTGTTTCTCAAATGCCTTAGATTGTCTTAGTGAATGCTTCAACGCCTCTATTCGCTCCTCTTTCTGCAAAATAAGTTTATCAGAATTATCTATCAGACTATCTAATTGAGTAAACAATGCCTCATTTGCCTTAGCAGCACTATCTGAGATATGCTGCTTGCATCCAGCACAAAAAAACAAATATAGTAAGAAGAATAGGTTTAAACAAAAATGGTTTTTCATATTTCTATACTCGTTGGTAGAATTCATTGCTGAATTCAACTTGCAAATGCAACAGAATTCTGATTAATAATTTGTTTAAATTT
>OBUU01000095.1_pt1 | contig 59536 bp, 60 predicted proteins | sample 1475981 | NCBI WGS metagenome assembly OBUU01 (sample SAMEA2579966, study PRJEB22360) | human gut metagenome | biome: human gut; feature: human-associated habitat; material: faeces | place: Denmark | collected 2008/2010 | reverse complement strand
ATATAACGATGGGACAGCGTGGCTGCCGCCACAATCGCCGGGTCGGTGATCTGCACGTGATGGTGCAATTCGTACCGTTCTTTCAGACCACGCAAAATCGCAATGGTATCCTCAACAGTCGGCTCCGCCACGAATACTTTCTGGAAACGACGTTCCAGAGCGGCATCTTTCTCAATATACTGCCGGTATTCATCCAGCGTTGTGGCACCCACGCAGTGCAGTTCACCGCGCGCCAGCGCCGGTTTCAGCATGTTGCCGGCATCCATTGCACCGTCTGCTTTACCTGCCCCCACCATCGTGTGCAGCTCATCGATAAACAGGATAACGTTACCTTCCTGCTTAGCGAGATCGTTCAGTACGCCTTTTAAGCGTTCTTCAAACTCACCGCGGTATTTGGCACCCGCCACCAGCGCGCCCATATCCAGCGCCAGAACTCGACGGCCCTTCAGCCCTTCCGGCACCTCGCCGTTAACGATCCGCTGCGCCAGCCCCTCAACAATGGCCGTTTTACCTACGCCAGGCTCACCGATGAGCACCGGGTTATTTTTGGTACGACGCTGCAGAACCTGAATCGTACGACGAATTTCTTCATCACGACCGATGACCGGGTCAAGCTTGCCCTGCTCGGCACGCTCGGTCAGATCGACGGTAAATTTTTTCAATGCCTGACGTTGATCTTCGGCACCCTGATCGTTCACGCTTTCACCTCCGCGCATTTGTTCAATCGCCTGACTCACGTTGGCGGTTGTTGCTCCGGCAGATTTTAAAAGGTCGGTCAGCGTACCGCGTGATTCAAGCGCAGCCAGAACGAATAGTTCTGACGAAATAAAGTTGTCCTTTCTCTTTTGCGCCAGCTTGTCGCAAAGGTTCAGAATACGCACTAAGTCCTGGGACGGTTGAACATCACCACCGGTACCTTCCACCTGCGGCAAACGGCTTAGCGCCTGTTCAATATTGGTGCGTAGCTCGCCGGCGTTGATGCCAGCCGAAGTTAATAAAGGACGTACCGATCCCCCTTCCTGATTCAGCAAGGCGCTCATAAGATGAAGAGGTTCGATGAATTGGTTGTCGTGCCCAAGCGCAAGGGACTGGGCATCGGCAAGAGCAAGCTGGAATTTATTGGTAAGACGATCCAGACGCATAACTCCTCCCATAACAGGTCAAATTTGCTACTGGAGATTAAATGAGGTCATCCCTCAATTATTCAAGGTTAAAGACCTGAACTATGCAAAAATAAGTTTGCCTTCTGGATCGTCTTAGTTCGGCAGGTTATATCAGCCAGATGAAACTTGCCATACGACCCGTCATCTTGTCGCGGCGATAAGAGAAAAAATCATCCTTTTCGCTGAGGGTACAGCGGTCACCGCCGTAAATCTGCTCAACGCCAACGCCCGCCAGACGCTGACGAGCCAGTTGATAAATATCAGCAAAATATTTTTCACCCGCGGGACGAAATGCACGTTCCGCCAGGGCATCTTTTGCCATAAAAGCTTCCCGCACTTCCGGGCCGACCTCAAACGCATCCGGCCCAATGGCGGGCCCAAGCCAGGCCATGATATTTTCCGGTTTATCGGCGAAACAGGCGATGGTTTCTTCCAGTACGCCTTCGCACAGCCCTCGCCAACCGGCATGCGCAGCCGCAACTTCAGTACCCGCGCGGTTACAAAAAAGCACCGGCAGGCAGTCAGCGGTCATCACCGCGCAGACCGTCCCCGGCACATTGCAGTACGAAGCATCCGCTCGCTTTGACTCGTACGGTCCGCCATCGAGTCGCAAAACTGCCGTACCGTGAACCTGCTCCAGCCATACCGGATATGACGGCAGGCCGCCAGCGGCGAACATACGCCGACGGTTCTCTTCTACGTGCTGTAGATTGTCTCCACAATGGGCGCCGAGATTAAGTGAATCGTATGGCGATAAACTTACCCCGCCAACGCGCGTGGAACTACAGGCAGCCACGCCTTCCGGCATCGGCCATTGCGGTACAATCAGTTTAGTCATAGCCAGTCGATGTCGTCTTTATGGGCTTCAAAATCCGCGCGCATGGCATCAATCAAATCCACCATGTCCTGTGGAATTGGCGCATGCCATTCCATCTCAATTCCGCTGATCGGATGGTATAAGCGTAGCATGGTGGCATGCAGCGCCTGACGATCGAACTTCCGCAGGGCAGCGATGAACTCTTCGGATGCCCCTTTGGGCGGACGCGGGCGACCGCCGTAGACCTGATCGCCCACCAGCGGGTGAGTAATGTGCGCCATATGTACGCGAATCTGGTGCGTACGGCCGGTTTCCAGGCGCAAACGCAGCCGAGTATGGATGCGAAAATGCTCCATAATCCGGTAGTGTGTTACCGCCGGTTTTCCCATGGGATGTACCGCCATATGCGTACGCTTGGTCGGGTGGCGGCTAATCGGTTCTTCAACCGTTCCGCCAGCCGTCATATGACCAATCGCCACCGCCTCATACTCGCGGGTGATTTCGCGCAGCTGCAGGGACTCCACCAGTCGGGTTTGCGCCGGGATAGTCTTCGCGACCACCATCAAACCGGTGGTGTCTTTATCAAGACGGTGCACAATCCCCGCACGCGGCACGTCAGCAATGGCCGGATAGTAGTGCAACAGCGCATTCAGCACAGTACCGTCAGGGTTGCCCGCGCCAGGATGCACAACTAAATCGCGCGGTTTATTAATTACGAGGATGTCATCATCTTCATAAACGATATTGAGCGGAATATCCTGTGCCTGGAAACGAACTTCTTCTTCGATTTCAACATCGATAGCAATCGTCTCCCCTCCCAGAACTTTCTCTTTCGGCTTGTCGCTGACGCTGCCGTTTACCAGCACTCTCTGGTCAAGGATCCATTCTTTTATGCGCGAACGCGAATAATCCGGGAACAATTCGGCCAAAGCCTGATCTAAGCGTTGTCCGAGTTGATTTTCGGACACCGTTGCGTTGAGTTGTACTCGTTGTGCCATATACAGCTTCTTCGTTTTAACGTTGGGTTTTACGGCTTTGCCGTTTAATATAGTGTGCTATTGTAGCTGGTCTTAATCGGGAGCAGGAACAGAGATTCTCCCGCATAAACATTTTGAGGAAGTCAAAACGTCATGACGCGCATGAAATACCTGGTGGCAGCAGCCACACTGAGCCTGGCTTTGGTGGGTTGCTCTGGCTCAAAGGAGGAGGTGCCCGATAATCCGCCGAATGAGATCTACGCGACCGCTCAGCAAAAGCTGCAGGACGGTAACTGGAAACAGGCAATAACGCAACTGGAAGCGTTGGATAACCGTTATCCCTTTGGACCTTATTCCCAACAGGTGCAGTTGGACCTGATTTATGCGTACTACAAAAACGCAGACCTGCCGCTGGCTCAGGCAGCCATCGATCGCTTTGTACGCCTGAACCCTACGCATCCTAACATTGATTACGTCATTTATATGCGTGGTCTGACAAATATGGCGTTGGATGACAGTGCGCTGCAGGGCTTCTTTGGCGTCGATCGCTCCGATCGCGACCCACAACACGCGCGTGATGCCTTTAACGACTTCTCCAGGCTGGTCCGTGGCTATCCTAACAGTCAGTACTCTACCGATGCTTACAAGCGTATGGTGTTCCTGAAGGATCGCCTGGCGAAGTACGAGCTGTCAGTGGTCGATTACTATACCGATCGTGGCGCATGGGTTGCGGTAGTTAACCGCGTCGATGGCATGCTGCGTAATTACCCGGATACGCAGGCCACCCGTGATGCGCTACCGAAGATGGAAAATGCCTACCGTCAGATGCAAATGAACGCTCAGGCTGACAAGGTTGCGAAGATCATTGCAGCTAACAGCAAGAACACCTGATAGTCGGTCGCTAAACAAAACGGCAGGCCAAGGGCTGCCGTTTTTTTATTCGTTAAATAGTTTAGCTGAAGCGGTTTAGCCCCGAGTTAACTCATCAAATATGGCTCTCTTTCTGCCATTCGACAAGTAAAATCTCGCCTGTTCCTGTCCTTTCTCACAAAACAGATTCGTTGACAAAAAGTGACAATAAAATGTGATTTAAATCACGCTTTTTGACATTAGGCGAGGTATGCTGAATTCACCAAGACGGGAAAGACAAGAGGTAAAATTTATGACAATGAACATTACCAGTAAACAAATGGAAATTACTCCGGCAATTCGCCAGCACGTCGCAGACCGTCTCGCCAAACTGGATAAATGGCAAACTCACTTAATCAACCCGCATATCATCCTCTCTAAGGAGCCGCAGGGTTTTGTCGCTGACGCAACCATCAATACGCCGAACGGTCACCTGGTTGCCAGCGCACGGCACGAAGACATGTATGCCGCAATCAACGAATTGATCAACAAGCTGGAACGGCAGCTAAATAAAGTGCAGCACAAAGGGGAAGCCCGCCGCGCCGCCACATCGGTGAAAGAGGCAGGCTTTGTGGAAGAAGAAGAGTAATCCTTAACTTAAGCTTGTGTCATGCCACGCGCCTTCGGGCGCGTTTTTTATTGACAGAGTGAAAACAGTACAGGTACTGTAATCCCCACTAACTCAAGGAATTCATCGTGAAACTCATCCCGTTCTTCTTCGCATTCTTTTTTACCTTCCCCTGAATGGGAGGCAATTCGTCGTGTGATAAAGAATGCGAAGACGAACAATAAGGCCTCCCAAAAGGGAGGCCTTTTTTATTGATAATCAATAACAAGAAAGGCAACACATATGACCGAGGAAAACCCATTACTGGCCCTACGCGATAAGATCAGCGCTCTGGATGAAAAACTGCTGGCGCTGCTGGCGGAACGCCGCAGCCTGGCCGTAGAGGTTGGAAAAGCCAAGCTGGCATCGCACCGGCCGGTGCGGGATATCGACCGCGAGCGCGATCTGCTTGAACGCCTGATGACGCTGGGAAAAAAACACCATCTTGATGCCCACTACATCACACGCCTGTTTCAACTCATTATTGAAGACTCGGTCCTTACCCAGCAAACGCTGCTCCAGCAGCATCTGAATAAAATTAATCCGCACTCTGCACGCGTCGCGTTTCTCGGGCCCAAAGGTTCATACTCGCATCTTGCGGCTCGTCAGTATGCCGCCCGCCACTTTGAACAGTTTATCGAAAGCGGCTGCGCTAAATTCGCGGATATCTTTGAGCAAGTGGAAACCGGTCAGGCTGATTACGCCGTCGTCCCTATTGAAAATACCAGTTCTGGCGGCATCAATGATGTTTATGACCTTCTGCAGCACACCAGCCTATCTATCGTTGGCGAGCTGACGCTGCCTATCGATCACTGCGTGCTGGTTTCAACATCCACCGATGCGCAACAGATTACGACGGTCTACAGCCATCCGCAGCCGTTCCAGCAGTGCAGCCAGTATCTAAGCCGCTATCCGCACTGGAACATTGAATATACCGATAGCACGTCTTCGGCGATGGAAAAGGTCGCTCAGGCAAAATCGCCAACCGTTGCCGCTCTGGGCAGCGAAGCAGGCGGAGCGCTACACGGTTTGCAGGTACTGGAACATTGCCAGGCTAACCAGACGCAAAACATCACCCGCTTCCTCGTTCTGGCGCGTAAAGCGGTGGAGGTCTCCGATCAGGTACCGGCGAAAACCACTCTGTTGATGGCTACCGGCCAGCAAGCCGGGGCCCTGGTAGAAGCGCTACTGGTGCTGAGAAACCATAACCTGATTATGACCAAGCTGGAATCGCGTCCTATTCATGGCAATCCGTGGGAAGAGATGTTTTATCTGGATATCCAGGCCAACCTGGAGTCAATGCCAATGCGTAAGGCATTAAAAGAGCTGGCCGAGATAACCCGTTCAATGAAAGTACTGGGATGTTATGCCAGCGAAAACGTGGTGCCGGTCGATCCGGTTTAACGTTCTGTAAACGGCAACTTCTTCATCCCTGCCACGGTCACCGGCAGGGTGAAGATCGCGCCGGAAAGCGGATATTTCGCCAGCTCTTCAGCATCCATATTCTCCCGCGTGGTCGTGATATAGAGCGTTTTCATATCCGCTCCGCCAAAGCACACCATCGTCGGGCAACGCACCGGTAGACGGTACTCCTCCAGTTGCTCGCCCGTCGGAGAAAAGCGCGCAATACGCCAACCGTCAAACATCGCGCTCCAGTAGCAACCTTCAGTATCGATGGCCGCGCCATCAGGAATGCCCTCACCGGGCTGAAAGCGACGAAAGACCTCGCGTTTACCCACCTCGCCCTGCTCATCCAGCGGTGTACGATAGATAACGGCATTGGGCGTATCCGAGGTATACATCCACCGCTTGTCTTCACTAAATGCCAGACCGTTGGCGCCATGAATGTCGCACTGGATAACCTGCGGAGAGAGATCGTTATCAACGCGCATCAAGAGCGCGCCGTTAAAATCTCCCGGTCCCCAGAAAGTCCCGGCATAAAAGCGGCCATCGCGATCGGTTCCGCCATCGTTAAAACGGGCTAATTGCGGATTACTGGGGTTATCGCAGACTTTTCGCTGCAGTAATCCATGAACATCGGTGAGCCAGATACCGCTACGTAAAGCGACGATAAAACCGCCCTTTTCGCGTAGTGCAAAACAGCCGGGCTCTTCGGGAAACTGCAGTACCTGATGATCGCCCGTCTGCACGTCGTAGCGATGAATTTCGCACTCCATAATATCGGCCCAGTACAATGCCTGTTCGGCTTCGCTCCAGGTCGGACATTCCGGTAAATGCCCGGTGTAATCAAACAGCGGTTGTGGTTCAGCCATCGTTTTCATCCCTATAAAAAAAGCCAGCGGGTCACCCCTCTGGCTTTATTGTATACGTCTTTTAACACTTACTGCCGATTATCATTTGCCTGACGCAGCAACGTCCGGCTTTCGCTCTGGAAGCGCTGGGCATAATCACCGAACCAGTGCTCGACCTTACGGAAGCTGTCAATGAATGCCTGTTTATCCCCTTGTTCCAGCAGGCCGATAGCTTCACCGAAGCGCTGGTAGTAGCGCTTAATCAGCGCCAGGTTGTTTTCTGAGGACATAATAATATCTGCGTAGAGCTGCGGATCCTGGGCGAACAGCCGGCCAACCATCGCCAGTTCAAGGCGATAAATCGGTGACGACAGCGCCAGAAGTTGCTCAAGTCGCACGTTCTCTTCGGCCAGGTGCAGGCCATAAGCGAAGGTGGCAAAGTGGCGCAACGCCTGAATAAAGGCCATGTTCTGATCGTGTTCGACGGCGCTAATACGATGGAGCCGCGCGCCCCAGACCTGGATTTGTTCCAGGAACCACTGGTACGCCTCAGGCTGGCGGCCATCGCAATACACCACGACCTGCTTCGCCAGGCTGCCGCTGTCAGGCCCAAACATGGGGTGTAATCCCAATACCGGTCCGTTATGCGCGGCCAGCATCGCCTGTAGCGGTTCCGCTTTCACCGAGGCCAGGTCGACCAGAATGCAGTCCGCCGGCAGCGGCGGCAGTTGAGCAATCGTTGCCGCTGTTGTGTGAATCGGTACGCTGACGATGACCATTCCGGCATCGGCGACGATCTCCTCGGCCCGAGACCAGTCGTCTTTCTCGAGGATACGCACCTGATATCCGGAAAGCGTCAGCATTTTTTCAAACAGTCGCCCCATTTGCCCGCCGCCGCCGACGATCACCACCGGACGCAGATTCGGATAAAGCGTTTTAAAACCTTTATCGTTCTCGCTGGAGTAAGACTCACGCATGACGCGACGCAAAACATCTTCGATAAGATCCGGCGGAACCCCTAGCCCCTCAGCCTCCTCACGGCGGGAGGCCAGCATCGCCGATTCACGTTCAGGGACGTAAATCGGCAGACCGTATTGGCTTTTAACTTCTCCGACTTCCGCAACCAGCTCCAGGCGCTTAGCCAGCAGTTCCAGCAGCGCTTTATCGACTTCATCAATTTGATCGCGTAACGCGGTCAGTTCAGCAACCATATAATCCTCTTACGCCAGACGAGCCGCCAGATGGCCTCGCAGATCCTTATCAAGTTCGCGGAGCAACGCATCGGTGGTTTCCCAACTAATGCAGGCATCGGTCACGGAGACACCGTATTTCATATCGCAACGCGGCTGCTCAGAGGACTGGTTTCCTTCGTGGATATTGCTCTCAATCATCAGACCAATAATGGAACGATTACCATCTTTAATCTGCGCGACGACGGATTCAGCAACCGCAGGCTGGCGGCGGTAGTCTTTATTAGAATTCCCATGGCTGCAATCTACCATCAGAGAGGGTTTCAGTCCCGCCTGAGTCATCTCTTTTTCGCACTTCGCGACATCTTCCGGGCCGTAGTTGGGCGCTTTACCGCCACGCAGAATGACGTGTCCGTTTGGATTGCCCTGCGTTTGCAGCAGACACACCTGACCGGCCTGGTTAATACCGACGAAGCGGTGCGGCATTGCGGCAGCGCGCATGGCGTTAATTGCCGTTGCAAGGCTGCCATCGGTGCCGTTTTTAAAGCCGACCGGCATCGACAACCCGGAGGCCATCTCGCGGTGAGTCTGAGATTCTGTCGTACGCGCGCCGATGGCGGACCAGCTAAACAGATCGCCGAGGTATTGAGGACTGTTAGGATCCAACGCTTCCGTCGCTAACGGCAGCCCCATATTGACCAGCTCAACCAGCAGACGACGCGCAATCTTCAAGCCGCCTTCTACATCAAACGAACCATCCATATGCGGATCGTTAATCAGCCCTTTCCAGCCAACGGTGGTGCGGGGTTTCTCAAAATAGACGCGCATGACCAGATAGAGGCTATCGCTGACCTCTTCGGCAAGGGCTTTAAAACGACGAGCGTACTCAATGGCGGTTTCAGGATCGTGAATCGAACAAGGACCACATACCACCAACAGGCGCGGATCGCGACCGGCGATGATGTCAGAGATGGTCTGACGAGACTGCGCGATCTGCGCTTCCTGCTCAACGCTCAGAGGGAATTCAGCTTTCAACTGATCCGGCGTGATCAAAACCTGTTCGTCAGTAATATGTACGTTATTCAGCGCGTCTTTTTGCATGATTGCGATCCTGTATAGCTCGTTTGCGATAGTTATTGCCTCAGCGAGGATGACGTAACGATACCATATGAAGTAAAGATTTCAATCCATATTCCGTAAATTTTACTTTACAGTTATAAATTAAATCGCGCCAGATTCACTTCATAATGTACAATTATATTTACAACAAGCATGCAGGTTCAGCACTTCCCCTCTTTTCACTCCATTCTTTTACGAAAAATCCTGGTGAGAATTATCTTAAAGCGGCGGGGCTGGCTAATGACGGTTTTCAGCAATAATGCTATTCTTCGCCCGGGTTTCAGCAATCTGCATCCCCCGCGCTATGACAACCTGACGGATCCGTAATGACAGTTCTTCACCGTCTCTTTTTGACTTTAGTACTATCGCTCGTGGGTATCTCTGCTGTTGCCTCCGAACCGTCTGAAAATGTTCGGACGATCGTTTCGGGAATCGTGACCTATACACGCTGGCCGCAGTTATCCGGCCCGCCAAAGCTTTGTATTTTTTCGACATCACGTTATATCCATAGCCTGGCCGAAGAAGCACCGGAATTATTGCCTTATAAACCCGTGATTGTTCGTAATACGGAAGAAGCCTTACAGACGACCTGCGATGGTTTTTATTTTGGCAGTGAATCTCCGACTCAGCAGTCTGAATTTACAGCTAAATATGGAAACCGGCCCCTATTGCTTATTGCGGAACAAAACACCGATTGCTCTATTGGCAGCGCATTTTGCCTGCTTATAAACAATGAGAGAGTCAGATTTTCCGTAAATCTGGATGTACTGACGCACAGCGGCGTTCGGGTTAATCCCGATGTGCTGATGCTTGCCCGGAAAACATCACATGAATAAGGATTTTTCTCAGGCCCCGCGCCCCACATTTAAAAGAGCGCTACGCCGTATCAGCATGATAAGCGTTGTTATCTCTATGACACTGGTCTGGCTATTGCTCTGCGCCGCTTCCATATTCACACTCAAGCAATACGCACAAAAAAATCTGGAGCTCACCGCCGCCACGATGGGCCGTAGTCTGGAAGCCGCGCTGGTCTTTGGCGATAGCGCGGCGGCCGAAGATACCCTGGCCACCCTGGGCAAGCAGGGACAGTTTTCGCAGGCAATCCTGGTCGACGGTCGGCAGAAGCCCTTTGCCTCATGGCATAACGATGGCCTGGCCAGGCAAGATAAAGTCAGCGACGTTATCAGCAAATGGCTATTCCCGGAACCCACGGTACAACCTATCCTGCACCAGGGGAAAGTTATCGGTGAACTTCGTCTGACCGCGCTGGACAGGCTGATAAGCTATTTCCTCGGTATCTCAATTATTGTGCTAACCGGCAGCATTTTTCTCGCCTCATGCATTGCATTGCTGCTTACCCACTCGCTGCATCGTGGCATCGTGGCTGCGCTGCAGAGTATTACCGAGGTAGTTCATGATATCCGCGAAAATCGCCATTTCTCTCGTCGGGTCCCCGAAGAGCGTATTGAAGAGTTTCACCTCTTTGCCCAGGACTTTAATAGTCTGCTGGGCGAGATGGAGGACTGGCAGCGGCAGCTTCAGGCTAAAAATGCCCAGCTTCTGCGTAGCTCCTTGCACGATCCGTTGACCGGCCTGGCTAACAGAGCCGCTTTCCGCAACGTTATTAATGCGTTGATGAAAGACGAAACCGTCCATGGTAGTTCTGCGCTGCTGTTTCTTGACGGCGATAATTTCAAGCTCATTAACGATAACTGGGGCCATGCTGCCGGCGACAAGGTGTTAATTGAGGTCGCCAGCCGCCTGATGGCCTTTGTCGACAAACAGCACCAGGCGTGGCGTCTCGGCGGCGATGAATTTGCCGTTCTGCTGCGCAATGTTCATACAGAGGCTGAAGTTCAGGCACTCTGCAGCGCATTGTCGGAACAGTTTATCCCGCCGTTTAATCTCCACAACGGCCACACCGTCAGGCTGTCGCTGAGTATTGGTTACGCATTAACCTGGGAACATGCCTCCGCGGAAAATCTGCAAGAACTTGCCGACCAAAATATGTATCGGATGAAACACCAGCGCTTACAGCGAACGCAAAAATAAAAGGAATCACCATGATCGGGAAATATTTTGCTCCTGCTTTACTGGCCGCACTTTTTCTAAGCGGCTGTCAGGCTCCGCAAGGAAAATTCTCTGCAGAACAAATTGCAGCAATGAAGTCATACGGCTTTACTGAAGCCAATGGCGACTGGTCATTAGGAATATCTGACTCCATATTATTCGACAAAAACGACTATCACCTGCGTGCCGATAGCAAACAGCAAATTCGCACTATGGCTTCGCGTCTGGCCACCACCGGAATTACCCATAGTCGTCTCGAAGGACATACTGATAATTACGGCGAAGACGCTTACAACGAAATGTTATCGCTTAAACGCGCGAACAGCGTTGCGGATGCCTGGGCCGAAGGGGCAAATATTCCGCGCACCAATTTGACCACTCGCGGGCTCGGGAAAAAGTATCCGATAGCCAGCAACGCTACCGCACAAGGACGCGCTGAAAACCGCCGCGTCACGGTGGTTATCAGCACGCCTTAAGCACCTATTCGACTGACTTAGCCTCTGTCATCGCCGTTGCTGCGCGCCAGCGCAGATAATCAACGGCGAGACACAGCGCGAGGCTAATCCCCATTAGCGGCAGGGCCCGCCCCAACATCACTGTGATAACGCCGATCGACAGACGAGCAGGCCATGCTAAGCCCAGCCACGCGTGGAGCAGCGTATTAGCCGGGTTAAAGGCCGAACTCGCGGGACGGCGTATCCACCACAAACGGTACCCCACCACGATCATCACGCAGAGTGCAATCCCGAATACGATAAGCAGTAGCTGATTGGCAAGCCCGAACAAAATTCCCATATGGAAATCCACGCCCCAGCGGGTTAGTTTAGCCATCAGCGGAAAGTCGGAAAAATGAGTGCGGTCCACGACCTGCATATTTGAACCATCGATCGCTACCGCATCAACCTGTGTCGGCCAGCTTCTGTCAATTTCATTTACCGTCCACGCCCGTCCGGAGGCCGACGGAGGACGAATCTCCAGCTTGCCTGCTTCCAGCCCGGACTTGCGAGCAGCCTGCAGGACCTCGTCAAAATCCTCTACGCGAAGTGGGACGTTCGTCTTCTCCATCGCCCCGTGTCTCATATGATGTTCCGCATGTGGATCCTGTATTGCCGGAGTGGTTCTTTCCAGCTGCGCGTTCACCTGCGGCGTCAACCAGCCAAAGGCGGCGCGCATCTTGTCGACGTTACTGCCCGCCCATTGTGACCAGGTCAAACCGGTCGCAGAGAATAACAGCATACCGATTAGCAGCGCCCAGCCGAGAGAAACATGCAGGCGACGGTTATTCTGCACTCTATTATTTATACGACGACGCGGTCGGGTCATCGACCACAGCGCGATCCCGCCAAGAGCGGCAACCCACATCCAGGAGGCTGCCAGCTCGCTGTACAGTCGGCCTAAGTTACCCAGCAGCAAAGAGCGATGGGCATAATCAATCCACTGCCGCAGCGGCAAAATACCGCTGGTGCCGTAAACCGGCATATCACCTGTCACGCGTAACGTCACCGGATCGACAAAAATTGCCCGAGTTTCAGACTCGCCAAGATTTGGATCAATAAACATCACTCGGGTAGTATCGCCAGCCATAATCCCCGGTCGAACCGCGTGCAAACGGAGGTTTCCCTGGACCGCCTCCATTGCTACGGTAATTTGCGCGCTCAGCGGGTGCTTTTCGCCGCTGAGCGTCCCCTCCAGAGTCTCTTTATAGAGCCAGCTTTCCAGCTGCGGGGTGGCGACATAGAGCGTACCGGTCAGAGCCGCCACGAAGATAAACGGTCCGATAAACAGTCCGATATAGAAATGAAGACGACGCAGCAGGTTCAGCCATGCCGCGCGCGAGGTGCAGGTAGTCATACTTTTCCTTTTTGAGAGCAAAAGAGAACGTTGCGCAGTGCGCACATGATTTTTTAGTTAAGGAAGCAAGCAGACTGTTGCGGCGGAGCGCGGGTATGAGGGTAAAGCCAGGGAAAGTAGTGCCAGTGTTTCCGTTCCGGACGGAAAACCGGTGCGCTATAGCGTCGAAGCACCAGGCTGATCAGCAGTACCAGCGCAAAAATCATCCCTGGCACGTGGGCTAATAGTACGCAGTAGCCGCAGGCTTCAGCATGATCGACCGGCATGCTGTGCGCGTGTTCCGCAATCGAGGCGTCAGTATGCATCATGGGCATCTGATGTGATGGCATCTCTTGCGTCATTTCCATCGTTAAATGGTGCATACCGCTCATCGGATCTTTTTGCAGCGCGACAGAGATCAGCGGCGCCACCACGATCAGCAGGATCGCAAACAGCGCCAGCCATGCGGCGTGCCGTTGTGATGCCGGGTGATGAAAAATAGTGCTGACCACGGTCCCTCCGAATGAGGGCCATATTGTAAATGATTCTCAATGAAATAGTTAAAATGAAGATAAAAAAAGGGCTGGCCCATCAGGCCAGCCCTCTCATTCAGGATGTCGCGAAAGCGAATCTTAGTTAAGACGCTCTTTGATACGAGCAGACTTACCGGTACGCTCACGCAGGTAGTACAGTTTAGCTTTACGTACAGCACCACGACGTTTGACAGAAATGCTGTCAACTACCGGAGAGTGAGTCTGGAAGACACGCTCAACGCCTTCGCCGTTGGAAATTTTGCGAACAGTGAATGCAGAGTGCAGACCGCGGTTACGAATAGCGATAACCACGCCCTCGAATGCCTGCAGACGTTTTTTGGAACCTTCAACAACCCATACTTTCACTTCCACGGTATCACCCGGACGGAAGGAAGGTACGTCCTGCTTCATCTGTTCTTGTTCAAGTTGCTTAATAATGTTGCTCATAATTTAATCTCTTATCCTGGGTAAACTGATATTGGGGGCTTACGCCATCCCATCATGTTTATGTTGCTGTTGCGCGAGTTCCTTTTTGAACTCCGCCAGCAACCTTGCTTGCTCTTCAGTCAGAGCCAGGTTTTCCAAAAGTTCAGGTCTTCTAAGCCAGGTTCGGCCCAGCGACTGCTTCAGACGCCAGCGACGTATCTCCGCATGGTTTCCCGACAGCAATACCGGCGGTACTTCCATACCTTCTAACACTTCAGGGCGCGTATAGTGCGGGCAATCCAGCAATCCTTCAGCAAACGAATCTTCGATTGCCGAAGCTTCATGACCCAGAACCCCCGGAATAAACCGGGAAACGGAATCAATCAGCGTCATTGCCGGTAGCTCACCACCGCTGAGAACGTAATCGCCGATTGACCATTCTTCATCAATTTCGGTCTGAATTACGCGCTCATCTACGCCTTCGTAGCGACCGCACACCAAAATCAGCTTCTGATTTGTTGCCAGTTCGCTGACGCCAGCTTGATCAAGCTTGCGCCCCTGAGGTGAAAGATAAATCACCTTTGCGCCTTCACCTGCCGCGGCTTTTGCTGCATGAATCGCATCCCGCAAAGGTTGCACCATCATTAGCATCCCCGGTCCGCCGCCGTAAGGACGATCGTCCACGGTACGGTGCCGGTCATGAGCGAAATCTCGAGGACTCCAGCTCTGGATGCTCAGCAGGCCATTTTTTACTGCCCGGCCAGTTACCCCGTAATCGGTAATTGCGCGGAACATTTCTGGAAACAGGCTAACGATACCTATAAACACAAGCCAATCCCCATAGTGCCGTTTTTTACCGTTTATTCGGAGAATTTAAAAACCAGGATCCCAATCTACTTCGATAGTACGAGTAGCGAGATCGACTTTCTTGATAACCTGCCCATCGAGGAACGGAACCAGCCGCTCCTTGATACCAAATGCATCTTTCAGGTTTGCCTTGATGACGAGAACGTCATTAGACCCGGTTTCCATCATGTCGATGACTTTACCGAGGCTATAGCCTTCAGTGGTCACTACCTGGCAGCCCATCAGGTCTTTCCAGTAATAGTCACCCTCTTCAAGCGCAGGCAGCTGCGATGAATCCACAACAATTTCGCAATTAGTCAATAGATTCGCTGCATCGCGATCGTCAATGCCTTTCAGCTTAATGACGATATCCTGATTGTGGTGGCGCCAGCTTTCCAGCTCAACAACCTGCCACTGACCCGCCTTCTGGATAAACCAGGGCTGATAGTCAAAAATGCTTTCGGCGTCTTCGGTGGAGGAAAACACTCTGAGCCAACCACGGATACCGTAGGAAGAACCCATTTTGCCCAATACAATCGGATCAACAGGTGCTTGTGCGGTGTGTTGCTTGCTCATCATGACCACCGTGACAGATTAAGCTGCTTTGTTAGCGGCTTTGATCAGCGCAGCTACGCGATCGGAAACAGTCGCGCCCTGGCCAACCCAGTGAGCGATACGATCCAGATCCAGACGAGTTCCTTCTTCGGTCGCAGAAGCGATCGGGTTGAAGAAACCAACGCGCTCGATGAAGCGACCGTTGCGTGCATTACGGCTGTCGGTAACAACAACCTGGTAGAACGGACGCTTTTTCGCGCCGTGACGTGCTAAACGAATAGTAACCATAACATCCTCTTGTGTGAATAAAACACCGGGCCCCATCGAGGAACGGAGCCCGGTGTCATATTAAAAGCCCGAAAATTTTACTGATTTCTGGGGAAATTGCAATCAGCAGTTATAAACTCTGCTGTGGAAGGGCACCGCAGATACCCTAAATTGGGTACCTGCGAGTAATTCATAGCCAGAGCGCGCCAACAATGGGACAGGAAAGAAGGGCGCGCCGGCAGCAATAGCCACAATACTATCGGCCTCCGGGGAAACCTGGCGGCATCATACCTTTCATTCCACGCATCATCTTCATCATGCCGCCTTTCGACTTCATCTTCTTCATCATGCGCTGCATATCGTCAAACTGCTTGAGCAGACGGTTCACATCCTGCACCTGCATTCCGCAGCCTGCGGCGATACGGCGCTTACGCGAACCTTTAATAATTTCCGGTTTAGCGCGCTCTTTCAGCGTCATCGAGTTGATGATGGCTTCCATACGCACCAGCACTTTGTCGTCCATTTGCGATTTAACGTTGTCCGGTATCTGCCCCATGCCCGGCAGCTTGCCCATCAGGCTGGCCATACCGCCCATGTTTTTCATCTGACGCAGCTGTTCAAGGAAATCGGTCAAGTCAAAACCATCGCCTTTTTTCAGCTTAGAGGCCAGCTTTTCAGCCTGCGCGCGGTCGACCTTACTTTCGATATCCTCGATCAGGGACAGGACATCGCCCATGCCGAGAATACGGGAAGCGATACGATCCGGATGGAACGGCTCCAGCGCTTCGGTTTTTTCGCCCACCCCGAGGAATTTAATCGGCTTGCCGGTGATATGACGAATCGACAGCGCCGCGCCGCCGCGGGCGTCGCCGTCCACTTTGGTCAATACAACACCGGTTAACGGTAGCGCTTCGTTAAACGCTTTCGCGGTATTCGCCGCATCCTGGCCGGTCATCGCATCGACAACGAACAGGGTTTCTACCGGATTAAGCGTTGCATGGACCTGCTTAATCTCGTCCATCATCGCTTCATCAACGTGCAGACGACCAGCGGTATCCACCAGCAGCACGTCGTAGAATTTGAGCTTCGCTTCTTTCAGCGCGGCATTAACGATATCAACCGGTTTCTGGCCAACGTCAGACGGAAAGAAATCGACGCTAACCTGCTCGGCCAGCGTTTCCAGCTGTTTGATCGCCGCGGGACGATAAACGTCAGCGGAAACCACCAGGACTTTCTTCTTGTGCTTTTCACGCAAGAATTTACCCAGCTTAGCGACGCTGGTCGTTTTACCCGCCCCCTGCAAACCGGCCATCAGAACTACGGCAGGCGGCTGCGCGGCTAAATCGAGCGCCTGGTTCTCTTCGCCCATCGCGGCAACCAGTTCGTTGCGCACGATTTTGACGAACTCCTGCCCCGGGGTCAGGCTTTTATTAACTTCATGACCAACCGCGCTCTCTTTAACACGGTTGATGAAGTCACGAACCACAGGCAGAGCAACGTCCGCCTCCAGCAGCGCCATGCGCACTTCGCGCAGAGTATCTTTAATATTGTCTTCAGTAAGGCGTCCGCGGCCGCTAATGTTGCGCAGCGTACGCGACAAACGATCGGTTAAATTATCAAACATTGTCTCTCGCCTGAGGTGGAAACGGTCGGTCGCCGCAGCGACACAAAAACGGAATGGGCGCAGTATAACACGACATAAACGCGAATGTGCTGCAACGGTTGGAGCCAGACTCGCGTGACGTTATACTGCTTCTCTCTACTATTTAGTCAACAGTCGACGCGCATATGCCTGTTTTTGCTCTACTCGCCCTTGTCGCCTACTCCATCAGCCTCGCGCTGATCGTCCCTGGTCTGTTACAAAAAAACAGCAGCTGGCGGCGGATGGCGATTCTTTCCGCAACTATTGCGTTGATTTGTCACGCCTTTGCGCTGGAGTCACGCATTTTTCCCGGCGGCGAAAGCGGGCAAAACCTCAGCTTATTAAACGTGGGATCGCTGGTTAGCCTGATGATCTGTACGGTGATGACCATCGTCGCATCGCGCAATCGCGGCTGGCTGCTGCTGCCCATTGTCTACACCTTCGCCCTGATCAACCTCGCGTTCGCCACCTTTATGCCGAACGAGTACATCACGCATCTGGAAACCACGCCGGGGATGTTGGTCCACATCGGCCTGTCGCTCTTTTCTTATGCTACGCTGATTATCGCCGCGCTCTACGCTCTGCAGCTGGCGTGGATTGACTATCAGTTAAAGAACAAACGATTGACCTTCAGTAGCGAAATGCCGCCGCTGATGAGCATCGAACGTAAAATGTTTCATATCACCCAGATAGGCGTGGTGCTGTTAACCCTGACGCTGTGTACCGGGCTGTTTTACATGCATAACCTGTTTAGTGCGGAAAACATTGATAAAGCCGTACTCTCTATCGTGGCGTGGTTCGTTTATATCGTCCTGCTTTGGGGCCACTATCATGAAGGGTGGCGCGGACGCCGGGTCGTCTGGTTTAACGTGACTGGCGCAGGCCTGCTGACGCTGGCCTACTTTGGTAGCCGCGTATTGCAACAGTTCATGAGCTAAGTCTTTAAGGAATCCCTAGTGGAACATATCTCCACCACCACGCTGATCGTAACGCTGATCATCATGGTGGTTATCTCCGCCTATTTCTCCGGTTCTGAAACCGGCATGATGACGCTAAATCGCTATCGCCTGCGTCATATGGCCAAGCAGGGCAATCGTCAGGCAAAACGCGTTGAAAAGCTGCTGCGCAAACCTGACCGTCTGATTAGCCTGGTCCTCATTGGCAATAATCTGGTTAATATTCTCGCTTCGGCGCTCGGCACCATCGTGGGTATGCGCCTGTACGGCGATGCAGGCGTTGCCATTGCCACCGGGGTTCTGACGTTCGTGGTGCTGGTATTTGCGGAAGTGCTGCCCAAAACCATTGCGGCGCTCTACCCGGAAAAGGTCGCCTATCCCAGCAGCCTTCTGCTCGCGCCGCTGCAAATACTGATGATGCCGCTGGTGTGGTTGCTCAACACCATCACCCGCATTCTGATGCGCATCATGGGCATTAAAACCGATATCGTCATTAGCGGGGCGCTCAGCAAAGATGAACTGCGTACTATCGTTAATGAATCACGCTCGCAAATCTCCCGCCGCAATCAGGACATGCTGCTGTCGGTTCTGGATCTCGAGAAAGTTAGCGTGGACGACATCATGGTCCCGCGCAATGATATCGTCGGTATTAATATTAACGACGACTGGAAGTCCATTGTCCGCCAACTGACCCACTCTCCCCACGGCCGCATCGTGCTGTACCGCGACACCCTTGACGATGCCATCAGCATGCTGCGGGTACGCGAAGCTTATCGCCTGATGACGGAGAAAAAAGAGTTCACAAAAGAGGTAATGCTGCGCGCCGCCGACGAAATTTACTTCGTGCCGGAAGGGACGCCGCTCAGCACCCAACTGGTAAAATTCCAGCGCAACAAAAAGAAAGTGGGCCTGGTGGTGGATGAATATGGGGATATTCAGGGCCTGGTCACGGTTGAGGATATCCTCGAAGAGATCGTCGGCGATTTTACGACCTCCATGTCGCCTACGCTTGCAGAAGAGGTAACGCCGCTTAACGATGGTTCAGTGATTATCGACGGTACCGCCAACGTACGTGAAATCAATAAAGCATTTAACTGGCATCTGCCGGAAGATGAAGCGCGAACCATTAACGGTATCATTCTGGAAGCTCTCGAAGAGATCCCTGCCCCCGGCACCCGCGTGCGCATTGAACAGTATGATATCGATATTCTTGATGTTCAGGAGAATATGATTAAACAGGTGAAGGTTATGCCGGTAAAACCCATTCGTGAAAGCGTGGCGGAGTCATAGCATACCTGGCACGGTGCAGGTCTGAATAGAAAAACGGCTACCTCATGGTAGCCGTTTCGCTTATTTACTTCGCTTTCGCTACGGTAACCATCGCCGCGCGAATAGTACGGCCATTCAAGGTGTAGCCCTTTTGCATAATGCCCAGAACGTTACCTGCGGGTACGTCCTCGGACTCAACCATCGCAATGGCCTGATGCACGTTCGGATCCAGCGGCACGTTAGTATCGCCAATGACTTCCACGCCAAACTTACGAACCACGTCCAGCATCGACTTCAGCGTCAGTTCGATACCTTCAACCATCGGCGCCATATCCGGGTTGGCTTTATCAGCCACTTCCAGGGCGCGGTCCAGGCTGTCGATGACCGGCAACAGTTCGTTGACGAACTTCTCAAGCGCAAACTTATGCGCTTTTTCGATATCCTGCTCGGTACGACGGCGCAGGTTATCTTCATCGGCTTTCGCACGCAGCAATACTTCACGTTCGCGCTTCTGGGCTTCAACGAGCTGAGCTTCCAGATTCGCAATTTTTTCATCGCGCGGATCCACCTGCTCAGCCGAAACCTCAGGCTCTACCGCCTCAACGTCATCGTGCTGCTCCGTGATAATTTCTTCCGGGGCTTGCCCCTCAGGCGTTTTCTGTTCTTTACTACTCATGAATTTCTCCGCGTTTTTTTTCGCATTCATCTCGCTAACTTCGCTTATTATGGGGATCAGTTTCCGGGTTTCAAGGGAACGCAGCCAGATTGTCACTATTCATTTAACTCAAGGACATCCAGATCATGAAGAATCACTTCAAGTGTATAGGCATTGTGGGACACCCTCGTCACCCAACCGCGCTGACCACACATGAAATGCTCTGGCGCTGGCTGTCCAGCAAAGGTTATGAAGTTCTGGTTGAGCAGCAAATCGCTCATGAATTACAGCTCAGCAATGTGAAGACCGGGACGCTGGCGGAAATTGGCCAGCAGGCAGACCTGGCCGTCGTGGTTGGCGGCGATGGTAATATGCTCGGCGCGGCGCGGACGCTGGCGCGCTACGATATTAACGTTATTGGCATTAACCGCGGAAATCTCGGCTTTCTGACCGACCTCGATCCGGACAACGCGCTACAGCAGCTCGCTGATGTGCTCGAAGGCCACTATATCGCCGAAAAACGCTTCCTTCTGGAAGCTCAGGTCTGTCAGCAGGATTGCCAGAAGCGTATCAGCACGGCGATTAACGAAGTCGTCCTGCACCCCGGTAAAGTAGCGCATATGATTGAGTTTGAAGTCTATATTGACGAGGTGTTTGCTTTCTCTCAGCGCTCAGATGGGCTCATCATCTCCACGCCTACCGGCTCCACGGCCTATTCCCTCTCCGCCGGCGGGCCGATCCTCACCCCTTCGCTGGATGCTATCACCCTGGTGCCTATGTTCCCGCATACGCTTTCGGCCCGGCCGCTGGTGATCAACGGTGACAGTACTATTCGCCTGCGTTTTTCGCAGCGCTGTAGCGACCTCGAAATTAGCTGCGATAGCCAGATAGCGCTGCCCATTCAGGATGGAGAAGATGTGCTGATCCGCCGGTGTGATTATCACCTTAATCTCATCCATCCTAAAGATTACAGCTATTTCAATACATTAAGCACTAAGCTTGGCTGGTCGAAAAAATTGTTCTGATTTTATAGCCAGCCCCTTTACTGGATAAAAAACCCGATTATACTGTACGAAAACACAGTAATGGTTTTTCATACAGGAAGGCAGCTATGTTGGCACAACTCACTATCAGTAATTTTGCTATCGTTCGTGAGCTGGAAATCGATTTTCACAGCGGTATGACCGCCATTACCGGCGAGACCGGCGCCGGTAAATCGATCGCTATCGACGCGCTGGGGCTGTGCCTGGGCGGTCGAGCGGAAGCCGATATGGTGCGCAGAGGCGCCAGCCGGGCTGATTTATGCGCGCGCTTCTCCCTGAAAGACACGCCGGCCGCACAACGCTGGCTGGAACAAAACCAGCTGGAAAGCGGGCGTGAGTGTTTACTTCGCCGCGTTATCAGCGCAGACGGCCGCTCTCGCGGCTTTATTAACGGTACGGCGGTGCCTTTATCCCAGCTCCGCGAACTGGGACAGCTTCTTATCCAGATCCATGGCCAGCATGCGCACCAACTGTTGACTAAGCCTGAACATCAGAAGACCTTACTTGATGGCTATACCGGTGAGTATGCGCTTACTCAGCTAATGGCTGAGCGCTATCGTCAGTGGCACAAAAGCTGCCGCGATCTGGCGCAGCATCAGCAGCAAAGCCAGGAGCGCGCCGCGCGTGCGGATCTGGTGCAGTATCAACTAAAAGAGCTCAACGAGTTTAATCCGCAGCCGGGCGAATTCGAGCAAATTGATGAAGAGTACAAACGTCTGGCCAACAGCGGCCAATTGCTGTCGACCTGTCAGCATGCGCTGTCGGTGATGGCAGACGGCGAAGAATCCAATCTGCAAAGCCAACTCTATGCCGCAAAGCAGCTGGTGAGCGAGCTGGTTGGTATGGACAGTAAACTCTCCGGAGTGCTGGATATGCTTGAAGAAGCATCTATTCAGCTTAGCGAAGCCACGGACGAGCTGCGTCATTATCACGATCGCCTCGATCTCGATCCGAATCGTCTGTTCGAACTGGAACAACGTATCTCCCGACAGATTGCCCTGGCGCGCAAGCATCAAATTACGCCCGAGGAGCTTCCAGAATTTTACCAGTCACTGCTGGAAGAGCAGCGTCTGCTGGATGATAGCGCCGGTTCCCTGGAATCCCTCAGTCAGATGGTCGTGGAGCATCATCAGTTAGCCCTTGAGACGGCGAAGCAGCTACATGCCCTGCGTCAGAATAGCGCTGATGAGCTGACTCGGTTAATTACGGAGAGTATGCACTCACTTTCAATGCCACACGGTGTATTCTCCATTGATGTCGCGTTTGATGAGCGTCATCTCACCGCTGAAGGCGCAGACCATATTGAATTCCGGGTAACCACCAACCCGGGTCAGCCGCTGCAGCCAATCGCTAAAGTTGCTTCCGGAGGCGAACTCTCGCGTATTGCGCTGGCGATTCAGGTGATCACTGCGCGGAAAATGGAAACTCCGGCATTGATTTTTGATGAAGTAGATGTCGGTATCAGTGGCCCTACGGCAGCGGTGGTGGGCAAACTGCTGCGCCAGCTAGGTGAGTCAACCCAGGTGATGTGCGTTACCCACTTACCGCAGGTGGCCGGTTGCGGACATCATCATTTCTTCGTCTGCAAGGAAACAGACGGTGAAATGACCGAGACGCATATGCACCCTCTGGATAAACGCGCTCGCTTGCAGGAACTGGCCCGTCTGCTGGGCGGCAGTGAAGTCACTCGTAACACTCTGGCAAACGCGAAAGAGTTGCTTGCCGCGTAAACTTTTTGATTTTCACAGAGTCATAGTGAACAGCAAATTGCCGATAGACCTGCAGCCGAAGGTTCCCAACCGGGCAAAGGTCTATTATCATCGGCATATTACAGATGAGCCACGTACTGCTCGGGCCCAAAAAGGAATCAAATCACTATGCGCTGTAAAACGCTGACTGCTGCCGCAGCGGTTCTTCTTATGTTGACCGCAGGCTGTTCCACTCTGGAACGAGTGGTTTACCGTCCTGACATCAACCAGGGTAACTATCTGGCACCAACCGATGTAGCAAAAGTTCGTGTCGGCATGACGCAACAACAGGTTGCCTATGCCTTGGGTACGCCGATGATGTCGGATCCGTTTGGCACTAATACCTGGTTCTACGTTTTCCGTCAGCAGCCTGGGCATGAAAAAGTTACCCAGCAGACGCTTACCCTGACCTTTAACAGCAGCGGTGTGCTGACCAACATTGATAACAAACCTGCCCTGACGGCGGAGTAATAAAGCTATCAATACACAAAAAGCGCTCATTGAGCGCTTTTTTTATATCTGCATCTTTGGTGCGAAACGGTTACTTTCCGGCGTTTTTCTCCGCCCGCTGACGACGTAGCTCTTTCGGGTCAGCAATCAACGGACGATAGATTTCGACCCGATCGCCATCATGGACGCGATCCTGAAGCTTAGCCGGGCGGCTATAAATTCCCACTTTGTTTTTCGTCAGATCGATATCGTCACGTAGCGCCAGAAGACCGCTGGCAACAATCGCCTGCTCGACCGTCGCCCCCTCCTCAAGCTTGACGCTTTGCAGATACTGTTTTTCCGGCAACGCGTAGGCCACTTCAACCACGATTTTAGCCGGCACTGTAGACCTCTTTAGCGCGCGTCGTAAATGCCTGCACCATATTCATGGCCAGTTCTTTGAAGATACGACCAAACGCCATTTCAATCAGCTTATTGGTGAATTCAAAATCGAGATGAAACTCAATTTTGCACGCTTCCGGGCTTAAGGGGATAAATTTCCAGCCGCCAATTAGCTTTTTAAACGGACCATCGACCAGACTCATCAGGATACTCTGGTTACTGGTGAGCGTATTTCGCGTTGTGAAGGTCTTACTGATACCCGCTTTGGATACGTCAACCGCCGCAGTCATTTGCGTCGGCCCAAGCTCCAGAACCCGGCTACCGGTACAGCCCGGCAGAAAATCAGGGTAGGACTTCACATCATTTACCAGTTGATACATCTGTTCAGCACTGAACGGCACCAGCGCGGTACGGCTAATCTGAGGCATAGCAGGTTCCACATATAAACACAGGGCAAATAATATCATTTATCTGCTGCTAAAAAAAACGCTGTACCGCAACTCGTGCTAAGATAGCCCATTACGCCTCGCAGGAAGATTGAGGTACGACTGTTTTAAGACGATGACTTCAGGATACTATGACTAAGAAAAAAGCCCACAAACCTGGATCAGCCACCATTGCGCTGAATAAACGCGCTCGTCATGAATACTTTATCGAAGATGAATACGAGGCGGGTCTTGCCCTGCAGGGATGGGAAGTAAAATCTCTCCGCGCAGGTAAAGCCAATATTGGCGACAGCTATGTCATTTTGAAAGATGGCGAAGCCTATCTGTTTGGCGCCAACTTCACGCCGATGGCGGTAGCGTCCACCCACTACGTATGCGACCCAACGCGTACCCGTAAGCTTCTGCTCAATCAGCGTGAACTGGATACCCTATACGGACGTATCAACCGTGAAGGTTACACCGTGGTCGCTCTTTCCCTGTACTGGAAGAATGCCTGGTGCAAAGTCAAAATCGGCGTAGCGAAAGGTAAGAAACAGCACGACAAGCGCACCGATATAAAAGATCGCGAGTGGGCAGTTGATAAAGCCCGCATTATGAAACACGCAGGTCGTTAATTGCCCTTCTCTTGAGGGTCAGCCAGCTGGCCCTCACGCTATATTGTTGTTGATGCTGATTTTTCATCCACTCTGGCGCCATAATCCTCAAAACGAGGGCTGGTCAGCGCATTCATAAATCTGTTATACTCAACGTACACATTGGGGCTGATTCTGGATTCGACGGGATTTGCGAAACCCAAGGTGCATGCCGAGGGGCGGTTGGCCTCGTAAAAAGCCGCAAAAAAATAGTCGCAAACGACGAAAACTACGCTTTAGCAGCTTAATAACCTGCTCTGAGCCCTCTCTCCCTAGCTTCCGCTCTTAAGACGGGGATCAAAGAGAGGTCAAACCCAAAAGAGATCGCGTGGAGGCCCTGCCTGGGGTTGAAGCGTTAAATCTAATCAGGCTAGTCTGGTAGTGGCGTGTCCGTCCGCAGGTGCCAGGCGAATGTAAAGACAGACTAAGCATGTAGTACCGAGGATGTAGGAATTTCGGACGCGGGTTCAACTCCCGCCAGCTCCACCACTTTTTAGTAAAACAAAGTCTACTAAAGACTACCAAGGCCGCACCTCACAAGGGTTGCGGCCTTTTTCATGTCCAGTGAAGTCTACTGAGAATTGCTAGAAACTACTTGTTATGACACCCTGTTTAGTACCCCGACCATTCAGGCTACTAAAAATGGGATACTAAAAATGGCAAGAATCGTTACTAAGCTCAACGACACTCAGATCAAGAAGGCCAAGGCAACAGACGATAACAAAGAGATAACACTGTATGATGGCGATGGCTTGATGTTGAGAGTTAAGCCCAGTGGTAAGAAAGTGTGGTATTTCAACTATCAAGTGCCAGCGACCAAAAAACGAACAAAAACAAAATTAGGAAACTACCCCCATCTTACCCTTGCTCGTGCAAGAGCTATGCGTGATGAATACCTGTCTTTACTTGCAAACGGCATCGACCCACAAGTTCATAATGAAAAAGTGGCTAATGACCTGAAAGATGCTACTGAAAATACATTGCAAGCAGTTGCTGAACGCTGGTTAGAAGAGAAGAAGAAGACAGCAGGACTCTCGCAAGACCACGCTAACGATATCTGGCGTAGTCTTGAAAGAAACATCTTTCCAACGCTGGGTAATGTTCCTATCAAAGAGATTCGCCCCAAAATGCTCAAGCAGCATCTAGACCCAATTGAGCAACGAGGTGTACTTGAAACTCTACGCCGCATCATTTCTCGCCTGAATGAAATTTTTCGCTATGCTGCCACGGAAGAGCTTATAGAGTTCAATCCTGCCGACAATCTCGCTCAGCGTTTCAGTAAGCCTAAGAAGCAAAACATGCCTGCCCTTCCACCCGATGAGCTACCACGCTTCATGGTTGCTTTATCTAACGCATCTGTACGGTTAGAAACCCGTATGCTGATCGAGTGGCAATTGTTGACGTGGGTAAGGCCCGGAGAAGCGGTCCGTGCTCGTTGGTCCGATATTGATGAAGAGAACAGGTTTTGGAACATCCCTGCAGAATTCATGAAAATGAAACGCCCACATAAGGTTCCATTGAGTAAAGAAGCTCTCCGCATTCTGGAAAACATGCGGCCTATCAGCGGTCATAGAGAATGGGTTTTCCCAAGTATCAAAGCCCCGTTAAACCATATGCATGAACAAACAGCTAATGCGGCCATAATTCGTATGGGCTTTGGTGGTGAACTAGTAGCTCACGGTATGAGATCTATTGCAAGGACAGCAGCCGAAGAACACGGTAAGTTTAGAACTGAGGTGCTTGAATCCGCTCTAGCTCATACTAAAAAAGATGAAATAATAGCAGCGTATAACCGTTCGGAATACCTAGTTGAAAGAGAAGATCTTATGAAATGGTGGGGGGATTATGTCAGCAGCAAAAGATATAAGATGATGGCAGCATAAATAAATTTTAATTAGATAATTATGACACAGCATAAGGTGAAAGTAATGAGAATATCAAAAACATTAGAATCATTATTTACATTTCTAAAGGAAAAAGAGCAGAAAGGCCAACTATTCAATAAAGAGGCTATACTCACAGCCACCGGTTGGAAAGCTGCTACATTTAGAACTTATTGGGTTAAAGGGCAGTTATCTGATTTTATTAGCGCAATTGATGAAGATACATTTGAGGCATCAAACTGTCAAAACATCTCAGTTATAGAGTTTTCGAAACTATTATCTCAAAGTAAGCATAGAAGAGGGTTAGGTCATAATTGCCAGTCGAAACTAGCAAAAGCATTATTAACAAAATCTAGAGATAACATGATGCTTGCTCTTGAATTATATAATAGACCTTCAATTGAGAATAGAATGGATGCATTTGTGATGTGTTTTTGCACTTCATGGGAACAATTATTAAAAGCTTTTTTGATTGAAAAAAATGGTGAAGAGTCAATTTTCAAAAAAGAAAACAAGCGAGGATTCAGAGAGACCATTTCACTAAGGGACTGCTTAGAAAAAACATTCCCATCGAACTCAAAGATAAGGAATAATATAGAACAAATAACAATCTTCAGAGATCAGGCTGTACACCTTTTAATGCCAGAAATACAAGGAATAGCCTCAAGAATATTTCAATCTGGCGTTCTTAATTACTCATCATATTTTGAAAAATTCACAGAAGTTTCTTTTCTTAATAACAATAGCACAGGAATGATATCCTTGGTAGGAGAGTTTAGAACACCTCCAATATCTGTACTGAAATCTATTTATGGAGAAATAGCGACTGATATATTAAACTTAGCAACAACTCTTCAGCAAGAAGTTGATGATAAAAATGATATAGAGTATGCAATTCCTTTAAATGTAAAACTTGTTTTTGCGACATCAGATGATGATGGGAATACGATAACCTTAGCTAAAGCTGATGAGGGAATCGAGGGGCTTAAGAAGGCTCTAATTATAGAAAAACCAGTAGATAGGTCAAGAACACATCCTTTTTTGCAGAAGGATGCCATTGAGCATATAAATGAAAAAATCTACGAACTTTATAGTATAGAAAAAATAGAAAAACATTTAGTATTCAAAGATAACAAAACAGGCAGGAAAGTGATAAATAAAAATTGCTTTGATGCTGTTATTTGTAAAAACGGATGGAAAAGCTCAAACAATAAATATCACCACAAAAATAACAATCCAGAATATCATTATTATTCACCAGCATTAGTAGATGAATTTGTCAAGAAAGCCATGGCAAACGAAGATTATCTAATGAATACAAAAAAATGGTATAATGCCAGAAGAAGTAAGCAAAAGTAATGAGCAGGGAAAACATGAACAACACATACCATTTATAAGTGTGTTGTTCATAGTGACTTATAGATAATACGGGTTCATTTCAACCGCCTCCAATAGTCGGAAGAAAATCGACCATTCACACATTCTTAATATTTAGTTTAGTTCATATATATTAAAGATTGATTATAAAAAATTTTACCTTTTCCTAAGGAAACTATCACAACCATCAACAACGAATAAATTTAATCCTCCATAAAAAGTCTGGAGGATCAAACCAAGTTCCTGACGCCTTATCTATTTTATATCTCATGTTATATTTCTGAATGTCAGGGTAAGGTAATATAACAACCAGAGAGCATTCTAAAAGGCTGCTATTAGCTGACACTCCTTTCCCCGTCGCTGTTTCCTATAAAAGAGCCAGAGATAGATAATAGCATTTTTATTTCTATCCTATTCACTCTGGATCGCTCGGCTCACAGCTTGCTGGGGCGCTCGGAACATCAACATAGGATAAAATACCTACCATTTTAATAAATCATTAGGTTATAAATGTCAAGATAACGCATATAATTATATAGAGGTTTCTCACGGCTATAGACACTTCATTTCTGCCTCCCAACCATATCCTCAAGAAATCTTTTTCCTCTTAATTTTAACCTTGCTTTATCTTCAATGCTAATATTCGAGGATTGTAATATCAATCCTAATATTAACTCTTTATCCACTTCTTCTACTTTGCAGCCAACAGCTTTAGCCACTTCTGCACCCAAAATGATCTTTAAGCGTGTCTCTGCGCTCTTGGATAGAGATTTTTCTTTACTCTTAAGGCGATTCAGACGCATTTGAGCTGATGCTATTTTTTGCTTAATGGTTTTTTCTGATCTCGGCTTTCTACCTTTATCATCCGTATTCATAATTACTTTTCCTTTTAGTTGTCAAAAACATGGAATACAATTAAAAAAGGAAAAGGTCAAACCATAGGCAGAAGGTTGAATACTTTTTATTCCAGATTAAATAACGCAGCGCGAGATGATTGTTCAAAACAATCACATTGCTGGAACAGGGTTCATTCCTGTTAATGATAGGATTCATCCCGAAAAATGATGTTTTGGTTTTAAAAAATTGATATCAGTAAGCTCAAAATAAAAACATGCAACACATACGAATGCAGTCACTAACATTAATTACCTGATACTCTCCGCGTTACTTATTTTATTGAATCAATGAAAACAATTTTACCTCTTGTTTTTTGACTCTGATTTCTGGTCTTAACCTGTGAATTGTGCAACACATAAAAGCATTTATAATTTTCACTATTTATCTTAAATTCTGCTTTCCCGCCTCGCGGCGGGATACTAATTTAACTACGTTTGCCCTTACGGGCGCTCTCTAAAACCAAAACTCTTGATATTTTTGTAATACCTCAGCCGTTCATCCGATTTCACCCTCATTTAATTTCACAGTCTGTAAAACTAGCGGTATTATTAAAATATAGGAAAACTTAAAACATTGTCGTTATTTTTAGCTCCTTTAGGAGATATAAAAATAAAGCAATGCCCACCTATACACTCACTTCGTGAGCGTGTGGGGTCTACCGACGGTTGCCTGCCGCAGGCTAAAAGCAAGGTCAACGTCAACAACAGAGTTTTTCTTGCGAAAAACTAAAACCAGCATAGTCGCATTGGAGATTTATATTTTGGTTTGATATTTAAATTTATATTGAGGTTATTTGTATTGTATGGCTATTTTTCATCTTGATTTTAAAATTGTGAAACGAAGTGAGGGCAGATCTTCCGTTGCGAAGGCTGCTTATCATGCTCGCTGCAGAATCACAGATGAAAGAACAGGCGATACGTATGATTATAGCCGCCGTACCGATTTATACGGACATTTCATATTAGCACCAGTTAATGCTCCTCAACATATTGTAAAAGACTCTACAGCATTGTGGAATGAAGTTGAAAGAGTTGAGCGTCAGAGCAACGGACAAACAGCTCGTTATTTCGATGTTTCCATTCCTGCCGAGTTAAGTAATGATGACAAGAAAAAACTTGTCCTTGAGTATTGTCAGAAAAATTTCGTTGATAAAGGCATGATTGCTGATATCGCTTTCCATGATCTCGATAGCGACAACCCACATGCTCACGTTATGTTGACGTTAAAAACCATTGGCCCGGAAGGGTTTGGTAAAAAAGAAAGAAGCTGGAATGACAGGAAAATGTCTCTGATCTGGCGTGAGTCATGGGCATCTATGGCTAACAGCTATCTTGCTGCTGCTGGTTCATCAGAACGTATTGATCATCGTTCTCTTCAGGCCCAGCATGAAGAAGCGTTAGAAAAAGCAGCAGTAGCTTTAGATAATGAAGAAAAAGCGTTATGGCTTGCTAAGGCCGCTGAAACAAATCGTCCTGCAATGAAACGTATCCACAGCGCTAAATGGCGTAGTAAGGCTGCTCAGGAGCAAAGAGCCGCAGAACAGACAGTTCGTGATGCAGTGAAGCAGGAAGCGGTTGAAGTCTATAAAACATTCAGTGAACTTGATCTTGAAATCGTCGTTGATGTCAGAAGCTTCACCGTGGCTGCTCTTGCTGAACCAGAACAAATCGTATTACCTGAAACACACTCCGGCTCTTCTACTGATGAGAAACAAAGACCTGTATTGGTAGCACCAGCTCCTCATACTCGTATGCGTGGCGTTAAATCTTACCGTGATAAAACAAAAGTCAGTAAGGTCGCTGCAGGTAAGAAACCATCAGTCAGTATTTCTGATTCTGGAACAAATACTATCCTGAAAACATCCTCCTCTCAAAACCCAAACAGGGCATCCAGAAGCGCCCCTGAACGTGTTAAGAGGACACAGGCTATTCCACGTCAGGATAATATTTTTAAACGCTTCACAACTCTTGTCATTGATTTTTTCAAACAGAAGTTTGTATGGGCTAAAGCAAACAAATCCCAAATTGATCTTATCAGTGAAGAACATGATAAACGTATTGCTGAAAACTACGTCTTTGACGAGGTATTAGGCCGTCATATCTCTCGCACTGAATATGAGAAAAAAGCCAAGTTTAACCAAGATGACTATAAACCAACACCGGATGAGATCAGCCGTTTCCCAAGTCGTCCGGTTAAGCCAGTGCAGCCTGATAGCAATCTCGACTACATACCAACACTTGCTGCAGACAGGAAAAAGCCGCTGCCTAAATTGAGACCACCCGGTTATCGAGGTAAAGAGTGATCAGTAAGCAGTCCACTTATTGTCCAGTCGACTTGACAAATTATCTAAAATGTTAGATAATTCACTTATTCATAGCAGGAGGTGTGTATGGCTTTAAAATTCTATGACAGTCCGTTCCATGTGACACATGATGCTGAAACTGCTAGCAAAATGGCAATGAAAATGGATTTATCGATCATGATTATCAATCTAATCAAAGAGAAAGGTTGGACGCAAAAAGAAGCGGCAGAAAAACTCGGCATCAACCAGTCCCGTGTATCAGAACTGAAAAATGCAAAAATTGAGCTTTTCACTGTTGATGCCATGTTCGATATGCTAGATGCCCTCGGTTTCCGAGCTAAAATGTCAATGACAAGTCTGCATCAGGCATCAATTGCAATTACAGAAACCGAGGCAGCAGCTTAACGTTTTTTACAGCGTTCAGCCTCTCTGACATCGGCCATAAGTTCCTTGAGTCGTTTTTCTGCTACTTTTTTAGCCTGCCGATCAACACCGTTGGTAGTTTTCTCAAAGGAATGCAAAACTACCACGGTATCGAGATACTTAGTGACGTAGGTGCATCGATATGCCGGGCTTCCATTTATTTTTAGTTCGATAACGCCTATACCAATGCTATCCATAAAATCAATAGGTAATTCAGGATCTTGACCGAACTGAATACGACGTAAATCTTTTCCAAAATCGTCTTGCACATCAGCAGGAAGTGCTTTGTATTCTCTCTCAGCAGCATCATTAACAAATGCAAATTTTTTCAAGATAGCCCCTCGTCAGAAATTTTATAATCGTCTGTTGATAAAACCACGTTATTTACTATATCTAATTGAGAAACAAAATTATATCGATGGAAGATAACTCCCAGAAAATCATCCTACAACCGTGCAAACAAATTCAGTTAAATGCGCTCCTGTGGGTAAAAGGATAAAGGTGAAACCTCATCCGAGTGGCGAGTTCACTTGTTTCACTTTGCTGGTAGTCAAATATACAAGAGAGAAATTTCTCTACATAGCTGAGCGGAATAGTGCTCCACTTTCGGCCAACACAAGCAGAGAAAGGCATCAGCGCTGTTTCCTATACCTATGTTTCCTATACCTAACCGTGCTGCATCGGGTTTGAGATGTGTTGCCCATACGCAACATACCACCCATTAGTAAATGGTAGGTATAGCGGTATTCGGTGCAGGTATTTAAGAACATCTGTATATTAAAACATTTTCTTAATGATATTTTTTTCATAATCTATTAATTCATTATAATCATACAATTTTTTATTTGATATCAACCGAACAACCTCATCATCAACTAGGTGATCGGGTATAAATTTCGCAATTTTTTGTATTGCCGACTTAGGAATCCCATATTCTATAAGAATATTTAAATGTTCTGGTATAAAATCATTTTCTATTATGGATGAATAATACAGATAATTTCCGGGTACTAAACCCAAAAGTTTACAGACATACGTTTGCAATTCATTTAATACAGATAACAACTTTGGAAGTTTATATTGAAACCAATGACGCAATATATAAAAAGAATCTTTTATCGATTCATCTATTATTTTTATTGTTTTTTCATCATTCATCTTCCCTGACTTGCTTAAATTATAGTTATATATATTTTTCACTAACTCTAGTATATTTTGGGAAAAGCCATAATCAAAAGTAACTTTAGTTAATCTTTCGGCGGACATTTGGTTACTTTTCTCATTATCTTTTAATAAATACTCCCAGCACAAATGTACACAAAATTTTAACTGTTCATATTTTGGTGTAGAGGACCATGCAACCAGTGCATAATTATCACGTATGTTGGACTTTAAATAATCAAGAAGTTTTTTTTGTCCACGGATGTTTATAGAATTATTTTTAAATAAAACACTTTCATCGAAGGGTAATGATGATATGAAATTATATTCGATTGAATTTTTATTTTTTATATCAGCATCATCAAGGTTGATTAAAATTTCCTCATTAATCGGGTTTTGTTCGAAAAATGGTATATCAATGTATATCACCTCTTTTTCTGGAGGAGGATTAAAATTAAATATATTTCCTGAATAGTGCTCCATCAATCTTCCAGCTCTACCTTTGATATTTGAATAATCAAAGTAGTCAATACTCAAGTCCTTCCCTTTTTTTTCATCAAAATAGACTATATTTTTAGCACTAGTATTTACTCCCTCAATGATTGTTGAAGTACAAAAAAGCACCTTTATCAAGCCTTCGTTAAAATAATCTATTATAGATGAAGTAATATGTCTAGGGAGTGCTCCATCATGAAATGCCACACCATGTTTTATTGAGTCAATTAACGACCATCTCTTAGAGATATTTTTCTCGATCCATTCTATCAGCGGAGGGTTATGAGTTAGCTCTCCAGATTTATTTTTTTGAATAAAATTAGCAAACTCTCTTGAGAGTCTTCTTGCTTTACTCGGAGAGGCACAATAAACAATTGTTTGTTCATCACAACGTCCAGAAATCAATTTAAATAAAATACTTTCTTTAAACCTTGCCTTATTTCCACGAGAACCGAATAAATCAGCATAATCCTTATATATATTAAAATCATTACACCTAACTAAACTATATTGGCTTTGGTAAAAGACAGCATTATATTTATCAGCAAACCCCGGAGTTATGCCATCAATATTTGGCCCCAAAAAGTAAAATTTTGGCGTGCTGTTTTTAAAAATTTTTATAAATGCATTATTTAAAGACTGATGCCTTTCATCATCCCTCTTAGAGCTAAGTTTATAAAACTCGTCAATAATTAGATAATCTACTTTAGGAAGGTCTTTATACTCATTAACTCGCTCAGATGTCAGCAGAAAAATATTACCCTTTCCTTCTGAACAAAACGCCTGACTCGTTCTTACAATTAATTTATAGTCATTGGAATATTTTGAAATCTTTTTCCTCGTCTCATCGAGTAAAGCTAGAGTTGGCTGAATAATAATGATGTTTTTGTATTTCTTGGATGCTACTATTTCCTCTATTAAGAGACTCTTCCCAAAACTTGTAGGAGCACTTGCAATAACGTTTTTTTCTGAATTGATTAGATCCAGTAAATATTTTTGTTCATCATGAAATACTTTATCTTTGATATTTATTGATCTGTTATTTTCAAACCTTATTTTTTGCGATGATGAGGATAGTGTTAAATCATTTTTTATTATATAAGGATAAAAACCTGCAGACTCTATTAGATCAGCTAAAACACCATCTAATATTCGCGAATAATCATTCTTCTTTTCTAAAATTTTTATTAATTCATCTCTCCCCTGATTCTCATCTGATATTAGTAACCTAGCACATTTTTGATACTCACTAAAAGTATATTCGAATAGGGCGTCACTTCCATTCCCAATATGCTCATTCATATATCAACCACCAATCTGCTGAATCAATGATAGTTTTTGATGAAGTTTCTTTACTAATTCTATTTTATTACTCACTGGAAAAAGCATAAGAATAATATTTAAATGATTTTTTAAAGGATGTTTGTAATTTTCATCAAAATATTTTTTTAGCATAAGTATTTTGTTTTTATAATAAGCAGAAAAATCCGGTGATTTTTCGTTATCATATTTTAAAAATGAATCACAGCTATAGGTACATAGCAGCGGGATGTTAATTTTCGTAAGCTTATCTGATAGTTTCCCTCCTGTCGATAAAATGTCCAACCAATATTCTAATTCTGGAGAGTTTTGTACATGGCGTATTTTTTTCGCTATCAAATTAAATTCAGAATTTAAATAATCAGCTTTAAAATGCTCTTCAACATCATTAATTAAATCACCAATACCTTTCTTGGGATCAATATATAACTTAGATTCACCTAGCCAGAGGGTTTTATTGACAGGATCGATATGCACGGCATCAAACCCGTGAACGGTATGCCCGATAGAATCTTTGAAATAAATTTTGGAAAGAAGTGGGAGCGTATTATGAAAATCTCTCAAAATCAGATGCAGAATAAGTTCACCAAATTCACCTCGCTTAAGGTATTTATTAGCAACATCGTCAGTCAATTCACCTGAATTCAGATAAATATCTTTAACCTTCTGATATTCATCAATTTTATAAATTGAACGAGCCGCATCTATTATTTTAGATAATGTTTGTGTGTTATCTGTCTGCTCCCCTTCATGGAACCCATAAGCGAACTCATGCAGGGCCGATAAAATCTTCATAATCAAAGGATCCATCCTATAGTAGGATACACCTGTATCATTAATATCAAAACCTACCAAGTAACTACATAAAACTTGATCTCTCATTCTTTCTTCGATTACTTCATGCGCTTTGAATGGTCCCATTATTTGTCCATATTATTTATTGCATAGAAATAATTTCATTCGATAATTTTTTAACCTATTGAATAGTATAACTAAAAATTCGCCACACAAATACTGTTTATTTTCACAGCAATCATGCAGTACAAGCTTCAACCTACAAGTTTAATGGTATGATTTGTATCGATATTTTATAATTGAGAATTTGCAGATCTGAGACGTTAAAAATCGAATATCTGCTACCTAAAGTATAGGCTCAAGCCGGAACAGTTCACTCGCTTAGGGCGGTGTCCACATTTCGCAGGTAGGATCATGATTCGCAAAGGCTGAGTTCACGGGCTTCGGCGGTTATGCCCGGTCAGTTTAAGGGCTTCAGCGCGGAGTTCTGGTGTATATTGCTTACAGGTTTTCTTACTGGTTCAGATGGGTTTTGTCATATGAGCTAACACTGGTTGAGAATTTACTCACGTAGTCGCGTGTCCACTAATGGTGGGTAGGATCAAAGTACCAGTGCCAAAGTTGAGGCTTTCGGATTTTCATTCTTATAGGGGACACTGACTGTGCGATATTGACAACTTTATCAACTCAGTAGAGGATAACTTTTCTTAAGCAGGATCTGAGTAATGTTCAGGCAATCTATACGCAAAATTCTCGCCATGTTACAAAAATAGTTAACTAATTGTTGGTTTACATGATGATTTTCAGAAAATCATGAAATCCCTCAATGTTTATTGAAAATTAAATTACCCGACTAATTAACATAATAGAGAGATTATAATGGCTATAGCATTCACATCAGCACTGTACTACCCATACATCGACGTTAAGAATGAGCAGTGGTTGCGTAATGCCGTATTATTCTGGGATTCAATTCGAACTATTGTGCCAATCTCTCATCGTGATCCCTATTCGAATGATTTCGCTCGGACGCTTAGTGATGAAGGTGTTCTTCAACCTATACGTGTGTCATCAGATATGGAAGAGATTGAAGCACTAACAGAGAAAGTATTTACCTTTCTTACTGATCCAGCTTCCGCAGGTCTTATTTACAATGTTGATGCAAACCCCGATACCCGTATCCATAATGAAAAAATTCCGAATGAAATTTTTCGGTTAGCACAAATTCATCCAGAAAAATTTCCATACAGTGTTATTGAGATGCTTCAGAGAGGTCTTGATGATGATGGATGGCTTCACGTCGAACCTACTTTTGCAAAATTTTATATGACATTACTTGCCACTCAATTATCAGATCGATTAGGTCTAGGGTTAGTAACTGAATCCTCAGCAGCAGATCAATTAGCAATCGCAGTGCGTAAAGGAAACCCACTAGAGAGAAATTCAGCTAGACGAGTTGGTCGCCATTTTGAGGCATCTGGCCCAAGACGTACATTACCACCTGAACTCACTCAAAGTTTGCTAATTGACCTCATACTGCAGGGTATATCGTTGCCTGATAATTTAACCGTCCATGAGATATTGATGTTCAAGAATGATCACAAGGAAGAACTATCTATTTTCCGTCGTGAAATTTCACGACTTACATCAGACATTCCGAAAGACGTACCTATAGAAGCATTACGGCAAGCTGTAGCCGATCAATATCAGGTAAATGTCTTGCCTGCATTGAACAGTTTAAAAGCATCATTAAAAGCACAAAGGTGGGATTCCGGAATTAATGGATTATTGAAGGTATCCTTCTTTGCTGCACCATCAACTTCCGTCGCAATCTATGCGGGAATGCCAAGTGCCGTTGCATTATTAGTTGGAGCTGGAATATCCCTAACAGCATCTGTAGTTCTGTCATCCCAGCAGCGAAACAAGGTAAAAATAGACAATCCATATTCATATTTATTATCACTTAATAATCAGTGGTAATATTATTCAATTTAAATACGCTGAGAAATATAAACCTCTCAGCGTACAGTTTATGACCGATTTTTTGGAGAAAATCCGCGGCATGTTAAAAACCACACCTGCATGATTATCCGTGATTCAAATTTAAAAACGGTATTAAAATTACATCCTTCTCCTGAAAACAACATTATCAGAAAAAATTGCCTTACCTGCGACAAAACCAACAGCTGCAATGATTGGTAAGCTGATGGTAGCACCTGCAATACCTGTAGACATTCCGATAAGTAAAGACAGGCCAAAGGTCAGTAATATAACCACAGCAGCATACCAGCCGGGGTAAGCTCCATATAAAACAGTCGCCATGCAGCTGGTGCAGACATGAACACCGCGCTGACTCTCTTTCAGGCAAAACGGACACTGGATTGTATTTTTTCCCATGATAGCCCCTTAAATCGCTTTCCAGCCATTGCTGGTTTTAACAAGATTAATCATGCCTTCTTCAGGTTCATTCATACCCTTGACGCTGGAGAACGCTTTTTTGTCCACCCATGAAGGAACATCCGCCAACTTCCATGTATAAGACACGCGAACAACTTTCTGATTACCGTTTCCCGGTTCGGTCCATTCCTTTATCTCAGCAACTGCCCGATGACCGACACAGGCCCCCTTCTCACGGTCCCAAAACTCAACTTCTTGGCCTTTGTCTGTTACTTCCAGAACATCAACACTGCTAAAGCCGTTAGACTGCTGAGAAACAGTGAGCAGCCCCTGTTCAACAAATCCTTTAAGGATTTCATCACTGGCACTGTATCCGGCAGAACGGTAGCCACGGTTAACCTTAATCGGAAAACCTTTATTAAATACAATGTCGTTGTCCTGCAGGGAGTAGCACAGCTTTGATTGTGATATTTTCGCGTTGATCGCTTTCTCAAAATCGCCCTTTTCGCCGCATCCTGATACAAGAGCAGCAAGACCCGCCACGAGTAAAAATTTACGCATAGTGTTATCCCGGAATTAATGATTGATTGTGCCGTTTCTCAGAACAACAAGACGAACTGGCATATCGGCGTTGTTGACGGTAGCGAATCCACGGACTTCGAAATTGTTTACAGTTCCGGTGACACTGACTTTCTGGCCTTTCTTGTAAGTAAGAACCGCATCTTCAATACCAGAATAGTAAGCTAGCCATACCATCCCGCCGCAGTAGCTTGTATCCGTTGTTTTAAATAGCAGGTAATAATTAGGTGCTGATTTGGGCATTCCCGTCATCATATCGCTGGCACTTCTGCCCTTCGTAACTTCCAGAACAGTGGCATTGGTGATAGAGATCCTTTTGCCTGTCCATTTCTTTTCTGCTGCCATCGCATTTTCTTCATAGTCTTTGCAGACAACACCAAGGCCAGATACAGACGATACCGGGCCAAGGCTTTGAGTGGTGGCGGTTCCCCCCAGCGCTTTACCTACTGAAGACAACGAAGAACTGATTGCTCCATTAACTGTATTCACGCCATCGTTGAGCTGCTGGCAGCCAGAAAGAAACACCAGAGAGACCGCCAGTGGTAAGAAGTTATGTCCTTTCATTTATTCCTCAAGGATTTAGTCAGATTCGTATACCCCAATCCCGGCGCACTGACCTATAGATCAGGAGCTATCGTCTAATCAATTGATAGAATTGAATTATTTTTAGTGTTCGTCACATCGTTTAAATCGATCGATACAAAACAAATGATAGCCACAAACTATCACAATCAATATATCGATCGATTAAATCAATTAAAAAACCGATCGATAAATCTTTTTTAATCGTTAATATCTATCAATATAAATTTATCGATCGATTTTACAGATCATTTTGCTTGAGTATGCTGGCACTGGCGACTATGCTGGGCTGAGATAAAGCAGTAAAACAGCGAGGGATGAGCATGGAAAACAACAACGAGCGAAGCTCTATGGAAATCTTCGAAAAAGATCAAAAAATCGCTTTTGTTGACTCGTTCAGCGATGCTGCTTTGTCTTACGAATACGAACAGGCGGGCTTCACCATTAATTTAATGCAACGCTCGGTTCTTCTCTTTAACCATAATATAAAGAAAAACGTAACTGCCAAGCAGTTGCGTAAAAATAATATAAAGAAAAACGTAATGTCTTCGACATTGCGTAAAAATATGAACAGCACATTTATATATCCATATAGCAACATCAGGGAAATCAACTACTCGCTGCCTGATTGCAGATCCGATGATGCCGAGATCTGTATTATGACTGATGATGTATTAAATCCAGTCTGGACGTTCAGGGTTCCATCTCACGCACATTATATTTGCGAGCAATGGGTGGAAGTATTTAATAACCATATTTTCTTTGACTCATAAACAAAGTATTAAACAAAAGGAAAATAAATATCTGACTAATGATATTAATTAATAGAATTATTTGCTTTTTAGCAAATTAATGTTTAATTATATACACATAGAATAATTGATATCGAGGTATATTTATGTCTGGAAAAAATCCGTTTTGGAATTATGATTATAATGCGGCGCAACGTAATAGAGAAATTGTAGACTCTTACCAACAGGCAAATGAGGCAAGGCTGGATTCTCAGCAGTCGCAGTTTGAAGCGTCTATGGCTAATGACAGGGTTAGTAGAATACAGATGCAGTTGAATAACACAATCAATAGCCATAAGAAGGTTGTGGCTGATTATGAGCAACGTCTACAGAAGACTAAAACGGTAGCATTTAAATTGGCTATTCGTTCTAATATTTTCAAAAGAACCTTAGTTAAACTGACAGAAGAATGGCCTGAGAAAAAAGACCATATCCTTGATGAAATCCAGCGCCAAAAAAATCACTGCACAACACAAGAGTATAGAGACAACTGGTGGGGTTGGGTAAGTCAGAACGATCCTTCTTCAGATAATAGTTATCTTGATTTTCCATTTCCCGACAGGGAGCTAAAACATAAGCCATAAGAATAACACAAGTATTTCTTCATAAAATCCGATTACATATATTAAAGCACTTTTATTGTGCTTCCTGCCAACTCGTCTTTTATCTGGATAATATCGATGAAAACTCCATATGACGAACCAAAAAATAAAGAAGTCAACACATCCAGCCTCAAGGAACAAGATACTCTACCCTCAGACTCGAAGAGAAAAAAGAAACCAAGGTGTAAGATGCTGGCATTGATCGTTTTTGTATTAATCCTGTTAATTGTTGCCATATATGAATACTTCGCCCTAGGGAAACAATTAAATAACACATCAATCACCTTTCTTATTGTGATGTTTTTTTCATTGGCAATAATAATCAAGAAAATAAGGAAAATAGAAGAATATAATGACGACTCATTTTTTATAAAAATCTTAAGAGCAAAAAAAACATTATCAAAAGCTAAAAGATTAGCGCGATGGTTGAATACCATTCCATTATGGCAGCGCAATATGATATTCTTCACCATATTTATTATCGGATATTTGATGATGGTTATATAATAATAAAATAGTAGTAAGATGTTAAGCATTAGCATATGGCGATAATAAAATGAAGCACGAATCAACTGTACCAATATTAGCTAAAAAAACTCAATCGATTGATTTTTCAGGTGAAAAGGTTTAGAACTATGATGTCTTTTTCTTCTTTTCATCACTACCATTAGGGAAATCGCATGTCTGATGCTTTAAAGGTTATCAACAATATTCGTACTCTCCGTGCTCAGGCTCGTGAACTGACACTCGATACTCTGGAAGAGATGTTAGAAAAACTCACTATCGTTGTAGAAGAACGTCGTGAAGAAGAAGCCTCATTTCTCAAACAGCAGGAAGAGAAACAGGCCAAGCTGGAAGCATTCCGTCAGAAGTTGCTGGAAGATGGCATAGACCCGGCAGAGTTGCTTTCAACTGTTAGCCCATCTTCTTCCAAAACCGGAGCGAAACGCACCCCACGTCCAGCTAAGTATAAATACATCGATACCGATGGTTCTGAAAAGACATGGACAGGTCAGGGCCGAACTCCTCGTGCTATCGCTGCTGCGCTCGAAGCCGGTAAAACGCTGGAAGATTTCGAGATCAAGTAATCTTCATACCATATGTCTACCAAATCCGCTGGCTCATCGCTGGCGGTTTTACCATGACTTTCAATTATTTTGTTGCCTGAGTCGCTCTTGTTGCATTAGTTTTTAAATTATTCAGCATCTGCTTATCAACCGGTTGCAGTTGTTGTCCTAACAGAGCCGCAAGCAAAATATTTGTGTCTTCTGTTCTTTCGATTTGAAGCATTTGTAATCTTAAATCAAGTGCCTGCATTCTTGCCTGCTCATGCGCAGTTTCTTTTTCATCAGCACTACTGATTTTTACCTGCCAAGCGTCAGCGCCTGTTGTATCTGCATAGCGTGAATAGATCTCATACCTTAACATTTCCCACTCTGAAGGATTATCCGGGAATGTTGTGCCGGGAAATAAGATCGCATACTTGTTTTTTACGGAAGCATCTGACCAAGCAAGGTTTGCTCCCTGCGTAGAACCTAATGTGGATCCTATTTTGGCTCCTCTGGAGTTCACTGATACATTACTTGCTTTTTTCATAGCCAGTACGGAATCAATGGCGTTTGTTCCAGCAGTGCTTCTGGAGACAAAGCTCGAAAAGGCAGATAAATATTCTCGACCTTCATTTGTGTCTTCTAATCCTTTGTTCTTCAATGGTTCAACGGGCAAGTTCCCTATAAGATTTCTTTTTGCCGCTTCAGCAACTTCAATCTGCTCAATAGAATAGGACTGATTCGAAACCTTATTAGACAATGCATCGGATTTAGATAATGGTGGTGTAATTAGGCTTGATGCCGACTTATCTTTATCAGGATACTGACCTATAGTATTGCACCCACCTCGATTATATTTCACATCATCTTCAGAGCAAACATTTATTGATACTCTGCCCATGATGTTTTTCTTGGCCTCATTTATTCCGGTATTTGCTTGTGTAAACATCTTAACGCTGTTTTCAGATAAAGCCTCTTTAGCTGAGCTTGTATTGGATCCTGCTGAACCACGACCACCTGCGCTCGTGACTTCTTCACAGGCGTTGGCATCAGGTATTCTGTTTAAGATATTTTTCATACGCTGTTCTTGGATTGCCTGACTGGCATTACTTACAACAGCATTCTTCTGATTCTCATTTGCTGTTATGGTTGCTTGTGCCAGCTTGTCGTTCATTGAAACTAATGTTTCAATTATTCCATTGCCCATAGATTGGGGTGAAGCCCCCATAAGATACGGCGTTAAAACCTCTTCTGTGACGGGCCAGACAGCAAAAGCTGTATTTGTATATAACACTGAAAAACACAAAGCCGAAACCACTGTTATTCTCTTTAATTTAAATTTATTGTTCCTCATCACAATACTCCTGTTAACTTATTACCTTCTTTATTATTTAACTAATTAAATATGAACTGTCAATTTTAACAAAAATATTCATTTGGCATCCAACTTTAAAATTAGTATAAAGGAAGCGTATAAATCCAACGAAGTAGATCCCATGAACTAGCGAGGTGCTTTTATAGCTTTATCGATGAAAATAGATAGCATGAAAAAAAACTTTATTTTTACGGGAGCATAAATCTCTATAAGAGTAATATTTTCCATTCAAAAAAAGCCGTGGCGATATTTTATTTTCGACGCAGCCATTTCAACTTTTTTATAAGAAAAAATATAAAGTGAGTTTCATTTAAGATAACAATCAGTTAGAAAGAGGGCCTAAGCCCTCTTCACATTTTCATTCTATATTACTACCATTGGTTGGGCGATTACTTTCACCAGAAGAACCGCTACCATTCCCTTTATCTGGAGCCTTAAAGCTTTCAATTGGTGAAGCTTGGGCCTGTAAACTTACAGGCAGCAACGGTCTGTTATGCTCACCAAATGATACTGCCCTGTTAGCAGCCTTTTGAGCTACATTCATATAACCCGCTGCACCTGCTGTATCACCAACAGCATCTGCTGCCTCAGCCGCATTGTAAGCCGAGTTAGCACTTTCAAGAGACTGATATTCATCCTGCTGATCCAGTGGGCCAGCATTACTCATATGAGTTCTGAATGCAGATCCCGTATCATTGGCTTTATTAGCTGCCTGTACTTTCCCCTGTTTAGCCTGTTGCTGTTGTTGAAGCTCACGTTGCTGTTCACGGTCTTTGTTGATTTGCGCATTCCTAAGCTGATTACCCATCGCATTTGAGGTATGAGAAACCTGATCCAACACGGTTTTGGTAAACATAGCACCTTCGACACCTTTTGATGCCGACTGTGCGTAACCCGACATGCTCTGACCACCATGAACACCAAGCCACTTCATAATTTCATCAGGGATGATATGAATCAGTGAAAGTGATTTCTTCACTACCGTGAACATCATCGCAATATACACAGCAATGAGAGCCAGTGACTCGATGATACCTATTCCGGCATTGGCTGACATCATACCAAACGCGCCGGAGAATGTTTCATTAACGATCCCCCCAAGGATAGGGAGCATCGTATAGGCTGCTATCAAGCCTGTTATCATCAGTGCTGGTCGCATGGTTAACGATAAAACCAGACCATAACCAGCGCCACCACGACCCACTACGCCATCACCGTCAGGATGTAAATGTGTTATTACCCATAATGGTGCTGCGACCATTGCTTCAAGGCACAGGATCATCCAGCCGACGCAAACACCAAACCACATGACGTAAGGCAACATAGGAATAACGACGGCTAAAGTATCGCCAGCTATCCATAATGGGATAACCAGTGGCATAACAATCCCCATAGCGCCAAATGCACCTGATACCCAGCTTGCAGTCGCTGATGTCCATGCGCCAAGGCCTGCGCCAACAACCGCAGAACTTCCTAATAACGTCCAGCCAGCGGCACTGATTGTATCCCCAAGCCCTTTAACGGCTAATAACGGGTTTATCGCTTGTAAATTGGCAGCGGTTGTGTCGGTTGAAAATGAAACAATTTTCCCTTGCTTTCTTCCATTAATAACGCTGGAACTGAGAAAACCCGCCATTGCACCAGAAATACTCTTATTGGCTTCACTTTGAAGAGAAGAAACTATTTTCCCGGCATCATCTGTTTTAGGGCCAGCGCCACTTTTACCACTGGTATTGGCTTCCGTTCGGTTTTGCGCATCAATACCATTCGCATATCTTGAAGCTGTCGTGGATTTCGCCATATCCTGAGCTACTTTTGCCATAATCGCGTTCAGGCTGTTATCGAATATATCTCCGTATTCCATTGTCGCTTGCCCACCTACAGGAAGATTATGAGCTGCTCCATTAATCGCATCCTGCACACGGATCAGTTTCATACTCCATGCGCCAGCCATAAACCATCCGTCTTTCTGGACATTCTCTTTGAAATCATCCCACTGGTCACCAGTGGAGAAAACTGTTCGTACTGCAGTATCAATAATGGATACATATGAGGCCGTTGCGCTGTTTATTCCGGTCTGAATATCAATATTATTATCGGCCACATACTGTTCAGCCAGCGTTTTCATACTATTATCAAGACCGATGAATGCGGCATTGTGTGCCTCAATAACATCTGAAATATTCGTCTTTATATCCTGTGGCATATAAGCCATATACATGCCGCCAGCAGCAATGGTAGCCTGAGCTTTAGCCTGTTCGTCATAAGAAGCTTTGGCCTTCGGGTCTGTAAGCGTGATGCTTCCGCATGCAGCCTTGGATACCAGTAAATTTTTATTCATATCATTACCGGCATTGCTGGCTCCATAACTGTATGTGTATAAATAGGCACCTTTCTCCGGTGTCATTTCAAACGCAGGCGTGACGTGTGGGAAGGGATCGGCTGCTGCTGATTTCTTCCATAATTCTCCCGCCTTTAACATACAGACGTTATTGATAAAGGCGGTTTTCGCTATGCGATCAAGCTCCTGATAAGATGCAGATGTGGTAATAACAGCCCCATCTGAGGGGTTGGATGCATAGGTATTCCAGACGGTATCTGCCAGACCGACTCCCTGATTAATCATCCACAGCACCATAACCTGAGCGGCACAGAAACCACCTGCTGCCGGGAGTATCATTGCCGTGCCTAATGCAGTTCTTACGGGCAACCACATGGAAGACCATTTCTTACCCAGCATTTCTCCGTCATGTGCCGTTGACATGGTTCCGGCAATCAGCGTGTAGGCAGCTAAAATGCCACCAACCAGTAAAACAGCGCTGTTGAGGATCGTCATTGTGCTGGCTAAGGGGCTTTCCGCTAAATTCTCCGGGAATAAGATATCCAGAAACCACAGCTTTGATTTGTCTGTCTCCGGGACGGTAAATAAATCGGCGGCATAAGCTGACTGAGTTAATAACACACTAGCTAATATTGCTAATAATATCGACACTTCTTTTTTCTTTATATTTATCATCATTACATTCCTTTGCCTCTTACTTCATTGAATTACTGATGCTGCTCCAGACATCGTTTCCGTTGACTGTTGCTCCCGATCCTGATGAAGAGCCAGTTCCTGTAGAAACACTTCCATTTGCGATATTCCCAATCACGGGCATATCAATAGAAATGCTTTCGGATATACTTCCGGTCAGTTGACTTACTTTTTCCCTCGCAATCGAACAGGCTTTACTTATTGCTGCTTCCTTCGTTTTTTTAATTATTGAATCCACAGATGGCAGGCTGATGCCGAGGTTTCCCACAGGCCAAGCGTCCGTACAACCAATCGTCTCAAGTGACTGATTGATGTTATCCATGAAATTCTTCGCTACCGGCTCTAACTGAGCCGCATCCTGCTTCATTGCGTTATATTGCGCTTGTTTTAATGATGAGCTGACATCCGGGCTACAGACTGCTGCATTAGCTGTGGTTGCTGAAATTAATATTGTTGCGGGAAGGATTATTTTGAAAATGCGGACACAGACATTTGTTCGCCATTTATTTTTATTAAGTTTATTCATTTGATACTCCTTTGATTTATTACATTTTATTCACCATATTTTCTTCTTCTGATTAAATAAAAATACAATGCCTTATTAATATATATTAAATAAAATAGAATTAATCAAGAGAACGATAATTTAATTTGACAATGACTTTATTTTTGATTACTGTTTAAAAGTAAATAAATGATTACTCCAAAAAATTTATTACAATACTCTGAAGAGGCCAGTTTATCTGGCTTCTTTTAATTTAATAAGGATTTCACCTTCCACATCCCAACGTTTAAAATATGAATATATGTGTATAAAAAGTTCAGAGAAGTCGCGTTAATGGATCACTAAATATTATCCCAATCTAACGGTTCTTCTGGTGGCACAAGACTTGTGTTCTCTACAGAAGGGATTTCATTTATACTTTCACTCTTCACTAACCCTTGAGACTTTTTAGCCTGCAATCTTGCGATTAACAAATCTATCTCATCTTGGTTATTAACTTCTTGTATAACTGCTTCAATTGACCTGTTTTTATCTTTAAGTATGCTATTGCCACCGCCATTGACGACTATGCTTTCGGGTTGTTCTTCCATTGCTTCTTTCTTTTTTATAATCTCTGATACAAAGCGAGCACGATCACCATTGAAGACAATAGCAGGGTTTATGAAATACCAGTTTTTCTCATTGGTTTTAGCAATAATACGTTTTTCGATGAGTTCTTTGATGCCTCTGTAAAAGATAGATTCAGACAAGACAAAGTGATCTATCTTTTCCGCAAGAGACATTGCCTTTTTACAGCTCAGGTAGAAATGATCTTTGCCTATCGCATCCTGATATATTCGTAAAAATATGAAAAACACTTTGTATGCTGTTTTCGTGAGATCAAAATATGCTTTTATCTGAGAGGTATAGAGTTTAATGAACTCTTCTTTATCGACCTCTTGTGTATGCACGATATTGGCGAAGTAGCTTTTACCTGTATCTTTCTTTTCGATAAGTTCTGTGCCTCTTGAAACGGTCAGATTTTTCTTTCGTGTTTCAATCTTTAGCTCTGTCTCAAAGCAAAAAGGATTTAACCCTAAATCTAAGTCAACGTCTATTTCATTCATTTCATTATTACCTCTTGTTGTTTTATTTATAATAAATTAAATACCATGCACAAAAAAGATATCAAGTTTTTTGCATATTTTTTTGCGAAAATATTTTCAAAATCGCAACTATTCCAGTGACGATATTTTAAAGCACTGTCGTTTTTAAGCTTAAAATGACATAGAAACTGACTGCAAAGTCAGGAAAGCTCACCGTGCAGTCAGGAATACTGACTATAGAGTCAGGAACACTGACTGTACGGTCAGTCGTATATTTTCGTTCTAAGCCTTATGCCGTAAGGGCTACAGGCCGGTTTTTCTTAATTTAATTTTGCAAGAAGTAAGAGATAATACTTAATAGGATTAAAAGAAACCGGGCGATTTTTATAATCGCCATACAGGGTTTCAACATTTTAAATGATTAATTTTTTTGAGTGCAATATTTATTTTTATTGCGAAGCATTTCTTTCTATTTCACTAACATCTTTTTTTTGAAAATCACCACCATCTATGAGCTGAAGCTCATGTGCTGACGCACGGCTACGCCCTGACTCTGACATTAATATTTTTTCTTTATAAGGTAATTTCAATATTTCTAGTAAAGATGAAAAGATCGGTTTAGATCGCTTTATCATCCAGTTATAAAATTGATCTTATGTTTTAACATAGCATTACCGCTATAAAATATAGCATTTGCTCTTAAACGTATAGAAAAACCATATTCAAAGAGGCAGCGCTTAGTGATTGTCCAAAACAATCACATTGCTGGAACAGGGTTCATCCCTGTTAATGATGGATTTATCCAAAAAAGATCGCGTCGAAGACGCATATAAAGTAAAAGAAAAATTAATTGTATTCTCACAATAAAAGCAGCGGTTCGTGATTGTAGAAAACAATCACTTCGCTGTAATAACATAATAAGAAAAATGAAACAGATAATGCCGCTGGTGCCATTTTCATAAGGCACTAATAAACTTTATAGAAAACGTTTCTGAATATAACAATTAAGAAAAATTTTAATGCCATTAATTTTCATTACTGAAAACTCTAACGTCATTCATAAAACAGCAGGTGCCGTTCAACAGGCACATATCCCCTTTTACTATATTAAACTTATTACTATATTACAGCCATTAGTTTTCATATAAAACAATAGATTACAGAAAAAAGGTTATAGATTCCTATAACTATGGTTATCGATATCTATAACTTGGGTTATAGGAAGCTACAACTGTAGTTAGCGAAAACCATAACCATAGTTTCGCACTGAAACTAATTTTTTTAAAACTGGCGAGCATTCCACTCTCAGTAAACTTATTCCAGTCACGAATCAATAACGGCTTCAATTTATCCTGTTCTGTGGATGGTTTTCCACTATATTAAAACTTTTTCCATTTATTTTTGACTTTGTTATTGACCATAGTGTTTAATCTGTTATGTATTAATAAAAACAATAACAAAAGGAAAAATACAATGACACAAATAGATTTTCAATCCCTTAGCAGTTTATCCCCCTTTCAGCTAACACAGTATATTGATGATCATCTTTTCACTAATGAACAGAAAGTGCAGATATTCGAACATTATCACAGCACACATAAAGACACTACCAATATCTATTCGAGAAAAGAAAACATTAAATCTATTAAAAAAGATGTTGATTATGTCCATATGTTCACAAAAAACTTCCAGCAACTCGCAGAACTTGATATTTCCAAGAATGAGTTGAAGGTTATCGCAAGGATTTTAAACATCATGGAGTTTGGAAACTGCTTTCATATATCGCAAGCAAAGCTATGCCGCGACTTAGATATTAAAAAATCAAATATGTCTCTTGTCTTTAAAAAGCTCAAAAAGAAAGGGATCATTATTGATAAAGATGGAGATCTCTTTATGAACTCCAACATATTTCTTAAGGGACAAGCGCATTCTATCAATGCCAAACAACGCCCTAATGTTAAAAAGGCACAGGGATTTAACGCTAATAATGAACCAGTATTTGATAATGTTTATACATTTAATCAAACAAATGATTCTGACAATCAACCTACAGAGGGAACGACTACATCTGAGCCACCAAAAACATCTGATAGCTGTTCTAACAAAGAAACAGATCCAGCACTGACGCTGCAGTATCCTAAAACAGCAGAGCCAGCTTATGATGATGTTTAATATATAAGCGAAGAAGCAACATAGTGACTGGCTACTGCCAGTCAATGAGATCCTCTGGTGATATCCTATCCTTCTCCATCAATTTGAGGATCTTTTTCATTTTTAACTTACGTGCCTTTTTCTCACCAATCTCCTGATAGTATTCTTCCCGCCGTTCCGCTACTACCTTGTGGAACTTCTTCAAGAGTTGGTTCAATGTCTTTATATCAGTGGTAGCCGCTTCAGCTTGGATTTTTCTATACATATACATAACGTGGAATTCATCAATCATATTAAACCTCTTAGTTTTATCATTCATGTTATTTCCCTCTTTCGAGGGAATACTCATTACATCTAAATATCAAACAACTGTCATTTTTAGCTTCCAGTAAATCGGTTCTTCCTTTTCATCATGATTTATATTTTTTGACACAAGTTCAATGATGTGTTCTTGATGCCAATACAATATTGTGGCTTTTAAATCTCTTCTATTAATATCAGATACATCATTTTTGATAGAGCATTTCTTCAACTCACGAGTTATCAAAACATCATATGTGATGCTTGAAAGGAACCCATCATTCAAAATATCGATTGCTGTTTCAGGATGTTTTTCATAAATGGCATATATTTCATCACAGTATCCTTGTAAGATGTTGGCAATAAGTTCGTTTTTTGTTTCCTCATTACTATTCAATATAATCTCTTTCATCTTTAACCCTTTCATTATTTTAATAGTTAGTAAAAATAATTAGTTGTTATAAACGATATTGATGATGACGGAACCATATTCCAGATCTAACTCATCAACTAAATCGTTATTGATATGTCGATTTAAAGCACCAATCAAGTTCTTATCCCCTATCATTTCTTCTATTGAATACCCACTAAGGGCAACAAACACATCAAAGCTTTCTTGAATAGCATTTATTACTTTCGGGGTTCCTTCGCACAACATACTTACGACTACAGATATTTTATTTGTCATAGAACTTTGTTCGTTGTTGTTTACCATTTATATTTTCCTCTTATATTTTTGGTTAGCCCCTTGTGGGGCAAGATTAGTTCTTATTTCCTAAAGCTGTCTGAATACTCGACTAACATGGCAGCAACCTGTTCAAAGTTAACTTGATTAATATCACCGCTATTATCCTCTTGGGCAGTGAATCTTTCAAATTTGTTCTGGATATGGTCAATCACATGGATAATAAATGGACTCATAAAATCCGGATCATTCAAATAATCATTAGCATCCCCATCGCCATTAACTTCCATGAACATACTCCAGCTTGCGGAAAACGATCTACATGCAAGGTCATAGAACAGTTCGGTTGATTTATTAACACCTATCTTCTCTTTAGACATATTTATACCCTCATAGTTAAATGCTTATTTAATTCATTGTGTTTTTTATTAGCCCCTTTCGGGGCCGAATACGCTGTTGTTAACTCATACTAAAAAGTAATGCTTGAGTATGAACATATCTCATTTCACACATGACTTTATCCATATCAACATAGATAAGCCTTTCTCTTTTACCCACTTCTTCCATATGTTCATCAAAGCGTTTTGCCAGATATTCTTTAACATGCAAAATATATGACTCCGTTCTATCACTATCTAACATTATGGCTGCCAATACCTCATATTCTTCTTGTTCTTTATAAATACGTATTCCTGTGATATAAAGATTCTTCGCCATAGCAGTAAAAACTTTAGTCGATGAGTCCTTAATGTTATTTAGTTCTTCAGTATTCATATAGTTACTCCATATTTTTTTGATGTATAGCCCCCTGCATTTTCATGCATTATTTTGAGAGCAGATTATTTTTTCGTTTTATTATGATGATAAGTTCGATTGTGTTTACATATGACCTCCCACGTTTATATTTTTAGTTGATAGACTAACCAGCTACCGAAACCATTATTATTTTGATTTTTATGCTACTTTATTACGTGATAAAGTAATCTTTTCATCAATCCACTGATCTATATCACTCTCTAAGAATGCTATTGCTCTTTCACCAAGTTTTATTGGCGATGGGAATTCATCACGACTAATCAGGCGATAAATCCAAGCCTTACAAAGGCCAGTTCTATTTAGTACTTCAGGTAAACGGATAAATCTTTTTCTTTCGTTCATATATTTCCTCGTCGTTGTTTTGATGAGGTTATTATTCGAATATCGCTTATGACAATCAACACCTGTTTTTTCGGAATTATTGCGTAAATGAGTGTTTTTTGTACAAATCAGAAAGGGATAGTCTGAATGCTGTTACAAGACGGGGCTTAGAGGGCTTTAGCAAAAAGTGCTATTTTTAGTAGCGGAAAAAGGATTTTAGAAATGTATCTATTTATCAATTAATTATGATAATTCAGTTTAAATTCTGTACTGCGGAGGATACCCCCTTGAACAGCGCATCCCCCTTTGCTCGCTTTATCTCAATCCATCAATGCCGCTTTGTGGTAGTGATAGAACTGATTTTAAACTGAGTTCAATTCGACTGATGATTGCTTCTCGTGGGCCACTGCGCCAACCCGCACTCGCATAGAAATCCTCAAGAACGCTTTTCATCTGTTCTTCGCTGTCAAAAGCACGTATGAGGTAGTAGCTGTCAGCATCATGGAGAGAGTTTCCGTACGCAACCACATCAATACCGTTCCGGGCATGGAGTGGAACACTGACTTCACGCATGATCTGATGAAACTCCTCACCAGAACCTTTTTTCAGGGTGTATTGTAGTATTTCGATGATCCTATCCTTCATACCTTCTCCATCAATGACCATGAGAAACTGTTTCAATGACGCTAACGCATTCGGTAGGTTAAAGGAAGAAAAGCTGACGCAGAGGATGTGAGTTCAACTTCGAGTTGGTAGCTGAACTGGTGGATGTGTTATTTTTTGGCACAGTTTGACGTCAAATGTTCAGCAGCTTCGTTTAATGGTTTCATCATTGAACCCCAAATAGAACCCTCAATTGAAAATCAATATCAAATAACAATATAAATCAATTAAATAAGAAACCAGTTACAGGGACGCCAGCCCAAAAATTCTCCATCGGTGATTACCAGAGTCATCCGATGAAGTCCTGAAAGCCCGCACGGCGCAAGCCCTGCGGGCTTTTTTGTGCCCTCAATTTGTCCCGCGAAGTCTGATGCCAACTAATTAAATCCGAACCTTTTAGGCACCTTGTCAGGCACCTCATAAAGCTTTAGTGTTTTTGTGGAACCTAAAACTAAGCCTGTACGTCAGCGAAAAAACACTTTTATTCAATGAGATAAAATCAGCCATTCTCATTAAAGCGCACTACGTTTTCCTGATGGGGATGGCCTTGAGCTAATCATCAAATCCAGCGGGTTTACGCTCTGGCCGTTCGCCACATTCGCTCTTTATTTCGAAATCCTTACCAGTGACGCTGGTTGCATACTTCCCCGCTGTTCATCCTGCCTGTTTCCGCACCACAAGTGGCCGCGACACTCGTTACTGCAGCGGTTCAGCATGCTCCGGAACCGGAGACCACATTGATCCGCCCCTAATGAGTAGCCTGGTGGCGGCCTGCTTCTCAATCCTGTATTCGTCTACCTTCCGTTTCCAGATGAAAAGGGACGGCTTCACATTGCATTTATTGACGCAAATAAAAGACAATCATAAGTTGAGATTCGATTATGCTCTCTGGCACTCATCGGCATTGCACGGGCTTGACGTCGCAGGATGGCGAAAAGACGTTACACGCCCCATTTTCACAGGATCAATTTTGAATATTTACTCAAAACGCTGCGTGATACGACCGTTTAACGCCGATGATATCGAGCCTTTTATGGCATATCGCAACGATGCCGAATGGATGCAGTACCAGGGGTTTAAGGGCCTGACAAAGGAAGCTTATGCCGAGGCGTTGCTGGGAAACGCTTCTCTTACGCAGGGCATGCAGCTCGCGGCGATCGATACCGCGACCGGGACTTTGATTGGCGATCTCTACTTAAAACAAGAAAACGACATCATCTGGCTTGGCTACACCGTTAGCCCGCGGTATGCAGGTCAGGGTTACGCCCTTGAAACTGCGATGGCGGTCATTGACTGGTGTAAGCAGCAAGGTTTTTTAGCCGTAAAAGCCGGCGTTGTGGCAGATAATCTTCCCTCAATAAATTTACTGAACAAACTCGGATTTTCCTGTTCCTGCACGGAGGATGATGAGCAGATTTTTGTTTTAAACATACAATCCGCTCATTAATTCCCCCTACTTTCAGCTTGTCATACTCACATACCTCTATCCCGACAAAAATTTCTCTGATTAATCTGCTGTTACCTTGTTCACACCGCGGAAGGTCACATGCTACTTTCCGCGTCATTTGTTTTTAAAACAATAAGATAAATAGCTTACCGCCCCTTCATCCCGCTAGTTTTATGCCTGTGACGCACCCTGTGCGCAGTTCTATAAGAGAGATAACCATGAAACGAGCTGTGAACGCCCTACAAAACTTTGGAAAATCCCTCTATGGGCCGGTACTTATCTTGCCGATAGTGGGTCTGTTTATCGCTTTTGGCAACGTGTTGGGCGACGGCAACCTTGCGGAATATCTGCCCTTGCTCGGCCATCCTTTAATTCAGAATATCGGCCAGCTCATTGCTAAATCAGCGGTATCGGTACTGGTGAACCTGGCGCTGATCTTCGCCATTGGGATCCCCGTAGGCCTGGCCGCCCGCGATAAAGGCTACGCGGCGCTCATTGCCTGGTGACGTTTATCGTCTTTATCAACGCCATGAATATCACACTGCAGCTGCAGGGCCAGCTCGCGGCGCCGGAACAGATGAAAGCAGCCGGCCAGAGCATGGTGCTGGGCGGCCAGGTGCTTAAGATGGGGGTCTTCGCCGGGATCCTCACCGGCGCGCTTTCAGGCTACAGGCTTATATCGGTTACGGGTATGAATCTTACGTATTCGGCCTGCTACCCTGCGAATGCGCCAATCTGCCGGTGCACACTATCGACGATCAGGGAATGAGTTCAAAGGTAATTGAGATTAACGTATCAGGATTTATGTCAGCGGGCGTCGTGCTGTACAGCGAACCAGCCTGACCATATAGCGTGACCGCGCCGCCTTTTAAGCCCGCAGTTAAAACTTTGGCCATCAGGGGATCGATTTGTTTGTCGTATATCATCCTGGAATTCATCGTATTGAGTATCGGGGTACCATCAAGCTTTTTCTCCAGTATATTCAGGGATAAGGACTCATTCTGCTTGTAAGCTTGCTTCCCTTGTTTATCAATCACGAAATAGACACCATTAGGCAAAACCTCATATTTTTTATTTTTAATTTTGGCCATGATTCTTTTTTCAATATCAACGTACTTAGATGACATTTGTTCATTAAGGGTGTTAACGATGGTTTCTATTTCACCTTCTTTGATTTTCAGCTTTTTATGGTAAGCATCGTTAAAGCCTGAAACCAGCGCCGAAGGCGACAGCTTCACATCATTGTCAGCCATTTTATTCACATCCGATAGCGCCTGAGTCAGATAGAAAACGCCGAGTGCGTAGGCATTTTTAATGCTTTTATCAGTAAGCTTTAACTCACTTTCCTTTATGGCCTGGCTATCAAGGGCAGACTGTAATTTCTGATTTTGATTGTTCAAAGCAGCAACTGACTCAGCATATTTTTTCTGCGCCGCTTCGGCTGCGGCGCTCAGCTCAGCATTTTTTTTGCTCAGCGCGTCGAGCGCGGATTTGTGCTGACTTTCGCCCTGGGTGTTCTGCTTTTGCAGCGCGGCGATCTGCGCCGACAGCGTGCGGGTGGTCTCATCCAGCTTTTTCTGCGCCGCTTCGGCTGCGGCGCTCAGCTCGCCATTCTTTTTGTTCAGCGCGTCGAGCGCGGATTTCTGCTGGCTTTTATCCTGGACGTTCTGCTTTTGCAGCGCGGCAATCTGCGCCGACAGCGTGCGGGTGGTCTCATCCAGCTTTTTCTGCGCCGCTTCGGCAGCGGCGCTCAGCTCAGCATTCTTTTTGCTCAGCGCGTCGAGCGCGGATTTCTGCTGGCTTTCGCCCTGGGCGTTCTGCTTTTGCAGCGCGGCAATCTGCGCTGATAGTGTGCCAGTGGCCTCATCCAACTTTTTCTGCGCCATTGCGGCGGCAGCGCTCAGTTCAAGGTTCTTGCCCATCAGCGTGTCTATCGTTGATTTCTGAGCGTTCTCACTTTGCCCTTTCTGAGTTTTCAACGCGGCGATCTGCACCGACAGCGTGCGGGTCGTATCATCCAGCTTTTTCTGCGCCGCTTCGGCAGCGGAGTTCAGTTCAGCGTTCTTTTTGCGCAGTGCTTCAAGAGTACTCTTATGCCCGTTTTCGTCCTGTGCACGCTGCGCCTTTAACGCCGCAATCTGCGCCGACAGCGTGCGGGTGGTCTCATCCAGCTTTTGCTGCGCCGCTTCGGCAGTGGCGGCCAGTTCGAGGTTCTTTTTAGTCAGCGCGCTCACCGCGGCAGGATCGCCACTCTCTTTCTGTACACCCTGGCTACTCTGTGCCTTCAGCGCGGCGATCTGCGCCGACAGTTCGCGCGTTGTTTCAGCGAGTTTTTTCTCCGCCGTTTTGGCTGCCGCGCTCAGCTCCGCATTCTGTTTGCGCAGAGCGTTAATCGTACTTTGCGTTTTATTGCTCTGATTTATTCTTTTGCTGACGCCATCCTGCTTCGGCGGCATTTTTTTATCACGGCTCTCGTTATTCAGTTTAGACGAGGCCGACTCCGCGCTAGCGGCGCCTGAGGCCGGCGGATTCTTAATTTCAAGTTTCTTGATATTATCAAGGAAGTCTCCCCCCTCGGAACGAGCAGGGAGCATGACAAAAAGGGTAGAGAGAGCAAATACAATCGCAAGACCTCTGAGATCGTATAATTTCAGTTTCCCCTTAAGGCTCATCATCTGGTCAGCCCATCTTTAAGATCGGCTTTCCGGGCGCGGGTTTCGAACTCTTTGATTAATTTCTGAGAAATACTATTACACTTATCATTTATCTTATATTCAAAAAGCGGGGTAATGGTTGATTTTACGCTGGCTGAGGTTTGCCCCGAAACAGAGGCATAAAACTTAGCGTCGTTAATTAAGCCATAGAGTTCACTTGAATCTTTCTGGAACTTGTTATCCAGCTTAACTAAAGCATCCGCATCCTGGATACACTGCTGTAAAGCAGGAACTTGTGCAGGCTGTTCGGTTTGACTCACATCTTTCTTTATTAGTGCGCTATCTGTTTTTTTAATATTAGTACACCCCTGCAATACACCCACAGAAATACACACCAATGCCAATAAGCTATTTCTTATCATTTTCCCATCCATTAGAAAAATAGTGCACAAAAAATATATTTCTCGATTCCAGCAGAAAAAAAATTAACAAACAACGTTACAGGTTGGATTTACTCGTAATTCAGAAAAAACACATAAAAAGGTTATTTCTTGACCAATTGCAGAGTGGGAATTATCCTGGAACCAGGCGATATTTTTATCTGATTTTTTTCTTAATAACATATAGTTAATGATGTGCCGTCTGCTATATGCCTGATATTAAGCGGTCTATTTCCCAATAAAATCAGGCATAAGCTGTTTCTCATTCATTACTAAACTCATGCACTCCACTTCGGCCTGGCTACGGTATTCTTCTTCAGAAGATTGCGAAACTCCTTGAGATAAGGTTCATTGCTGCGCCCGCGCTTGCAGATCGCCGAGAAGGGAGATTGAAAGCCAAACTCATTGGGTAGCAGCACGCGCAGGCGATTCTCTTTAATCCACGGCCAGGCGTAGTGTTCTGGAAGATAGCCGATGTATTTCCCGGACAGGATCAACAGCAGCTGCGCATCGACGGTTTCAACCGTGGCGCTGCCCTTGCTGAACCCGCGCCGCCGCAGATCGCTGGTATTCCAGTAGCTGCGCGTCACCAGTGGACACTGGCTGATGAGATCTTTATCGAGCTGGCGACTAAAGAACATCGGATGCAGGTCGCTGCAGTAGAGCCAGTGCTGCTCGCGGTAGAGCGGTTCGCTGATGATGTTATGCACCCGCGAATTGTAGCTACCGATGGCGAGATCGATATGGTTATTCAGTACTCCGTTCAGCTGTTCCGCCGGGGTGCGAATAATCAGCTTGATGTGTACGTTAGGAAACTTATCGCTAAAGCTGCGCAGCACCACCGGCAGCGACAGCGCGGTTTCCGTTTCGATGGAGTCAAGCGTTGAGATGCAAATCGTGCCGCTATGCTCGCCTTTCAGCAGCGCCGACTGGCGCTCCAGCTCGTTCAGTTCGCTCAGCACGCGGATCGCCTGCTGTAAAAAATGCTGCCCTTTCTCCGTTAACGCAAAGCCGCCGCGTCCGCGCTGGCACAGGCTAAAGCCCAGCTGGCCCTCCAGCTGCGACATCGCGTTGCTGATCGCGGAAACGGAAATCCCCAGCTCCTGCTGGGCCCGGCCATAGCTCTCAAGGCGGGCCACCGCCTCAAAAACCTGGAGCTGTCGAATGTTTAGCGTCGCGTCGTTAAGCATGGCGTTTAGTTCACTGATAAATGAACTAAGTATTTGCGGCGGACGATTTAAAGTCCAGCACATCTTGCGCACTATCCCTGCTGTTGAGTTTTGAATATCAGATTCAGGAGCAGAAATGGATAACGTCTTTCATCAACCGCAGGGTGGCAATGAGATGCCGCGTTTTGGCGGCCGCGCCACGATGATGCGCCTGCCATTTATTGAGGATTTACAGGGGCTTGATGCCGCATTTGTCGGCATCCCTCTGGATATCGGGACCTCGCAGCGTTCCGGAACGCGCTACGGACCGCGCTATATTCGTACCGAATCGGTGATGATTCGCCCGTACAACATGGCTACCGGCGCCGCGCCTTTTGATTCACTGTCGGTGGCGGATATCGGCGACGTACCGATTAACACCTATAGTCTGCTCAAATCGGTGCAGATTATCGAGGATTACTACACCGGTTTAAATAGTTTTCCGCTTATCCCCCTGACGCTCGGAGGCGATCACACCATTACCCTGCCGATTCTGCGCGCGTTGACCAAAAAGCACGGTCCGGTAGGTCTGATTCACGTCGACGCCCACACCGATACCAACGATGAGATGTTCGGCGAAAAGATTGCCCACGGCACCACCTTCCGCCGCGCCGTCGAAGAGGGGCTGCTTGATCTTAAACGCGTCGTCCAGATTGGCCAGCGCGCGCAGGGCTACGCCGCCGGCGACTTCCAGTGGGGCGTCGATCGGGGCTTTCGTCTGGTTCAGGCGGAGCAGTGCTGGCACAAATCCCTGGCCCCGCTGATGGCCGAAGTGCGTCAACAAATGGGAGATGGCCCGGTTTATCTCAGTTTTGATATCGATAGCCTCGATCCGATCTGGGCCCCCGGCACCGGAACCCCGGAAGTAGGCGGCCTGACGTCAATTCAGGCGCTGGAAATTGTGCGCGGCTGCCGCGGTCTGAACCTGATTGGCTGCGACCTGGTCGAGGTCTCGCCCCCCTATGACGTCAGCGGCAACACGTCCCAGCTGGCCGCCAACCTGCTGTATGAAATGCTCTGCGTTCTCCCGGGCGTGAAATATCCATAGAGGAAAAACCATGCAGCTTAACGTCTTTCGCACGCTGTGGGGCGTCACCACCCCGTGGCAGCAAACGGTTAGCGAACTCCAGAGCGTCGGCTGCTGCGGCATCGAAGCGCGACTGCCGCTGACGACAGAAGAGCAGCGAACGCTGGCCCGGCGCCTCGAAGCGTCCGCGCTTCAGTATATCGCCATTGTCTTCAGCGGCGGCGGCGTCATTCCGGCCCAGGCCGAGACGCCCGCGCAGCATCTGGAGCGCTTAAAAGAACGTTTTGCGGCGGCAAAAGCGCTTAATCCGCGCTTCGTCAATCTACTGGCCGGTAACGACCGCTGGCCGCTGGCGCAGCCGGGGGGTTTTCTCGGCAGACGGCCCCTGG
>OBUU01000082.1_pt1 | contig 67115 bp, 70 predicted proteins | sample 1475981 | NCBI WGS metagenome assembly OBUU01 (sample SAMEA2579966, study PRJEB22360) | human gut metagenome | biome: human gut; feature: human-associated habitat; material: faeces | place: Denmark | collected 2008/2010 | reverse complement strand
CGCATCCGGCCGGAGCCGCTTCGGGGGCGCAGCCGTCGGCAGATGCTGCCGCTGCGTCGACGCATGCAGGTAGTCTTTCAGGATCCCAACTCATCGCTAAACCCACGGCTTAACGTTCTGCAAATTATTGAAGAAGGATTGCGCGTCCATCAGCCAACGCTCACGCCGGCCGAGCGAGAGCAGGCGGTGATTCAGGCGATGCAGGAGGTCGGTCTCGATCCGCAATCCCGGCATCGCTACCCTGCCGCTTTCTCCGGCGGACAGCGCCAGCGCATCGCTATCGCCAGGGCGCTGGTCGTCAAACCGCAGCTAATCGTGCTGGATGAGCCCACCTCTTCGCTGGATAAAACCGTGCAGGCGCAAATTCTGGCGCTGCTGAAGGCGCTACAGCAAAAGCATCAGCTGGCCTATATTTTCATCAGCCATGATTTGCGCGTCGTGCGTGCGCTTTGTCATCAGGTAATGGTGCTGCGGCAGGGAGAGGTCGTCGAGCAGGGTGAGTGCGAACGCGTGTTTACCGCTCCGCAACAGGAGTATACCCGTCAGCTGCTGGCGTTAAGCTGACGGTCAGAATGGGTTGTTGCCGGAGAACGGTTCTGCAATCGCCACGCCGAAATTTTTCAGCCGGCAGGTTGCCGCGAATTCGTCCTGACGATTAACAAACAGGCACGGTTCGCCCTCGCATTCAACAACGGAGCTGTCGACTTCGATGTCGCTCAGCGCCTGGCTGAGTTTATGCATAACCGGCCAGGCCTTATCGCCATCGGGGCTAAGTAATTTCAACGCCACAAGGCTATTTTCGCTCTGAGCGCCGTTTTGCGGAATCGGTTCAACTCTTGAACCTGCAAAACCGGCCAGCCAGCGATAGCTCTGCGGCAGACGGTGTACGATAGAGAGTTGCAGTGTATTCACGTGTTTTCCCCGGAAGCAAAATACTTCACAATAATTTTACAACAATACTAACACATTATTGACAATTAGTCCTGTTCCTGCACCGAAAACGCTTACACCAGCGGCATAGCCGTGTTAGTGGTTTGTAATATAAAAGTTTATAATTGTGCAGAGTGAACATCTTCGGGCTATATGTACCCGTTTCTGTGATCTAAAACAACTTTTTTATCGCAATAATGCGACTAATTGAGCGATTTGATTTTACATAAAAGAAACAAATTGCTGAACAGAGAAGCCGGTTTCGGTTGATATGTATCAAAAAAGGGGGCGATATCGCCCCCTGGAAGTCGCTTATCGTGCGGCTTTTCGCCGCCGACTGGCATAGAGGTAGAACAGAATAGAGCTGCTGGCGCAGAAGGCGATGGAAATCAGCATTGGCCAGGCCGTGGTAAAGGTCGCCATCGACAGCAGCGCGCCGACAATAGCGCCAATCCCAAAGCGGAACGTCCCAGCCAGCGAGGAGGCCGTCCCGGCCATATGCGGAAACTCATCGAGAATAACCGCCATCGCGTTGGAGGAGACCATCGAAACGCAGCCGATGAAAGCCGCCACGCCAAACACCAGCGCCCAGAAGCCGACGTCAAACAGCGCGCACACCACCATCCATACCGCCATCGCAAACTGGATCCACAGCCCCGCGCGGAACATATTCAGCGCCCCAACCCGCCGCACAAACCGGCTGTTGATCATGGTCATGACAAACAGGAAAACCACGTTCAGCGCAAAATAGTAGCCAAAGTGCTGCGGTGAAACGTGGTTGATATTGATATAGACAAACGGGCCAGCGCTCAGAAACGAGAACATCCCGGCAAAGCTAAATCCGCTTGCCAGCATATAGCTCAGCACGCGCTTATGGCGAAACAGGGTGGCGAAGTTGCCAAGCGTAGTGCGAATATGAAATTTCTGTCGCCGTTCCGGCGGCAGGGTTTCGCTAATGAAAAATGCGATCATCGCCGACGCTAACAGGGCCGCCAGCGCGAGGATCCAGAAGATCGCATGCCAGCTAAACCATACCAGCACCGCTCCGCCGACCATCGGCGCCACCAGCGGCGCAACGGTGGTGACCAGCATGACGAACGACATCATCCGCGAGAACTCTTCCTTGGGATAGATATCGCGCATCAGGGCGTTAATCACCACGCTTGCCGCTGCGGCTGCCAGGCCGTGGAAAAAGCGCATGGTAATCAGCATATCGATAGTCTGCGACAGCGCGCAGGCCACCGCCGCCGCGGCAAAAATGAGCGTCCCGCCTAGTATCACCGGTTTACGGCCAAGACTATCCGCCATCGGGCCATATAAAAGCTGGCCCAGCGCAAAGCCCAGAATATAGGTACTGAGCGTCATCTGCGCGCTGCCGTCCGGCACATTAAACTGGGCCGCAATCACCGGCAGCGCCGGAAGATACATATCAATCGACAGCGGCATTAACATGGCCAGCAGGCCAAGAATAAACACAATCCCTAATGAAGAATTCTGCTTTGCCGTCACGTTTTACTCCGCGCATGTTGGCCGCCGACGCTGGCGACTTCTTCTGCCGTCAGCGGACGATATTCACCCGGCGCCAGCGAAGCATCCAGCGCAATGTCGCCAATGCGTTCGCGATGCAGGCCAACCACATGATTCCCCACGGCGGCAAACATCCGCTTAACCTGATGGTAACGCCCTTCGCTAATGGTCAGGCGGACTTCGGTCGGTGTCACCACTTCCAGCACCGCAGGCCTGGTCAGCTCTTTCTCATTATGCAGCTGAACGCCTTTAGCAAACTGCCCGGCGGTGGAGTCATCAACCGGATTTTCCAGCGTCACCAGATAGGTTTTTTCGCAATGGTGGCGCGGAGACGTAATGCGGTGCGACCACTGACCATCGTCGGTCATCAGCACCAGACCGGTGGTGTCGATATCCAGACGACCGGCAGCATGCAGCTTGTGCGCCACCGGCTCATCGAGGAAATAGAGTACCGTCGGATGATCCGGATCGTCGGTAGAACAAACGTAACCCTGCGGCTTGTTGAGCATAAAGTAGCGCGGGCCGTTCTGCTGAACCAGCGTATTGCCGTCATACTCGACGTCATGCTCCGGCTGAAGCTTGAAGGAGGAGTCTTTTACAATTTCGCCGTCCACGGTAACGCGGCTGCCGCGGATTTCACGCCCGGCAATAGCCCGACTAACGCCAAGTTGCTGAGCGATAAACTTATCAAGTCGCATGAGATTTTTTTAGCCTGTACAAGTGCTGGAGCGGGCAACGCGCCCGAAAAAGAAGAATTTCATGGGGTAGTATAACGGGCTATTAACACCACTCAAGGGAAAAGATTCGTGGCATACTATTCGCGAGTTAATTAACCGCCATAAATTCATGACATTTACATTACGTCCCTACCAAAAAGAGGCGGTCGACGCCACGCTCGCCTGGTTTCGCCGCCATCATGAACCTGCCGCGATTGTCCTGCCAACAGGCGCAGGTAAAAGCCTGGTCATTGCTGAACTCGCACGCCTGGCGCGCGGTCGCGTGCTGGTGCTGGCGCACGTAAAAGAGCTGGTGGCGCAGAACCACGCCAAGTATTGCGCGCTCGGCCTGGAAGCGGATATTTTCGCCGCGGGCCTTAAACGGAAAGAGAGCCACGGTAAAGTGGTCTTTGGCAGCGTGCAGTCGGTAGCCCGTAACCTTGACCAGTTTCAGGGGGAGTTCTCGCTGCTGATCGTCGACGAGTGTCACCGCATCGGCGACGATAATGACAGCCAGTATCAGCAGATTATCAGCCACCTTCAGCAGGTCAATCCGCATCTGCGCCTGCTGGGGCTGACCGCAACGCCGTTTCGCCTGGGTAAAGGTTGGATTTATCAGTTTCACTATCACGGCATGGTGCGCGGTGATGAAAAAGCGCTGTTTCGCGACTGCATTTATGAACTGCCGCTGCGCTATATGATTAAGAATGGCTACCTGACGCCGCCGGAGCGGCTGGACATGCCGGTGGTTCAATACGACTTCAGCCGTTTACAGGCGCAAAGTAACGGCCTGTTCAGCGAAGCCGATCTGAATCACGAGCTGAAAAAGCAGCAGCGCGTCACGCCGCATATCGTCAGCCAAATCGTTGAATTCGCCGAAACGCGCAAAGGGGTGATGATTTTCGCCGCCACCGTTGAACACGCCCGTGAAGTGACCGGGTTGCTTCCGCAGGGCGAGGCGGCTCTTATCACCGGTGAAACGCCGGGGCCGGAGCGCGATCGCATCATCGAAGCGTTTAAAGCGCAGCAGTACCGCTATCTGGTTAACGTCGCGGTGTTGACGACCGGCTTTGATGCGCCGCATGTCGATCTGATCGCCATCCTGCGCCCGACCGAGTCGGTGAGCCTTTACCAACAGATCGTCGGCCGTGGCCTGCGCCTGGCGCCGGGTAAAACTGACTGCCTGATTCTCGATTACGCCGGCAATCCGCACGACCTTTATGCCCCTGAAGTGGGAACGCCGAAAGGAAAAAGCGACAACGTACCGGTCCAGGTTTTTTGTCCGGCATGCGGTTTCGCCAATACCTTCTGGGGAAAAACCACCGCTGACGGCACGCTGATTGAACACTTTGGCCGCCGCTGCCAGGGCTGGTTTGAGGATGACGAAGGCCATCGTGAACAGTGCGATTTTCGTTTTCGCTTTAAAAACTGCCCGCAGTGTAACGCGGAAAACGATATCGCCGCCCGCCGCTGCCGCGAGTGCGATACCATTCTGGTCGACCCCGATGATATGCTGAAAGCCGCGCTGAAGCTCAAAGATGCGCTGGTGCTGCGCTGTAGCGGTATGGTTCTTCAGCACGGTGCGGATGACAAAGGCGCCTGGTTAAAAATCACCTATTACGATGAAGATGGCGCGGATGTTAGTGAGCGCTTCCGCCTGCATACGCCCGCCCAGCGTACCGCCTTTGAGCAGCTCTTTATCCGACCGCATACCCGAACGCCGGGCGTGCCGCTGCGCTGGATAACGCCTGCCGATATCCTCGCCCAGCAGGCGCTTCTGCGCCACCCGGACTTTGTCGTTGCCCGCATGAAGGGGCAATACTGGCAGGTCCGGGAGAAAGTGTTTGATTATCAGGGGCGATTCCGCCGGGCCAACGAACTGCGCTAATCGTCCTCAGGACTGAGGTTTTGGTTGCTGCAAAAACGCAGGGCGGCTATAATGCCGCCCGCTTTTGCATTCGCGAAGCAGATAATCTGCCTGCTGCTGGGTCGCCTGTAGCAGGATTTATATATAGAGAGACATCAATGTTTACTATCAACGCAGAAGTACGTAAAGAGCAGGGTAAGGGTGCGAGCCGCCGCCTGCGTGCAGCTAACAAATTCCCGGCCATCATCTATGGCGGCGAAGCTGCGCCAGTAGCAATCGAACTGGATCACGACAAAGTGTGGAACATGCAGACCAATGCAGAGTTCTACAACGAAGTTCTGACCATCGTTGTTGATGGCAAAGAAGAGAAAGTTAAAGCTCAGGCTGTTCAGCGTCACCCGTTCAAGCCGAAGCTGACCCACATCGACTTCGTTCGCGCTTAATCGCTCGCTGAAAGTTGTATGGCAAACGCCCCGCTCCGCAAGGTTCGGGGCGTTTTGTTTATTAGGCGAGTAGCGTTGAGGCATTCAGCTCGAGATGCTGCAACAGCATAATCGTTTTCGCATCGACGATTTCTCCTTCGCGAATAGCCTGCAGCGCTTTTTCCAGCGGCCACTCCAGCACTTCGATATCTTCTCCCTCCGTCGCCAGGCCGCCACCGTCGCTGTGCCGATCGTCGGCAGAGTATTCAGCGATGAAAAAGTAAAGCTTCTCCGTCACCGAACCGGGACTCATGTAAGCGGTAAATACCGGCTCGATCCGGGTGACGCGAAAACCGGTCTCTTCTTCGGCCTCGGCAACGATGCGTTCTTCCGGAGAAGCGTCATCCAGCAGTCCTGCGGCGGCTTCGATCAAAAACCCATCATGACCGTTAATCCATACCGGAAAGCGAAACTGACGGACCAGCACTACCGTTTGCTTTTCACGATTGTAGAGCAGGATCACCGCGCCGTTGCCGCGATCGTAAGCTTCCCGACTCTGCTCCTGCCAGCGCCCGTCACGGCGCAGTAGTTCAAAGGTATATTTCTTGAGCGTGTACCAGTTGTCCGATAATAGCGTTTCGCGGATATGGCGAACGCGCGGTGCGTCAGCGTGCATGTTTTTCCCCTTTTAGGTGACAGCGAGCAACATAACATGCATAATCGTGCACAAACAAGATCACTCATGAAGGTATTTTGATGCTTGCCAGCCAGAGAAAACAGCAGATTTTGCAGATCCTCGCTGAGGAAAAACAGGTGATGTCAGGCGATCTTAGCCAGCGCTTCAGCGTCTCAGAAGACTCTATTCGCCGGGATCTGCGGGAGCTGGCAGCGGAAGGCAAACTGCAGCGCGTGCACGGCGGGGCGCTGCCGGTATCCGAAGCTATCGCGCCTATTGAAACAAGAAAGAACGTGCAGATGGCCTCAAAGCTAACTATTGCCCAGCGCGCGGTTGAGCTTATTCAGCCCGGTCAGGTGGTGATTATCGACGGAGGCACGACTACCGGAGAGATGGTGCGCCTGCTGCCCGATAACCTCGCGTGTACCGTGGTCACCCATAGCCCGGGAATTGCCGTCGCGCTGGTGGAGAAACCGCTTATCGAGGTGATTTTGATCGGCGGCCGGTTGTTTAAGCATTCGGTGGTCAGCGTCGGGGCCGCGGCCCTTGAAAGCATTTCCCGCATCAATGCCGATCTGTTTTTCATGGGCGTTACCGGCGTGCACCCGCGGGCGGGATTAACCACCGGTGATTATGAAGAAGCGGGCATCAAGCGCGCGCTTGCGGCACGGGCAGCCGAAACGGTGGTGATGGCGTCGCAAGAAAAGCTGAACTCCGCTTCGGCCTTTGCTATCGGCGAGCTGGGGGGCGTCAGTACGCTGATCGTGAATACGACTCTCGACGAGGCGCTGCGACAGCAGCTAACCCTGAATGGGGTGGAAATCCTCTACGCGCTGTAGGGCAGGTCTGACGCTAAAAAAATCCCGACTCACGTCGGGATTTTGCATTTTAATTTCCGCCAGAAGTGCGGCGCTGCAGCTGATCGCGCAGATTCGGCGGCGTGCCTTTAATGGTTAAGGTATCCGTAGCCGGATCCCAGAACACCCGCTCGCCCAGCAGCATAGCGTCAAAGTTGATAGTTAACCCGCCGCCGCTGCCGGCAAACTTGGTTAACTGACGCAAAGTGCTGCGATCCGCCGGGAAGCTCTCTTCCAGCTCGTAACCTTGCTCGGCGGTAAATTCCTGGAAGGTCTTCTCGCTGACGCCAGCCAGCTCTTTGGACAGCGATTCCAGTTCGATTTCCTCACCGGCCTGCAGCTGTTCGTTGCAGTAGCTGTATACCTGCTGACGTACGTTCTGACGTTCAGATTTGTCCAGCTGCGCATCGGCGGCGAAATCATCCAGCGCCTGCAGCAGGCCGCGATTTTGCGCTTTCGCATTCAGCCCTTCGCTGGCGCCGAGGAAGTCCATGAAGAAATCCGCCACTTTGCGCCCTACCCGCCCCTTCAGGAAGGTCAAATAGCGCGTTGACTCCGGGTTGGTTTCCCATTCGGTTAAATCAATACGCGCCACGATGTCAGCGTGATTGATATCCAGATAATGGGTAGAGCTGATATCCAGCTCTTCGTTGACGCGCATGCTGCTTAAGTTATTCAGCACCGCCACCATCAGGTATTCCACCGCCAGATAGCGATACTGGCAAAACAGCACGATCCCGCCTTCAGCAAAAGGGTATTTTGCCAGTTCGTCACGCAGGCGCCCGGTAGCGGCGCGGCTGAACGGCAGGAACTCTTCTTCGCCTTTACGCTGCCCGCGCAGCGCCTGCGCCAGCTCGCTCTCTTCAGTAAACAGGCCATAGGCTTTATTTTTTGCGCTGTAGACACGATGCAGCTCAGCCATCATCTCAACAACCGTCGCCGTCGGCTCCAGCAACGATTCGCGCAGCACCAGTTCCAGATTTTGTTCATCACGTTTGATTAACTGATGCAGGGCAATCTGGTCGATATCCAGACTCATGTTAAACTCTCCTTTTAGACCGGGCGGTATTCAACCACCGCCGGGGCGACGACGCAACCGCCGCGTGACTCTTTGCGAGCGAAGCCGCGCGCTTTTGCGTCGTGGCGAAAAAATGCGGAAAAAAAGCTTCTGCTACGGTAATATGTTGCCCTTTCACGAACAAACAGATTTTGAGTTTATGCCGCAATTATCCCGCTATAGCGATGAACACGTCGAACAGCTGCTCAGCGAGCTGACGAGCGTTCTGGAAACACATAAAGCGCCCGTTGACCTTTCACTGATGGTATTGGGCAATATGGTGACTAACCTGATTAACAGTAGCGTCGCGCCGGCGCAGCGTCAGGCCATCGCCCGTTCTTTTGCCCAGGCGCTGCAGTCATCTATCAACGACGATCCAGCGCACTAAGGATAACGAACAACAGTATATGGTGACTCTTCGTCAGCCCTACCGAGAAAAAGTCTCCCAGATGGTCAGCTGGGGACACTGGTTCGCCCTTTTCAACATGTTGTTGGCTATGGCGCTCGGCAGTCGCTATCTGTTTGTCGCCGACTGGCCAACGACGCTTGCCGGGCGCCTTTTTTCGTACGTCAGCCTCGTTGGTCACTTCAGCTTCCTGGTCTTTACCAGCTATGTGCTGATTCTTTTCCCGCTAACGTTTATCGTTGTCTCTCAGCGCTTAATGCGCTTTATCTCGGTGGTTCTCGCGACCATCGGCATGACGCTGCTGTTGATCGACAGCGAAGTATTCACCCGTTTCCACCTGCATCTTAATCCCTTTGTCTGGGAACTGGTCATTAACCCCGATCAGAACGAGATGGCGCGCGACTGGCAGCTGATGTTTATCAGCGTCCCGATCATCTTCCTTCTGGAAATGCTCTTTGCGACCTGGAGCTGGCAGAAACTGCGCAGCCTGACGCGCCGCCGCCACTATGCCCGGCCCGTTGCGTGGTTCTTCTTTATTTCTTTTATCAGTAGCCACCTGGTCTATATCTGGGCGGATGCCAATTTCTATCGCCCGATAACCATGCAGCGGGCCAATCTGCCGCTTTCCTATCCAATGACGGCGCGCCGTTTTCTGGAAAAACACGGCCTGCTCGACGCGCAGGACTATCAGCGCCGTCTGGTAGAACAAGGCGCGCCGGAAGCCGTTTCGGTGCAGTACCCGCTTAGCGAACTGCGTTACCGCGATCTCGGTACCGGTTATAACGTGCTGCTGATTACCGTCGATAATCTTAACTACTCGCGCTTTGAGCAAAACATGCCAGCGCTGACCGGCTTCGCGAAAGAAAACGTTAACTTTACCCAGCATATGAGCTCCGGTAACACTGCCGACAGCGGCATGTTTGGCCTGTTCTATGGTATTTCGCCGAGCTATATGGACGGCGTCCTGTCAGCGCGTATCCCCGCAGCGCTGATTACGTCGCTGAATCAGCAGGGCTACCAGTTGGGCCTGTTCTCTTCTGACGGTTTTAGCAGCCCGCTGTACCGCCAGGCGCTGCTGTCCGATTTCTCGCTGCCGGCGGCGAAAGCGCAAAGCGACGAGCAGACGGCAAACCAGTGGATAAACTGGCTGGACCGCTACGCCCAGGACGAAAACCGCTGGTTCTCATGGGTTGCGCTCAACGGCACCGCTCTGGATAACGGGCAGCAGCAAAACTTTGTCCGGCGCTACGCCAGCGCCGCTGGCGCGGTCGATACGCAAATTGGTCGCGTGCTGAATGCGCTGCGCGAAGCGGGCAAGCTGGACAACACGGTAGTTATCGTGACGGCGGGCCACGGTATGCCGCTGAACCCACAGCATGACGCGTTTGGCTGGTCGCGCGAAGAGCTTCAGGTTCCGTTGGTGATCCATTGGCCTGGCACCCCGGCCCAGGAGATCGCTACGCTGACCGATAATAAAGACGTGATGACGACGCTGATGCAGCGCTTACTTCACGTCTCCACACCGGCGAATGAGTATTCGCAAGGTGAAGACCTGTTTAGCGCCGCCCGCCGCCGCGCCTGGGTTACCGCAGCCAATAGCGATACGCTGGCTATTACCACGCCGAAGGTTACCGTCGTGCTCAATCACAACGGTACCTACAGAACATGGAACAGCGACGGCGAGAAAATTAAAGATCAAAAACCGCAGCTCAGCTTGCTGCTGCAGGTGCTGACCGATGAAAAACGCTTTATCGCTAACTGATTGATTATTTATAAATCAATCAGTCATTTCCCGGCTTGCATTCGCCCGGGGAACGGGTAATATTGTTCCCCACAAATCGGCACGTAGCGCAGCCTGGTAGCGCACCGTCATGGGGTGTCGGGGGTCGGAGGTTCAAATCCTCTCGTGCCGACCAAATAATCCCAGTAAAACCAGCCTTTTAAGGCTGGTTTTTTTATGCCTGTTTTTCGTGCGGGGAGTTAGTGGGGTGAAACTGGGGAGAAATCCCATCAATAACAACTTCTCCTGGGTTATTTTCCTCCCTCAGAAATGCTCAATTTTCTGTCTTCTATACTTTCAGTATGACTACTGGAGGTAACCATGTGCGGACAATTTGCCCAATCACAGACACGCGAAGAATACCTGGCTTATCTTGCAGAAGAGGCCGAGCGGAATATCGCCTATGACCCCGAACCGATCGGCCGTTACAACGTCGCACCTGGTACCAGAGTTCTGTTACTGAGCGAACGTAACGAACAGCTGCACCTCGTTCCAGTTCACTGGGGTTACGCTCCAGGGTGGTGGGATAAGCCAGCGCTCATTAATGCTCGCGTAGAAACCGCGGCGGCAAGCAGAATGTTCAAGCCTCTATGGCAACATGGGAGAGCAATTTGTTTTGCAGACGGCTGGTTTGAATGGAAAAAGGAAGGAGACAAGAAACAGCCTTACTTCATCCACAGAAAAGACGGCAAGCCCATTTTTATGGCGGCGATCGGCAGCGTACCTTTTGAACGCGGCGATGAAGCTGAAGGATTTTTGATAGTAACTGCAGCTGCCGACCAAGGTCTGGTCGATATTCACGACCGTCGGCCACTGGTACTGGCACCTGAAGCCGCACGCGAATGGATGAGGCAGGATATCGGAGGGAAAGAGGCAGAGGAGATAGTTGCCGACGGTTCAGTGTCAGCAGATCATTTCACATGGCATCCTGTATCCCGCGCTGTGGGTAACGTGAACAACCAGGGGTCTGAATTGATTGATAACGTAACATGAAATAATATTAAAGCTAGGTTATTTATATTTTTACTTCAAGTTTAAATATTTCACATAATTTTCATTAAGAACACTAACGACCTCTGAATTCAATTTATAATAATGCGTCCCGACTTCTGTTACTACGATCACCTTACATTTCTTAAATTTATAAATTTCACTTTGAGATAATGTCTCATAAATACGCCACCATTCGTTTCCCGAATCTAGCTTTATCGAAAAATCAACATGTGCACCCTTCCTCTTCAAAACCTTTGGAAATGGCCCTACACCAGTCAATTCATTGATATTTACTGCGGCATTTTTAGGATCAAAAACCAAAAAAACATCAGTCACCTCAACGTGATAGTTATTTAAATTACGCACTACAACTGATATTTTCCAGCCGTCACCAAACAAACTCTTCTTAAATGACTTCATTTTTATAACAATGTTCTCTTGTTCTTTAGTCACAGCCTGGTACGCCAATATGAGTGACACAAGCACAGCCAGTAAAGTTGAAATGCCTGATACCCATCCCCCTACCATAGACCAAAAAGCAACAAGTAAAGAATATTCATTTTTGGACCATTCCCAACTGATGCCTCCGACAAAGAAACCAGCCGTGAACATTAACGCTCCAAATACAAATAGGCAAAACATTTTTATAAGCATATATACCTGATTTATATAATATATTTTCTAATTGAATTTACTTTACTACTAGTAAATCAGCATATCTCGTTGTATAGCGCGGGGAAAGCATTTCTCGCTTCATCTGCCAAGCGGTCTGGATTCCCTGCCCTGCAAAATACAGCGTACCCCTGCCATCCTTCGCGTTGAGATGGTCAAGAACCTCCATCAGTTTCTCGCTGTTCTGGCGTGGTGCATTATCATCAAACAGATTCAGCTGTGCCACACCTTGGCTGTAGAAATCGCCCAGCATCACTCCGGCTTTCTGATATCTCTGCCCATCTTTCCAGATTGCATCGAGGCATTTCGTTGCCGCTTCGATGATATCGCGGCTATCCTGAGTTGGCGTTAGCAGTTTTACCGATGCACTATTACCGTAATATGGCTCGTTCAGTGCGAAGGGACTGGTTTTAACGAACGCTGAGATGAACCGGCAATACTGATGCTCGCCACGGAGTTTCTCCGCTGCGCGCGACGCATAGCTGCATATCGCCTGCCTCATCTCATGGTATTCCGTGATACGACCGCCGAACGAACGGCTGCACACGATTTCCTGTTTTACCGGCGCGAACTCCTCCAACCCAATACAAGGCTCACCGCGCAACTCCCGCACAGTTCTTTCCAGCACGACGTTAAAATGCTTGCGGATAAAACGAATATCCGTGTCGGCTAACTTGAGCACCGTGTCTATCCCCATATACTCCAGCTTTTTACTAATACGGAGCCCTACCCCCCAGACCTCTTCCACCGGCAGCAAAGACATCAGCTTCCTCTGTCGTTCCAGATTCGACAAATCAACCACGCCTCCGGTCTGCCGCTGCCACTGTTTCGCTGCATGGTTGGCCAGCTTTGCCAGCGTTTTTGTCTGGGCTATGCCGACGCCAACAGTGAGGTGTGTCCTGCGCAGAACCGTCTCGCGAATTTCCCGGCCAAAGTCAGTCAGGTCTCGGCAATTTCTGACACCAGCCAGATCGCAAAATGCTTCGTCGATACTATAAATTTCACACCGTGGAGATAACTCTTCAAGCGTTGTCATGACCCGGTTCGACATATCCGCATAGAGCTCATAGTTGCTACTAAACGCGATAATGCCGTGCCGGCGGAACACATCTTTTTGCTTGAAATATGGCTCACCCATTTTGACGAAGGGCTTCGCCTCAGCAGACCTGGCAATTACACACCCATCATTATTAGAAAGGACTACCACCGGCCGCCCTTTCAGATCTGGCCTGAATACAGTTTCGCACGATGCGTAAAATGAGTTCACATCACAGAGTGCGAACATAGTCAGCCTGCAGATTTGATGATGTAGGTTACGACACCGAACACATCGAGAGTATCCTCGCTACCGACGACTATCGGCGAATAGGCGTTGTTCATTGGGTTGAGCTGAACCCGCGGATGCAGCTGCAGCTTCTTAACCGTGAATTCCCCATCTACAGCGGCAATAACGATATCGCCATGGACTGCAGTTCGTGAGCTATCCACGACCAGTAAATCCCCCTCGCTAATGCCCGCATCTTTCATGCTGTCGCCAGCAGCTTTGACAAAATATGTCGCTGAGGGATGATTGATTAACAGCTCGTTCAGGTCGATACGCTGCTCAACATAATCCTGCGCGGGGCTCGGAAAACCACACTGAACAAGGTCGCTGTACAACGGGATCAGAACAATTTGGCGTAATTCTGCTGGAGTGTAAAACTTCATGAAATGCTCGCTCATATAAACACTGTTTATATATACAGTAGATTTAACCCAGCCACATATCAATATAGGTTCCAGCTATCAATTCGCGCCATTGACGTAACGCATTGATGTAATGAGTAAGGTAAGTCTTAAAGTGCTTTCAGTGCTGAACTGTTTGATGGTTTTGCGAGCAGTGCGAGGATAAAATTTTTCAGCTATGGCATTGCCTCCATAGCAAATTGCTCACCTACGAGCTTTTACATACTGTTCGTAGGTGAGACCTTAACCGCCAGTAAGATTTTTATAAATGGCCCATCATTTCCGTTGCCAGCAAACATGAGAAAGAGCAATCAACCGGGCAATTCAGGAGATGATTGAAGAGGCAGAATTTGGGCTAACTGAAGCATGAGAAGGGGCCGTATGGCCCCTTTTCGTATTAGCTGAAGCTGCTACTACTGGTCCGGAATGCCATTGCTGTGATGTTCTCCACCCTACAGCTATAGTCAAAATTGGCGTCATTTCCGTGGGCCTCAACAAAGCAACTCACTTTGTTATTGTCCGCGTTGAGATTAGCTGCAAATCGAAATTCCTGTGCAATGGTCCCTGTAAATCCGTTATCACCCATCATTTGGTATTTTCGAGTGACCTGCTGCCCTCCTACATTAAACACAACATCCACCGTGTAGCCATATTTTCTATCAATACCCGGCGACTCCATTAGCAACGTACAGCAAAGAACAACGGTCATTCCATAACCACAATTCTGATAGTAAATATTACGGCGCACCCTGTTGTTACGGCGAAATTCCATATCATCGTAGCGACGGGCAATAGCAATATCCCCGATAAATTCCTGCGCCTCCAGCTTGCCCTTGAACGTACCACTGGTTGCTTCAATATGACCCGTGAACTTTCCGCTATTAGCATGTACTTCCCCGCGCACGACAACATTATTAAATTCGCTGGCTCCCGATTTAGTGATTCGCCAACCCTCACTGCCTCCTACGTAATTGTTTGACTGAATATCACCAATCTTGGCGTTCTGGATCGAACCGTTTTTAATCCGGGCAGTGTCAATATACAGCTCGTTACCTTCAGCAATCATCACCGGCACAGCAGTCTTGCTGTTGCGGTTAAACAGCGAGAAACGGTCGGCATAGAGGATCATGTCGCTTGTGGAACCATCGCTGCCCAGCACAATACCGGCGCCTACCTTCTTCCCGTTATTGGTTTCAACTTTGATGGAGTACATCGAGCTGACCTTGCCGTTTGTCTCCGCCAGCGTCTGACCCTGGGCCTGTACGGTCGAGGATAACGTACCGACGGTGCTGTTCAGGCTGGTCAGGCTGTTTGACGTGGCCGTGATTTTATTTTCAGCATTTGTTACCCGCGTCGTCAGCGAACTGACCGCGCTGGCATCCGCTTTATTTCCGAGGCTGTTGTGCAGGCTGGTGAGCTGCTGCCCCTGCGAGGTAATTTTCCCTTCTGCGCTGGTCACGCGCGTTGTCAGCGAACTGATGGCTGCAGCGTTGACGGTATTGGCCACCTCATCGCTGACATCGATGCAGAATGCATCGTCCAGATACAGATAACCCGCAGACAGGCTGGAGCGCAGAGAGATGATCAGCTCGGCGTCTGCCGTCGGCTTATAGTCGCCGCTGATATAAGTCCATGCAGTACCGACGCTGGCAGGGATCGTAATATCTTTCAGCGGTCCTGAGCTATTGCGGATGCTGATTTTGGTATTGCTGGTATTGCTGATGGCCATATCGCCAGACCTGCGCACCCAGGCACCCACGCGGTACGTCTGGCCACCCGTCAGTTTCACCACCTGGTCACAGGCCGTTGAACCGCTGGATATCTTCGTGGCCTGAATGATGTATTTACCGGACTTCGGGTTCTGCGCTGCCAGCGTGCTCCAGCCGGAGTTACTCCAGCCGTCAAAACCGCGTTCGAACGAGTTGTTCGCCAGCATGTTGCCGGGCATGGATTTTGCCGCGTCCGCATCCTGCTGGGTGGCCGCAATGCTGTTATTCAGTGATGTGACGCTGCTGCCCTGGCTCTCCAGCTTATTTTCAGCCTGCGTGACCCGGTTAGTCAGGGAGGTGACCGTCGAAGAATCAGCCTTCTTCCCGATGTTCTGGTTCGCGGTCGTCAGCCCGTTCTGCAGACTGGTGATGCTGCTGCTCTGGCTCTCCAGCTTCCCTTCTGCGCTCGTTACCCGGTTGGTCAGCGCGGTCAACGCTGTCGCATCCGCCTTTTTATTAACGTTGCCATTGGTGGTGGCCAGGTCGTTCGTCAGCTTTACGATGCTGCTGCCCTGTGAGGTAATTTTCCCCTCTGCCGTGGTCACGCGTGTTGTCAGCGAACTGATGGCCCCGGCGTTGGCGGCAATATTCACTTCATCCGTGACATCCACAAAATAGAAGTCGTCAAAATACTGAGAGCCAGACTTCAGGGAAGAGTAGATAGCCACATCAACCATCCCGTCAACCGTCGCCTTCCATGTTCCGGACAGCTCAACCCATGAGGAGCCGGTGGGCAGGTCTGCGGTTTTAAACTGGCGATCGTACAACAGGGACGACTGACCAATACGCAGTTTGTTATTGCCCTGATCCTGCATGACCGAACCGCCCTGCGCACGGGCAAACACACCAATTTTATAGGTGTTGCCCTTCGTTACCGGGACCTTCTGGGATAGTGTGGCAAGACCCACACCACACATCGCGATTTTGCTGCCGTAGTTCGGCGACTGCGCACTGATAACAGACCCGACGCTTCCCCATCCGGTAAACGCATCCTGACCACGCTCGAATGACCCGTTGGAAATCAGGTTGCCGGGTATCGCCCGGGAGGCATCCGCATCAGCAACAGCTTCATTGAGGCTGTTGCTCAGCTGCGTCAGGCTGCTGCCCTGGCTTGTCAGCGTTTTGCCCTGCTCCGCCACGGTGTTTTGCAGCGTCTGCAGCGCACTCGCATCCGCCTTTTTGCTGACATTGGCATTCGTCGTCGACAGGTCGCTGGTCAGCTTCGTTATCGCGCTGTTCGCCGCCGTAATGTCTTTGCCCTGCTGCGTCACCGTGTTCTGCAGGGTCTGAACGGCACTCGCGTCCGCCTTCTGGCTGACGGTGCTGTTTGTCGTCTTCAGCCCGTTTTCCAGCGCCGTCGTCCGGTTCCCGATGCTGGACAACGTATCGCCCTGCTGAGTGACTTTCGTGGTCAGGGAGTCAACCGCAGAGGCCGCCGCGTCTGCTGTGCCCTGCGCATTGTAAGCATCGGTGACATCTGTAATAACCAGGTCGTCGATATACAGGTTATAGCCTGGCGTATTGCTGCCGTTCGCCCCGCGCGTGGAGATCCAGACCACAGCGCGCGTCGCGCCTTTCGCTGTGGCTTTTGCATAGCCGGAAAATTTAACCCATTTGTCACGACCGGCCAGCGCTGATTCGCTGACATTCGCTGCCCCCAGCCATGAGTTCGCGCCCGCATCATTTTGTACGTTGAGACCGACGACAGTGACCCAGCCGCTGGACGGGTTTTCTCCGGCAGGCATCATCGCCCAGAATTCAACCCTGAATACTGCCGTATCGCGAATGGCAAGGCGTGAGCCGATTAAATCATCGCTGTTGCCTGTCGTGTTCTGCGCGCGCGAAACGCGCATACATTTGCCGCCCGAGTAACTGACCCCGGTGACCACTCGCGCTGACCCACCCAGGTTGTGGTTTGCGTCATAGGTTTCAAACGTTCCGTCCAGCCACGGGTTTGAGCCTTTACGGGCATTAATATTCAGCGAGCTGTTCAGGCTGGTAATGCTGTCAGCCTGGCTGCTGATATCCTTTTCCGTCTGCGTTACCCGATTAGATAACGCGTTTAAGGCAGTGGCGTCGGCTTTCTTCGTCACGTTAGCATTGGTGTCCGACAGGTCATTCCGCAGTTTTGTGATCGCCGCCCCCTGGGAAGTTATGCTCCCCTCGGCACTGGTCACGCGTGTGGTCAGGTCACTGATTGCGGACGCGTTCGCTGAACCCGCAGTTTCATCAGTCACGTCATAAACGGCAATGCTGTCGACGACCACAACGGTTGCGGACGGATAGACATAAAAAGCAATCCTTGCGTCTGTGGTGGTGGCCGGCAACGCGGGTATATCTACCGTCAGCGTTTCAAAACCATCTTTTCTGGTTACAACAGCCTGCGTCTGGGTGTAAGTGCCTGCGGTTTTCGAATTAAATATGCGGCATAAAATCCCGCCTGAGCCTGAAATTAGCCTGGCGCGGACCTTAAAACGGAACCGGCGGGATGAACTGACCGGGAACCATTTTGCGTTATTCGACATTAACCCCGGATTACTTGCGTCGCCAGTATGCGTGATGGTCACCCCGGCAGAACCATCCCCGCTTGAGGCACCCCACACAATGCGCCCGGCATTCTGCAGATTCCACGCATTTAACTGGTTTCTGAAATCGTAGTTTTCAACCAGATTCTCACCGGTATCGCGGGCACTATCGAGCGAAGCTTCAAGCTGAGTGATGCTGTTGCTCTGGCTGGTCAGTTTCCCTTCGGCTTCGGTAACCCGGTTACTTAATGAGGTGACGGCTGACGCGTCGGCCTTCTTCGCGATGTTCTGGTTCGCGGTCGTCAGCCCGTTCTGCAGGCTGGTGATGCTGCTGCTCTGGCTGCTCAGGGTTTTGCCCTGTTCTGTCACGGTGTTCTGCAGCGACTGCAGCGCACTCGCATCCGCCTTTTTGTTAACTGTGGCATTCGTCGTGGCCAGATCGTTCGTGAGTTTCGTGATGCTGCTGCTCTGACTCTCCAGCTTCCCTTCCGCGCTCGTTACCCGGTTGGTCAGATTACTGATGGCAGTGGCGCTGGCAGCAATACTGGTCTCATCAGTCACGTCAATAAGATAGAAATCATCAAAATACTGCTCACCCGTCGCCAGCAGTACCATAATGGAGACGTCAAGGACTGCCGTTTTCGTGGCTTTCCATGTGCCAGAAATTTCCTGCCAGACAGAGCCTGTCGGCAGCGTCGCGGGATTGAACTGCACCTCTTTCAGTGGTCCGCCGGATTCACCGATGCGCAGCTTGTTATTTCCGGCAGCGCCTGACGGCATTGTCGTGCCACCTGAAACACGCGTGAACACACCTATTTTGTAGGTGCGATCCTTTATGAACGAAATCTTCTGAAGCAGCGAGACCACGTTACTGCCCGGCACCACCTTGAGGATTCGGGTGCCGTTGTACGGTGACAATGCCGTTATGACTGACGTCGCTGACTGCCAGCCAGTAAACGCAGCCTGGCCGCGCTCGAATGACCCGTTGGAAATCAGGTTGCCGGGTATCGCCCGGGAGGCATCCGCATCAGCAACAGCTTCATTGAGGCTGTTGCTCAGCTGCGTCAGGCTGCTGCCCTGGCTTGTCAGCGTTTTGCCCTGCTCCGCCACGGTGTTTTGCAGCGTCTGCAGCGCACTCGCATCCGCCTTTTTGCTGACATTGGCATTCGTCGTCGACAGGTCGCTGGTCAGCTTCGTTATCGCGCTGTTCGCCGCCGTAATGTCTTTGCCCTGCTGCGTCACCGTGTTCTGCAGGGTCTGAACGGCACTCGCGTCCGCCTTCTGGCTGACGGTGCTGTTTGTCGTCTTCAGCCCGTTTTCCAGCGCCGTCGTCCGGTTCCCGATGCTGGACAACGTATCGCCCTGCTGAGTGACTTTCGTGGTCAGGGTATCCACTGCTGACGCGGTGGCATCGGCGATTTTCTGTGCGCGGTTCGCTGCGGTGACGTTGCGCAGATGCCAGTCTGCTGCATACCAGACCGTACCAAAGGGTGAACTCTGGTTAACCTGCAGGAAGGGGCGCAGGAAATTCGTGTCAGACGGCACCGTAAAGCGCCATGTTGCGCGCTTCCAGGCCGCCGTGGTTTTCGTGTTACCGCCAGAAAGTCTCGCTTTAACCCCTTCCGTCGCTGAGGTGCCGCTGGCGATATAGAGATTAAAATCGGCCTGACCGGCGCCGCAGGCTACCAGGGCCGACATCTCGAAGACATCACCCGGAGTGACAGCAATGTTGTTTATTTTTGGGACATGATCGCGGCCTGCCAGACGAACCACGTACGCAAACGGGCAATCCCCGGGCACGCCAGCAGCGCCGGATGATACGACGTCATACCCCATGCGGTCGTAAGAAGGATCAAATGCCGGGTTAGGTATATAGTCATCCCCGGCTGCTTTTGCGGCGCTAATTGAGCTGTTGAGGGAAGTGATATTACTGTTCGCTGCAGTCAGGCCACTTTCCGTCTTCTCCACTCGCCCGGTCAGTGACGTCAGCGCGCTCTGATCCGCCTTTTTACTCACATTCGAGTTCGTCGTGGTCAGGTCATTCTGCAGCTTTGTGATTGCCTGGCTGTGGCTGGCCAGTTTCCCTTCCGCTGAGTCAACGCGACTGGTCAGGTCAGTCACGGCAGAGGCATTTGCCTTCTTCGACACCCCGGTCGACGAAAAAACGTCGACTTTACGGATATACAGACGCGCACTGTTTGACGGTACCCAGCCCCCGGCGGCAAACCGCAGATAGACATAATTCCCGGTAAAGTTTTCCGGAATGGTCAGCTCCACGGTTTTCGTCTGCCAGCTGGTCGTCACGCCACTCAGCCACGGGGATTCTGAGGATAGCCAGGCGACAGGATTGCCCAAATCAGTTATCACACCAACGGTATCAGACGATACGCTGTTCATCGTTTCCGATGTTTTGTACTCAAATGAGACGGTAAGCGTCAGCCCGGCCTCAGCAGGGATACGCGTGACGTTGGCAACCCGAACAGAGCCGGTTGTCGTTCTCAGCGCTTTTTCACCTGCATCATACGTGAATGCCGAGCCGGTACCGGAGTTCTCCCAGAACGACAGATCCACATCCATGCCGCCGTTACTAATCAGGCTCCCTTCAGCCAGGGTGTTTTTCAGCATCGTCAGCTGGCCAGACTGTGTGGTCAGGTTGCCTTCCGTCGCGGATACCCGGTTGGTTAACGCCGTGACCGCGCTCGCATCGGCCTTTTTACTGACGTTTGAATTGGTTGTCGTCAGGTCGTTCTGCAGTTTAGCGATCGCGCTGCCCTGGCTGGTCAGCGTTTTATCCTGCTGGCTGACGCTGGACTGCAGGCCCGTGATGGCGTTGCTGTTTGCGGCCACGCCCGACTCTGCTTTACCGACGCGGTTAGACAGCGAGGTCAGCGAATTCCCCTGGCTGGTTAACGTAGTGCCCTGCTGTTCAACCTTTTGCGTGAGGGACTGCAGCGCGGTTGCATCGGCTTTTTTACCCAGACTGGTTTCCAGCCCGCTGATTTTGCTGGCCTGTGCGCTTTGTGCGGTCGACAGGGAACTCAGCTCCTCCGCCACCGAGGATTTATTCTCGTTGAACTGCGTCTGCAGCGATTCCCGGGCTGTCACCTCTGCTTTATCAGCAGTGATACGGGCATTCATCTCCTGAAACAACAGGCCAGAGCGCAGGTCTGCCAGATTATTGCTTTCACTCGTCCCCCGCATCTGCGTGGCCAGCGTGGCTCGCTTATTCGCTTCTGCCGTATCGGCATTCGCACGGGCTGTCGATTCTTCGCGCAATGCTGCAGTGCTGGCTCCCGGCGTCGGTCGACCCACGGCAATCCAGTCAATGATGATGAAATTATCATCAGACTGATCCACCGTTAAATCGAGGCGAAACTGGACAACCGGCTTGCTGTCATCGCTTCCCCAGGGAATGTCCTGAATACTGAGAACAGCCCTGCCACTGCTGTCATAATCCGGCTCTGCGACGGTCAGCATGCGACTGTCGTTGAACGACTGACCTTCATAGCGCCAGCGGATTTGACCACTCCACGCGGGCGTCCCCGTTTTCTTAAGACGCAGTTTCAGAAAGCGGTACGCTGAGCCACTGATACTGATTCCAGGAGATGTAATGTAAGCATCTGTCGCATGGTTTGCCGGTCTCAGCCAGCCGTTTTCAACAACCGAAGGCGTGCCGCCGTTAGATGTCCAGCCTTCCCGGTCGTTATCAAAGTACCAGATAGCCTGGCTGTCAAACTGCTCCCCGGTTCCCGCCGAAATCTGAGCCATCTGTGTGGCCAGAGAATCATTCACATTCTGGATGATTTGCTGTGTCGACTCGATAGCTGCAACACGCTCGTTTTTTTCATTCAGCAGCTGGTCTGCCGCCTGCGCCGCTTTCGCGTTGACGTCCGCAATGCGGTCGGCAGTCTCCTGTTTTACCGCTTTGTCCCAGCCTGTATTCGCCTGGGCGATGGACTGTTTCAGACTGTTTTCAACCGTCTGCAGCTGGGATTTTAACGCAGCATCCCCTTCGGCCAGGGTTTTGTTAACGTCAGCGATCTGCTGGTCAACGGAGGCATTAATATCGCTCACGGCATCGGTGATGCTCTTGTTGACTGCCGTGATATTGTCACTGAGCGTCTGATTTACGCTGTTGATATTCTCCGTTATCGACTTGTTGACCGCCTCTATCTGCCCGTCAACCTGCTGGCGGATCTCAGACGCGGAATCATCAATACTCTGGTTAATATCGGTGACCTGCTGCGCGACTTCTTCACGAATAGCATCGGCGGTTTTTGTCAGCTCCTTGTGGGTCTCCTCAATATCCCGCTGGGCTTCCTGCCAGGCTTCCGTATCCTTAATCGCATCGGTCAGCTTGTCGTAATACTCACCGATATCGTCGCTGGCCATCCCCTGCACCCAGGCGGTCCACGGGCTTTCATTGCCGATACGATCAACGATCCGCGCGCGGTACCAGAATATCGCCGCAATCTGCAGGCCCATCTGCTGATACGTTTTACCCGGATACGCCACATCAGACAGCGCCATCGCCCCGTTGCCGTTGGGATTAGGACTGTACTGCAGCTCGGTTTTCTGCGTATCGCCGCTCCCCTCCGGGAACTCCCAGTTCAGCTGCACGCCATGCAGCAGGGAAGTGGTGGTCAGCGCCAGCGGTGCCGACGGCAAACCGATTTTTCCGGTCAGCGTTTTCTCTTCTGAGTATGCCCAGCCGCTGGAGACCTCTGCAGCGTTGATCGCCCGGACACGGGCCAGATAACGACCGGCGTAAATGCCGCTGACCTCGAACGAGGTGGTCGAGCTGCGCGGCACGTTAATCCAGTTACCGTCATTACGTCGCCACTGCGCTTCATACGAAATCGCATCTTTCACCGCATTCCAGTGCACCTGCATCGTTTCAACGCTGATGCCCTGATTCACCACAGAATACGAGCTGATGACGATATTTTCCGGCGGTGACTGGTTCCCCGGAGGAATAACGCTTATCGGGCGCTGGTCGATGATCGCGCCGGTATCGATACGCGGAAATTTATCCGGGTCGTGGGCCACGCCGGTGATTGTATACGTGGCATTGTTGTTGTCCTTTACCCCAATCACGCGGTACTGCTGTGTATACAGATCGTCGGACTCAATAACCCATACGCACTCTGTTTCCGGCGTCTCACTGTAGGCCGTAGTGACTGTTATCTGCCGTCGACCGTTGACTGACTGGATCGTCCGGGCCTGAGATATGCCTGACGGTAGGTTCAGCTGCAGCCGGTCACCGGCTTTTGCATCAGTATCCCGGTCAAGGGTAATCACCCGGCCATTAACCGCACTGATACGCCCGCCGTTCACGCGTCCGGCCAGCAGTTCATCAGCCAGGCCAATGATGTAGCCCGGCTGCGGAATTTTGCCATCGAGACCGACATCGATTTCAACCATGCGGTCTTTGTTGTTGGTCAGAATGCCCCACAGCCCTTTCCTGTGGGCTTCGCTCTGCCGGGTACACCCAATGGCCGTCACTTCGAGCTGGTTAAAGCTGTAGCGGGAAACCAGCTCCGGGACGAACGCCGGTTCCATCGCATCAGCATACGCATTCGCCGGGTCGGACCAGGAGACCAGCGCGTTGGTGTAGCGGGCCTTGCTTGTGCTGCTCGAATAACGCGGTTTGCCAATAATGTTCGCCCGCGTGTAGTTGAAATCAACATCGCGCGGCATATCCGCCTGCACAACAATCTGCTCACCGCTCCAGCAGGTCATTCCCCGGAAAATAGCCGCAAAGTCACGCAGCACGGTGTAGGCATCATTGCGTTCCTGCACGTAAACGTTACAGAGATAGCGAGGCTCCATGCCATCGCCGCCCCTGCCATCGGGGACCATCTGATCGCAATACTGCGCAATCTGGTACAGCGTCCATTTAGAGATATTCGCGCTGGTCAGACGGTTGCCGAGGCCAAACCGGTCTGAAACAACGATATCGTAATAAATCCATGCCGGGTTATCCGTCCAGGCCCATTTAAACCCGCCGGTCCAGGTGCCGGTATACTCGCGGCTCTCCGGGTTGTAGTTATCAGGAACGCGGATCACGCGCCCGCGTGGCTCACAGGAAATTTGCGGGATGGAACCATTAAACTGGCTGGAGTCGAACTCGATATAGAGCAGCGCGGTATGCGGATAGCGCAGCTTCGCGTCGATTACTTCTGTGTAGCTCTGTAACGTCATCACATCGCCGATTTTGACGCTGTTGGCGTCCGGCGATACTTTCCGCAGGCGGAGCGTCCATGTGCTCCCCGCTTGCGGCAGGTCGATGCGGTGGCTGCGCTCATAGCCGGAAGTGGTTTTCCCGGTAACCGCCGTTTCCAGCACGGTCTGCCATGCACCGCCATCTGTCTGCAAATCGATGGCGTATTTAACCGTGTTGCCCACCACGTCACCATCATCTTCCTGCTTCATCAGGGACGGCCACTTCAGACGGACGCGGACGGCAGATAGCTGAGTATTTGTAAACGTATGGCTCCAGGCGGTTTCGCTGGATATTTCTGTTCCGACGCTGATTTCATTTTCAGTGCCGGGAATGCCTTGAATATATTTTTGTGCCTGTGTTCCGGGACGAAATTCCCAGGCCACGCCGGAAAAGTTCTCTGACCCGTCGGCATTTAATAGCGGGGTACCATCGAGATAAATATCCTTGCCCGTTAATTCACCTGCAAATTCTCCCTCGCCCAGCGCGATGAGAATTTTGGCTTTTGCTACGGACTGTAAATCATCCGGCTGCTCCGTCGGCGTGCGCTGGCTTGAGCTGCCACCTTTGCGCCCTTTGATTATGTTATTTGCCATATCGCGTCCATAAAAAAAGCCACCGCAAGGTGGCCTGTACTGGAGGAATTACTGACTGATTATTTATTGCTGGTCTTCGACGTATATTCCTGCGGAAATAATCGCGCCGCCAATTCGCCGCTTACCATAAAGCAAACCAACGGGATAACCCTGTGAGGCGGTATTTGTTACACCGCCAAAGGCATAGCTGGCTTTATTCTCGGGAGATTCTCTGCGGGCTAGACCTCCGGGCTGAGGGGAAAGCATCTGGACGACGCCGCCTAGCATCATGGCTGCGCCGCTGGTCATAAGGCTTGCAGCCAGTGGAGAAGCCGTCCCGCCCGAAACATACGTCATTACCGCGCCCACAACGACCAGCACTGCGCCAAGAATCGTTTGAAGAATTCCGGCCTTTTTACTACCAATGACGACAGGAACGATGCGGACTACTTCTCCTGTAGCAGGAAATCCCAAATCATCCTTACCAATATTCTTCTTGCCCCGGAAAACAGCAAAGGTCAGTCCCTGTTCCTTGCTGTTAAGCATGAATTTTTCGAACCCAGGAATGGTCGCCGCTAATGCGGCCCCCGCTTCATGAATTGTGCTAATTAAACGATAGTGGAACCTGCCAAAGGTTTTTCCCAAAACGCCAGAAAGCTCTATTCGTGTCATGGTTTCTTGCATATATATTCCATTTAAAAACCCGGTTAAGCCTAGTTTTAGTGTTATTTACTGTCCGCATAGCTTACGTATAGCCATGTACCTAATAGTATCGGCCTCATCACGAACGTATACTTTACTGGATAAATAATACTTTGGTGACATAAATGGCAATAATGTAGGCTCAGCAACCAGTGTTATAGCAAAGGGGGTCGGTCCGTTATAGGCACCAAAACTATTTCTCCCGTTAACTTTCCCGATTATGCAATATGCGCCATTTCCAATATCTCTATCATTTATTTCTCTTGTTACCAAATCAGTAAATTCGGCACTATCAGGATCTTTCATTATCCTTTTAATTTCTTTCTTCGCGATATCAGTAATCTGATCATTACCTGGCTTACAGCCTGCCAGGCAAATAGCGCATAAAAATACAGTTAAAAAATTCCTCACTTGCTTCTCCTTTTCAGTCAAAAACTTAAAGTCCCTTGTAGGATAAACCTGAATATGAAGAGAAGGCTAACACAGAGAGTGATGGCGAACGATTTTCATCGTTCGGTCTAACCAGTACCCGCCATACGGCACTCGCTGGCTGAGGTGGCCATAGAGATGGTGCAGCAGCATGTTCCCTTCCAGCAGAATCCCGGCATGGTTCCACTTATCTGCCTGCACCTGCATGATGACCATATCGCCCGGCTGCGGCGGGCCATCAAATTCACGGAACCCGCATTCGTACCAGCAATCATGGTAGAAGTTATCCGGATAATCGTTTTCCCACCAGTGATAGTCGACACGGTAGTCATGCAGCTCGATGCCGTGGGTCTGCCGAAAATAACTCATCACCAGCCCCCAACAGTCGTAATGGCCAAGCACGAACGGTCGCTCGATGAGCGGCAGCTCACCCCTTGGATGGATGGTGCGGAGATCGCCTTCCGGCCAACTGATGATATGCCAGGGGAGCAGCGTGGCATCACACTGCGCTTTATCCAGTTCGCTGGGCTGAGTGGTCGCATCCGGATGGCTGTGAACAATACCGATGACCACACCCCAATCTTCTACCTCTGCGTAATCTTCTGGAGCCAGGACGAAATTATCATTCGACTCGCTGGCCAGGTTCCTGCAGGGGAAATAGCGCTCAACACGCCCCTTCTGAGCAAGCAGCCCGCAGGCCTCTCGCGGGTACTCAGACGCAGCATGCGTCTGAATGGCTTTAATCGTTTTCTGACGCATATCAGCTCCTTATCAACGACGTGCCAGGGAACCCCCCGAACGGCAGCTCGTTGTTTTCACCAAAGCGCAATTTGCACGCCGAGAGCGTCCCATTGCAGACGTCCTTCGAAGGGTCATCGACCGGTTTGTTGTTCTTATCGAAATATTTTGTCCCGGCATAATCACAACCATCGCCGCTGCGGTACTGGTTGCGAATACACCAGGTGCAAATCGAGTGGTATTGCCGGGTAGGAATCATTAGCCCCTGCAGGTCCAGCGGGCTTGATAGGGTGAACTCCACCGCTTCATCGGTTTCAAGATTTTTGGCATCGATAAAATACAGCTGACGCTTTTCCTGCGTAGGGTCTGCGGACGCGTTTCCCTCCGTGAAATTTCGCGCATCGAGATACTGCTTTTGAGTCTCATGTATCGTGATCCGCGCCTGCGCCATGTCGTCGTAATACAGGCATAGCGCTGTAATTGATCCGTCGATATTGCCCACCCGCAGCGTTGGTTGCGCATCGCTCCCCGAGGTGCTGGATTCAATCCCTTCCAGCTCGCACGGCCAGGCTTTATATTCGATACCCTGCCACCAGATACTTTTCGCGGGTAATGCTGCTTCATCCCCACCGGCAGCGATGATTTCCTCTGCTGAATGTGGAACGTTATAACCGTGGAAATACAAGACCTCGCCCATATTAAAAGCGCGGCCGTCTATTTCGAACAACCGGATTTCATCACCCGGCTCCAGTTTCTGGTAATTTGCATTCAGACTCATGGTTTAAATCCCTGAATAAAAGTGGCTGAAAGTGAATAATTCCCGCCGCCCATCGGCACGGGCTTATATTGTTCACAACGGAATAGCCCCGCATCTTCAAGCGGCGGAGTCCACTGAAACGACTTTGTACCTGCATGCCGGTCCAGGAACTGTTTTATTGGTCGGATATACTCCTCAGTACCGACAAAACTCAACTCCCATTCCTGGGACCGGGTATTTAATCCGTCCCCTGAAACCTGCGTATACCCGTCACCAAATTCCGCCTTTCTGGTGCGAAACTTCACGGTTTGCGCAGGGTTTACCCGGGGACTCCAAGTGAATATCTCAATGGCCATTAGCGTTGTCCTCTTACGGCGCTCCAGATAGCGCCACCCGGGCGCATATCCTTCGCCTGCAGCTCACGATATTTTTTCTCGACGAACGACCCAATCTGCTGGCCAAACTCTTCAAACCCTGACGTGCTGTCAGTCGAGGTTTTGTCGCCAGAAATGGTGATCCAGACTTTTGGCCCTTCAACAGACGCTGAGGGCTGGCCGGATGCTGTCGCCCGGATGCCTGAAAACTCATCCGCGGCACGCGGCGCAGGTATCATCGGAGCCGCCCCCATTCCGGTGATCCCCTCTGCGCTTGTGCTGAAACCTGTTCCGACAAGACTTTGAATCGTGGTCAGAAGTGACTGTGTCGCCATATCAATCAGCCCCTTAATGACCGACAGGGCCGGGCCGGAGGACTGTTCACCAATGGCACGGACGCCCAGCGAACCATCAGTCCCTCGGGTCAGTGGCATAATGGCCTCTGGACCAGCCTCACCAAATACCCCCGCGCCTTTGGCAAAGGCGAAGAGCTGCGGGGTGTCGTGGATCTGGTTGCTGTAGGCACTTAATGAAGGGGAATCGTAGACGCCACCTTTTGCGTTGAATTCCACCGTGGCTGCAGCGGCTTCATACGAACCGGACGGCGTATTTCCACCTCCTGCCGCACCTGCACTTCCTCCGATCGCACCGCCAAAAGCAGAACCGACCATGCCAAAAATACTCTGCAGTGCACTGGAAAGCGCGATACGCGTGGCAATTTGCGCCAAATCTGAAAGGATTGAAATAGTAAAGCTTTTGAAGCTTCCTTTACCGGTTATGGCAAAGGAAGCGAGGGAGCTTGCCATGCTGTCAAAGGCACTCGTGGTAAAGCTGGCTATCTGGCTGTTTGCATCCCGCGCATTATCTGTCCAGTTCTTCGCCCCACGCCTGAATCCCGCGCTGTAATCCTGTTCTGCTCTCAGACGATCCTGCACGCTTTGCTCGGTAATCTGCAGTTCCTGCTGCTTTATCCGCTCCAGATCGGCCAGACGGGCCTGATATTCAGCCGATGTGGTATCGATAAAATCTTTCTCCAGCGCAATGCGCCGCTGATTAAAGCGGTTAATAATGGCGTTACGGGCTTCTGCGTCGCTAGCTTCCTGTTCGGAAAGGTTGTACTTCTCCAGATTCAGAGCAGCTTCGCGCTGCATAGCCTGAGCCTCTTCAGCCCACTTACGGCTTTCAGCCTGATATTTCAGCGAGGTTTTTCGCAAGACGGCTTCTTTTTCAAGCTGAATATTCGACTGCAGTTGCGCCCGGATCTGGTCCTGCATATTCACCAGGCTTTGCTGGCTTTTGGTCAGGTTTTCACCCTTCAGCCCGGAGAGTTTTTCATTAAAGGCGACCAGCTGTCGTTCGGATTCTGTCAACGTATCAGTGGTCTGCGCCTGTTCTTTCAGTACTGCGTTTCGTTGCAGTGCCTGCTCCAGCATTCGCTGCCCTTCAGTCTCGCCGCTACCAGACTTTTTGGGTTTATCTTTCTTCGTGGCCTTGTCGTATTCATCATTAATCCCTTTCAGGATCCGCTGATACTCCTGCGAGCCGGATGCGTAAATGCTGTTATTGAGTTTTTTTATCGCTGCAGCACGCTTTTCTGCTGCGGTACTCCCGGCATCCATGTAGCTCTTCAGCCCGGCAGCGTTTTTTATACGGTCACTTTGTGCCTCGGCGTATCCTGCTTTGCTTGTAGCGATAAAGCGGCGTGTCTTTTCGTCAAACTCTTTCTGGTCTTTAGTGAGGAGATCGGTCAAAGCAATGGTTTCACCAAGACTTCCGAGTATCCCCCACTCACGCCCAAGATTTTTTAACTTATCAAGATAAGTTTCCGCGTGTGCCGCCAGCTCTTTCAGTTTAAAGCTTTCCGCATCAAGAGCTTGTTCCATGATGAGCTGCGTTGCTTTCGCTGTTTCCCCTTTATTCGTCAGGCTGATAACCTGTGCGACAATGGATTCATTCAGCGAAATGCCCTGGGCTGTCAGCTGGGCCATCGCATTAAGCGGGTCTCCCTTCAGGGCAGATATTTTGCTGACCAGATCCTCAGCGTTCCCACCGGCTTCAGCGTAGGCTGTCGCAATAAATGCAACTTCATGCAGCAATGCACCACTGAAACCACCGTTTGCCGCAGCGACCACAGCAGAAAGGGAATGTTCTGTACCACCAAGCTGAGCATTGAGGCTTCTCAGTTCAGTGAGAGATAACTGAGCTGACGTTCTCGTTCCGAGTAGCGCCGCATTCAGTTTTTTTGTTTGCTCCTCGGATTTTTTAAACTCGCTGTAAATCATTGAGCCACCGGCAGCAAGCACCGACAGGCCAATACCAACAGGTCCACCCAGCAGACTCATCGCCGAACTAAGCGCCCGGCTGCTGGTCGCTGCAATACGCTGGGTCACAGTAAGCTGGGTATTTGCCGCAGCAGCAGCTTCTGTTGCTGCTGTTAGTGCCGCCTTTCCACCTGTTTCGGCGGCATCAGCGGTCACAACAACCGCTTTGGCGGCTTTTAATTTTTCAAGCCCGCTGGCCTCAAGACGGTTCGCTTCAATGATCGCCCGCTCATTCTTCAGGTGTTCATCCTGATAGCTGACATTCAGCCCGTACAGCTTATTAACTTCGGTTTGTTTCGCGTAATACTCGTCCAGCGCAATCGCCTGCTCACGCTGGGCCTGCGCTGCCGCTATCGTCTTTTCAGCGATAGCAGCTTTATTCAGCGCAGACTGCCTTTCGGCCTGTGCCGCCGCAATTTGTGCCTTTGCCGCCGACTCCAGTTCGGCAGCTGCCTGACGGGCTGCATCCTGCTGTGTCTTCCAGCCTCCTGCCGAACTGTCAAGTCGCCCCTTTAAGGTATGAACGGCGGGGATAAGTGCATTAATTATGCTGCTGCTGGCGACATTACTCCCGGCTGCAACTTCATGAAGCACGAAGTTCAGTTGGCCAGCACCTCGGGTGGCACCGGCAAACTGATCATCATTAGCACCCTGCACGCCGATTTTTTTTGCGGCCTCGACGGTTTTGGCTATCGCTGTTGTCAGCTCGTTAGCCTGTGCTGTCGCCTGCTGATTAAATTTTTTACTGGCCTGCCCTGCGTTCTGATATGCCTCGGTAATTTGCGACCGGAATGCAGCTGAATTCAGATGCAGGGCAACCGATAAGCTGGCTACATCACTCATTGTCCTAGAATCCTCATAACATCAGCACACTGCTGGTCAGCAAGAGAAGGGGAATGGCTGGCAGTGGTTTCTTGAGCGGACAGATGAACAGCTTCACCACCGCTCAGGGAGAACCAGGCCTGCCAGTAAAGAAGAATATCTGCAGGAAGACTGGCAATTTTTCGTGGGTCATACTCCCCCATGCGGGCGGCAAGCGAAAAAACCGCCATAAGCCAGGGGGAGTTCATTAGTTTTTTTGTGCTTCCTCCAGCGTACCGTAGCTAAAACGCTGGACCTTGCTCATCGCCTCGGTTATCGATGCATAGGAGCGTGATTTCATCAGTTCCAGCGGAGAAGGCAGGTTCTGCAGGGGAAGGCCATTTTCGTCGACCAGAGCGCTCAGTACCAGCCCTGCAGCTTCCAGCATCAGCCCTCGCGTATTATCGGGACCGGTCAGCTGTGATGCTTTATCTTCAAACTCTGACATTTCAAAGGCGGTAAGACGTCTGATATGGAATTCGCTGCCAAACAATTGGACAGGAACTGCATCACTGTCAGGGGCCAGAAGGCGGGATTTAACGTCATCTTTCATTGGTTACTCTCCATAAAATAGCCACCCGGACCGGAGGTGGCTGTCACTTCAATAATGATGTGGTTATGCCCCGCTGCTGTTGGCAGTGCCCCAGGTGATTTTGTTCTGCTTTCCCTGCACGGTGATCTGAATGACCTCACTCGCCGGAGCGGTGATTTCGTTCATCTGCCAGCCGGACAGCGCCAGCAACATCGTCGCCGTCCGCTTGTTCGGTAGTTCAACATACAGCTGGATAGTTTCTCGGGCTTCCGCTGCGTTAAGCAGAGCGGCAAAATCCGTATTGCTCGGATCATCAATAAAACCCAGCGACTTTTCAGGCCCGTCAGGCAGATCACTGATGGATTGTTTCTGCTTATCAAGCAGCGTAGTGCAGTCGACAAAACCTCCCGTCTGCCCCATTGCGCCCAGCGCTTTACAGTTAACCAGCGGCTTCAGAGCCGATGCTGCAGCGCCGGGTTCCCCGTATTTTACGATGGTGCCAGCAGGCAACATCGCATATTCAGGCGAACTCTTATCAGCCATAATTTTCTCTCTTTTTTATGAATGGGTAGCTAACGCTACCTGTTTTGAATGCCGTTGCGGATTTCGACCGCTAGGACGCGCAGAACCTTCTGGACATTGTGATCCAGCGCCGGTCGGATAAACGGTTGAGCCACTTGTTTAACGGTGCCAACCTCCTGCGCCAGTGCTTTCATATGATGCTTTTTACTCGGTCCAACCCGGAGGGTGACAACGGTACTTCGGTACTTCGCTGTTCCCTTCCTTGAGCTGATTTTTATACTGTCCCGCATATGAGGGCCGGGGCTTTCTTTGTCAAAGCCGGCATGCTGCTTCATATCCTCCTGGACAACCTTTAACGCCTCACGACCGGCATCCCGTAACACCTTCGTCGCGACCTTTTCCCCCAAAGCGGTTAACTGCCGTTCCAGCTCATCCAGCCCTTTCACCTCCATTCGGATCATGAAGAGTCCTCCACGTAGTGAATGATGAAATCACGAATCAGGCGGTACTGGATGCTGCGGTTCGTCAGCGTCGTTTTATCCTGTTGGATACCACCACGCTCCACATACTGAACCGGGATACCCTCAAGCTGGCCGTGAACGATTGACTTCCATTCCGACCAGATTTTTTTATCAAGTAGCAGCAGTGAGGTGTAATCATCAACGCGGTACAGGTTCACCTGGATACGGGCAGATACGATCCCCGTCCGTAATGTTCCCGAGACCATTTCCGGGTCAGAGATACGCTGAAAGGTCACTCCTTCCTGGACCGTGTCCGGCAGTAAAAGCGGGTACGCATCCATGCCGGTGATGCGCTCCAGCGCGGTTTTAATCGCCAGTTCTATCATGGCGCCCGTCAGCCTCCCCCGTAATGATGATCCGGTCAGTTTTACGGTCGATATTCCGGACTGTATAAACCAAGTCTTTTGTCGTGATTTTCCAGTCGATATCGACCACCACGCCCGGATAGACGGTAAACAGGCAGGTTTCCACCACTTGCTGTTGGTCCATCGTGCGGACTTTTCTTCCCGATACCAGCTCCCGCTTTGCCCAGGCCTTTCCCGATTCAACTAACTTTTCCGGCAGCGGTTCACCCAACGGCCCACGACCGGATTGCATATAGCCAATCACAATGCGGCAGGTCATTTCTTCCGGTTTAAGACTCATAGCGTGTCCTTTAAAGGGAAAAGAAGACTACTTACCGACAACGTTTCCAGCCACTGGCCCCTGAATCCATTCAGATACGCATCGCCGACCAGATACTGCACGGCCAGCCTGATATCCTCATCTGCCACGAATCCACGGACGGTATCAGGGAGCGCTTGCAGCTCCTCATCACTGGTGACCAGCTTGCAGTTGTAATCACGCTCGATGCTTCGCTGTGCGGCGTTAACCATTCTCGTGAGCATGGCGTCGTGCTCAGTGAAATCCAGCTCCAGGCGAAGCTGGGTTTTCACATCATCCAATGTCAGTATCAAAATCACTTTCTCCCTTGCGGGGGGCCATCGCTTTCTTTGCGTCTTCCGGCCATACCGCAATATGACGTTCGACCAGCTCTTCAGCATGGACTGCATCAAAGCAGGCCGTATCGCCGCGCGAATATCGATGATGAGGGCCTAAGAAAACGACGGCCTTACGCCCCGAAGTGTTCGCTCCGACCACAATTTGGTCAGCAGTGTTTTCTGAACCTTCGACATCAGAACCGTCTTCGGTCGCCGCTGGTTTAGTCGCTTTACCTGCCATGTTATTTCTCCTGGAATAGAAAAAGCCCGCTGTTGCGGGCCAGAGGTGGTTGAATGTTTTCTTCTGTGCGACCGTGGTCGCACAGAATACCGGGTCGGTTAAAACAGCACTTTAGTCCCGAGTACAAGCCCTTCAGGATGGCGGAAGCCAATGTCGTGTTCAGTAATAACTCGGATCAGAGACTGGTTGCGGGAGAACGCTGACACCAGATTGCCATCGGCGTCGATATAAGAGGCCTCTTTCGAGAAATCGACCTTCATATTGCCGTCTTCACCAATAACCACGTCATTGAAGTCGGCAAAGTAGATCTCGGACTCCTTACCGCCGGTACCCAGATTGGCAGGAATAGCGCTGGTACGCTGAATCGGGTAGCCCTTCAGCATGCTCTGTGGCCCCTGGGACATTTCCGGATAGACTTTGTTACCGTTGCCATCACGCAGGCCGTACAGCTTCATGTAAGTACGGTTAGACATGCCCCAGCCGCAGCTGATCATGTTGCTGTTACCGTCCATTGCCATCAGGATGATCTTATCGAGATACTCATCAATCGTGTTCAGATTGATTTCAGCAGCTTCCCACGGCAGCAGGCGGTTCCATTCGGTTGCCCGCGCCTTCATACCCGTCGGCGTATCGCCGGTACCGTCATCACGCATGAACGCCTTATCTTCGCGAACAGAAATGGCGGTCAGAATATCTTGCAGGACCAGTTGCTCAACGTTAAACCCGGCACGCCCAATCAGCTGGTTAGAGATTGGCACCATCGCAATCATGGTTTTTGCCGTCAGTTTCACATCATCAAAGCGCGCTTCCGACACTTTGGCATCTTTGTTTTCGCCGGTATAACTTGCCGTTGCACCACCGGCCAGGCGCGGCAGCGCCATATTGCCATTAGGCAACGGAATGGAGCGGGCACCCAGCTTACGGATGATGGTACGGTCACGCAGTAGCTCAATCACTTCGCTGTGCAGGTTCTGCGGGATGAGAACTCCGCCAGATGATGCGGCAGTGGAGATGGCCATCGATACAGATGGGTCATTCAGTTCTTCTGCGGCAAACGTTGCCGCGTCCTGCAGATTGCCCGCCCCCGCTGCAACGGCCATGACAAGACGAGTCATCCCGGCACCGGTATATTGCTTCGGCTCCTGCTTCACAACAATGCCCGGAGCCTGCTGTGTAGCTTTAACCGGTTTCGCAACCACCGCTGCGGCACGTTCAGCAGCTTCCAGTCGTTCCATTTTGGCGCTGATATCGCTGAACTGCTGCTGCAGACCAGCAAACTCTGTCAGCTGCTCCGCTGTCAGCGTACCGCCATTCGCTTCAATCGTGGCCAGTGCCTGGACTTGTTCGTTAATACCCGCACGCTGACGACGCAATTCTTCAATCTGTGGCATTTTATTTCTCTCTTTTTAGGTATAAAAAAAGCAGCCCGGAGGCTGCTTTCTGGTGGTGACGCGCTTGCGTCGGGTTACATTCTGGTTTGCAGGTCCATCGCTGCCGCCTGCAGCTTGATGGAACCGGCTTTTTGAGGCGTTTTGTACTTCGCCGCAATAGCATTGATCGCCGACTGAGGGTCTGAAACTTCATCGGCCAGACCGGCAGAAATAGCACTGGCACCGAAAAAAGTCCCTGCCTGTGTGCCAATAACGGCCTGTAAATCTAAATCTCGATATTCAGCAACCGAAGTCGTGAATGTCTGGTACATATCGTCAAGTATCTTGTCGTACATTGCGAGAGAGGCTTCACTCAGTGGCTCATGAGAAGTACCGTTATTTTTGTTATCTCCACGATACATGGAGGTAAATTTTACACCGATATTCTCTTCCATTTTCGATGTATCCAGGTGTTCCATTATCACCCCGATAGACCCCACGCCGCTGGTCTGGCTAATAACGATTTTATTGCAGGCAGAGGCAATAAAATAAGCCGCTGAAAACGCGTTGAAGTTAACAATCGCGGTAATGGATTTCGTCTCTCGCGACTGATAGATGTAATCTGCCAGTTCTTTACACCCGGAGGCGTAACCCCCACCGGAATTTATATCCAGCACGATTTCGCTGATGGATGAATCGTTTAACGCCGCGTGCAACTGACTGCGAATACGCTCATAGCTGGTTAGCTCCGTACAGGCTTGCGTTATTTGTCCCCGACGCGGCACCAGTAATCCATGTACAGGAATAACAGCCACGCCACCGGCTGGCTGGACCTGCTCAGGAGTCGGGGTGCCATCCGGATTGAGTGCCATCGTGAAAACCGGGTCCGTCACTGTTCCCTGAATGCGCGGGAGCAACACGGCCTTTACGGCATCCATCGTTTGCTGCGTGACGTAATGCGGGACGCCAAACACTTGGGCGGTAAGATGCGGCAGATTTAGGTTTGTGATATTCATGAGTTTTGCCTATAAAAAAACCCGCTTTCGCGGGTTTAATAGATATCGGAGGTGAGGCGCTTATTCTATAGAGGTAGATTGTCGTCCTGTGAGAGTGAACTCTACATTCACATCGTCGAAGCCCCTCGAATCTTTCCTGGGATAGTCCATTTCTTTGCAAAACATTTTGAAGCCAAGCTGAGCAAAGTTTTTTTCCTGTTCTGCTGGAAAATATTCGGAGAAAGATACAGCAAGGCACTCGTGATTTTTGAACTTCGTCCGCTCGACGGGCCATCCTACACTCTTGCAACGCCGGGTGAGATCTTCTTCATCGGCACCCAGCAGAAATACTCTAAATGCCACCTGGCTGTATGTTCTAATACTGCCAGTCGGCTTCATTGGCTGATTAGGATCATAATTTGAGAACATTTTTGCACCTGAAATGGCCTATGAATTATGCAGGTATATTATCACTAAAATTGATGAAAGGGTGCCTGTAGCCAGCAAGACAACCACCTTAATTAACGAGCCAGAATCGCTTCAATCTTAGCCAGTTGTTTTGCCGTCGGAATTTTATCGCCTGGCAGGATTTGATTGCTGTCGACCATGTTCAGTGGTGTCAGATATCTGTCCCCGCCCTCAATCGGCGGCAGGTTTTCCATGCGGCGAATATCGTTGGTCGATAACCAGCCCCACTGACGACCCAGCGCATATGACTCATAGCGCGATTTCTGGTCGCCACGCAGTAAGCCGGAAACGTTGAATTCGATATACAAGTCGCGGCGTTCGCTGGCCAGCAATAAATCACGCTGCAGTGCCCCTTCATGGCGTTTCAGCCAGGCGAGGAGCGTATACATCACGAACTGCAGACCCTGATGCTCGATGTTGTTATTGGTCGCTTTCGCAAGCATTTGCACCATGTGTGGCGGGATTTTGTAGAGCCGACACACTTCCTCCACGCCCCACTGGCGCGATTGCAGCAGCTGTGCTTTCTCGTTGTCCTGCGACATCTGCTTGTAGCTCATTCCTTCTTGCAGCAGCGCCACAGAAAAGGCATTACGCATACCAGAATATCGGTCAGTCCATTTAGCCAGTAGCTGGTCTATCTTCTCCTGGCTCTTGATTGCCGGGGCGGCCTGTGGACGCTCGATAACGCCGCTCATCGTTGTTCCGCGCCGGAATGTGGCAGATGCATGCTCCTCCACTGCCAGATTCAGCCCGAGTACATCTGCGTTCGTCTGAATCGGTGAACTGCCGATATAGCCATCCAGAGAAAAGACTTTCACATGGTGCACCATGCGCATCGGTAACGTTTCACCGATGTCCGGGATTTCATAATAGGGCATCCCGTCCGGGCCTTTCAGAACAATGACCTTTTTCGGGTTAATTGGGATGAGTTCTTTTGGGTAGCCTCTACCGTCACGGTCGATGATCGAGTAGCAATTGCCCTCCAGCCCCAGCAACCCCTGCTGCTGCTCAAAGTACTCAAATGAAGTGTCTTTTTTGTTTGGCTGAGAATGAATCAGGTCATAAATCGGGTGGTCTGTCGCACGTTGCCGCCCACCATTTTTATCTCGTCGATAGAGTTCGACAGGCAGCTGCGCGACGGACTCCGCCAGGAGGGTTACGCACGCACGAACAGCAGAAAGTGCAAGCGCCGTTTCCGGCGTAATCATGACACCGGCTTTACTGTGACTTGAACGGACACCACCCAGCATTGCTTCCCAGAATCCGCCACCTGATACCGACCGCTTTTTACCTTCAAACATCTGGGGAATAAACATTATTTCTCCCCGCTATTTTTTGCGCTGGCGGATACCGAGCGCGCGATTAAAAAAGACCAAAGCAGACAGAGTATTCCGCCTGTGATAAACCCCGCTGCAGGTAATAAAAGCCAGGCTCCGGTAGAAACCAATAAAGCCCCGGCAAGGCCAATAATGAAACTCAGAATTGTGATTAGCACGCTACGTCTTCCTCATCATAGATAGATTTGATGACTGCGCTGTTCAACATGGCGCGCCCTATCCCCATCATTAAACCAACCGCACCATCAATCTTGTTTTGTTTCCCCTCCTTTGTCGGACGGACAATATCGTCGCTGCCCGGCAAATACCGACCTACAACGTTCTGGATGCACCAGTTCATGATGGGATTTCCGTCATGATGGAATCGCCCCGACGCCAGTGCAGCTTCAATCTCTCTCATGGGGTCGCTCATATGGGTGAAGTTCTGTCTGATTTCGACGGGTTCCAGTCCCTCTTCCTCAAGCAGATGGCGCAAGGAAGTGGCACCATAAGGATCGATAGGACACTGGGCGATTTTCACGTTCTGACGTAACTGCAGGATGGATTCGAAAATCAGCCGATAATCTACTTCTGCGCCCTCAGTTGGAATTAAAACGCCCTGTCCCACAAAGGACTGATAACGTTCAGAGGTATGCTTAAGCTTCGGGTCGACAGAATAGATGGTGTCTTCAGGCACCCAGAACATAGGGCCTACGCAGTAGAAATGGGTAATACCTTCTATATCGCGACGAAAAACAGGAATAACGGCGTTAAGATCGACCTTTGACGCTAGATCTATTCCCAGCCAGCATTCCTCATCGGCAAAATCAGACAATTTCAGACTCTTGTCAGCAGCAGCCATCCATTTCTGTAAATCGTAAAAGACTGTTTTTGCGCTAACCCAACGATTAAAATGCTTGGTCAGGATCTTGTTGGTCTGACTGGGGTTCGATATCGCCAGTAACTGTTTTGCGCGAAGAAAGTGCTCTTTTACCGATATCCCATAATTGGGATTGGCTTTAATGAGCGCTTCCGGCTGAGTCCAGTCATCATCATCATCCAGACCATAGATGATGCCGAAAATGCCCTCATTCTCTTCCCCATTGCGGGTTTTGCGCAGGATCTCCACCACCTGTTCCCGCTTCTCATAGCACGGCGATGTAATGTCATAACCGGCTGTCGTGATGATGAGCGTAATGGGTTGCTCGCGAGCCCCCATCCCTGTCGTCATCGTGGTATACAGGGCATCGGTAATATGTTCGTGGTATTCGTCGATAATGGCGCATGACGGCGAATCACCGTCACCGGGATCGCCAATCACGGGTGCAAATATGGAGCCATCCGGGCGAGTCATTTTTTTTGCCCAGGGCTTTATAGAAAATTTCTGCCGCAATGCGGGCAGCTTTTTCACCATCAACAACGCCGGAGCAAACACTTTCCAGGCCTGCTTTTCGGTCGTGGCGCCGCAGTACACTTCCGCACCATGTTCACCGTCAGCGCAGAACATATAATTGCCAACGGCAGCGGCAATTGCTGATTTGCCGTTCTTTCTAGGAACTTCGATATAGATCTCAGTGAACCGCCGCAGGCCACTTTTTTTATTTACCCAGCCAAACGGAACACCCAGGGCAAACTTTTGCCAGGGTTCAAATTCTATCCTGAGTTTTCGGCGGGCCCATTCCCCTGCGGTATGTGGCATTTTTTGTGCAAAACGAAGAAATCGCTCTGCCTTATTTTTATCGAACCGGTAAGGCCAGTTCGGATCCTTCGCGCGTTCCAGGTCATCAAGATGTCGCTTGCAGGCAAGAATAGTTAACTGACATGCCAGAATCTTCCCGCCAACGATATCCCGTGCATACTGGTTCGCCGCATTGACGTTCGGATATGTGGCCATCAGTCAAACTCATCAAATTCATTCCCGTCATCGTCCTGATCATTTTTGCCGCTGGTCATTCGGATACGGCTGAGCGGATCTAACCCCAGTAGCGAGCCCAGACGGGCTATCTGGGAAACAGAGTCATTTCTGACGTTTACGGCAGGATGTTTTTTTAACCCTCCCATTTCGCTTTCAGTTGTCAGCCCGTTAGCCAGTAATTTTTCGGCTTCGAGCATCAGATGGAAGGCGTTGCAGTAAGCCAGAAGTAAAGGGGCATCTTCAAGCTCAAAAACGCCTCTTTCGATCAGGATTTTACTTTGAGTCTTCCATATTCTTATAGCCGCCTCCCCCATCAACTCAGCCGGGGGCGCGATTCGGGTCAGTTTACTTTTTTGCCCGGTGGGTAAAACGGGTTTTCTTCCCCCTCCAGACGATCTAATACCAGCAGCCATAACTCCTCTTTTGATAGGTGAAACCTGCCGGAAAAAAGATCCTTATTTCTGGCGTGTAAAAATGTCCTTCAAGCGGCAGTCCCAAAGCGCGAAAGGGGTCAGGGATTTGATCCCCCCTACCCCTGGCGGCAGCTGCCTCAGTCGAGGTGGAAGTCGTCATTCAGGTTGCGCCGACGACCGCTGCTCGCGTTGTGTGGGCAGGCACTCGAGTTATGCCCGGACTGACCGCAATAACTGCAGCGCAAATTGGCGCGACGTGAGGAACCACCCCACGTTTTCGGGCAGTTCGCGTATGTATGAAGCTGTGAACCGCAATAAGTACAGCGGGTATAACCCATCATGCCCTCCATTCATTAAGAATGCCGTTATCAGGTTTCAGTTGGTGCCGGTGCAACGCCACCATCAGCCTGCAGCACACTTTCCGGCAAACGCTCAATCAGCGGGGCATTCTCAAATACTTTGAGACCGTACTGGCCAACCCAAGTGCTTTCCTGCCCAACGCTGCCAGAGATGAAGTCCATCACTTCTGCCAACAGCTCTTTAACCAGAGCCTCCGTACGCGTCCGCCAGTGGCCTTCAATGGCGACCAGGAGAGGATCTGAACCGTTGGCAATACTTTGCTTGCCTACCGAGTAGGTTTTCTTTTTCGCCTTATCGGTCACACACTGCAGCTGTGTCATCAGGGCCAGAACAGCAATCGGAGTTGTATCGCGGACTTCGATAGTCATCGTGGCCAGCTTGTTACCCGATTCAGCATCAGTGGATGATGCGTAGTACATTGAAATGGTTAAATCATCACGACTGAACATGATTAATGGCTCCGGTTACGGTTGCGATTTTTATTGCGGTTACGCTGATGGCGCGGTGCGGTTTCGGCTGGCAGGTGCTCGCCTTCGAACGCTTGCGCTGGCTCTTGCGGTTGCGGTTGCGGTTGAGCGGGAACCAGTCCCTCGGGAATTTCACCACCTACCTCAAACTTGAGATGCGGTTCTTTCCCCAAGAAATGGCTGAAGTTCAGGCCCGATAGTCCTGCATTGAGCATCGAGATCCCCTCGACATCAACGGTAACGAGTTGGCCATCAACGTATTCAATTTTTAAATTCTTCATCGTGTTCTCTCTGTTGCGGTTTTCGTTCTGTGGCACGGCCAGCACAACGATTCCAGATTGTAATTGTCATCAGTACCGCCGTGGGCTTTAGGAATGATGTGGTCGACGCTGGTAGCTTTTGTGGCGATACCGTGGCGTCGGCAGTTCTGGCAAAGGTATTTGTCGCGCACGAGTATCTGGGCACGAATGATTTCCCAGGAACGACCGTATCCGCGTTGCTGTCGGGTTTTTCCGGTCTGATAGTTACGCCAGCCATCGCCAGTGTGTTGCTGCCGATGGATCTCGCAGTATCTAGTGGCGTCATTCGTCACTGCCGCGCATCCTCTGTGCCGGCAAGGTCGTTTAGCTCGTGGTGGCATACACATCCTCAAGCATGAATTTGGAGAGAGTAAAAGCGGCACTGTCGATGGGGAACTCTGAAACTGGCAACGATGCGAATGACAAATCGTCATACGAAATCACCACCAGCTTCCCTCCTACGTATTCAATTTTTAAGCTCTTCATCATGTGGCATCACGAATACAAAAAGCCCCGCAGATGCGAGGCTACTGGTTATACATCAGGGTGTTATTGATAGAGAGCAGCGTGTAAGGTTATCGCTCAGCCGCCTGTGGTGGGACACAGGTAGATATTGTAATTGCAGAGGGATAGCTGATTAGCTCTGCTTAAGGAATAGAAATGATTAAAAAGAATATGCACCTTCAAATGGAATCAAATGCCCAAACAATCGACGAATTGAACAAAGAAATTGGGCAACTGAAATGTGTCGTTGGTTTCTTAATGACTCAATTACCACCGCAATCTAGGCAGGCTGTCATCAATAATCTTGAGGAGTTTGGACTTGATGAGTCAGTTAAGGAATTTACTCAGTTCCTTTGAACAAGGCTTGACCTAATAAATTAATGTACCAGCCTTGAGAATTTTTGGGTTGTGTCCCAGGCGAAGTAGTGGACTCGCTTCCTTCGCCTGAAACATTTTTTGGGTTTGAAGTTTTGACGTTCAACGTTTTCAAGTTATTCCTCCTTATTACGATCCCCGCTAAGTGATACAGACAGATTTATCCCTTGGTAGGGATAGATGTTCTCACCGATTCGTAAATCCGCTCACAGGTCATTCCTGCTTTGTAGCGTTCGTCTGCAATTGCAGCATACGCCACGGGGATTAACTACTTATGTCTAACAATCGACAGTCTCATTGTTACAGCCATTAAAAAAACCACCCATGTGGAGTGCCCCCCGAAATGTGGCCTATCTGATCGCTATGAAAAAGGCCGCAAAAGAGATGCGGCCTTTTGTCATGCACAGTTATCGATTAAATAAACTCTCAGGAGCCATCCGGGAGAGCATCACTTAAACGGGTAACTGACCTCCGACAGACTGGTGTTGGGACGGAGGTGCAATGAGAGTAGTGTGTTTCATTTTTTTTCATACCAGCAAACACAAAATAATGGCAGTTCTTCCTGTTAATCGATAACTGCTATTCAATTAGTCTGGCCAGACGGATGATTATCCTGCCAGGAGTTATCACACTCACACAATGAAAATCTTTAAAAAAAATCCTTAGCCGGTTCACTCGCCTTCGAACAGGTGCAATGACCTTGCTCTGACGAAATTAGCTTTAATCGTTCGTTGCCATCTTCCGTACAAACAAAATAGTCACAAAAAAATAAAGGTTAAAAAGTGAGCTATTTACTGTCCTGTGGTGTATGGTTAGCAATCACTCACGAGGATAAAAACCATGGCGATGCTCAAAGACAAGATACGTACACTCAGACCTGTAAAAAGCACCTGTCCTCACTGCTCTCGCCAGTCAACACATAGCCTGTCGAGAATAAAAAACGATATAACATTGATCTGCCCATACTGCGGAAATATTTTCCTCCCCTCAGAAAGTAAACCTGTTAAGTAACTGATCGAATACTTTACTGAAGCTGAAGTCCACTCTCAGGCTTCAGTAAACGAAACGACTTAGCAATCAGCGTCAGGACGCGCTACAGCCTGTATCCAGCAGACCGCAAAAATAACGGCTCACTCCTTTCAGGCGATTCATTCGCTCAAAATCACCAGGAGTTAACATGCTTCTTCTCCTGCTTCTGATAATCAAAAAACCGCAAATGCGAGGTTTATTTGGTAAATATTGGTTTACCTGAACCTAGGAATAATAGGCTGCGAAATGCTCCTCAACCTGCGCCCTTGTGTCTGCGCTCTCGTTTAATGTCAATGAGTCATAACCCTTAATGTGAAAAACAGGTTCATATGCATAAACAGTAATCAATGCGTAAATTGCATTGTCAGTACCAGAAAAAATCTCATATTTCACACGCGACAGGCGCTTATGTTCATTAACTAACATGTATGTTTCGATAAGCTTATGAGTAACCACGTTTTTTCCTTCATGACAAAAAAATCCCCTTTTAACCATACGCGTTAGGAGCTAAGAATTGAAATTATTAGCATTATCGAAGCCACTCGGCAGAATGGTCTCTGTGATGCATTTGCATTTGCATTTATCTTTGCCATGCGTACAAGCAAAATGGTGGCCTTACGGATGCCTGTTACGCACAATAAAAAAGGCCGCAAAAAAATGCGACCTTTGGTTAGTACCAGTTAGAAAACTAAAATCTCTCAGGAGCCACCCGGGAGAGGCTTTTCTGTTTTTTAACTGACCACTGCCGTTTCGGTGTTGACTGGCAGTGATAACGTGATGATAGCTTCATTTAAGTTATCGATATCATTTAAATATCTAAAGAACTATTTAAACCAATAATTCTCAACTCGCCGGAACATTCAACCATAGAAACAGGTTTCTATGCTGGTCTTTTGATGGTAAGCATCAATTCACCACAACCAGCTTAGTTGCTAATAAATTATTCGGGGGTACCTTCAACGTTGAACCATAGATCTAAATGTTTAATGTAGCGCTGGATGGACACACAAATAACCACTCCATCTTTAAGGTTAACAGACTTAATAACACATCCTTTCGGTGCAAAATACTCCCCATCATAATGGGGGCGAATGGAATGCTCGTCTCCGTAACGATAACCGTGCGGAAGTTGAGGGAGTGAATTTCTTGTCATGGGCAGCTTCTTAGATAAAAGGAATTTGAAAATCCATAGTGCATTAGCAACCTTGACTTAGATACCAACTTTTCATTGTTTACTGCTCTAATATCTCGTTTTCAGATTTTTTGTTCATACGATGATTTAAATATCAATACCTTAAGCGTGCGACATTTATATCTGATTTATCTTGCTCCCTTCTCTGTAAGCTGCGGGCAGTTGGCCTGCACGGATTTGTTGTACGCCAAGATGTCGCGCTTCGTCTGCTTATCCAGCACGTCAATATCGCGGTCAGTGAGATAGATAATTTTCGCCCACAGGCACCCTGTATCAACGACCACCGGGGCGGGTGAATTGCTCGCGCAGCTCACGATCAACATCGTCATCAGGCATATGGCTAACAGTCTGCTGTACATCACTGGCCTCCCTGGTGGCTTCCTCTTTCCGTTCTGCCGCAGCGACTCTGGCGGCGGCATCCTCTTCTGTACGTTTCTTCTCAGATTCCGCTACGGCTTTTTCACGACCGCTCATTCTGCCCAAACCAAATACACCCATGAGCAGAAGAACTGCCGCAGTGAGAAATGCCAGAATGGCTTTAATTTGCGTCATAGCTTCACTCGCTCTTTCACCCAGCCATAAACGAACGACTCATTAGCCGAGCGCTGTTCAGCCAGTTCAAGATACCTTTGGCCCTGGCTGCAATTGAGAGCGCGCAGCAGCACTTCTTCACCTTCCTTACCCCGGGTATTCAGATAGGATTTCAAAGCATTGATGCTACGGGGTCCAATCTGCCCGTCAGCAATAAGATCTGGATAAAGTTTCTGTTGATTGTTGAAAACGTTCAGCCAGCGCTGGAACCATTTCACCTGAACAGATGGCCCCATATTTACGCCTGTATCGCACAACTCTGCCGCAATTGATGGAGAAACTGTCGCAACCAGGTCAAAGCGCGGCCCATACCAGTAATCGGCTGAAAGGATATCCAGAGCCTGCTGACGAGTCAGATCACGCATATCGCCTGAATAACCATGGGCACGGGCAACGGCCTGAGTAATCCCCCAGTTAGTTGGACCACCCTTGTCGTTTGGATTGTTAACATAGCCACCCTCTTTACCGAGGATGCTGTTGAAAATATCTTCTTTAGTCATTAATCCCTCAGTACATCAATCAGGCGCGCCACATTCCCTCTAAACCAGAGAACCGCAGCGCAGATAAGTATGTTCCCCAGCACCACCAGCCAGTTCGCTGACTCGTAAAGGCCGAACAGGAAACGAAATGGAATGCTGGCATACACCAGCACCATGAGATAAGCGATGATCGAAATTCCCGGGCGATGCCGCGCGCCATCACGCCGATAGAACATCAGGATCAGCACAATAACCGCACAAATCACAGCATTCACCAGAGCCGCCGGATTATTTACCACTGGAGCCTCCTCCCCGTAGCCGGGTCAGCATACTGAACAAGCTATTCAGGTCCTGGCTATTTAGAAAAGTCAGCACCTTAATGATCAACGCAGAAATAATGACCGCACCCAGCGCATCAAGCGGGCGTTCTCTGTAACCGGTCCACACCGCTAACTTTGCCCCAAGCAAACCAGCGCCAAGTACGCCAACAATAAATGACGTAACGAAGTATGCTGCCAGACGCTTGCGGGTAATATCGGCCGCAGTTGCAACGTAAAACACGGCACCGGCAAAAGCACCGAACACAACGCCATAATCAATTCCGGTTACCATGCCGAAAATACTGGCGCCCATGAGCCCGGCGGTCGCTATGGCAGTACCAGAAACAGGTTCGGACATTTACTTTCCCTCTTTTCGTTTGTGCATAAATTCACCTTCAAGGTTAAACGCCATGAACATACACACCATACACACAAATTAATTGATTTAATGTGTATAGTGTGTATAATTGAATCATCAGTTAGCGAGACGGAGGGAGTTTGAAAAGTTCGGAACTGATAAGGCTGTTAGAAGAAAATGGCTGGACGCTGGTAAGGGTAAAAGGCAGTCACCACACGTTCAAACATCCAGATTCTCCTAACCTTGTAACGGTACCCCATCCCAGCAAAGAGATTAAACCCGGCACCCTTCGGCAGATAATCAGAAAAGCAGGGATTAAATAATCAGGAACGCGCCCTTCGGGGCGCTCCTTTACGACGAACTCCACGGGGATTTAAATATGCATTACCCAGCATTTATCGAAATTGATAAAGACGGATCCGCCAGCGGATGGTTTCCTGATGTTGACGGCTGTATCTTTGCAGGCGATACGCTCGAAGATGCAATCTCTGATGCACATAGCGCCATTGACGCACATTTTGAAGCGATGGCAGAGCAGGAAATGGATATTCCTGCGCCAGGAAAAATGCAGGATCACATAGCCAGCGATGCAGCTGATTACACTAACGGTCAGTGGGTGTTGATCCACGTAAACATGGATAAGTTTGATGGACGCACAGAGCGAATAAATATCACATTACCTCACCGCCTCTTGTATCAGATTGATAGCGCGGTGAAGAATAAACCAGAGTACAGCAGCAGAAGCGCCTTTATCGCCGCAGCAACTCGCAACGAGTTACACAGGGCAGGATAGTTTCCCCTCCGTCTCGCCCTTTACTGATTATGCCCCCAAACCATCGGGGGCCATACTCTTAACTAATTCATTCATCTCTTTTACCGTCTGCTCAAACCGCTCCTTTTCAAGTTCGACTCCAATCCCTTTACGGCCAAGGGCTGCAGCAGCTTTCAACGTTGAACCCGACCCCATAAAGAAATCGGCAACAATGTCTCCCGGTCTACTGCTGGCACTGATAATCTGCTTCAGCATGTCGGCCGGCTTTTCGCATGGGTGTTTACCCGGATAGAACTGGACCGGCTTATGTGTCCAGACGTCCGTATAGGGAACAAGCGCTGAAACGGTGAAATGACGCCGGAGAGATTTGTATTCCTCCAGCAATTCCGAATATTTGCGGTTCAGAGAATGCCAGGTTGCTACCAACTCATGATGAGGTTGGGCCAACTCTTTTTTCTGATATTTCTCCGCGGCGACCATTGAAAATAGCGCCTGCAGTTTTAAATAGTCGCTTTCGTTTGGCAGCTGCCATTGGCTTATGCCGAACCAGTGCGACACCATGTTTTTTTTGCCGGTAGCGTCAGCTATCTGCTTAGCACTGACGCCAAGCGAATCTCGGGCATTACGGAAATAAGATATTAGCGGCGCCATCAAATGCTGCTTAAGGTCATTGCTCTTTTCCGTATTTCCATCATCTTTTGGCTGATACGGTCCCTGATAATGCCCAGCAAACAATATTCGCTCTGTAGCTGGAAAATAGGACCTTAAACTCTCTTTATTGTAGCCGTTCCACCGTCCCGATGGCTTCGCCCAAATGATGTGATTCAGTACGTTAAACCGACCCCGTACTAAAATCTCGATATCTGAGGCAAGCCGATGACCAGAGAACAGATAAAGGCTACCGTTCGGCTTTAAAACACGCCAGAACTGCGCCAGACACATATCAAGCCAATTTAAATAGTCTTCATCCCCTTCCCATTGGTTGTCCCAACCATTCGGCTTAACCTTGAAATACGGCGGATCCGTAACTATCAAGTCAATAGAGTTATCAGGGAGGGACGGAAGATATTGCAGGCAATCAGCGTTGATTAATTCAGCACTGGATATTTTTACAGTGTTTTTCATAGATCAGTAAGCAGGACTCTGTTAGGCTCACTATGCTTTTGCGCTAAAGCAGTGGGCCCTGGTTCGCTTGTGACCTTCTACATGAGCGAATGGCTGGTCGGGTGCTCCAACACCCACCAGCCGCCCATTTTCACAGCAGAAAGCCCCCCGCTAAGGGAGGCGCTTATAACATCCGAATTGATAGTCCGATAAACCTGCCATTACGAGCTGCGTTAAAATTAACTGGCAGCGTTCGCGCGTCAGATGTGTGTTTTACGAAATCTCCCCAACCGTAGCTGGCTCATCACTCAACTCATTTAAAACCGCTCGCGCCAATTCCGTCATATTATCTTGATTTAGCATGTCTTTTTCCTTTTTTAACAGTACGACACACAGATAACTCTGGTTGCTAACCCCATCAAGAAGTAATTGCAGAAGGCATAAAAAAACCCCGCCGTAGCGAGGTTATTTATAAAAATGGCAAGATATCAAATTACTTTAAAATATGGCTTATTTTGTTGCATTTTGCAAGCCTATTTGACGAAGATAGCCAACTTTAATCACATTTTTCCGTTCTGGCCTCTTCTATTTTTTCATGATGCCTGTAGATGTCCTGCAATGCATTGCTATCCATCTCAACAAATGCCTTTTTAAGCCGTTCCCAGTGCCCGGCATAAACCCTTTTCCAGGTTGAGCGGTCAACTGAAACCATACGTGCCAGAGCTGCGCCAGCGTAGGCTTTATACGTTTCATTATTCCGGGTCGCTGCAACCTCCTGACCAGCCAACCAGACCAGTCCCACAAGCTTTTTTATTACTCTCGATTGGATCGCCCTGCCCACTTGATAGCTCTGGTATTCAGTCCAGACGTGTTCGCACATCAACGTCTGGTAACGGAAATTTAGATCGAAGCCATAGCAATAGCGCACCCATGCCTGGTGATGTTCTTCCAGCAGGTTTACAGCGCGCCGCCACGGCGAATAACCGAATTCAATATCATTGATGGGCGGCATTGGTCGACGGCGGCTGCGGGTCTCCATCACATAAACTGGAGTAGTCAGTGCCTTAACCACCGACGGGCCACAACCGATTCCCCCATCCAGATCGACAAGATGGCGAGAGCACCGTGGATTTTTATTCTTGTCTGCTGGTGGATTCTCGCTAAATGCCTCGAGTTGTCCCTTTGTTGCACCGGATAAATCCAACAACGCTCGACGCACTTCAATACGGGTATATTCCAGATTTTGTAGGTTCATACTGCTCAATGCTCCATACACTATGCTTTTATAATTGCGCCGATCGCCAGCACCCGATCCAGGAAACGCGCAAACAGTTCTAACTGCGTGCCATATTTCTTCTCGAATGCCGCAAGATCGGTATGTAATTCTTCGTGGCACACTCTGCACAGTGGGATCACGAAGAGGTCATGTGCTTTTGTTGCTGTACCGCCCATCCCATGCCCGATGATATGGTGCGGGTCGTCTGCCGGGCGGCGGCAGCCCTCGCAGGGTTGCGTTTTAACCCAACGAGTGTACTGCTCACAGGTCCAACGGCGCCGCTTCGGTCGCAGCATGAACGACTCTGGTGATTCAGGATCTACCTTTAATGCCAGAATCTCCGCCTGCTGCTCGGTCTGCAGGAATTCGTTATTCCTGCGCTTCGTCGCAACTCCTGCAGGTTTCACTTTCTCCTGCAGAACGCTGGTGGCCGCTGGCATCGGAATAATGTCGCTTTCTTTATAAACTGATAAAAATGGCTCCTCCGGCATACGCAGAGCGCGCTGCGCCATGGTCTCCGTAATGGTGTCGGCAATACCAGACTGCACAGCCCACCAACACAGCTCAGCGAGAGAAAGAGAGCGTTCTTTGTTGTAGCCAAGGGCGATCAGTACGGTATCAATAACCCAGTCGATGACGTTTTTCAGCGCCAGATCCTGGAGTTCCGCTGTAGTCTGTTCACGCAAATTATTGTCGCAGTACCAGCACACCAGAAGCGCACCGGGCGGGTACCGCATGGTTACCAACTCAGCGTGGTGGTATTCGGAGTGAGGATACTGGCATGCCTTATGCCGGTAATTAAGCCAACGTTCGAGCGCTGATAACCCACCAGCAGCCTGGATCACGCGCTCATCGGAAAAGAACGCATGAAGGGTGGGATCCTCTGCCAACGGCTGCCGGGCATCTGGTACCCGGCCAGACGGCAACCGGGCCATATTTTGTGGCTCAGCCTCTACCAGGACACGCCCGGCAGAAAAGAGCCGCATAAGTTCTCGCCCTGGTTTGAAAAGCACAACGCCAAGGCGCGGTACGATTTCGGGAGTAAGTAAAGCCCTCATGCAACCTCCCTCTGCTCAGGTATGCACATTTCCGGTAAATTTGCCCTTACCAGTGCTTCAGCGAATGGTGGAGGAACAGCGTTTCCACAACGAGCGACCTGTTTATCTTTTGCATAACGATTACCGCGGTAATCGCGATCAATAATGTAATCCGCAGGAAATCCCTGTGCCCTGTATAACTCATGAGGCTGCAGCATGCGCATTCCAATATCGATAATCTGATATTTGACGCCGTAGATCGTCACCAACCATTCATTTGGGTTTTCTCCACAGTACGTTTCAAGGAAGGTTCTAACTTCTCCTACATGTTGGCCACCAGCGGTGATCGTAGGCATTGGGTCGTCCAGTGGCTGCCCGTCCTGGCATGTACCACGAAACTTGACCAGATGAGAGGCAACAACAGCGTGATGATCTACTGTCGTCACAGAATGCGTCGGTTCATCAAGGCCGATCCCCGGCCCGGTATAATTTCCACCGTAGTGCTTTGCCAGGAACGCGCTGACCGTCGCAAACTTATTGCCGCCGGCGGTGACCGTACCCAGGGGATTATTTAGCTTCAGTACCCGTGGCTCCTGGCCTGGACGTTCACCGTAGCCCATCTGGATCAGAGTAGGCGTCACCAGTTGCGATTTACCGCCGCCACCAGCTGTGATTGTTGCGCTGGGCTCATCCGCCCGGTGCCCGATGCTGGCGCCAAACTGGCGCGCGATAATCGGAGCGACGACACAGGCGCGCGACTCTTTCAGGACGGTGTGAACGGGTTTATTCAGCGGCCGTGGTTTCGCCTGATATTCACTACCACCGTTTCCCGCGAGGAACGGGATCAGACCCGCCTCAACAATCCCCAACGCATGCCCATTCCCGCCCGGGCGCTTAGACGTGCCGGCGGTTACCGTCGGTAACGGTTCGGAGACTGGCTGCCCGGTGGCTCCAGTTCGGAATTTTGTCAGATGAGGTACCGCAATTGCGTAGCCGTGGGTTTTCGTAATCGTTTGTAGCGGATCGTCCAGCGCCTGTCCTCTGAAACAATCATATTTGCCTTTAGTGGTCGTATGGTTGCACTTCACGATGAATGGCGATGCGCTCTCAATAACGAAGCGCTGTATGCCGCGCGCAATACGTTTCAGCGTATTCTCTGCCAACGGTTTTTTTCGGTCGAAAATAGACTTCGCCGGAATATCCCAGTCGATACACTCAGCAGCGGTTCGCCATGGCGCCAGTCTTCCGCTCTGTACTTCCAAAGATTTCGGATCCCCATGGGTTGGCGCTGGCCAGCGTACACTTTCACCGTCGCAGCGCATCACCATAAAGAAACGTTTGCGGATGGTCGGCGCCCCGAAGTCGCAGGCGCGCAACTCGCGGTAATCGATGTTGTATCCCAGCCCCTGAATCAAAGACAAAGCATGCTCGCTACCTGGCGCGATGGACAGAAACTCGCACACCTCCGCAAGCGCCGGATGATCCGGATCAATGCCGGTAGACAACATGCCAACGAATGCAGCAAACGTTTCTCCGGTACGCGCCGGATCCGGGCGCATCTCATCCTCCAGCAGCGGCCCCCAGGTTTTAAACTCTTCGACGTTCTCCAGCATCATGACGCGGGGACGCTTCGCCAGCGCCCAGCGAATGACGACCCACGCCAGTCCCCTGATCTCTTTTTTTACCGGTTTCGCGCCCTTGGCTTTGGAGAAGTGCCGGCAATCCGGGCTGAACCATGCGAGACCTACAGGGTTTCCGCCCGTCGCCGCCACCGGATCGACATCAAATACAGACTCACAGTAATGCAGCGTATCCGGGTGGTTCGTCTTGTGCATGGCAATGGCGTTTTCATCATGGTTGATGGCGATGTCAACACTGCGCCCAATCGCCAGCTCGATTCCGGTAGACGCGCCGCCGCCGCCAGCAAAGTTATCAACGATAATCTCACGCATGGACCGCCCCCTGCATGCTGCTGACCAGCCCACCAGCAATGGTTATGATCTCGTTAATTGATGTGCGCTCCAACCACAGCTGGTTGATGTGGGCTTTCAACTTGTTCTGCTGGGACTCTTCCAGATCGCTGGCCCCTTCAACCTGCCCAAATGCCAGATTGACTTCCAGCGGCCAGATGCGAGATTCAATAACATGCTCGACCACTGGTTTAGCAGCCGGAGTTGGAGCCACATCCTTCGCCGGAAATAACAGCCCAGCGGCAAACTGCGCCAGCGCCATACTTGCGCGCCCTTTCGCTTCCAGCTCTGCGCGATCGATATAGCTAAAACGCTCACCGCGCCAGGCCTTATCGAATACCGCAATGGCCCCCGCAAAGAAAGCGCTGGTGGGTTTCTGCTTTTCGTCGGCCGGCACAAACCATACAGGGAGATCGAATCCAATACGACCACGAATAAACATGATGTGATCGGCATCTTCCGGCCACCATGTTTCACTTGTTGCTGACTTAACGAGGTAAATGTAGCGACCACCCTTTTCACGCTGCTCGGCGGTATATTTCATGATATGAGTCATGCCAGTTATGGCTTGTTTTTTATGGTACTGCGAGCGGCTGTAGGGCGGATTAGCAAAGGCTGCACCGCCGAGTTCAGCCAGTCGCCCAGACCAGTCCTGTGTTAATGCATTATCTTCAGCGGTATACCATGCCGGGCATTTCGCATTGCTGTCGTCAGCAAACAGATCCAGAACAAGAGGACCAAATAACGCATTAATTCCCCAGAACAAAAGATCAGGTGTACGCCACTGATCACCAACTTCTTTTAAGTAATGGGACGGTGCAGCGCGCATTGCTTCCAGCGATTCACAATATGCATTCATCACGCCAGTACCTCCTGCACTACTTTCTCGACATGCGACACTCGGCCTTCCAGATCCGCAACGCTATCAACAAGCTCATCAACTGCCAGCTGTGCACGATGTTTGGCCTGCATCAGTTCACGCAACGCCGGTACCAGCGCTTTTTTAAGCGCGTCCTTTGTGGCCCCCGTCTTTTCCAGCTGTTCGGCACGTTTGAGCATATCTTCAGCCTGGCGGCGCAGTTGTTCAGGGGTTGGTGATATAACCTGCGATTTCATGAGCGGAATCCTTTTGGAACTGTGTACTTAACGTCTGAATAACTGGACCTGAACGCTGGATCTTCAGCCCCTCCTTTAGCCCATTTCCCGTTTTTCTTCTCCGGGCGCCCGGCCTTGTCCCAGTTACCTGCACGCTTGAGATAGCCAGGAAAATTTTTCGGGATGAACAATGTCGTCGGGCGGAGATATTCTTCCTGTTCTGAGTCTTTCCAGTCCTCGTTTTTGTAGTCCACCACCAGCGCCATTTCTGCAACGGTAAATCCTTCACGGAGACGAGCCCTGATATGTTCAAGCGACGTAGCGCAGACCTGAAAGCGTGAGCCAGTGGTTTGGTTTAGATGGGTCAGAACTTGTTTTGCTAAATCAGTGAGCACCACTTGCGGGTCTGGTTCCGCAGGAACCGGACAAGAAGGTTTTGAACCTACTGATGGATCTGTATTTGAATTTACTGACGGATCGTGTCCAGTTTCTGGACCCTGAGAACCCTGATTTTTTGGCTCTTTCGGACGTCCAAATTCCGAAGGTTCAGATTCTGAACGTCCAGATTTTGGACCCTCGTAATGCTCATTTGCAGCCTGACGAAGCTTGGTAACATTCAGGGTGTAAAGGTTGCTGGTGCTGCGCTGGCCCAGGCGACGTTCTTTTTTGGTCAGCCAGCCATCTTTAACCAGCTCGCCGATCAAAGTAATAACGGTACTGCGCCCGGCGCCGAGCTGGCGTGCAATAGTCGCAACGCTTGGATATGCGATCCCCTCATCGCTGGCGTAATCAGCTAGGCGGAGCATGATCAATAACTTATTGCCTTTGATGCCTGCCGCGGCGCAACCATCCCAGACATATGCGGATAATTTAACGCTCACTTATCAATCCTCTTGAATCTGGCACGGAAGATAATCATCGGAGCAACACACTCCCAGTCATATCCCGGGCGGCGGTAAATCACACGCTGGCGGGCAGCGTCATAGCCAGTTACATGCACAACAATGCCGTGTTGGTCGCGATAAAGGCGGTCCATTGGTTGAATATTCTCTTCCAAATCAACCTCCCATCAGTTCAGAGGCGTAACGCTGTGCTATCCACTGGACGCCGCGGGGAGTTACTCGGGTTTGGGTGTAGGCATGGCCATAATCCGATGTACCCGTTTTGACGGTAAACAGGCCTTCGCGCTGACGCAGGGCATGAGGTAGCAAGTTGCCGGACTGACGGAACAGCACCTTGTCGCGCAGCAGCGTGTCGATCATGGCCTTTTCCGGCATGTTCAGGATTTTTGCGGTTTCACGCAGACTTTTGGCGCCGCCGGCTTCGACATACTGATTCACGAACGCCACCTTAGGCGCGTCCTGCTGGACCTTAAGTGAGAGCTTCGCATTCCTTTCCGCCATGTCGGCCGCCAGGCGAAGTGCCTCTGGCAATGTTTGCGGTATAGCGTTGACGCTGTCCTCTAACTCACGCAGACGACGGATGATCTTCATGCGTAGCGGCGCGCTGTACCCGGCGATTAAACATTCCGTATGCTCACGGTCGAGACGGTATTCCCGGTATTGCTGGTGGTTCTGGGGGTGTGTCCAATAATGGGCATACCCCTCCAGGGACTCTCCCAACTGCTGCATCATCGCTTCGATGTCACGCACCACATGCTTATGCTGCTTGCCAGTGAGAGAAGATATCTCACGGCTACTCATGGTAGCGGCGCCAGCGATGTAAGGAGAGGCATGAACTAAAGATGAAGTCGGCTGGTTATTTACCTGCTGCGCCATTCTGCTTCCCTCCCTTTGCAATAAAGTCCCCCACAGCCCACTCTGTAAAACTGTGGTTAACCTGGGCCCACCCACCCGGTATTCTTACGGCATAGCAATACGCAATAACGCTTTTACCACCGCGAACTGGTAACGCGCGAAGTTGCGATCGCTGATTATTTGCGGTTAAATTGCTCATGCGGATTTCTCCATACACATTGATTTATTCGCCACGACGCCCGGAGCTGCACACTCGCGGGCGTCACTCTTTTCTGCCACACAAAACACCCGGTAAAGAAGCGTGATGTGTTCCTGAAATTTGGCGATTACCTGATAACTGTTTTCCTCAATCTGAGCACGCTCGGCATCATCAATAACGCCGTCAGCTGTCGCTTTGCGTACAAAATTAGAATGCTTGCCGATCCACTCGATCGACTCCATTAAGCGCTGGTTAATATCGCCGTTATCGACATCTTCAATATCCGCCAACGGAACGAATACCCCACCTGATTGGCGCGCGATAGCGTCTGCGATATGATTTGCGCCACCAGCACGCTGGAGCACCATCACCCATCCAAGCGGGAAAATTTGATCGCCATCAACACGCAGGCGGTTAAACAAAGCATTTTCGGTTACACCGAGCCATTCAGCGGCTTCGCCATAACCCCCAGGCAATTCAGTGATCGTTTTCTTGATCGCGGCCACCAGCCAAGCAGGCTGACGCTCTACTTTCCAGATTGGCTCATTACCCACGGTGACCTCTCTTTTTCTGTGGTGTAACTTCTTGTTTACTTTCCGTATGCTTCAAATACCGATGCGGATATAAAATCTGGAGTTCATCTATCTGGCCTGAAAAAAAATTGACCAGTTTCTCCGCAATGTCAGTTGACGCAACCTGTTGCCCTCGCTCGATTCGGCTCAAGTTTCCAGGATCAATATCTACTGCTGCAGCAACATGGGACAAAGTCATACCTTGCGACTTACGCAAGTATCTTAACGGTGATTGCATAAAACCTCCTTTAAATTGCGCATTACGCATATTAAAGGGTACTTACGCCTTGCGCAAGTTGCTTTGCATATAACGCAAAAATGACTTGTAATTAACTTATGAACATCGGAAAGCGAATCAGAGAACTACGCCTTGCAAAGGGCTTAAAAATAAACGACCTGGCTGATGCTTTGGGCATTGATGGCGCCAATATTTCTCGCATGGAAACAGGTAAACAGAAATCATTTACCGAACAATCCCTTAATCTTTATGCAAAGGCATTAGGCGTAGAAGTTGCTGAGCTCTTTACACCTCCCCAAAATGAAATTACTGTATATAATAACAGTATAAAACATCCAGTTCATGGAGAGGGTAGCTCGGTGTTTAGAGTGGAAATGCTTGATGTCAGTGCGAGCGCTGGTGGTGGATTTATTCAGGGCAGTGATGTTATTGATGTCATAAGGTCTATTGAATACAACAACGACCAAGCCATGACTTTATTCGGTGGCAGAACACCAGACTCAGTGAAGGTCATTAACGTTCGGGGCGACAGCATGGCTGACACTATTCAGCCTGGAGATTTGATTTTCGTCGATGTTTCAGTCAATAGCTTTGATGGCGATGGCATCTACGTCTTTGGTTTCGATGGCAAAATATATGTTAAGCGCCTGCAAATGATACCAGATAAAATGCTCGTGATTTCTGATAATCCAAAATACAGAGAATGGGAAATCGATCGGGCTAATGAATACCGCTTTTGCGTTTATGGCAAAGTAATGATCAGCCAGTCACAAGCCTTCAAGCGCCACGGCTAACCAGTTCCATTCATTTTTGCCGCCTTTATGGCGGCTTTTTTACGCCCTCAAAACTGCGAATTACGCAATTTTTAGTTGCGTAATTCGCAACTTCATATTATCGTTGGTTGCATCGATAGCGAACAGGCAGGACGCCCACGAAGTAGCCGCCCGGGGCATATGAAGGCCGGGATGATTCGCTAAGCAACCAGACAGCAGAGGCTTCAGGATGAATTCAGCACAACGCCGTAAGGCATACCGCAAGCTACCAAAAGCTGGAGGAATTGTAGTTCTACACGGTGTCCCTCGTTTAGTCCTAGGGTTATGCACATTTAACAGCTTTACGGGCGAAGAACGTAGCAAACCATCAGTAAACCGTATCAGAGTACAAATGTCAGGCGGCTCAACTGCGGCCCCCCTGGTGCGTAATTTGAAGTTTTGATTAAAAACAGGTGTCTTCGGGAGGGGTTGCGGAGCTGGATTGACCACCAGCAACAGAAACTCACCCGACATACAGCAGCCGTTTAACCCACGGCGTCGGGGGTCCAGTAAACCTGGATTAATACTGTAGGGGTTGTGCCGGTTGGTCGCCGGCGCCCCGCCCGAAGACACCTGAGTTAACACAACATGAAAGCGCATTCCATCTTCATCCGTCGTGGGGACTGGTTTGTAACTGAAGGAGTGCGCTTCCAGTTGTGAACGGCAACATTCACACCGTTGTATGGCACATGCAACGTCAGCGGCCTGAGAGTTCCCTTTATCCATCAACTCTCAGAACACCGGAATGTGCAAGCCAGGTGTTTCAGGCACGACGTGCGCCCCACCAGCGCGGCGAAAAGGTGTGACGCCCGGGAAGAGTCCGGGACACAACAGGTAAGAGCATTCCCGCCACACGAGGCTGAAACCCAAGCGCCATGTGGATGCGCCGAAAAGCTACGACGGGGCGTTGGTAGAAGATCGGAGTGCTCTTTCCGTTGTGGTAATTGCGGCTATGCGCACGTGACGAGCCAAACCCGTTCAATGAATGCGTTTCCGGGAAGTGTACGTCGCCGGTTACTGGCTAAACCCGGCAGGTGGAGGCACCACCGCCACAACCTAGTTAACTGTGCTGTGTGTGGTCTTGGCGGTTATCCAGTTTTCCACTATCCAAAGGAGGAAGAGGATAACGTTGTGATGGATAACCGCCCTTTTTACACAATACAAAAGAGCATCACCGGGCGACGGGCTCATTACCCAATCCACCCGGGCGGCATCCAAACCGCAGGTACTCTTCTGTGTTGTGTACGGAGAAATTCCCGGCGGTGGCAGCCGCCTTTCGAGAGGGTAAAACCATGAGTAATGATCGCATGACAGTAGTGCCCGATTTCCTGGGTGAACTGGACGCCGGCGTGTTCATGAACAAGATTGCGGCGGCTCTTAATACCACCGCGCTCGGCGTTCTGAACAACGGCAACAAAGGCAAGGTTGTCCTCACCTTTGATTTTGAGCGTATGGGCAACTCTGTTGAAGAGAAGCGCGTCAAGATTAAGCACAAGCTGAACTACAGCACCCCAACTCCCCGCGGCAAAGCGTCGGAAGAGGACACCACCGAAACACCAATGTGGGTTAACAAAGGCGGCAAGCTCACTATCCTGCAGGAGGATCAGGGGCAACTCTTCGGTATCACCGGCACGGTGGACGGAAAGCTTAAAGCGGCTCAGTGATCCGCCCGCACAAATTCACTGATACCACTTCGCTAATCAGTTAATAAGGAATTTTTATGTCTCAGTTAGACAGCGGTACTTTTCAGCAAGTTAAAGACCTAGTGCTTTCCGGTTATCACCTGAACGATATCCACGGCTTAGCCTGCCCGACCGCCCTACTACCACAAGACACCAACGTTGAAAGTCTGGAGCGTTTTGCTCTTGAGCGCTTCCGTTTCCGCGGTGCCATGGACACAACTAGCATTGACGATTTCGTTCGCTATTCCGTTGGTTATGCCCAGGAAGACGAAAAAGCCCGTTGCTTCATCGATGCCGATAGCATGCTGGCGCGCTCCATCTTCAATATCGGTACTCTGGATAACCCAGGCCACGCTGATAATGTCGCTTCGATCAAACTGAAGAAAACCGCACCGTTCCGCGCGCTGCTGTCGATCAACGGCGATCACCTCATTCAGAAGCAAATCGCCGAATGGCTGGAAGACTGGAGCGATTACCTTATTGCGTTCGATGCCGACGGCAACACGATGAAAATCGCCCAGGCAGCACAGGCAGTTCGCCGCGTCACCATTCAGCAAACTAACGCCTCCGATCATGAAGATGGTGATTTCAGTGGCAAAAAATCGCTAATGCAGAGTATCGAAGCCAGTAGTAAAGATGTGATGCCGGTAGCGTTCGAGTTCAAATGTGTGCCGTATGAAGGGCTCGGCGAACGTGCATTTAGCCTGCGCAACAGCCTGCTGAAAAGTAATGATCCGGTATTCGTCTTGCGTATTGTCCAGCTGGAAGCCCAGGAAGAAGCGATCGCCAATGAGTTCCGCGACCTGCTGACTAGTAAGTTCGACGGTAAGCCTGTGGAAACCTTTATCGGTAACTTCAAAGCCTGATTGCTCTCCATTAAATCCCCGGCACCGCGGGGATTTATTAAAGCGTAATCCTGAAATTTATCGCCTTTTGGCGAGGGATTCTTACACCCAAAAACCAGCGCTGTGCAGAGCGCGATTAAATGGAGAAATACGATGAGCTTTATTCAAACCTTTACTGGCAAACATTTTAACTATCTCGACATCCAGCTGGATGCCATTGAGATCGAAGATATCGCTAACGCGCTCTCGAATATTTGCCGCTTTTCCGGCCATCTTCCAGAGTTCTACAGCGTAGGCCAGCACAGCGTATTAACCAGCCATCTGGTACCGCAGGAGTTCGCGCTTGAAGCACTGCTGCACGACGCCGCCGAAGCTTATTTGCAGGATATCCCAGCGCCGCTTAAACGCCTGCTCCCAGACTACCGAGCCATCGAGGATCGGGTTGATGCTGCTATCCGTCAAAAATTTGGTCTGCCTTCTGAGCAGCACCCGACCGTCAAATATGCCGACCTGGTGATGCTGGCAAGCGAACGCCGTGATTTTGAAATCGACGACGGCACTCACTGGCCTATGCTCGACGGAATTATTCCCACCGACCAATTCGTTATCAATCCCGTTCGCCCGGGTCAGTGCTATGGGATGTTCATGAACCGCTTCAACCAGCTGATGGAGCGGCGCTAATGGCACACGTAAAAGTAAAAGACCTCGTTGCGGCTGCACATGCCGCATCACAAGATTTGCCACCAGCATCAGCGAAGTTAATGCGCGATACCGCTACTCGTCTGGACGTTACCTACGCCGCACTAACTGAAGCAATGGATCAAAACACAGCGCTGGCGGCTATGTTAGCTGCAGCGCAGAAAAAGGAGAAAAATTAACGTGAACCATTTAATGATCGACCTCGAAACGATGGGCAATAAGCCTGCTGCACCAATCGTTGCGATCGGCGCTGTATTCTTCGCCCCGAAAAGCAGTGAGTTGGGCGCAGAGTTCTATATGGCCGTTAACCTCGCCAGTGCTATGGATCAGGGTGCGACACCTGACGGTGATACTATCCTGTGGTGGCTCAAACAATCATCAGAGGCCCGAGCAGCTATTTGTACTGACGATACCAGAAGCATTACATTTGCTCTCTCCGAGTTGAGTTCATTTATCAGCCGTCACTCTGACAACCCACGATATCTGAAAGTCTGGGGTAATGGTTCTAACTTTGACAATGTGATTTTACGCTCAGCCTACGACCGCGCCGGCCAAACCTGCCCGTGGCAATTCTGGAACGACTGCGACGTGCGCACCATGGTGTTGCTCGGCAAACAACTTGGTTTCGACCCTAAGCGCAAGATGCCATTTGATGGTGTAGCCCACAATGCACTGGCCGATGCTCGCCACCAGGCAAAATACGTGTCCGCAATCTGGCAAAAGCTAATTCCAGCCACCAGCACCGAAGAATAAACCTCACGCCCGGGTGCAGCCGGGCTGTATGGAGATCCTGCCATGGCAAAACTTATGAAAGCGAGTCAATGGGGAAAACGCGAATTTACCAAAGACTCTATTCCGGATAATCGAACCATTAAACGTTGGGTCGAAAATGGCCTACTCACAGGTAAAATCGTCGACGGCTCTGTTTTCGTCTACGAATCTGAAAAATGGGGGGTCGACTCGATGGTTAATCATGCGGTTCGCCAGCTTATCAGTGAGGGTTAACCATGGCAGCAAGGCCAAGAAAAAGGGAATACCGCCATCTACCTGATTATCTAATATTTGATAAAGATCGCGGCGTTTATAAATTCACCTTAATTACAGGGAAGAAAAAGAACATTGGGAAAGATCGGGCTATAGCCATCGCTATTGCGCGCGAATACAACCTCAGAATGCGGCAGGCAAATGCTCCGTCAGTTGAATTGCTTATCCGTGATTCTGGCGGCGTGTCGGGTGAAGCTAAACCTTTTGCCGAGCATGTTGATCACATCATGGCGCGTGCGATTGAAAATGAACGTCCGTCGCAAAATACGCTTGATGACTGGAACAACGACGCACTAAGGGTGAAGGAATTCTTTAGCAACATACCAGCTTGCGATATTGAGCTGGAGCATGTGAACGCCTACATAAAGCATTACCACTCAGATTCATCAGCGAACGTACAAAACCGGAAGGTCAGCTTCCTTAAAAAATTGTTCTCGTATGCGGTCGATGAATCATTGATGTTTGATAATCCTGCTACACGCAAAAAAATGCGAAGAACCGAAGAGAAGAAACGCCAGCGTCTTTCACTCGATAACTTTAAAGCCATTCGTCGGGCCGCCGAACCCTGGTTACGCACCGCGATGGATTTAGCATTACAGACGACGCACGCTCGCCTTGAAGTGTCTAGGATTCGGTATTCAATTCGTGAACCTAAGAACGGTATTTGTGGTTGTGTATGGCTCGAACAGCCAGAAGATGGCATATATGGAACGCTTTACATCCATCGTCAAAAGGTACAAAAGAAGGAAGCATCGCACGTTGCGATTCCAATTGGGGATGAGCTAAAGCGCATAATTGATGAAAGTAGGGATAACGTAGCTAGTCCGTTTGTTGTTCATCGGATTCCGGAGCGACAGGTTAAACGCAGTAAAGAAGTTTCACACCCAACTCAAGTTGCGCCTGACTATCTTAGTCGCTCGTTCTCCTCGTTACGCGATGAGCTAGGGCTTTGTGATCATCTTGCGATGGACGAACGCCCTACATTTCACGAGATCAGAGCCCTTGCAGCACATTTGTTTAATAGCCAAGGAATCGATCCTCAAGGCAGAATGGCTCACAGTGATGCAAAATCAACAAAGATTTATACTCAAAACCACATTGATTGGATCGTCGTTCCACACGGGGAAATTAAATACAATGCATAATGAAATTGGCCTCAAATGAGGCCAATTAGTGGGATTAGGAAGCTTCTGACTTGGTCATATCAGCGCAACGCTGGATTAATTTCTCTGCAGTCTTAATTGCGGTGCTTGATTGGGTTGATGTAACAGTGTCGTTAAGTCTGTAATCACAAACTATTCTCTGATCCTTAAGCGATTGTAGAGCATACCCCAAACCAATTAAGTCTCTTTTATCAAAAGGTTCGTTGCCCTTCCAAGCATCGTTAACGAGATAGTCAATGAGGCCCTGGTGACTTTCCTTCGGCCCCATGGTCAAACACGGAAGTACGTGGTGATAGGCGCCATAATACGCACGAGCGACAGCATTTCTGTAACCAATTTCGTCGTTACGTTTTTCACAATCTTTTGCGAAAGCGATAATCTCAGAACTATTAACTGGCACGCGCAGGTTCCTCCGAATGTCCTTCAAACCAGACGCTGAAAGGTTTTCCAATCAAACTTTCATTTTCTGCAAGAGAAAATGCTATATCTAGGTTCATATCAGAGAGAACATCAGAATCTTCAGTATTAACTGTCATGACATACGATGACGTCCGCTCTTCAGGGACAGAGCAGAAAGACATAGCAACAGGACCAACCTTATGGTAGCTCATGATATCCACAATGCGATTTGCAATATCCTGGAATTCTTCATCAGTAATTCCAGTTGTACTTTTGAAAGTCGTGGATTGGGCCAGTGCTGTGGCTGCGAGGTGCTTAACCAATTCAGCCTCCTTTTCATCTACCATACTTATCAACCTCTCAGCATAGTAGAGCGCTTTGTCAATACGCCCCAAGAACAAGTTGGCTTCCCATGCATGGGACAACATTGTAGGCGAGTTATAACGTTCAACTAATCGATTTACCGCTTGTTCAACTTCACGAAAACTGCCGTAATCGTTAAGGTAAACTACATAATTTTGAGCAATGAGTAGGTTGTTATGCTTCAATGCTTCTTCAAAGAATGCAACAGCCGAATCCTTACGCCCAAAAGCACCATTAGCCAACGCTTTGAGATAGTCCTCAGATGCACTGTCGCGCAACTTTTCTATATCTCTTAGATATCGAAAATATTGCATTTCGGATATCGTACCCCGAGCCGCAAGTATATCGATTAATTCGCTGCTGATTTCGTTCGCTTTTAGCGCCAATTTTGGCATTAATTTTTCCTTAAGAAGCGTTAGCTCAGTTGCTTTTTCATGTAGCAATCTTAGTAAGTCTGTGAAGAGTACACGAGGATGCTCTCGATTTCCAACGACCTGTATAACCCTAAAGGAATGTCAACTCTTGACAATTGAATAAATGCCACTTTCATCAACAAACGAAGATATCCACAGACACGCCTAATGCACAACTCTGTGGATAACTATTACTTACCCACAGAAATGTACTTTTCGCTCGGTTTGCAAAAAGTGCTATAGATGGGACCTATTAATAACAGCAAGCAAAAACAAACTGTAAAAATTGTGGGGTAAAACTGACGTTAAGTATTTGATGTATATAGTGTGGATTTTGCATAAAGCGCACTGTTTGTATATACAGTCGAATACACTCCAGAAGCAGTATTTACAAGGGCTCCAGCACCTTTACAGCAGTGACATGGGGTGTCGGGGGTCGGAGGTTCAAATCCTCTCGTGCCGACCAAATAATCCCAGTAAAACCAGCCTTTTAAGGCTGGTTTTTTTATGCCTGTTTTTCGAGCGGGGTGAAATTGGGGTGTTTCGTTCAGCGCAGAGGCTTACAGATACTGCCGCCGTTTCAGATAGCGAACAAGCCCCCTGCTACCGGACATACATTCGTGGCATCGCGCTCCGGGCATCTGCTGAAAGATTTTCGACATATCAAGCCGATCGTTTCCCGTCAGGATGTAAATGCAGTGACGCGCCAGTTGAGAGAATGCGCTGCACGTTGTCCAGTATCGGCAGACCTGGCTGATGACTTCTTCTTTCTTTTTTATTTCTGTCCAGCGTCAGGCGCTACGATCGTGGCCGCCGCCGGGTTCATTATTCACTCACCTTCCCCGCGTCGTATTCCTCTTCATCCGTGCGGCCGGCTGCCGGGACACCGGCGCTGAATATCTGCGCCGGCAGCCTGAAGTTGCGCAGTTTCAGCAGCGCCAGCGGACCGTCGCCCAGCTCCGTGCGCAGCAGCCACTGCAGCTGCCGCCTGTCCGGCGCGGTGACGGTCAGCCGGTACAGCCCGTCCCCCGCTTTCTGCCGCGCCATCGGCTCCAGCATCCGGATGACGCCCCACGGGCCGCTGTGGTTTGCATACAGACGGCTTCCCGCCGTCGTTGACGTCCAGGTCAGCATCGCCCCCGGTTTATTCATCACCCCCGGCCAGCGGAAGCGCTGCCAGTCGGCCAGCTGGTTAAAATAGTGCAGCGTCTGCCCGTCAAGCGTCAGCGCTGTTTCCACCACTTCCCGCATCGCCACCCCCTGCATCTCAAAGCTGATGCCCTGGCTGCCGTCGGTGAACAGGATATCGGACAGCTGGCTGAGCTGGTTCACCGCGTTCAGGAAGGCCGGGCTGAAGGTCAGCCCCTGGCTGCGGGTGCTGTCCGCCACCCAGTCGCTGCCCTCCCGGCGCAGCACCCCGCCCAGCTCCGTACTGAGAAAACGGTCAATACGTCCGGTATCGCGGCGGATAAACGCCGCCAGCATCGGCAGCGAAGCGTCGCTCTTCCCGGCCGCAAAGGGATAGCGCCCCTGAAACGCCGCATTCCAGTTCGCGACCACGGAGCGCTGCCACGCCTCGTTCAGGCTGGCCGCCGACGGCTGCAGTACCGCCTCCCGGGCCTGAGTCAGCGGCTGAACAAACATCGTCTGCCCGAAACCGCGCCACGCCTCACCGAGGCTGGCCGCCACCAGGGTGCCGTACTCCTGCGTGTCGGTCAGCTCCACGCTCCGGCCCCGGAACACCGTCTGCGCCAGCTGCTGCATCATCGCCTGCGGGTCGGCGGCGTTCGCCACCTGCTGAAGTTTCAGGCGCACGCGGGTGATGCGGGTGAGCCAGGTCTGTAAGCTGAGCGAGCTGTCGGCAGCCATCACCTTCTGCGCGCTGTTTTTGCCCGTCAGGGTCAGCAGCGGGCCGAAGGTGCTGTCCAGCGGGCCGCGAGGACCGGCTGCCTGCTGGTCAATGACCGGCTTTTTATCCTTACCCGGCAGATTTTTCGCCGTCCTCACCAGGAAATCAGAGAGAGCCTCCCCCTGCTCTCCGGTCTGCCCCTGCCAGGCCAGAGTGTTCATCAGCGCAATCAGCGGCGACTGGCGGACATCGCCGGTCAGGGTGAGCTGGTCGGTGACATCGGTAATGTTGTGCGCCGGATTCAGCCGGATGCTGTTAAGGAAGTTCAGCCACGCTCCGGCAAAATCGGTAAAGTAGCGGTTCGTCAGCCGCTGTTTCAGCGCCTCCGGGGAGACATCCGTGGACACGGTGTTACGGTTGTCGCTCAGCACCCAGTCGATTTCATCGCGCCGCGAGGCCACGGCGGCGTCGATGGCGTCCTGAATCCCGCCTTCCCACGCCTGGCGGGTGAACATTCCCGGCACCACCTCGCCCGTGCTGAACAGACGGCGGGCGTCGGTCTGCGGCGTCATGTCCTCAAGCGTCATATCGGCATAGTTGCGCCGGACGGCCGTCAGCATGTTCTCATAGAGCGTGCTTTCGGCGTTGCGCTGGCCTGCCTGCTCCAGCAGCACCCTGCGCACCTGCGCCACCAGCGCCGCATCCGGCGTGATTTTCCATGACGGCTGCGCGGGCAGGCTCTGCATGTAAAAGGTGTGCAAATCCGGCGCCATCTCCTGCCACAGCGCCGGGGACAGACCCGGACGGGACGGTTCGGCGGTTTTCATCACCTGCGCAAAAAACGCGGCGTCCGCCTTCTCCGGGTGCGCCATCATCAGGTACGCCTTCAGCTGGTCGTAGCCCCGCTTCGCCCGTTTCTCGCGCAGCGGACTGCGCGGCGGCAGGTCTGCCAGCGCGTTCAGCTGCTTTGTGAGCGCCTGCGCCGCCGCATCGCGTATCAGCCGGTTATTCGCCTGCCCGTACCACGGCATCAGGGCCGCCAGCAGCGGGGCGTTATGGTCCAGCCCGAAGCGCTGATACCAGGGCGCGCCGTGCGCCTGCTGATGCTGTAACCGTCCGATATCGTTACGCAGCGCCTGCAGCGCCATCAGCTGTTCATCATTCACCGCGGGAGAGCTCACCAGCAGCTGCGCCGCGCTGACAATATGCTGGCGGTTAACGGCGAAGGAGACCAGGCTGCCCGCCCCCCACAGGGCCATCAGCGACAGGGCGATAACCCCCGATGCGCGCTGCCAGGGCAGACCGGCCCGCACGCCCCGCGCCTGAGCGCAGTCCGCCCTCACCCCCTGCCAGACCGCCGGAGCGGACCAGCGGTGAGGATGTGGCGCCTCCCCGGCGGTCGTGTCCGGCGCCAGCGGCGGGCTGAACATCAGGCCGCGCAGCGGAACGCGCTGCAGGCGCTCCGTCAGCCAGGGCGTCAGCAGCGTACGCCAGCGGGCAATGCCGCTCCCCTCAAGCGTGCGCCCCAGGCGCAGCAGATAATCATGGGCCGGGTCGGCGCACAGCTGCTGCATTCCCCTTTCCCCCAGGGACGGCAGAATGGCGCGGAGTTGTTGCGCCACCCCCTCCGGCGTGGCGCCGGGCGGGAACAGCGCCCCCACCGTCTGACTGATGCGG